>Ga0115012_10002429_pt1 | contig 10898 bp, 10 predicted proteins | sample TroAtlMetagenome_FD_88706 | JGI IMG/M metagenome (GOLD analysis project Ga0115012, IMG submission 88706) | Marine eukaryotic phytoplankton communities from Atlantic Ocean - Tropical Atlantic ANT10 Metagenome | ecosystem: Environmental > Aquatic > Marine > Oceanic | place: Tropical Atlantic...
CCCTCGAGACGGGCCGGGTAGCTGTCTGCATCATCGACCCCCCACCCGAAGGTGGTGGAACAGCCAAGGGTCATGATGCGCCACGTGTCGGGGCGCTTGTCCACCGCATGAATGGGTGCGCGCAAGCCGTTGTCATCGGTCGAGACCGTAAAGCCGCCGCCCGTCTCCTTGTGCGGCTTGCGGTCCTTCTCCAGGTTGGCATCCACCACCCAGAAGGGCTCGTTGTGGGCAAAGCGCCCCTCTGGCTGCGGCCATCCCGCCGCACGCAAGCCCAGCTCGGCGGCGCCGAAGACAACGAGCGTCGTCATGGCCGAGAACATCGCTTTTTGAGTGACCGAGCTGGCCATGGACGCCTCGAACGCCGCCGTGGCCCCGCACTCACCGTGCGGGGGAGATTTCCACCGAGGCATGGTCGATGATGCCACCGCCCTGGTACCAGGTGTTGTCGTAGAAGGTGTCGTCGTTGATTCGATAGCTCAGCGTGCCGTTCTCCGGCGCCGTGAAGATGAGCTCCGTGCCCACTGGGTAGACGGTCACGACGCCTGCATCGGTGGTGTACTGCAAGATCAACATGCCGCGGTAGCACCCTTCGATGTTGCACGGAAGCTCCGAGCCACCCGAAGCGTCGCCCTCGTCTCCAGCCACCGTGATCCAAGCGCCCTTGTCGGTGAGGCGAAACTTGTCCTTGGCCGTGCCCGAGATGCGGATCTTGTCGTCCTTGCAGATCGGCATGGAGCGCTGCCACCCGGTGTCGATCTCCAGGTAGTCGTACATGGTGTAGTCGAAGTGGTTGAAGCACTCACCAGCAGTGAGCTGGGCAGACAAGCCATTGAGCCAGCTGTTCCAGCCATCCACACTGCCACCGGTGGACGCGGTCGCACAGAACTCGAGGTTCTTGACCGCAACGGTCTCGACCTTGGACATGTCCCCGAACAAGGTGGTCTCAATCTCGTCGATCAGACCCGCCTCAAAGGAGATGCCATCTTCCCGATCACCCTTCCACTGCGAAATCATCGCATCGAGGGCCTCTGCACGCTTGAGCTTGCGCTGCACTTCGTCCATCGCACCAAAGTCTGGAGGATGGAAGCACTCGAATGTCCAGCCTTCGGCTGCCTTGTGCCATCCCACGATCGGCGCAGCCGGTCCCTGAGACTTCTTCGGACATCCCACCAGGAGGCCCAGTCCGACAAGCGACAAGACACGGGAGACAGAGAATGTAGGCATGATCACGACTCCCGGTCGGAGCATTCAGCATTTCGAGGGAACGTTCACCGGTCTGCGACACCCGCTATGGCGCGCCGCTTCCGAGACCCTGGACCCGCTTGACTACCCGATATCAACGGGAAAGTCGAGCCCATGGGGACCTTGCGTGGCCACAAGACCGTCGGCTGTCAGCCGGTGATGCAGTCTGGGCGCCCCACTCGACCCATTACAGACGAAAGCCACTGACGATCAGGACAGAGCCTGACCGACAGTGGCTTTCATGGATGCGTCGGTGCACGATGGCACCCACAAGCCGGCCGCACGACACCAAGGTGCCGCGCCGCCGCGCCTACATCAGACCTTGCCAGCAAGCTGGAAGGCGATGACGAGGGCGTAGATCACCAGGGACTCGATGAGAGCGAGACCGATGATCATCGGGGTGAAGAGCTTGCCGCTTGCCTGGGGGTTGCGAGCGATGCCTTCAAGTGCAGCAGCTGCTGCACGACCCTGGCCCACAGCGCCGCCAGCAGCAGCGATACCGATTGCGAGACCAGCAGCCATGGCTACATCACCGCTGGCTTCGCCAGCTGCGAGTGCGGGGTTGGCGATGAGGAGCAGGGCGATGGTGGCGGGCAGAACCCGAACGAGCTTCTTCATTGGAACCTCCAAAAGGGAGAAAGCGCTGAGATTTCACTCAGAGCGGAGAGATCAGTGGTGGCCTTCATCATCGCCATGATCGACGGAGAGCACCAGGTAGATTGCGGAGAGCAAAGTAAAGACGAAGGCCTGGAGGAATGACACCCAGATACCCAAGCCAAGGAAGATGGCCGGCACGACGACCGGAACAAGGTTCAACATCTCCGTAAAGACCGTGTGGTCTCCGTTGATGTTGCCGAAGAGACGCAGACTGAGCGACACCGGACGAATGATGAAGACGCCTGCAGCTTCGATCGTGAAGATGAGCGGGTACAGCCACCAGACAGGGCCCATCATGTGCTTGAAGAAGGTCATGCCCGTACGGCGGACGCCTTCAAACACGTAGACCCCGAGGACGATGAGGGACATCGCCGCGTTGGTGTTGATGTTGTCGGTGGGGGGAAGACCGCCCGGCACAACCGACATCAGGTTGCTGATGAAGATGTAGATGAAGACGCCGCCGAGCAGCCAGAAGTAGCGCTTGGCTTCTTCCTTGCCCATCGTCCCTTCCACCATTCCAAGGATGGCGCCGGTGTACAGCTCGAACAGCGCAGCCACGCCCAGACCCTTGCCCGGCACGAATTGCGCAGTGCCGCCCTTGCCCTGGATGGCCTTCAGACCCGCCCGACCGATGAGGGCAAAGAGCAACAGCCCGATGCAGATGCCCCAGCTGGTGACGACGCGAATGGCATCGTCGTGGGTCGCACCGGCGTTCTCGATGGCGTGAATGAGGGGTTCCGCAAGCTGGAACCAGGAAAAATGGTACTTCATCAGTTCCCCTCGAGGCGAAGCTCGGAAGCGGTAGATCCAAGAGCCTGGAGCAGGATGGATGCGACGATCACACTCGATCCGACGATGACCGAACCGGGAGAGAAGGTCGCGAGGAGAAACAACATGCCGCCGAGCAGCAGGGCGAACTTGGCGCCCCAAAGAACCGCGGCAAAGATCAAGGAGCCGCCCTGTAGCGCGGCAGCGAGCGCCGCGTGTCCCACACGCTCCCAGAGAGCAAAGTTCACCAGAATGAGCGCTCCCGACGCAGCGACACCGCCGCCAGAATCGGTTCCACCCACCCAGACTGCTCCGAGCGTGGCCACCAACAGCAGTGCTGCAGCGCTAATTCCGGTGCTTCGAAGCGTGATCGTCATCGGAGGGGGAGAGCTTTTCGACGCCGCGGACCAGTCGAACCATGCCGACAGTGAGAGCGCCGAGGGTGAAAGAGAGGAGCAGGACGGGCGATAGAGAAAAGTGATCGTCGAGGAAGGAGCCGAGGAAGACTCCGAGGACTACCGTGACCGCCATTTCCGAGACGATTGCGGTGGCCCGCCCGATGGTGCGAAGGAAAGCGCGGTCGAGCACTCACCCTCCAAGATCAGGCCCTCCAGAGGACGGCCCGATTAATCCAGCGTGACCGCCCCGTCAAAGCCGGACAGCACGGACTGCGGCCAAGATTCCAGCGACAGCAAAGTCGATGTCCTGATCGGTCAGGCAGACGGGAATGAAGGCCGCTTCAAACTGCGAGGGAGGCAGGTAGACTCCCCGATCCAGAGCCGCACGGTGAAAGCGTCCAAATGCCTTCAAGTCGCAGCTCTTGACCTCTTCGAAGTGCGTCGGAGCCTGCGCTCGGAAGAAGATTGTGAACATCGATCCGAGACGGTTCATCGACAGACCCGCTGCCTCCACCTCCGTCCGAAGACCCGCTTCCAGGCGTGCGCCGATGGCTTCCAGTCGGTCATACGCATCGGGCGTGAGCTCTGCGAGGGTGGCCCGACCCGCTGCAACTGCAAGCGGATTCCCCGAGAGGGTGCCCGCCTGGTACACCGGACCTTGTGGACTCAAGTGCGCCATCACATCCCGGCGACCACCAAAGGCCGCGAGCGGCAGTCCGCCGCCGACCACCTTCCCGAGACACACCAGATCGGCATCGATCCCGAGGCGCTCACACGCGCCACCACGCGCCAGCCGGAAGCCGGTCATCACCTCATCGACGATCAACAACACACCCTTCTCGCGTGTGATCCTGCGAAGACCCTCGAGGTAGCCCGGGTGGGGTGGAACACAGCCCATATTTCCGGTCACAGGCTCAAAGATGACTGCGGCCACGTCGTCATGGCGTTCGAGCTGCGCGGCCACAGCATCGAGGTCATTCCAGGGCACCGTCGATGTGAGGTTCGCCGTGGCAGCCGGAATCCCCGGCGACCCTGGCCGAGCGAAGGTGATCACGCCCGATCCCGCCGCCACCAGCACCGAGTCATGGGCTCCGTGGTAGTGCCCGTCCATCTTGATGATGCGATCCCTGCCCGTGAAGCCGCGGGCAAGCCGTACCGCATGCATGGTGGCCTCCGTGCCCGAGCTGCACAGACGCACCATGTCGATGCAGGGATGCGCCTCGCAGATGTCGTGGGCAAAGGCCACCTCCCCCGCGGTCGGCGCCCCGAAGCTGGTGCCCGAGGCCGCAGCCGACGAGATCGCCGCGAGCACCGCCGGGTGGGCATGGCCCAGGATGAGCGGTCCCCATGACCCCACGAGGTCGAGGTAGCGATGCCCGTCGGCATCGGTCATCCACGCACCGCTTCCGCTCGCGATGAACGGCGGAGAGCCCTCGACAGCCGCAAAGGCCCGCACAGGCGAGTTGACGCCACCTGGGATGACCGAGCGGGCATCGTCCAGCAAGGCAGCAGATCGCTGGTGCGATCGCGACGAGACAGGAGGAGACGAATCTGAAGACATGGCACACCCTCGTGAAGGAGCGCGCCTAACGCGAAGACGGCATCCTCAGGAGCTTCCATCCAGAACAATTGAGCGAAGGAGCACGGTCGACGAGGTCGACATCGCACCGGGATCGACCGGGGCAAGCTCGATGGCCACCATGTTCACCGCCGATCGATCGAGCGCTGAACCGCCCGGACGCTGGGAACGCAGCTGCGTCACGGGCGCACTCACCTCCGTCCAGGTCCCCGGACGAAGCACAATCGGGACGCCTGCAAAGGTCCGGCCATCGAAGGTCTCCACCACCACCCGTGCGGCCAGGAGGACTTCAGTGCTGCGGGCCTCGAAGCGCACCGACTCCAGCGCTCCGATCCCCGGCGCGACGCCGATGGCCAGGAATCCGGCACGTACATCATCGGTGGCGATGGGCCAGGACACCGTGGGAGGCCCGCCGCGAGGAGGCTTCGTGACCGTAAAGGGCGTCATGCCCGGGCCCCACCCCGTCACCAGGTACTGCGGCTCTGCCATGGGATCGATGGATGCGGGCAGCCGTGGCACTCGAGCCCGATCGATGTCAATGCGGGCACGCAGACTCCGTGCAGTGGAGGCCAGCGGGGAGCGACCATCCACCGACTCGAGTGTGGTGCGCGCCCGATCCATCTCACCCGCCTCGAACCATGCCCGGCCGAGCCAGTACAGATAGTCCGCACGCAGTGGGTCATCTTCGTCCAGATGCTCCGTCACCGCCTCGTACACCGAGATGGCCGCAGCCGTGTCCCGATCGAGCGCATGCATGAGGCGCCCGCTGTGCAAGGCCGCCCACTCTTCCGGACCAGAAGCCACCGACAGCATCATGGCCCCACCGAGGATCGTCGGAAGGACCACGCCCATCAGCCCTCCGGCGAGGCGATGAACTGGTAGCCCACCCCGTGGAGGGTCTCGATGAAGATGGGACTCTGTGCGTTGTCACCCAGCTTCTTGCGCACGGTGAGGACATGGGTGTCTACCGTCCGGGTCGCGATCCCTGCCTTGTAGCCCCACACGCGCTTGAGAAGCTCATCACGCGAGAGAATACGACCGCGGTTCTTCAAGAAGAACTCGAGCAGGTCCCGCTCACGGTTGCTCAGGCGGGCGACATGATCGGGACGCGTGATGGTGTACTGGTCGAGATCAACCTTCACTTCACCAAAGGTGTACAGGCGACGGGCCCCACCCGCTCGACGCAGACACGCCTCCACGCGAGCCTTGAGCTCAGGCAGGCTGAAGGGCTTGGTGACATAGTCATCGGCACCCAGCTCGAAGCCAAGCAGCTTGTCCTGTTCTCCGGAGCGGGCCGTGAGAAAGATCACCGGTCGCTCAAAGCCGTTCTCGCGGAGGCCCCGACAGATCTCGTAGCCGTCCATCGCTTCCATTCCGCCCGGACCCTCGTGAAGCATGACATCGAGTACAGCCACGTCCGGATGAAACGAAGCCGCCGCCTCCAGCGCATCTGCTCCTGTGCTGGCTCCCCGAACCTCGTACCCTTCTCGTTCGAAGTACTTGAGCAGGCGCTTAAGGACGGGCTGCTCGTCTTCGACAAACAAAATGCGGGCCATTGGTTCTCCAGGGGGCTTTGTTCAGCGTACTTCATGTCGTGGCGAGCGTGCGTCGATCACAATTTCTTGTCATCCGGCAGGTTTTCTGGCCAGCGCCATCAGAAGCGCACATGGTAGGCCATCTTGGTATCGGGCGGTTCGACCGGAAACCGAAGGGTGAATGTGCTCCCTCTTCCCGGCCGGGACTGCACCTGGACGTCGCCACCGTGGGCACGCATGATGTAGCGCGTGATGGTGAGACCAATACCCGTGCCCTTGCGACGGCGCGCGAGCGCATCTCGGCTCCGAAAGAAGGGCTGGAAGATCTGACGGAGGTCGTGGGGCGCAATGCCGATGCCCTTGTCGGAGATGGTGATCTCCACACCGCGCTCCACCACACGGCCCCGGATGCCGATCCATCCACCCGGCTCACTGTACTTTGCCGCGTTGCTCACGAGGTTGATGACGCACTGTGCGACCGCGTCTGCGTCGAGATGGACCTGTGGCAGGTTCGCCGGCAGCTCGACATCCAGGACCTTGTCCCGAACCTCCTGCGCAGAGCGGATGCTGTCGATGGCGCGATCCACCGTCTCGGCGACATCGCTCGGTCGCAGGGCATACCGCTTGGCACCTCGCTCGATCGCAGCGAAGTCGAGGACATTGTCGACCAGTCTCGACAGGCGCTCACTCTCGCGCACGATGCTGACATAGGCCTCCTCCTTTTCCTCCTCCGTGTCCATCAGCTCAAACATGAGAGACTCGCCCTGCACCCGGATGTGGGTGATGGGCGAGCGCAGCTCATGGCTGACGCTGGCGGCAAAGTCAGCCTGCATCCGTGCGACGTCCAACTCGCGCTTGATGAGTCGCGTGGTGGTGATCGTTCCGACAGCAATCATCGAGATGGCGACCAGAATGATGAATATGCGACGGTTTCGCTGGGAATCCCGATCCCGGATGATGTTCTCCGGATCGCGGGGCTCCACGACAATGGACCAGCCCGTGAGCCAGGGCGCAAGCGGCTTGCTGACCAGCACCTCTGAGCCCAGCGGATCATCGGGAGCGATGAGATGGGCCGACACCGCCGCATCCGCCAGGACACTGGCCCGCGCATCCGCCTTGAGCTCCGAGATGACCCGGGACTCGTCGAGGGCGAAGGCATACAGCTCGCCACCCCACCATGTGGTCACCCAGATGGCCTGCTCACCATCTACCCACCGCAGGTCTCCGTCCGAGCGCCTGTTGCGGCCTTCCTGCCCCACGATGCTGCTGACTTCCGAGAGCAGTTCGCCCGTCCAGAACAGCGCAGAGGTCCGTTCATCGGCGCGACCGCGGGTGGCCGCAATCCAGTCCGACGAGCCCGCATCCGGCTCCAGGACCGACAGCGCCTGACGCACCACGGCAGACTCCCCGCCTTGTCCGACCACCCACCGCGTGGCCATGAGCTCATCGACCAGACGTCGCAGCTGCTGGCGACCCAGATCCTGCTGCTGGGTGCGCTCGGACTCCAGGTAGAGCTGACCGAGCGCGAGCCGTGCGAGGTCACCAATACGGAAGCCCCACGGGTCGCGTGAGGTGGGCGCCTCCCGAGCAAGCCTGGAGAACAACGCCCCCGCCTCCGTCATCTTTCCAGCCTTCGAGAGCATGCGCGCCTGGTCAAAGCGCATGCGGTTGCGGCTGGCCGTCCAGGGCACCAGCCGGGCCGCCTCGCCATAAAGCCCCGCAACCAGCGAGGGGTCCTTGCCCTCTCGCTCGGCCGTCTCCGCAACCCGTACTGCCGGATGAAAGAGCGTAGTGGTGGGCAGACCAGCCTTCGGGTCATCGAGGATGAACGGCGCTTCAAGCCGCCCCGACTCGTCAAAGCGCAGGGCCGCGACCAGGTGGGGGTGCAGCTCACGGGGAGCGTCAAGCGGACTGCGGCCCGACATGAGCCGCTCCTCAATGCGCTCTTCCAGACCCGAAAACTTCCGGTCGATGGAGCTCCAGAAGGTGTCCGCCGTGATGGTGGCCGTGCGCTGCAGCTCCGCACGGATGCTCGACTCCGCCGTGGCGATGGACGTGACGCCAAAGTAGGTCAGCAGCGAGGTCGGCAACAGGATCGTGATGACAAACAGACCCGCAAACCGCAACACATTGGCCAGGTACACGGCCTCTTCCATGGCACGCACCTCGCCCCGACCCTTCACGAGCAGGCGTCGAAGCAGACGATGAAACCAGGTGGCGTTTCGTACGGACATGGTGTCCAAGATCCTCAGAGCGGCGAGCAAGCCTACCAGCCCAACCCTCTCCGTGCCGGACGCCCCCTGTCGGAAGCTGTCTTTTCTGCCCTTCCATCAGGCAGAACGCGCAGGGTCCATGCGGTAAGCTCGTCCCTCCACCGCTCGCAGAGGCACACCGACATGCTCCTCATTCCCTGGATCACCCTGGCGACCGCGCTCGCCGGCGGTCCCGTCATCGCTCCTGGAATCAACTCCTCTCGCGTGATTCCCGGTGGCAAGGTCAAGTCCGCCGAGATGGCGGCGAAGCTCGCTGGCGTCAAGACCATCACCATCGGCACCATCGACGGACCGTACGGCAAGCGGTTCACCGATGCGATGTATGCATCCCTGTCCAACTCGAAGCAAGGCCAGTACCGAACCGGCGCCGATGTGGGCGCCAACGCAGTCGGTGGCCTGGGACAGCTGGCGGCGGTCGCGTCGGGCGGAGCGCTCTCCAGCACTGGCGTTCCTGGGGCCGGCCTCGTCGGAAACCTGAGCGAGCGGGTGGTCGGTGACTCGACCGACAAGGTCGCCGCGCGACTCGACGGCATCGACCGGCATCCCGCAGAAGGGTTCGGGATCGTGCAACATGGGCCCACCAGCGGCGACCGGATTCGCCAGACCGCCGAGCGGGTCGAAGAAGCCAGCGACAGCAACACCGCGGTCAAGAGTGCGGCCAAGGTCGCCAGTGCCATCGGACTGGGGCAGGCCGAAGCAGCGCTGGATCTCACCAAGGACGTGGCCAAGGTGGGGGCGGCCTTCTTTCGAGAGGGAGTCGAGGGAAACTCGCCGCCCTACCGGGGCGTAAAGCTTCCCATCGCGGTGGTCCGAGAGGGAGAGGCGGATGCACATGTAGACGCCAAGATCAGCCAGAAGAACCTTCCAGATGAGAACTTCAAGAAAAAGAAGAAGAAGAAGAAGCGCGACAAGAACGGCAAGGTCATCAAAGACAAGAACGGCAAGCCCATCTGGATCACCGTCGAGATCCAGTGCGTGCGGCGCACGACCGAGCTGTCTGTTCAGAGCACGCTGAAGAAGCGCGATGGCACGGTCATCATGCGCTCCAAGTACAACAGCTCGGCGATGGACGAGAAGTGTGGCCCAGAGCGAATGAAGAAGATCGCGTCTCACAACTCACTGGCACGCCCTCTCGCAGGGGGAGCCGGAACCAAGTGGGGGGGCCACGTCCAGCCACAGATGGAGACCATCCGCCTCAAATTCAATCCAAGTGGTTCCACCGCCCTTGGTCTGCACCACATCCTAGCGAACCGACACGCGGCCGGAATGTGTCTCCTGCAAGAGGCCGCAGTTCATGACGCTGCAGACCCGTATGCGGCCTACAACCAGGCGGTCCTCCTGGAAGCCTTCGGCATCTACGAAGATGCCCGCGCGCTCTACCAAACCGCACAGACCCATCCGGACTTCCAGAAAGGCCGCTGGGACGAGGGCCTCAAGCGCACCAACCGCCGGATCAAGCACATGAAGCTGCTGGCGAGTGCGTATGACATGGTCTCGGCGGAGAAGCGCTTCCCGTATGCAGAGGCCTGTCCGACCATCGATCGTTCCGACACCCAGCGGACCACCAAGCGAACCGCCCTGCACGACAGCAAGGGCGGCGCGACCATCCGGCGCCTGCACAAGGACGAGGCGCTCCGGGTGCTCCGTCAGGAAAAGAAGTGGATGGAGGTACAACAGCTCGACGGGACGGTCGGATGGGTCCACAGCAAGGACCTGTTCGAGTAGAGCCACAGAGTCCTGCGACCTCTCCTGCACGGCCATGACCCTGGGGCAGCGCGTCGCAGCAGCATCTGGGATGCTGTTGGGCGTCGCCATGGTGCTGCCCTCAGCACACCTGGCTTCGGGTCCGCTCGCATGGGATCGACACACCACCGGCGTGGCATCCCTGCGACGCTTGCGGCACCACGTGTCTCCAGCGGGTGGGACCGGATACGGGTCGCGGCCCGGCGGTCACGGACTCAGGCTCCACACCGCCCGACCACCACCTGGAGGATCCCGTGAAGCTCGCGACCCGCAAGAATGGCACCCGTGACGGTGAACTGCTCGTCGTCTCCCGCGACAACCAACGCGCTGCCGTGGTGGGCCCGATCGCCCCCACCCTCCAGTCCCTCATGGATGACTGGGCCGCCAAGGCTCCCGCCATCGAGGCGATGTTCAACGCCCTCAACGATGGCACACAGCCCGACGCCTTCGATGTCGACGCAACCACGCTTCACAGCCCGCTGCCCCGGGCCTACGCCTGGATCGACGGCAGCGCCTACATCAACCACATCGTGCTGGTGCGCAAGGCCCGTGGCGCAGAGCCGCCCGCCACCCTCCGCACCGACCCGCTGGTCTACCAGGGCGGCAGCGACACCTTCATCGGTCCCCGCGACGACATCCCGCTCGCCGATCCCTCTTGGGGCTGCGACTTCGAGTCCGAGATCGCCGTGGTGATGGACGACAC
>Ga0115012_10002430_pt1 | contig 10895 bp, 12 predicted proteins | sample TroAtlMetagenome_FD_88706 | JGI IMG/M metagenome (GOLD analysis project Ga0115012, IMG submission 88706) | Marine eukaryotic phytoplankton communities from Atlantic Ocean - Tropical Atlantic ANT10 Metagenome | ecosystem: Environmental > Aquatic > Marine > Oceanic | place: Tropical Atlantic...
GCGAGCATTTCTCTTATTTTGCTTTCTACGCCCATGTTAATTTCTCCTTTGAGATTTGCGTTATACTGTATTTATTTATAAATCTTTAGATTTTTGATAACTTATCCATGAATGAACTGAACACTTGCATCTTCGCTTCCTCCAGTTCACGGATATTAGTTCTCTTAATTCTCCGTACTGCAAGGTCTATGTCCTGTTCCATCCAAGCCCCTTCAACCATTACCCACTCTTTATGTTCCATGATACCCCTTACAAAGGCGTCTGGAGCGGATGGGTCTGCTACTATATCAGCAGCGGTTGATAGTACAAAGTCATCTTGTACCTCGTTGATGCCATTCTTTTCTTTTAAAGTTCCTAGTCCCCTAGAACTCACACCAAGGGAGGCACCTTCGTCAATAAGGTTCTTTACGATGTTTCCCATAGGTGTATCAAGAATCTTTGCTTTTCCAATATAATTGGAACCGTCTTCTCTCAAAGAAGTTATCATATGTGACACACGGTCTAAATTGATAGTAGGGCCATCTGGATGTCCTAATTCACCCATTGCCCTTTTCTTGTCGATACTTTCTTTTACATAACGGTCTACTTCCCTTTGCATAATTTCGCGTGGGTATACTCTGCCGTTCCTGTTTTTAAGGTCAGATTGGAGAAAGACACCTTCAATAAAAAGGTTTGTTTTGCCGTCTTTATCTTCTTTGATATATTGAATATCTTCTGTTGTTTCAGTTATAAGTTTCATATTATCCTAAGCTCCCATCTGCGCCTTGGTGTTGTTGTGAACCATATCCACTAACCTTAGCAGTCTCTACTATTACCGTTCCGCCTGCACCACCAGCGATAACCACTTCTATATCTTGGTCATTCTGGTGATTGTCATTAAATCCGTAAAAATCTAGTGAACCACTCTCTGTTAATTCATAGAGAATATCACTATTCCTTTGTATTTTTGCACTTGCACTTGCTGATAAAGTCCAGTGAATTGCTTTAATATCAGCTTTTGGTGAACTCTGTGTCTCCGTACTCTTTTTCAGAGTGGTTGCAAGAGCAATGGTGCCTGTCGCAGCTGTCCCACGAACGGCACATACTCCTTGAACTTGAGTAAGTTTTAAAACATCGACTACGACTGCCATTTAGTTTCTCCTAATATCCTTTTTTCTTGGAATGATTAGCGTGAGGCCCTTCTTGTAAAATGTCAAGAGCATAAGTTTCACACATTTCCACTCCGTGTTCAAACATAACCCGATACCAAGCAATGTCACCCTCTTTATTGGGTTCAGCATGCTCACCTACTATCGGTTTTCCTTCACCGAACTTAGGATGAACTACCTTCAATGCACACATATGTGACAATTTAGGGTCTTCCGATCCTCCTTGTTTTGGGGGTTTGACATCACCTTCCGTGCCGTCTTCAGCAGGATGGTTAGCAGTAGCTTTATCCTTACTAGGTTTTTCTACTGGTTGCGCTTCTTCGCGTAACTCTTTAAATGTCTTCATCAGTTTCCCCTTCGGTTTCTGTTTGTTCTAATTCTTCTGGTGCAGCTTCAAGTCCCATTTTCTGAAGGTCTGGGTCATTAAATATCGCATTAGATATTTCTTCCTTCCTTGCGGAAACTAATTCATCCGCCCTTGTACCCATTGCCTTTGCAAACTCATCGTTAGCTCCAGTATAGTCACCATCTGCCCACTTATCCATCATATTTTTGACGGCATCTTGTGGTGTTACATTATCGGTAACTTCTACTTCTACATTATCTGTTTCACTCATCTTTATCTCCATTAGTTATTTCATTCTCTTGAGCAGCTGCAATTTGTCCTTCTATCATATTTATCTCTTCGTCAGAGAACCTCATGATATTTTTCTGCACATATTCCTTACTAAACAATTGTCCCATAAATGGAACTATACCGTTTAATATCTCTAACCTACTTCTAAGAACCTCTTGGTCTTTAGACTCAGTATAGTAAGCATCACTCGCAAACATATACTGTAGGTCATTCTTAATATCTGGCCATTCTTCTTCGTTAATGACCCCTTTTAAAACTAGTTGAGTTTTTAGTAGGTCATCAAATATCCCACTAAATCTATTTCTCAACTTTGAAACGAACTTAGTAAATTTAAGTTCATCTCTAGTAATCTCGGCAGACCTACCAAAGTTTAGTCCACTCTGTTGTTCCAGACGCGAGATAGGTACATTAAGAGATTGGTATAGTTTCTTTTGAAAGTAAACCACATCTTCAATCTCACCTAAGTTCGCACCGCCTGGCAATGTTTGAATCTCTGTTCCTCTGCCACCTTCTTTCCTCGGTAACCAGAAGTCTTCAAGCATTGACATAAATTACTTGTCATCCCTTATTTCACCAGTGTCACTATCGTAAACAAGTTTGTTTCTATAACGACTCATAACATCTTTTAGATATTGTTCCGCCTTTCCTGTTGGCAGATTTCCAACATCTATATAAAAAATTCTTCTTTCTGGAGCGCGTGTGATACGATATATCACCACTGCGTTTTCCATCATTCTCAATTGGTTAGCAGGGCGTATCGCCTTGTGAAGATAGGAAAGTGGTATATTCCTATCTTGGTCAACTAGTCCCGATGTACAATATGTAACAGCGTCTTTGCTAACCTTGATTGCCTTTTCATTAACTGCTTCTGACCTATAGGACAGTTGCGAGTTGGTGGCAATTCCCTTTTCATCAAATACAAAATATTCTTGTACATCTTTAACGAGAGTCACTTGAGATTTTTTATCTTTTTCTTTCTTAATCTCTCTGACCTTTCGGATTTTCCTTGGGTCTACATAGCGAACATCCTTTAAACCTTCTTTCGGTTTTTCAGTATCGATGACTTTGTGAAAGAAAATTCTTCCATCAATATACCACCGTCTAAAATAATCTTGGGCCCTAGTGTTGAAATCCAACATCCTAAGAACCCCATCAAACTCAGATACAATCGCCTTTTTCACTGTGGCAGACTGTTGAACATTGTCAAGATTTAACTTAACTGGTTTCTCATCGTCCAAGTTTGCAATGGCATCGTTGACAACATCCTCAATGGCTGCATCAACATCTCCCATTTGTGAGATATCTCTATACCTCTTAATAAGTTGGGTTTCACTATTAGCAGTACCTTCTATATCAAAGTAAGTACCGTAGTATCCACCCGCCTTAATACTTTCTATTGACCCATCGTCATGTGGCGGAACAAAACTTTTTTCCGACTCTGACTTGGATCTTTTTATTTCAAATCCAAATAATTCCATAATTTATACCTTCTTCAACCTGTAGATTATTCTACATCATAATGTGTGTATTGCCATGTCACCGTAAATTCTTCAAAGATGTCATTCTGTGCATAGTTTAGCGCAATCTCTGACATCTGAATAGGAAATGCGTTTCTTAATGTGTAAGTTCCGTTCTCTAACACTGCATCATTCCTATCTAAATGTTCTACAACTATATCACTCTGATAACCAGAAGGTGTCAAAGTAATAGCTTCGTTGGATTCGCGGTCATTCATACCGTTCATCCAAGCTTCAAATGGTGCTCGTAGACTAAAATCTGAGTCATTTACGACTGTAATAGTCCAAGGGTCGAATATCCTTTCGCCTGCAAGTTTGATTTCCCTACCACGATATTGTATGATAGCAGGGTTTACATTGGAAGCGGGAAGGGCGGCCCCAGTTACGAGCAAACTGTACGATGGGTCAACACCAGTTACATAGGAAGGGAAGGCAAGCTTTACCCTAAACTGATTAGGTCTCGCACCTCCAGCACCTAGTCTGGCTTTAAACTCTTCAATATTCATCTGTTTTTTCTCCTAACTTTTTTATTTATCTCTATTAACCGCCAAGTTCTTCAAAAGAAATTCCGCTTCTGGTTGCAACAAAAGTCAGAGTAATGAAGTTAATAGACTTGGCAGGTTTGACAAAGATGTCAGCCCTAAACTCATTAGCGTCTATTACGGCACTTGTGTTATTTGTTTCGTCACATACTACGCGGAAATCAAAGATACCTCTTCGTCCTTGAACATCTCGTAAGAAAGGTTCTACTAGAGCAGTAAATTGTGCCCTTGTGAAAGCATCGTTGAACTCAAACAATTGGAATTTAGCAGCAGTTGCAATTGCCTTTTCAAGAACAATAAACAATCTACGAACATTAATTCTGTTAAATGCACTTGGTGTATCAAGCATTGTCTTGTCTCCAAACAACACAATACCAGAGCCTGGTGTTGAGATTACAGGGTTTACACCTTTAGTGTAAAGTGAATCTCTTTGTGACTTATTAGGTGACCATGCGAGTTTGATTGCATTTTTAATCTGTCCTCTATTAAGTCCGCCTGGCGAGAACCAAGGGTCATCTGATTTATCTGTAACTACACAAGTACCAGCAACATCTCCATTCAAAGGAATGTAGACATATCTGTCATTGTACTTGTCGTACATGTATTTCCAACCAGAATCATATACTGCATAAGATGAACGAGTATATGCATTAAGGTCAGATGTTGAAATAATTGATGTTGTTTCTGAACCTTCGTTATTTACTACAGCAGCTCTCAAAGGTGAGAGGAATACCATAGCATCTTTACGAACCTCAGCAACATTATCGATAATGTAATCCCCTACAGCAGTCGCGTGTGCAGAGTTAAGTATTAAGTTAACATCTACTAATTCGTCATTTGCGAATAGTCCGTATCCAGACTGTAAATCTGAAGTAGCAGGAGCAGCATCAACACCACTTCCAAGTGAAGTTGAAACATCTGTATCAGCAGAACCCAGTAATACATTAAAGGTTGTTCCTCCAGCAGATGAAGTTCCCCAGTTAGAACCATTTGTAGGTTTATCCATCCAGTATATCCATTCTGAACGGTCATTAATTACATTTTTGTAATAGTTTGATTGGTTTAGGTCATCTTTAGCATCAGATGCTTTAGACAAACCAGCGAATTTTTCTAGGACTGTTCCAGCAGTTCCAGAGATTTCACCTGTTTCGTCAATAACGATAACATGAACCATGTCATATGTTGAGCCATTGTTCTTAGCGTGTGTTGTTGTGGTTGGTGTGAAATCAAATTGGTCTTTGTATGTCCACGCGGTTTGTAGCGTAGCAGTTGCAGTTGCACTTGAACCATCACCAGCAATTGTCAATGTAGGCGCAGATGTATATCCGTAGCCTGGATTTGTAATTGTGATTGATTGAACATTGTTGCCACTTAAAGCCACAGTACCAGTAGCAGTAATACCACCATTAGCAGGAGTTACACCTGTTGGGTCAGAAAATGTTACTGTTGCAGCTGAATATCCAGAACCAGCAGCGGTTATTGTTGTTGAACCGACTGATAATCCAGATGCAGAAGTGACATCTGCCATCTCTACTTTCAGAGCATTACCTAAAGTACCAGCATACTTTGCAGCCCAAGGGCCGACAGCACCTTCTCCAGCGGAGTAGTTTTCGTCATATGCTTCTCTGTTCTTGATTACTACAGCAGTACCAGTTCCAACTGCATTTCTAGCAGCAGCTCCAACTTCTCGGATGGTTAACAGTTGTGAACCGTAGGCCAAGAAACTTGATGCTACCATGTGGTCATAATATACACTTAGTGTGGGTTTACCAAACCTTTCTACGAGATTGTTCTCACTAGATATAGCGATAATCTCATGAGCAGGCCCCCATTGGAAGTCTCCTACTATTCCACCTATTGTGGTGGCTACAGCGGGGACAACATTAGTAAGGTCTTGTTCTTTCGTTAAGACGCCCGGCGATAATTGGAAAGCCATTTTGTTCTCCTTCGTATTTCGTTTTTAATCTATCTTGACTAAATAGTTATTCCTAACAATTATTTATAAAATTTTTTCTTTCTCATCTGCCCATATCCAATAGTCACCACCCATTACTTCTGCCTCTGGTTCAAGTCCATTAACAACAAGCCCAAATGGTGTCAAATCGTTTTCTATCATTCTCATCTGTGAATTATACAAATTGTCACGAATATCAACATTAGTCAAATCCTTAAAGAATGTATTAGTAGACAACCACGAAAATAAAACCATGCACATCGCAAGGTCATCGTGGTATCCTTCGTCAGCAGAAAAACTTCCTGCCTTTTCAACAAAGGTTGACAGTTCACTAATACAATCAGCATCAAATAATAAGAACTTTTGTTCTTCAATCAAACTTTTTAGTGCCAAACACCCCTGTCTCTTTACTGCTTTTGATGTTCGCACCCCTAGAGTACTTTGTTTTCCGAAGCCAGGCGAAACATACTGTTTGTTCTTTTCCTGTACACAACTAAAAATATTCTCATACTCTAGTTCTTGGTGAAGTATATCTACTACTTGTTGACCAATATCGTTTGTCTCAAGTAATACATATGCATCATTAAAATCTTTTGCGACTTTTTGAATAAAGTCTGGATATAATAATGGGGAAACTTTGTTATCCCTGTACTTACCAACAACCTTAAACGGCATTTGAGTAATGTCAACTACTATAAAAGCAGAGTAGTCTCCACCAATACCCCTAGAGGTATCTGCCGCTATGACATAATATTTATCAGCTTGAGGTTCTTCATAAATGTCCAGACCATCTTTCTTGTAGATTGGGTCTATTGAAGACATTACCCCAAGGGATTTACCGTTAATCAATGTATTACTTGACCCTAAGAAGTCACATAAAACCTCTTGGTTGAACTTAACCTCACCTAATAATTTAAGTTGTTCTTCTGCCCAATCATCATCTCGGCCTGGAATTTCAGTATATGGAATAAACATATTGTTAAATCCATTAGTACCTTTTTCCGATTCATTCCAGAACTTCCAGAAATGATTATATCCCAATGGTGTAGATGTCAAAAGAATCTTCGTGGTCTCACCAGCAGAGATAGTAGGATATACAGATGCAAAAAATTCATCTGCTATATTGTTTGGTATGATTGCAGCCTCATCAATATACAACCAGTTAACTGATTTACCCCGAATACCAGAGGCAGTAGTTGCAGATGTAAACACGCGAGAACCATTCTCCAAGTCTACATCACCTTTATTCCATGTCTTAACCCCCTGTTGCATCCAGATAGGAAGGTTCTCATACATAGTTTGGTATCTGTTTAACACTTCTCTGGCAGCCGCAGTTTTGTTTGCCATAATAGCAACTGTCTTGTCACCATTAAAAACTGTATAGTGTAACAAACAAGCGGCAGCTGTTACTGTTTTACCTTGCTGTCTGCCTTCCATAAGAATAGTCTTTCGATTATTCATAATGAAATCTACCTTTTTTTTCTGACAGTCGTACAGTACAAAAGGTTGTAGACCTTTATCCAAGGTAACTATTTTACAATAACTCTCTATAAAATAAATGGGGTCACTTTCACATTTGATTAACTCTTCTAATTGGTCTTTAGAAAAATCGTGTTGATATCCAATTTGTTTTAGATTAGGATTACCGTGATATGATTGTTCAATCTGGCTCATGGTCTATAATTTTTTCGTTCTCTGCTTTCAATTGTTTCATAAGTTCTGAAGTTGTTCCAGTAAACACTAGGTTGTTAGTTGTTTTACTAATAGTCTTGGGTGTATCTGAATTTTTTTCGATTCGATGTTTCTTTTCTTGGACTTCCATCATATCTTTAGCTTGTTCGCCCATAGTTTTAATGATTTGTCCAGCAACTTCATAGGCACGAGGATTGTCACTATTAGTAGCAACATTCAGAATTCCCTGTGCAGCTTCTTCCGCGTACTCAGCAGAACGCTTCAAGAGATTTCGTGCTTCCTCAAAATCTTTATCTAGTTTTTCTTCTTCTTTGTCGGGCACAGCGACAGCACCACCTTTCTTTTCAGCAATTTCTGTAGTTACGGTGTTAAATGTTTTGTCTAGTGCATCGAATACTTTATTTTTTTGCATGATTATACATAAGTTTGGTCAAACTCCTCCACGAACCTATAGGGGTCATCCTTATAGGGGTCTGCATTATAATTAGGTGGTTCTTCAAATGTCACAGTAGGTGCTTCTGAATAACCACTCCCAGCATCATCTATAACAATCTTTGTTACTTCTCCATTAGTAATCTCGGCATGTGCTCTCGCGTTACCACTAAGAGTAATGTTAGGTGGACTAGTATATCCCGCTCCACCATATGTTATAGTAAAATCTGTTACCGAACCACTACCTATTGTAGCGGTTGCGGTTGGTAGTGTAGTTCCAACTGAAAACGACTGTTGAACCCTAGGCCCTTGAAAGTCGCCACTCTCATATGTTTGTGCTATTGCCTTTTTGATAAATGACTGTTTATCTACAAATCCATAATAATTTAATTTCATTGTAAAGTTAAGTGTCCAGTTAATAGCTTGTCTGTCTGCAAATGCACCCTCAAAGGTATCTTCGTAACTAACACTATCCAAGGTTATTTTAATATCTCTTTTTATACCCAACTCAGGCAAATCATTTATAGTCACATTGAAATCTGGGTTGAAGTATGGGAATACTTGTTCTACTATTTGTAAGGCATCCTCTTGGTTCTTTGCAAAAACATACAAAGACATATTCATATCATATGGTGTAGACACAAAACTTGTTTTATACGAATTACTTTCTGCACCACTAGTAGTTATATTTTTTTGTATAGGTGACACCTTTCTTGATGGGTCATATTGAAACCCAACTATCTCAAACCCCATGCGAGGCAAACTAATTGCAACCTCTCCACGCGATTCCGTATCTGGAATTGCCTCAATCCTAGTCATAAACTTTTGTTTTGTAGAGTATGAAAGAGGAACCCTAATAACTTGTTCAGTAACACCACCAGCATTAACTCTATTTATTTGGATATTATTAAAGATAGTACCAAATGCAATAATAGCTTTGCGTGTATGTTGATTATAAAATTGTTTATTTTTAAACATTATATTTCACCGAATGGATTAGACTCTGTAAAGTCAAGTATATTAGATGCAGTTTGCCATGTATCAAAGTCAGCATTATCTACACCAACATTACCCCTACTAGTTTGGAAACTTTCTAGTATTAGAGTATCATTATTTTCTTGTTTCAATAAGTCTCCGTTCTCTAACTGGAACTGGAACTGTAGAATGTCAAGACTTTGTAGGTCTTCGATTCCATCAATATCAGTATCACCAGTATCCAATCTCTCTGAACTGTATTCAAAGAGTTCGCATTGCATCCTAAAGGTATAAATTTTTCCTAATTGATAGAAAGGGTTTTGAAACTCCACAAGTTTAATCTCAAATAAAGATTTTGTCTTGGGGAAGTACAATAAGTCACCCTCTGCTGGTCTAGCGTCCAATTGAAAAGTGCCACCAGCATCTTTTTCTCTGTCAACCATTTGTTCCCATCGTCTTTTAGATAGGATAAAAGTTGCTTGGTCTCTAATCTCTATACCAAATCTAGTAAATAGTTCACCTTCACCCTCATATCCTTCAACATTTTCCATGTACATTTCGAGGGGATACTGTTGTGTGAACTTGGACAATTCATCTTCATCGAAAATGGTGTCCCTGTTTACCAAAGTCCTAGGCATATAATGAACATCGTGTCCATATATCTTTAGACTTTCAATAACCAAGTCTTCTACTAAACGCTGTTCGTTAGTAGTACCACTGGTATTGCCTGATTGGAAGTAAACATTTGTAGCCATTGACTTACCCTGTCATCATCGTGGGTGGCAATTCATATTTAAGTTGCATTTCATCTTCTATAATTGAAACTTCTTGGATTGCTTCTCCGTATATTTGGTCACCATTGAGTGTTACTCCGCCCGGCAACGCGATACCTCCAAACTTTTTCATGTTCTCACCCCACTGTCTTTTGATAAGAGCAGTAGCATACCTTTTCAAGAACATATCATCATACACTTCAGTATATGTAGTAGGGTCTAGTATAGCATATGCTTCCGCAACAATATAGTTATCTATATTAAAGGTAGCATCCATATCTGTGTCCAGATATACTCTATTAGTTTTTCTGTTAAATCTAATTGGTCTTTCATTTCTGAATATATTCTCTAATAAATTCATATGAGTCTTGACCATAGTGTAGTATGTTATATCAGCAGATAACAGATTATACAAATCATTCATTGCAAACTGATAGTCTACATCAAACAACCCATCTGATTTACTACCTATCAATGCACCAAACTTGAAAACCCTAACAACATTTAGAATATCATTACCTACTGGTATATAACCGTTCTCTATATCACCCTTAGATATACTTTGAATAGTTGCAGTTGTTCCAGAATCCGAACCTGTAATTGTTTCGTTCGCTTCAAATACCTCAGCAGTACTTACTCTTTCATAGACTACAGAAGTCCCAGAACTTGATGAGTGGACTGTTGTTTTTGCGCCAGAAGTTCCACCAGTAATCGTTTCACCCTCTGTGAAAGTTGCGCTACCTGTTAAGGTTAAAGTAGAACCAGTTAACTTGTGTTTAATATACGCCCTTTCTACACCATCAAAATGATATTCGTTCCAATGTTGAAAGGCATCATCGATTCTATCTGATATTTGGTCTTCATCGACATTGATTTCTATTACAGGGTGTCCCAACCTTCGTAAACAATAATCGATGAGTCCTTGTCTTGTGGATAAAGCCATGTGAACCCCTATTTAAATAGTTTTATTACTTTGACTATTTATAAGACTTAGGATTGGTCGTATGCGTATAGTAAAGCCTTGAGGGCATCAATTTCCTGTTTGACAAATGCTGTAGTGGCAATTTGAGTTGTATTTGTACCAGTAGAAGCGGTTGGTGCAGTTGGTGTTCCTGTCAAAGCCGCACTAGCAAGAGGTGCCTTGGTAGCAATATTATTTGTAACTGTAGTAGAAAAGTTTGCATCATCACCCAAAGCAGCTGCAAGTTCATTTAAAGTATTTAAA
>Ga0115012_10002434_pt1 | contig 10889 bp, 22 predicted proteins | sample TroAtlMetagenome_FD_88706 | JGI IMG/M metagenome (GOLD analysis project Ga0115012, IMG submission 88706) | Marine eukaryotic phytoplankton communities from Atlantic Ocean - Tropical Atlantic ANT10 Metagenome | ecosystem: Environmental > Aquatic > Marine > Oceanic | place: Tropical Atlantic...
GGCACTACGCTATCTATTCTTTTGTATATATATAATAATACTATACTTCGTGTTCTTTGTCAAGTATTAAAACAAGAAAATTTTGTGTGTCAGTATTTATGTTAGAAAGGAATTTGCTCATCTAAACAATTGTCACAACACAATGTTGCATTCATATTGTTCATTGAGTGTAATTCAATCCCACATATGTTACATTTCTTTTTCATATTCATGTGGAGCTGTCGGGAATCGAACCCGAGTTAATCACAAAGCCAGTGTCCAAACAAACTCTGTGACTCTAAACCATTCAGCCCCTTAGATTAATTTCTATAGGTGACTTTATCTGCGAACTTATGCTTATAAGTCCACCTATAAGGAATCTCTGCGTGTATTCCCATTCCATAAGGTCTGTCATACTTGTAATGAAGACTATAAGCAATGTTATGCTTTAGTTTCCAAGCTCTCCATACCTTATTAGAATATATAATTGCTTCGCCACTAGGTTCAAGCCCTAAGTCTTCTGCAATCCAAAACATTAAGTCAGCTACCCATTGGAATCTAAACCAATAAGTTGTTAACCCTATGTTAAATCCATAAGGGAAACTAGGCCTAGGGTTCCTATGTTCTGGGAACCAATAGCCACCACTAATTGCGTTAGCTATTATAAAATAAATTCTTATCATTCTTCTTCTTCTCTCTCTTTCCTGCGACGCTCATACTTTGCGTCCATAAACGCCCTTTTATTCGGCGTGAATTTCTGCGAGCGTCTCATCATCTTCTTCTATATAAGGGTTAAATTGTCCTACAAATAAAGGAACGCTTTCAACAGTGAAATATTCACCACTTGGAAAGTCCCAATATTTTGATATGTAACCACAGCTAGTGTCTCCTCTTTCCATATCAAAGTCACCACTATAAATAGACCAAGCACAATAGCTAAACAATGTACTACTTGGCTTATTCTTTACATAAGCTTTTTCAAACTTCATTTCAACAGCATTCATTAATCTCATTAAATGCTTTATTGTTGCATGTTCAACTTTACCACCGGCGTTCTTCTGAGCTCTTCTAATCAAGTCTTCTGTAGTACTTGTACTATGAGTACCCTTCTTAATTTCGACTCTCTTCTCAGCAAGAATTGCACCTTTTTGCAGTAATGTATTAAGGTCATGTGTTGAATCTACTTTCAAATCTAAGTTTTCTTTATCTATTTCCATAGATATCCAAACTTCTGCACCTTTAGGTGTTAGACCTAAGAACCTCTTACCTGCATAGATTTCTGCATTCTTTGCATTCTCTATAGCTTCTGTCTTATATTTAGATTGTACATATTCTGTATTACTTCTAGCAGTCTTGTTAGGGTCTGCCATCTTTGGATTTAATACCATCCTATTCTCCTTCTGTATATGAAAAAACCCAGTGTTTACTGATTATTATTAGTATCTCTAATCAAATAAAAGTTTTACAGTATTCACTGGATTTCTTATTGTTACCAATATATCATGTAACTAAGTAATTGTCAAATCTTATTGGAAGTTTTTTTAGAACATTGGGTCTGATATTGACAATTCTGTCCTAAACCCCTCAATATCAGTCTTATTTGTAAAGAAATCATACTTTGCTAAGTGATAAGTGGTTGCTTTTGAATGCATTCTATGACCTTTTGGTAGTAAATCATAGTCTTCATATATCAAAATATCACCACCAATTCTTGGATATCCATTCCTTAGTATGTAGAAATAGTCCTTTAAACGACGAAAACCTGCTTTTATTATAAGAGTTTCATCGGTCTCACCCATATTTTTCTCTCTGAAACAGCCTCTATTAAAGCATTCATACACTAATTGTGCCTCTGCTTTCTTGCCAGCAACACCTACAAACCTTTTATTATGGCTCTCTACTCTCCTATCGAGTAATTTCTTTGCTAATTCTTTAGTTATTCTCTGCTTTTCCATACTTCTTACCATCTTCATACGGATACCAAGCTTTAGAATACTGCCAATTGTCTATATCTTTTATCTCAAATACAGTATCAGAAAGCAATAGTTCTACTTCCCTAGCACTCATACCTAGCTCATTTCTTAATGTGTTCGGTGTCATACCAAAATCTTCTATAAGTTTCTTAGCTATCTTTGCCATCGAAGAAGCTTCATGTACCCCTTTTGCTCTGTTCATTCTTATTGTTAATAGCATTGCTTCTCTGTCATCTATGTCCATAACAACACAAGGAACTCTGCCACTATATCTTTTATACAGCTCTTCTGAGTCTTGTGCTAATTTCCATCTATGGAAACCATCAATAATAATGTTGTTCTTATTTATTAGTATTGGCTGTATCCAACCAAATCTCATAATGTTTAAAGCTAATATTTTAAATTCTTGGTTTAAAACTCTGTTTGGATTGTAGTCATTAGGGTTGAGGTCCTTAGCGAGTCTCCATTCTATATTGGAGATTGGCTGCTCTTCAAATATATTCATTCTCTTATTTGCTCACCACACATTTTACAATAAAAACCATCGTTGTCCTTTATTGTAGAATTTGTAGTTCTGTAAACAAACCCATCATGTTTACATTCCATTTCATTCCTCTTCCTCGTTTAAAACGATATCATCTAACACATCATCTAGAACTGTTTCGTTAAGAACAGCTAATAGTTTATTAATGTCTAGGTTCACTCTTCTTCCATCATTTCATATCTTGAATCTATGTATGGTATATCTAAAAAGATAGGACCATTTTCACTGTCACTGCTTGCGTCCATTAATACTTTTTCATTGAATGTTCTAATTGATTCTTGGATAACATATTGAGTTATAGCTTCTTCATTATCACCAAGCTCTTTAGAAATAGCATCCATAAATTGTTCATCTACTAACATCTCTTCAATTATCAAACCTTGTAATACTCTTTTGTCATAAACAGCAACTACTTTCATATTGTTTTTATAAGCTATACCTAAGTAAGCTTCTCTATATTCATCCCATACAATAGCTTCTGGGTTTTCATCAGCTAGTTGCCAGTAAAAGTCGTCACTCATTAATTCTATCCTTTGCAATATCGTAATACTCTTTATTTAATTCTATCCCAATAAACTCTTTATTCATTCTTTTAGCAACTACACCTGTTGTGCCACTTCCCATATAAGTATCTAAAACAATCTTGCTATCTTCAAAACACATTAATATATCTTCAACAAGTTTCTCTGGGTAAGCTCTTGTATGATTACCTTTTGTGCCAATAGGTTTCCAATCTTTAGTATCAAATAAATCGTGATGATTTATTGCATTGTAAAGTTTTGTTTTTGGACTTTTGACTAACCAATATACTCTCTCTGTCATTGGATAAAATCTTATTTTATCAAAGTTTTGACTTCTGTTAAACCAAACTAATTCTTGCTTTATTATCCAATCAGTTTTCAAAAGCCATTCATAAGGTGTTGTTTGAACACCATTTTTAATTCTGTTTTTATGATTGTAAAATAAACTACCTGTTTCTTTTGTAACTCTATATATTTCATTAAGAACTTTTATCTGTTGTTCTTGGTATTCTTTTTCAGGTAAATTATCGTCATAGGCTTGATGATAATTACTACCTGTATGATGTTTGTTTCCTAAATTGTAAGGTGGGCTTGTAATTGTAATGTCAATAACATCATTACTAAATTCTTTTAAGACTTCTAAGCAATCTCCATTAATCAGCTTCATTCTTCTTCTGCACTTGGTTTATGAGTATGAGAATAATATGGGTATTCATAACCTTCCATTATTCTTCCTCCTTTATAGGTATCCCATCAATCATTTTTTGTAAAGCAATCTCTTGTTCAGAAATAACTTTTTTAACAAATTGTTTTGTACTTTCGTTCCAAACCATGCCTTGACTATTTATTTTTTGGAACCACTTCGCCCATTCTTCGTTGCTCATTTGAACATCCAATTATAAAATATCCAAAAGCTTGCCATAGTAGTAAACATAAATAAGTAAACCATTACTATCGCTTTGCCTTCAGTTCCTTTGTATGTTTTCATTCTTCGCTTTCCTCTCCATCATTTAAAAATTCATCTTTAAATATTTTTCTTACACTCACTTGCATATTTGGGTCATCATTATCAAAATCTGGCATGAATACTTCTACGCCGTCACTGTTTATACTAATTTCAATAGAGTAATCACCCCATGCCCCGTATATCAAAACTTCATCAGTCTTAATAAACTCTAGTGAGTGAAACATAAATGTATTCATTTCTTCCTACTTTCATTAATCTTAGGCTTCTTCTTTTTCTTAGAAGCTCTAACTTGTGCAGTCGTCTTTGGATAAATATCACCATGTAATATTCTTCCGTTAATGAAATGACCTAAAATCCATTCAGCATTACCATCCACCAGATATCTCTCTGGATTTGACTTAGCTAATTGCTCTAAGTTCTTCCATTTAGCCATCATAGTTCTGTATGTAGAGCTTTCTGGGTCAACAGTGGCTTGTATCCACTCCTTAACACCTGCCATATCTCTTCCATACTGCTTATATAAGTGCTTATCACTAATTGTACCTTTATATCTCTCGTGAGCACGCACTTCTGGAAAAACTTCAGTTAATCTATCATAGAACTCTGGGTCCATCATTGCCCATTTTTCTATTGTTTTCATTGATTCTGCTATCAAAGGTGAAGCAACTCTTAAAGCATCACCGCTCCACATCTGGTCTTCATACCAAGATGAGTACCTTAAACTGTTATCTTTAAAATATTTGAATACATCATTCATCTGCCAATCATATATTGGTTTGCATAAGGTAGCTCTAGGACTAAAAGATTTTGCTATATAGTTCTCTGTTACCTTATTTACTACCGACCTGTATCTAACGATACTCTCATCTGCTCTGATACCATTAACAATTGCTACTTTCCCATTAGGATAATTGTCTGCAACCATCTTATCAAAGTCATCTTGTCCGAATATCTGGTCTGTATCGTTTAAAGTCTCTGCCCATTCCGGTTTAGGCCTTACCCATTTTCTATTTCCGCTTGGGTCCCACTTGATAACTTCTTTATTGAATCCAAGTACAAACATAGTGCTGCTTCTTGGGACACAGTACCAAGTCATATTTGTCCATTCAAGGTCAAAATAGTGTTTAATATTATCTAATATCGGTGCTGGATTAAATTCTTCATCTCTATGGTGACAATCTACAGTGTCTATACCACGCTCTTCAGATACTTCTCTTACTAAATTGAGTACTGCTGTTGAATCTTTTCCACCAGAAAAGGCTACATTGACATGGTCATGCGTATCAAATATATGATGAATACGCTTTTTAGACTCTTCATAAACATTTGCGTCTATAAATCGTCTCTGTCTAGCCATCAGTCACCTAAGCATATCTCTATATGTTGATAGAGTCTTTCGCCTACTGTCTCACCATCATAATTCTTTTTCAACCAAGAAACGAACTCAAAAAACATTGCTTGCTGAGTTTCATCATCAAAGATGATTTCGTATGAAGGCTTACCAACTGGTAGACCTTTATCAGAACCTTCTCCTACTTGTGCTTCTAAGTCTTCATACATTGCTTGTATATCAGAATCATCGAAACCTGTTCCCTCTAAGGAAGATTCTTCTGCTAGTTTTTCTAGCTCTTCTATTAATGCTGTAGTATTCCAGCCACCAAGTTCAACTAACCTATTATCAGCTAATAGATAAGCTTGTGCTTCTTCTTCATTCTTGAAAGAAACACCTCTTATAACTGGTACTAACCATTCCCCACTCTCATCATCGACTTTTATATTGACTGGTGCATCCTCTTTGAATTGCTTCTTTTGTTTCAAAGCTTCAATTCTTCCGTGACCTGCAACTAATTTACCAGTAGCTTCGTTCATTAACAAAGGGCTAGTAAATCCAAATCGATTCATAGACTCATGAATTGAACCAATATCATGGTCTTTTACATTTCTGTCAGCTTCTTGAATCTCAGATAACTTAGTGAATACTATCTCTACTTTACCTACTTCCATTCGCTGCTCCTTTTACTATTGCAGAATAAAACTGCATATTACTTATATCAAAATCGCCTAGTGATGTGTCATCCCATTTATCCATAATCCTAGTTAATTCACTAACAGTTAGAAACTTTATAGTTTTATCCATTAGCTTATCTACTATTTGTTTTTGGAAATGAGAAGGTACATATCCCAAAGCGTTACACAGAAAATCAAAATCTTCATGTGTCTCTAACCATTCTATACAATCTTGTGGTTCATAAACTTCAACTATTTTTCTTAAGTGTCGCTTATAATCCTCATGTGTATGACAGTATTCTTTGAAACCAACATCTGCTCTCTCTACCATTTGATACTTAGGATTAGATTTTCCTTGTATTACTGATTGAGGATAAGCATGGCTAGTTCCCATTATATCCCCGACATCGTGCCATGTTAGACCATCTTCTTTCATCTGTTTGATGATGATGGTATAGGCACCACCCGGATTTATAAAACTTTTTTTATTCATCTTCTGAAGCATATAAAGCTCTCATTTGAGCTAAGGCTTCGTCGTCTGTTTCGTGACAGCCCACTTCTTCACCAGAAGGAACTTGTTCAACACAAAACTTATCATTGCGTTCAACTATTCGATACGGCATTACTTCTCCTTTGTTTCCAATTGATTTCAAAATCAATAGGCAGCTTCCCTGTTTCCCCTGCCCACTCTATAATTGTTTCTCTTAACCATACTTGGGTCTTGCCTGCGTTAAGAATAACATCTGGCTTAGGCATTTTATCCCTATGAGCCCAAGTACTTATAAGATTTGGTTTGACATTAAGAAGTTCTGCAACTTCATTAACGCCCATTAATTCATCTAAAATAGGATTTTTCATCTTACTCCTAAAGAAGAAGTGCCTAGAAAGGCACTCCGTTCTCTTCTAAATTCTCTTCAGCAGTCTTATTAGCACTTGCTGGCGGTTCAATCTCTGAAGCTTTCTTCACTTGATTGAATGCATTTGAATTTTGTGGGTTAGCAGCTTTATTGATAGAGCCAACTTGTGCCCATCTTAAGCTAACACCTAAGTCTTCCAAATAAACGCAAGTAGATTCTCTTGAATTACCATTTGAATCTTCCCACTTCTCTGGAACTACTCGTCCAACAACTATTGCTCTAAATGATTTACCACCTGCGTTAACAGTGTTCTGGTAAGTCTCAGCAACATTCTCTGCTAAGTCACCCCATGCTTTTAAATTAAACCATAGAGTTTCTTTGTCTTCGCCGTTAGCGTCTTTGCCTTGACTAACAGCTAGGCTACCTCTTATAAATGCGTTACCAGTGTTGTTAACACTCATCTCTACATTTGTAATGTTGCCCATTAATTGTACTTGTGATACTGGCATTATCTCTCCTATATATCTTCTTCTGGGTTATCCCAATTGCTTAAAATACCTTCCAAGACTTCTCTCATCTTAGAAAGTCTGAATAGTACAATACCATCTGATTCACCATCTGGCATTGCAACCATCATGAAGGGTTTGTCCCTTCCGCCAATGACATTCTTAACATTTTCCCATGACTGAGCTTCTGCTTTTTCGAATCTCGTGGCTATGGGTCCAACTTGTTTGCCTGCTTTTACTTCAATGCGAACAGCTGAACGCCAATTTTCCTCGTGTGCGTCTGCACCGTGAAACTTTCTATCTGGAATACCTAGCTTTTTGCGTACCATATTTTGTTTACGCTTACCTTTAGCTCGGTTCTTCCTATTTATACAAGTCCTACACCGACAAGTTCTTTTAGGTAAGTCAGTGTCTGGACATAAACCTCTCGCGTTTTTCTGGCTATTAGGTTGCCCTATACCAGATTGTCCCGAATGCCTATTAGCTTTATACTCATCCCAAGATTCTTTTTCTGGGTCCCAAGCATTGTTATTAGGCTTATCGATAAAACTACTCATGAAATCTCATATTACCATACTTATTATTGTTCTGGTGTCTTTAAGGCTTCTAATTTATCTACAGTTCCTAATACTGTATCAGTCTCAGTATTAATTAATTGTGGAAAATGTTTTGCTAACGCATGAATTGTAAGAGTTGCACCTTTAGGCATAAAAGCAGGATACCTGTCATAAGCTAAACGAATATCATCAGCATTATCTGTGTATTGTTTTATTTGCTGTATAGCAACTGCCCACTCTTGCTTAAGCTTCTTCTCTTTAGGAAAGAAACCAAAACAATCAGCCATCACACCCCAAAATGGGTCTTTAGCTACTTTTCTTTTAATCTCTTCTCCAACATCAAAACCAGTGTCTTCTTTTTCACTTGCTAATTCAAAACCTTTTTCTTCGACCTTTACTTCTTTAACAACTTTTACTGGAAGTTCCGGTAAATGATACAAGTTAGAAGTGTTATAACCCTTGTATGTTCTTCTAGTCCAAGTCAAAGCACCATTGTCATGGAGTATTTGTAGATATTTGCCTACAGTACCTTTAGACATACCTGTCATTTTCATCAATGTGTCGTAACTTGGATAACATTCTCGCTCTTTATTTGCGAAATACATTAGACAACTATAAAGATGAATTGCACTTGATGGTAAAGGTTGCTCATCAACTGTCATTTCTAACAGCCAATGAGGAACCATCACAAATCTAAATTCAGTAGTTACACCAAATTCTTTATCTTCAAATAACTCTATTGAATTACTTGACATCTTCGGAAGCCACTTCATGGTCTTGTAACAATTGTGGAAATAAGAAATATTGTTCTTGTGCCCACAAGTGTAAACCAACACCAATTCTGGAAGCCGCTCTTTTAAGTGCGTCTGATTCCATTTCTTTGATTTGGTCTCCGATATCTTTGTTATTATTTTGGTCTGTGCCAATCCCTGTAACCTTTACTGGTTGTCCATCAATAGAAACTGTAATTGTTCCTTTGACAGCACAAGGTATGTTCTCAGAATAAATTACTTCTGTATCCCAATTGAATGGTCCACATATTTGTAATATTCTTTGAGCAACCACAGAGTGATTAACATAGTCTTCTGTATGTGTTCCCTTTTTAATTTGACTAACTAACTTCTCGGGGAACTTACGAGCAAGTCTAATCAGTTGCATTGGCTTCTCTGCCATTGTCTCTCTCCTTCTTATCTGTATATATTTCTACAATCTTATCTTCTTTATCCAAAAGGTTCTGAATAAATTTAGGGCTTCTCTCTACTGGATTAACATCTAAATTCTTACCCTCGACACTTTCGAATAATGATTCTATCACAACATTCGGGTTCTCACCTCTTTCTTCTGCAATTTTTCTAATCACAGAAGTTCTAAAGGAAGGCCTAACTGCCATTTGCCAGTCATCCCCTAACCATTTAATTATTTTATCTTGGTCATATGGAACCATCTTCCTTTGATTCCTACCTCTAAAGATTCTGTCGCCGAATCTAAAAGCTTTACCGTCAAGTCTTCCACGAAGTCTTTGGTCTATAAAGCTTTTAAGCAATCTTATATCCAAGCTTAAGGTCTCAATTTCATCACGAAGTAGAACCAACTCTTTTGTTTCTAGTTCGTTGACTTCATCAAGTTCAACTTCTTCGTTGTCTCCAAAATCAAACCTTTGAAGTCTGACTTTGTTTAGCTTTTCAACTAGATACTCTCTATTTATCTTCACTAATGAACCTTGCCATTAATCTCAGAGTATGAGTACCTTCAGAGTCACTTTCACCTCTAACCATATATTCCAAGTTAGGATATTTCAAAACATGCAATTTGCTGCTTTGATAGAAAGTACTTCTTTTACTTGCTATTGCTTTCCTATCATCTTTCTCAAAATGAGCTTCTTGAATAACGAACCATCTGTCTAAGTTCTTCCCCAATAAACTAATAACATTAGGCGTATAGACTTTGCTGTCTCTACCCCTACTAGTTTTGGGTAATTCATCCACATCAACTTGGTATGGTTTGAAGTCGTTCATATAATGCCCTGTCTGTACAGTATATGTACTGTTCATATCTACCACATATTCTCCTTATAATCGGTATACCTTATTATGACATATAACCTTGCACAAAGCAAGTCATTAATAATATTTTTTCTACTATACTTAATAGTATGTTTAACTCAGATGAATTATTCAACGAAGTAGCTATATGTGAGTTCTGTGGCGTCAATTTAGATGTAGACCACGAGCACACAAGAGAATGCCCTGTGAACTTTATTAACCCTCAAAACTATCAAAACATCATAGCTTCACAGTATGATATTGAAGAAGAGCTATCACATAGTGGGGATATCCCAAGAGAATTAGGTATGCAACTGTTACTAGCAGTAGATACAGTGCTAGAAGCACAAAGAAATTGGGCTAATAAGTCATTAATGAGCAAGTTTGATGAAGTATTGAATAGATATACTGATTTAACTAACTTCGTTAAAGCTTTAAACCTTGCTGGTGTCTTGAACACAGCAGAAGATATAATTGGTTTCCTAGAATATCCAGAAGAGTATGACGAATTGTTTGCTGTCTGGATAGAACATGGCCAACCAAGTTCTGAAGATTTAGATGCTTGGAAAATTTTCCTATCCAGTGTACAATTACAAGGATGGAAAAAGAAAAACAAATTTTAATAAGAAAGAACGACTACTGGATTTCTGAAATAGGTGTGCTTTTCTTCCAGTACCAAGTTGGATATCAAGTTTATGATTATTCTAAAGATTCAACATTAGTTAAAAAAGGTGTCGATTTATTTGTACTAAATAAACAAAATATACCTACCTATATTCTTTGTTTAGGCAATACATTCCCTTTTGACAAACTATTTTTTGCAATCATAGAAGATGATGAAGAATCAAGACTCATGTCAAGTGAAGCAGACTTTGTATTCTTCTATGACTTGAATCAAGGTGGTATATCTCTTATAGACCTTCCTCTTTTACAGGA
>Ga0115012_10002436_pt1 | contig 10885 bp, 1 predicted proteins | sample TroAtlMetagenome_FD_88706 | JGI IMG/M metagenome (GOLD analysis project Ga0115012, IMG submission 88706) | Marine eukaryotic phytoplankton communities from Atlantic Ocean - Tropical Atlantic ANT10 Metagenome | ecosystem: Environmental > Aquatic > Marine > Oceanic | place: Tropical Atlantic Ocean...
CCCGCCGTCGCTCCCCCCCCGTGCAGGGCCCTAATCTACGGTCCAGAACGCCATTACACATAATTTAAGCCAGGGGTTCTGGCCCTGCCCCACCAGACCCTGGGCCGGGGGGGGGGGGCATGGGGGACGGCGGGAGCGAGGACTCAAGCTCGGAGCTGGAGGAGGCGGTGCGGGCGCTGGGGGCGCACGCGGGGCCGGGCCCGCCGCCGCGGGCGGCGGTGCTGGGGGCGCTGTGCGCGGCGAAGGCACGCCCCCGCGCCGCGCGCGCGGCCCCTGCGCGCGCCGAGCTGCTGCGCTGGCTGCAGCCCCGTGAGGCTGCCACCACCCAGGCCGCAGGGGGGACGCTCTCGGGCCCGCCCGTCCTGCCCCTCCTCTCGGCGGCGCTCCTGTGGCGTGCCTACCAGGTCCGCCCGCGCCCCCCCTACCTAATCATCCTCCCCTCTTCCCCTCCTTCTCTCCCCCTTTCCCCCTTACCCCTCTTCCCCCCCCCCCGCTCCCCCTGCGGTCGGCTCGGTATGGCGGGCAGAGGAGCCCTGACGTGTGGCATCGTTGCAGGTCGAGGACTCGGAGGACTGGCCAGCGGATCTGGCGGAGGCCTGGGCGGAGGACCTTCTCGGTCCGCGTGTTTGGGCCGAACATGAGAGCTGTCGGGGATTCGCGGCGGAGATCCTGACGGCCTTCCCCAGCTGCGTGGGTCTTCCCCCCTCCACTCTGCAGCAACTTGGGTGGACAGGGAAAGCTGGCCGTACCTCGGCCTGGGCTGGAGCAGCGGCGGGGGGAGCCAGCGCGGGCGCGGCGGCCCTAGGGGGAGGCACCGAAATCCCTCGGAAGTCTCGCTACGTCTCGCGTGACGCTCGCGGGCAAGTCCACAAGACCTTCATGAAATGCCTGGCCAAATTTGTGAACAACGTTGCGGCGCGGGACAACGCCCGGCTGTTGCTACGGGTGCTGGCGATGGCCTGTAGCATCCCCGCCGGCCGTCTCGTTGTGGCACGGCAGTTGGAGGGGTTACTAAACTCTTCGGCACACTCCCGTGCCGCACAGACCGTCTTGGAGCTTCTAGTTACGCACATGGGGGAGGGGGGGGGTTCTGGGGGGGAAGATGAGGGGGACGGTTTAGATGGAGCGGACGAGGCCGTGGTGCCTGTGCTGTTGCAGCTCAGGCTCCGTCCCCAGCATGCTGGAATCATCCCCGCAGTAGCTGCCAACCTGGTTCGCCGGCACCCGCGGTTCACTCCGCTGGTCGTGCAGCTGGTTTCTACGCAAGACATCCGGGACCACACACCCCATGCCATGCGTTGCCTCTCCGCTGTGATGGAGGCTGCTCCCGGCGACTGGGTGGCTCAGTCTGTGGCGCAAACCTTGCAAGCATTGTCTACGAACTCCGAGACGAAGCCGCACATGCGCCCTTTCATGCGCAGGCTGATGAAATCGTGCTCGACCGCCTACTCGGATTGGCCCGATGTGTGGCGGCATCTTATGCAGCCGCCCGAGGATGCTGCCGGTTGGTCAGAACCTGTCCGCGAGCAGTGGCTGTTGGAAGTGATCCAGATGGTGACATTCATGCAGCTGTTGCTGGTCGGCGACTCGCCGCCCACACCCCTGGGCAAGGACGGTGAGGGTTCGCCAGGGATGGGAGGGGCTCTGGAAACTGTGGCCCAGTTCGCGGCTGAGGCGGCCGAGTGGTGCCAAGCTATCCTGTGCGACCTCCTCCCCGACATTAGCTCTTCGAATCTTGTGCTGGCCGTGCGGCGCCTCCTGTTCCTCGAAGGCCGACAGGCGTATTTCACGTCAGGCGAGGGTGTGCCGGAGCATGAATCAGACGCATTCAACAGGCTGGCCACCGGTCTCCCCACCTCGGAGGACACCCTGACGCGGGTCGTTCTGATGGGCCTCACTGATACACCTTTGTCTGGGGAGGACGCCCTAGAGCTGGCTGAGGCGCTTCTTCGGCGTTCTGCGTCGGCGTGGGCTGCTCAGCCCCAGAGCCGGAGCGCGATCTCCCGGATTAGCAACCCGCAAGTTCTGAGCGCCCTGTCCCGCCTGGCCGAGTACTCCCCTCCGGCACCTCCTTTGTCCGGGATCGAGCCTGAAGAGCCTCTTCAGCCTCTCGCGCGTGTCACATTGTACTGGAAGGTGCTGTTAGTCCTGGTTCTTGTCTGTGCCCTGAATTTTGAGGATTTTGGAAGCGCGATGCTGGAAGAGTTCCCGGCTGTCAGTGCCTTGATGGAAGCATTGGCAACTTCCAGGCCGTGCTATCCGCGCGCTTATGAGATTGGCCCCACAGAGGCATCGGGAGACCTGGAGAGCCAGCGCGCTGCTGATGACGAGGAAGCCTCGCTTCTCCTGCAGAAGTACCTGAGCCAGTGTGGCAGCCTTTGGGTGCCCCCGCAGGAAGGACTGATGCGCCTGGACTTCACTTTGGTAAGAACGGCGCCGCCCGAGGTGCTCGACCAGCTCATGAACATGGACATCCAGTACTCTTTGGGGAAGCACATTCGCTCGCTGAGCAGTCCAGACATACTTCTCAACATCCTCCAAGCCATGCAGCAAGAAGAGGCTTGGGATTGGCTGGTTCCCATCCTTGAACACGAGCCTGCGGCGAGTGCCAAGCTTCCGCCCGAGTGGTCGGGCACCCTCCTTTTGGAGTTGTTCGACAGGCTGAACACGTGTGAGAAAGCTCAGAAAGATCCTGAAACAACGCATACCTTGATAAAATACACGTCAAAACGCCTGAGAGACGTTCTGGAAACGGTGGACAAAGTCGACTCCCCTGTCTTGATGGCCCTCACGCCTATTGTGGATGCCCTGTTGGGAGAATCTGCCCGCCAGCGGGACCTGGCGCACAGCTCCCTAAATGCAATCCTGTCAGAGTCTGAGGACGGCTCTATCGCCCCATCTGGAGACGCGTCGTTGCGCATGCTCGGTTGTCGTCTCGCCTGGCTTAGAAGTCTTATCCAGGGGGCATCTTCGGGACATGACTACACCCTGATGACTGTACTTCCTTCTATTGTTTCTTCCATGGTATTTTTTGAGAGCGATCCTGAAAATTTGCAAGAGTATCTGAACTTCTTGAACGATGACCTGAGCTGCTTGCCTGGTGTTGCAAATCTGAAAGGAAGCTTCCCCCTGATCATGGCGGTCTTTCTCCAGTGCCGCCCGCTCACGGTGGAGCTATTGGTCCGAGAGAGGCCAGTGACAGCAGCGATAGTTCTCACTGCCGTCCTGCAAGGGCTTGACCACCCTGTTGAGCCTGCGGGCCTCGCTGGTACAGAGATCTCAGCTGTCATGGGCCTATATGTCGAGTGGTTCCCTGATGCCCCTCGTCTCGACACCCGGGCACTTCTAGCCGTGAATGACGCTCAGCTGGAGTGCCCGTACCTTGCCCTCGTCGCTGCGGTCAATGCCGTCAATGTTGTTTCCCAGGTCATGGATAGCAGCTTCCCAGAAGATGTGAGGAACCATTACGCTTCACTGAAATGCCGTGTCCTGGGGGACTTCAGAGGTGCGAAATGCCTCGCAGTCACGGAGCCCATGGTCTCTGTCGACGGCAACGCTGCCTTACCCCTCCTTGCGATGGATTTTTACGTGAAATTGGCTTGCGGGTCTGACAGGGAACTCTGTGAACTTGCCCTGTCAAAGATGCAGCCATCTGCAGTGGTTGGGCTCTTATGCGCGCACTTCAGCTTGTCCAACGTTGCCCGCGGATGCCTGCTGGAGAAACTTGATGAATTTTCTGATGAAAATATTATCAAACACGCTGTTGTTCAATCAGGGCTCTTGCAGGAAGAGTTCTTAGCCGCATTGGACGCCCTGCGTGGGAGCGAGAACATGGAGGGCATAGGGGGCCGCGCGGAAGGCGCCATCAGGCAATCTCTGGAGCGTGACTTTTCCCAAAGATTGCGCGATTCCACGGGCGATGCTGTTATGGAAGTCGAAGGTTTGGAGAGCGGCCTTGGAGAAGACCCCCAGTTGGCTGTGTCGAGCTCCGATCTCGACGAGATCATCAAATCCATCCTTGAGCCACCTTCTGACACCCAGAGTGAGTGTTTTGTGTCTTTTGATCTGGAGCTGCAGGCCCGGGCTGTGACCTGCCGCGCCTTGAGCACTGGGGTGAATGCGCACGACGCTGGCAAATCTGATCCAGGTTTTTTACCGTCCCTTGTCTCCGGTCTGCTGTCCCATGCTCGTATTCGTTCTGAAGGTGCACCTCCTGGCTCTGATCTTCAATCATTTTGCGCCGACCCAGTTCGATTCGCAGTTGTTCTTCAGGCCCTCGTTGCGTGCGAGAGTCAGCTCCCCCCCGAGTCTAGGGAGAAGTTGGAAGAACTCTGCGTTTTCGTCGCAGAAAAATGTAGTTCGGACGACGGACCTTGCGCTGCCATCGCGAAAATAGCAGCCGAGGTTCTGAAGCGGACCCGACCAGAAGACCACCTGGTTCCTTCTTCTTCAGTTTTCTGCGATACTTTCATCGGACTTGCTTCTGCGCCCGGTGTAACAGCAAAGCAGCTTGAGGAAAACGTTGTCAGGGCAGATTTGGAGAACCTCAGGGCGCTTGGTCCGTACCTCAGGGCCGTGTGGTCCCTTCCTGCGAGCTCTGACTTCCCGAAGGCAACTGTTCTGGACGGTTTGTTCTTGGCTGCTGTCAACTGGGGGGATTTCCCTGAAGCCGAAGGGGCGCGGAGGGCCGCGAGAGTTTCAAATATGAGTCCGGCTTCTCGAGAACACAAGCGCCTCACCTTCTCTAGGCTCCGCGTTTCTCTTCTGTTTGAGTGTTTGGCAGAATTGGACCCAGGTATGGAGCACTGCTGGAAAATGTATGCTGGGTGCTTGCAGAATGCTCTTCCGGGCTGCTCCGCCTCGGCCTGGGCATCTCCCCACCGGCCAGATGCCGAGCCCTCGTTATGTTTGGAGTATGCCGTAAAGTGTCTGGCTTCGCCGCTCCGCGTGCTTCTGCACGAAGCGACTTGGGGTCAGCGTGAAGCTGCTGTGACGGAGCTCATAGGAAAATGCTCTGAGGTTAATCTGCAGTTTCTGATCCAAGGGGAAGGCTCGGACAATGGAAATGATATGAAATTACGCTGCGCTGCTGCAGCAGCCACTGTTGTTCTCGATACCGTAGCCTGCTACATGCATCATCCAGAGACGTGGGCTTCGTGGCAAGAGTGTGGAAACCACCCCAGGACCAGCATACGCAACCAGTATTTCAAGATCAACGCAAGCTCCGCATCCTGCCTCACCAAGTTGATTTTGTGCGAAGGACTTGTTTCGGATTTGTCGCACCTCCGACGCTTCCCAATTCTGCGTTCACTGCTGTCCGAGGAAGACGAAGTCGCTCTCGGTGCCTTTGAGGCCCTCGAAGTAGTTGCAACGTGTGAGGATCGCGCCGACGCGCCAAGGAGTGCCCACCTATGCCGTTTATCTACAAGCCTCATGGAGAAGCTGCACGCCACCATTCCTGCCAGAGTCGGCCACCTAAATAGGCAGAGAGGCGGGGCGTACGTGCGCGTCGACTCGCTGCCCGTCCCGCAAGTCGACTCTCTGTCTTCGGGTGTTGACGCCGTGTTTCATCGACTCGTGAGGAAAGTTTGTCTGAGTACCGGCCCAGACTGCGTCGCTGCTGTGGAATCCTGTTCCGCATTGGGGCGTGTTCTACCCCTACATTTCGCCAAACATCTGCCTGCAATGGCCGCTTTCCTCACGCCTCTGGCTGAGGCTGTAAGTGCGGCCTCGAATGAAGACATGACTCAGATATGTGACATGTTTTCTCTCATCTTCGACCTGCTCACGTCTTTGGGCCCGGGCCTGTGGGCTGCTGGGTCAGACTCCTCCCAACTGTGCGCCCAGAACTGTATGAAGGTCCTGCACAGCCTCATCGAGGTGATTCTCTCTGCGGAGAGTGCCACATCGAAACACTTGTCGCCCCTTTGCTACAGATTCTTGGACTACGTTCAGGAGCAGTGCCTGGCCTCTGAAATGTTCAGAACCGTGGCACTGGATACGATTGCGCCGAAAATCGGCGACCTCCAGCTGGCCTATCCTCACATTGCTGCTCTTGCTACCCTTGAACGCAGCCTGGAAACTGCTCCGCCGCCCCAGGACGAGGACGCCCTTGCGGCTGAAAAGGACCGCGTGGTCACTGCAATCTGCGCCTTTTCTTCCACAGTTCGCCCGCAAGCCGTGGCGGCGCAGGCCCTCTCGGGGGCGCACGATGCTTTCCAGTGTGCGGATTTTTTAGCCGATATCGGCCGGAGCTCTGCAGACTGCCTCGAATGCTTGGCCTCCCTCGACAAAATCCTTTCCCGTGATCCCAGTGCCATGCAGAGCTGCAAACTTCAGGAAGCACTACTTCGTTTCACTCAGTCAGATGAAGAAGATTCATGGAGGGAGGCGAGCCACAGGCTTATCACGAGGTTTCTGTCGAACAACCCCGAAACGCAAGGGAGAAAACAGCCCAGCGCATGGATAGAGGAGTTCCGTGACCTGGCTGTCGGAAACATGCTTATGTCTCTGGAAGGGGCGTTCGGCCCATCTGTCCGAGCAACTGCCTTGACCTTTCTCCCCGGCATGTGCAGGCTGAGTGCGTCGCATAAACCCGAGTTGCTCGCGTTGGCCTTGCAGTTTTGCAGTGAGCAAAGCCTCGGCAGCCTTCTGGCGGCGAGCCAGTGACCCACTCAGTACTTCTTCTACTAATACTTAATAATATTCCACATCAAATAATAAATGCATCACTGTCATACTTATCATGGTTCCCGGATACCAATCCGTGCCAGGTACCTCTGCTCTTCAGCGTACTTTTCTGGCGGCACTTTGACAGACCGTCCAAAGACCTCGGGGCAGGCGATGTCAATCGAACCCCGCCGCATCCGCGGATGCCCGACTTCGTCAAGAAGTTTGAGGTCATATGACCTCTGCAGGCCATGAATCTTCCAGTGAAGCGTTGTGGCTCGCTTTCTTTGCAAGTGCCTCGAGTACTTGTCCTGGCTTTCGATGAGAGCTTTATAGTCCTCACTAGTCGTTTCCTGAAGAAACGCCACCGCGGACCTCGCCGCACCCGCTGGGGCATCATCCGGCGCCGCTGAGCGGAGGCGCACGGCATCAATGATAGAATCGTCGTGGGATTTTTGCCAGTACTTCTCGGTGTCAGGGTCCCAGTTGAAGGAGCCACCACTTGAAAAACCAGACACGATGTGATGCGCCGGCTCCAAGTCTTGTCGAGGCATCTCCTCCTTCCTGACTTTGACCTCAAAGGGGCTGCCTTGTATGTCTTTGCCGTCAAGGGTCACGTGGAGGATATATTCCCCCTTCTGGGCGATACGGTATGAGACTGCCCACACGGATCCTCCAGGAGCCCGCTGGTAGCAAGTCGTGCTACCCACACCCTGCCCGGTTGCGTCCAAGAGTGAGGCCTCCAGGGCCACTTCTTTGCCAGGCGCAGGGTTCATGAACCCGTCCCGCACGTCGACTTCCACGATTCCAGGGACCCCGCAGCAAGTTCCTTTAAGGCCTTGCCCCGAAGCCATGGTTTCTTCAGCAGACGGAGCGCCGGGGTGGACCACGAGGTTACCTTTAAAGAACGTCTTCGTGCTACTCTCAACCTCAGACGATTTCGGAACGCACATTGCAAAAAGCGTGTACTTCCCAGCCTTGTGCGGGGTGAAGGTGTGCTTGTAAGTTCCTGATCCGATGTATTCCCCTCGTGCATGGATTTTCTTGTGCTGAAACTTGGGGGCCATCGTGATACTGAGGTGGTCCTCACCGTGATTCTGCAGATTACTGAACCGGTCCCGAGCTTCGAGATTGACTGCGGTCGCGATGCCCGCCGTGGCAGAGAACGAAAAATTCTTTGAGATTGTGCAGCACGATTTGTCAGTGATGCACGGTTTGATTTCCGGGTTCAGATGGATCTCAGGAATGACCTTTCCGTCGAGAGAAACCTCTATGACGTATTTCTCTGCCTGCTCTCCGACGTATTTGACCAGGTACGTTCCGTCGTCCTGGTCCGCCATGTCCATGTCTAGGAAGACATCCTCTTCGACTTCGGGTGGCAGGAATTCCAAGTAGCCTTCAATATCAAAGTTGTGCCCCCCGACGTAGAGCCGGTTCCGGAATTCGTCTGCCGCGTACAAAGTAAATCGGGCCGTCTTCCCCGCGGTCGCTTCGTAAGCCCCGCTCCCCTCAGCGACACACATTTTGCCGCAGATGCCTCCTGCTTTGGTCTGAAGAATGTCGTTTCCTGCCCCGAGAATGGGGAGGTCTCCCCACTCAATGCCAGACGGGTCCACCTTGCGCACCTGACCATCGAAGTTGGCGGCGTTTTTCCATAGTAACACACTGATACGGTACTGGCCCGCGACGAACGGGCAGAATCTGACCCTGTACACTCCTAAACCAATATCTTCAATGGTGGAAGGTATTCTCTTGTGCGAGTCCGGGACTCGGTGTCCCTGAATGCCGTGCATTGCCCGAGTGCCCGGGTCTATCTTGTCCAGTTCTAGATCGACGACGAACCTCTCACCTATTCTTTCTGTCTGCTTGTTCCCAAATTTATCCACTGGAATCAGCAGGAAGTGCGATTCGACTCCCACTGTGACTTCGCGGCAAGCAATCCCCTCGAGGCAGCAAAATCGCGTCTCAGGCTGCGGAAGAACGTTCACGTCGTATTCCATCGTACCAACGGGGACACCGTCGCACATCATCCGCAGATGGTACAGTCCGGCCTTCTCCGGGGTACAGGTGCATCTGTAGCTTCCGTTCTTGGAGTCTCTAGTGAGCCCTGCGATGCGGCATGACCCTTCCCTCGCAGTGAGATCGAATGTCACTTCAGGCCCACCTTCGAGCAGCTTGTTCCCGTACCTGTCCCTGCCCTCAAGGATGAAGTTCATCTCATTCCCCGCGACTGTCTCCCGGTAGCCATCCGTGCTAATAGTGCACATCTCGGGTGCCAGCATCCCGGGCATGACGCTAATCTCCGCCGGGCTGTTGCTCAGGTCCTTCCCTCCCAACTGAATGTTGATTGCGTATTTAGTGGCTTTCGTCGACCCGAACGTGAAGCACCAGCCTTGTTTGGTGTACTTCATGTCATCGCTTCTGTCTTGAACCTCGCCGGTACCAGTGTCCGTGACCGTGCAGACGAACTTCTCTATGCGGCTGAAGCGCAGGACGTTGCCATGCCGATCGCAGGAGCTGAGGAAGAGTTTAAGCTCAGATCCCGCGTCCATCCTCGTTTCTACAGCGCGCAGGTCCCGCTTCTTCTGGGTCACTGAGCTGCCGCTACTGGTGAGCAGGTCAAGGTGGGTCTTCTGCGCCGCCTCGAGAACGATGTAGCAGTTGTCCGCTTTCACACCACTGGTCACGACTTTGAGTGTGTGGAACCTTGGGGGGAAACACCTCTGCCCCCCAAGGTTCAGGCGGATGTCGTACTTCCCAGACAGGCCGGCCATATAGGTCGCCGTGTACGTCCCGTCCCCGCAATCGACGATTTCGAGAGGGACCGTCAAGCCATTCGTCTCGTTGTGAGACAGGTGGCCTGTTATGGTGTCACCGCCAACACCTGTGGGGTTGTGGTTGCAGTCATGCGTGGTTATGGTGAAAGAGGACGTGTCGCCCGCGTGAGAGTACGAGGCGCCCGCCCCCGAAATCGTGGTAGCAGTGGGGTGCGAAAGGGACGAAGTGACTACGAAAGTGTACGGCGAGGCTGACAGAAGCTTCCCGTCCAGGGACACGTCACAAACATACTGCCCGACCTTCAGAGGAGTGAAGTTGACACTGTACTTTCCCTTCATCGTGTCGACAACTTTCAACCGTCGGATGCTTCCCGGGCCACGAAACGAGACCTGCATGTTGTCCCCCCCCTTCACTCTCGCATTGCCGTCCTGGTCGACGGCATGGATGGTGAATGATGCGGGCCTACCAGAAGTGAAGAGCGTTGGGCCGGAGAAGTATGTGCGGCATATGTCCGTCACAGCGTTGCGCACAAAGAAGTGGAATGGGCTCCCTTGAATATGCGTGCCGAGGCAGCTAATAGCTAGCTCGTACTTTCCGCTAACAGAGCAAGCCCAATCCATGGCGAATAGCCCCTTTCCCATCCGGCTAATGTAGGTCTCGCATGGGCTTGGCCCTCTCCTCACCGCCACAGAGAAACTCTTCGAAGAAATTTTGAGACCCGCCGCTGCCGCCGCGTCCAGGTCAACCGTCAGCAGCACCCTAGAAAATATCCCCGTGACGTTGTTCTTCAAGCCGGGGCCCGACGCTGTTATGGGCACGTCCTGCTTCACCTCCACGCCGCGGGGGGTCCCTGGGACATAGTTCTGGCTCTGAAGCCACTCCATCTGCTTCGCTTCGCCCGCTAGAGAGTAGCGGCGGTCCGTGGGGGGGGCGCCGAGCCGGAACGGCTGCGGCTCTGAGGCATTAGCTGAGGTCGAGGCCGCCTCTCCCCGCGGGCCCTCCCCCTCGGCTTCCCGCCTTAATGCCCGGGTGTGCAGCTTCTGCACGATGGGCAGGTGCGGAACAGCGCTGGGGTTTTGCAGGGCCTGAGCTGTGAGCGCCTTACGGCTCTCAAGCGCCTCCTTCTTCTGCCCCGATAGGTTCGCGTGCGGCACCCGGAGCCCCTTCTCCCGGAGCTCCTGGTGTGTGGGCCGCTTCGTCCCGAGGTGTCCCAGCACCGAGGCTGCCGAGAACATCTTCCGTTTCAGCATGGCCTTACGCTCCTTCGACATCCCCAGCTTCACCCGCGCCTTCATCCCCGGCGCCTGCACCTCCCGTCCCCTGCGCCCGCGCCCCCCGTCAGCCTGCCCCCCCCCTGCTGCCCCCCGCCCCGCCCGCCCGGCCTCATACATGTCCCGGTGCTGGAACCGCCCCGGGGCCTGCGCCTCGGGATTGCCCG
>Ga0115012_10002437_pt1 | contig 10884 bp, 4 predicted proteins | sample TroAtlMetagenome_FD_88706 | JGI IMG/M metagenome (GOLD analysis project Ga0115012, IMG submission 88706) | Marine eukaryotic phytoplankton communities from Atlantic Ocean - Tropical Atlantic ANT10 Metagenome | ecosystem: Environmental > Aquatic > Marine > Oceanic | place: Tropical Atlantic Ocean...
AGAAATATTCCAATTGCTCCTACGTAATGTCTTATTTCTTTTGCTACTCCGTTTAAATGTTTCATATTGTTAAAATGGAGCTTTATCTAATTCTCCAAATTTTTGTTTCTTTTTATTCGCTTTATAGTTACCTTTTTTATCTTTTTTCAATCCTACTTCCCAATCTTGCCACCCTAATATCATAGCAATTCTTTGCCAATACTCAAAATTAGAGTTAGAGGCGTTAACTACGTTGTTCATTTTTTTAACTAATCGATCTATTGGAACATTAGTAATTGCAGAAACAACATTAGCTATAGCTAAATAAGCCGGGTTAGTTGGATCGGTCCATCCCTTGGTATCCATTTCTTTTTTATTATACTTACTTATATTGTCCGGAGATCTAAGTCGGGTATATTTAGAAGATAAAGGAGGGGATAATTTAAGTCCTTCTTTAATTAATATATCTCCATAAGCAGGATCTTTTTGGGCTGATTCTTGATATAATTTAAGTCCTGTATTTTTTAGCACAGTTGCTATAGCTCCATAGATTCCAGTTCCACGGATAACACTATCTAACATGCCATTTAAAACATTAAAATATCTTTTTTGTTCCGCTTTTTCTCTTTTTGCTTTTTTTCCTTTTGATTCCCATTCAGGTTCTTCTTCAAAAGCTAAAGCAAATAAAGCTTGCTGTAAGGCGTTGAATATAAGGTTTTGTACAAATCCATAATAAACCAATTTAGATATATTAGTTCTCCAATCTCCTCTACCATTTTTTAAATCTAATGCGGCTTTTTTGATTAATCTAGAGTATTGCATAGGTGTATTAGCAAAAGCTAAAATTATCCTACCTAATGGACCAGCTTGTTCTTGACTAATTCTATCTGGCCTACTAGATTGTTGAGCTTCTTCAGCTAATTCTCTAAAATCTCTAAACGCTTGTTCCTCCGCAGCTTGTTGAGACATTCCTTGCTTTATATAAGTATTAATTCTATTTCTATAAAACGTAGCACCTCCTGTAGCAATTGCATAACTATCAGCCCATTGTGTAGGTAAAAATCCTTTTTTCAATGCCCATTGTAAAAATTGACCTGTTTTAGAGCCTTCTCTCGCAGCAGCCATTTCAGCTATATCAGCTTCATTTACATTAAATTGTAAACCTCCTCTTCTCGCTTTTAAAAAATCAGAATTCCATAAAGTTTTAAAATCAGTCCAAAATTGAGGTTGATTAGCAAAAGCAGCACCAGCCGATACTAAGTTATTGTCTGTCCAATTAACAAAGTTAACAGAAGATATTGTTTGTAGTAATGCGCTTCTAACATTAAAAAACATTATAACTCCAATAGAATTAGTTAACCAGTCTATGAATTTACCGGTTTTAGTATCTCGTTTATAATTACGATTTACTCCAGTTTTCATTCTTTCTAGTATATTCTCTAAAGCCTGTCTATAGCCCACACCATAAGCCGCTTGTAATTTATTTAGATTTGCCTCACTAAATATTTCGTTTACATTATTTTGCCACAACTCTAAGTATTTAGCTCTTTTAGTAGTATTTAATCCAGACATTAAATCTGTATCAATAGTTCCAATAGACCAATTTCCATCAGGCCTGTGATATAAATCACCTTTATTAACAGCAATTAATTGATTTGCAAAAGTAATTAAATTAGGATCTTCATTCACGAAATCAATTAAAGTTTTTAAATCTGAATTAGAAAGACCGGGAACAGTCATTCCTTGTTTATCCCAAATATACACCCGTACAGCGTGTTCTTTAGTAAAAGGTTCACCTGGTAATTTTTTTCTAAGATCAGCAGGAACTAATTTTAAATCTTTTTTCAATGCACGTATATCTTCAATCATACTCACGCGATCGTTGCTTATGTTTTCCATTGCAACCCCAAAAGGATCAAGCAAATGTTCTTTATACCAAGCCATTTGAGCATCTCCTATTTTTCCTCTTCCTAAAGTAGGATATAATAATCCTACAAAATCTTCAGCTGATGGAGCAATAAAGAAATTAAGTTTTCCTTTATCAGCACCAGCCACTTGTGCTTTTACTCTTGCATATGTCTTTTGAGCTCCAATACCAGTCGTTCCTTCTAGTATTTTATTAAATTCATCACTTAGGTTTACAGATTTACTATAACTTATAGCATTGTTTTTATGCTGCTCATCTAAAGCGCTCATTTTATCTAACACCATTTGATTATTAAAACTTCCTTTTAATTTATCAACTTTAGATAATGAATTATTATTATTTTGAGCTGCTTTTGTTTTAGATTTTTCTAGTGCTATTGTAGTAGGTTGGCCAGCGGAATTTACTTGAAATTTTTCTGCAAAAGATTTTCCATCTAATCCTATAATAGATGTAGGTAAAATTCCCCCGTCAATTGCCGCAACTTCAGGATTAAAATATCTTTGCCACCAGGAATTAAATCCTAATCTCCAATCTTTTGGCATACCACGACCTAATTTAGCTTTACCTAGTTTAGCATTTTCTGCTTTATCTAAAGCTATTAATTTATAATTATCCATTACAGCATCATATGCTGGTTTAAAATCAGATTGATTTAAAGCAACATCTAATAGATATAAATAAGCGGCAGTAGCAGGCATAGCGTGCTCATATTCATATAATGTACCTCGGATGCCTTTAGGGTTTTCAGACCACCCGTCTATTTGCGCACCCATTTTATGCCAATGACCGGTATGATTAGCAACTAACTTTAAATAAGTTCCAACAACAGCTGCATTTTGTTTATCTTTCCCAACAAAATCATAAATTCGTTCCCATAATGCTTTATGTATTAAGCTTACTTTTTTATTAAATTCGGCTATATCACCATTCTTATTTTTTAAAGCTGCTTTTTCAGGATTGCCTAATAATGTAGAATAACTAGAAATTTTAAAATTATCTACACCTTTAATAGCTTTCCCAAATTTAGTTTTGGGATCATTTAACATATTATTAATATCTTCTCTCAAAGTAAGTAACGCATTAGCTTTCTTTTTAGAATATTTCGGATTTTTTGTTCCATCCTTTCTAAACTCACTCATGCTAATATCATAATCTTTACCACTAGTTGTGAATACATTACCCCCTCTTGGCCCTATCCACATACCCTTAGGCCCTAACTGTACTAATTTTTTAAATGTATTAACTATTTTTTCACGGCCTTCAGGTGTTAATACATCTTGCTTAAGATCTATTGTTTCATTTAAGTTATAATGTCTTAAAAGAGAATTTATTTTATTTTGTCCGGCTAATGCTAAATCAAAATTAGGATTATTATTAGACATTTTAAATAAATCTTGAATAGAAAATTGTACAGATTTACTAAACAATGTATTAGGATCCCTGCCTATAACATTAGCAATTTCTACATCTTTTGGTGGTTTTTGTTTTTGTAACTTAGAAATTTCTTTACGTTTAGTTTTAACTTTAGGTTCTTTTAATACTTCCATAGTGGCATCCATTGCCATAAGCTCACCTAATGTTTCAGCTAATGCATCTTTCCTAGTCCCCTTAGTTGATGCCCCTACTTCGGGGCCTAAGAAATAATCTACAAATTCTTTTTTATCAATAATTCTTTTCTTAAATATCTTTTTCCCTTCAGCAGTTTTTTCTCTTTTACCCGTATCTTCAGCAAATTGTCTAAATCTTTTATTTATAATGTCTTGTGAAAGAGCACTATAAATAGCTTCAAAATTATCTTCTAAGAATTTTTTATATTCCGCTCTAGTGCCTATAAAGTCAGCAATAGGTTTTTTAAGTTCTGTTCTATAAGCTTTTTGTAATGCTTGTTTGAATTCTTTAGATTTTACTGGTGGTAATTTAGTGCCAAATGTTTTTCTTACACTTGCTTTAATATCATCAATAAGTTTTTTATTAATATTTAAAGCTCTTCTTAATTTAGATTTAACTGGTTTAGGAAGTTCTGTTTCAGCAATATCTTCAGCTATTACCCCTTTAGCTTCTGCAACATCCGCTTCAAATACATCTTTAGTAATTGCTTCTCCTTTTTTAAATACATTCCCTATTTTATTTTGTAATTGAGAATTAATCCAACCAGATAAACTATTATTTTGTTCAGGATTAAAATTTCTTATATGAGGAATCATCTCCTCAATAGTTCCACTTACAAAGTCTTCTACACTAAATCCAGGTGGTTTACTAGATGGAATTTTACTTTTAATTAATCCTTGTAAATCTTCATATAAACTAATAATAGCGGTATCTGCCATACCTTCATCCCACTGCTTTTTAGTAGTAGTATATTTCCCATCTTGTTTAGTTCCAGCTAAAGCATCAACGTCAGCTTGTTTTGAAAACGAAGTAGATTTAATATTAGTATCATCTTTAAATCTTTTAATACCATCTTTACCTCTAACTACTTCAAACCCTTCTTCAGCACCTTTTATAATAGATCCTTTTAATCCAAATATACCAAAAGATCCTTTATCTAATGATCGGTTATAGTCTTTAATAAAGTTTATTACAGATTTACCATCTTTAAATTTTATTTTTTTCCATCCTAAGTTTTGAAATAATCTTCTAAAATAATTATTAAATTGATCTACAGCTGATTCTTCTAGGTTTATAGCGCCTAACCTTAAAGCATCAGAAAAAATAGTTAACATTTCTTCAGCCCGTACGGTTTTTGGATCATTTTTATATAAATCTAACCTTTTCTTTAAGTATGGATTTTTTATAATGCTAGGATCAATTTTATTTAATTCTTTTCTAAGTTGTAATTCTAATCCTCTAGCCACTTCTGTTCCTACTAATTCTCCATCAACTTCTTTGTAAAGAGTATTAAATAAAACCCGATGTAAAAACTCATGACGAGCAACTGTTATATTACCCATCTCTTTAGCTCTTTGAAGATCTATAATAATAGTTTGTTTGTCTTTATTATATAAACCATCAGTACGGTTTCCATCTTCATCAATCATTGATAAACCTTGCTCTTCTGCTATTTTATCGGCTTCTTTAGTAGTTTTAGCTGTAAATACATTTTCTCTTTTTAAAAGGCCATCTCCTTCTTCCATAGCTATATCTACAGTCTTCATCATAAAAGCATCTTCAGCTATTCCCGCTATTTGATTATCAATACCTTTAATCTGTTCTTTGACACCTTCAGGCATTGTGGAATCTTGATATCTATTTTTTAATTCTAATTTTCTAGTTAAAAGTTCTAAAGTTTTATATCTTTGATCAGGATTTAAATCTTTAGATATCTTAATATTTAAATTTCTAAGTTGTCCTAAATATAATATTCTATCTCTTTTAGTTTGTTCGTTTAATCTTCTATCATTTTGGATCTTATTTTCAAGCGCTTTAAATCCTTCTTCCATTCCTGCATATGATCCTAGCCAAGTGTTTTTATTATCTACTCCTAATGTAGCGGCTAATTTCATAGCAGCTTGATTAAATTCAACATTACTTTGGACAGCCACATTTATTCCTCCAGGAATTAAAATACCCATAACCCCGCCAGCAGAAGCTTCTTCTAACAACCCTTTAGGATCATATTCAAATCCTTCAAAATCTGTTACATAACCTTCTCCAGTTTGTGAAATAAACCCTTGAGATCCTTCTGTTAAAGCTTCCGTTAAACCACCAATAAGCATTTTTTCACTTGACTGAGCTGTTCTACTTAATACTTTTTTAAATTCACCACGTAATAATGATCCAACAGGATTTTCAATAACACTTTTAGCCGTTTTAGTTAATTGTTTAGCACTTAATCTTTCTAATTGTCCAGATAATAAACCAGTTCCAAATGCAATTCCTTCTTGATCTTTACCTTCTTCAATTATTTTTAAAAGCATTTCGTTTTTAACAGGTAAACCCTCAGGTACATTAAATTCTCTTCTTGCAATTGCATATAAGTTTCCAATGTAATTGTTAGCCATTTCTTGTGCAGTAGCTCCAATACCATATCCTAATAAAGCTAAAGGTAGTTGTAAAACTTGTTCACCGGCAATACCTGCTACATCACTAAAAGTCATTCCATCCTCATCCCATAATTCATTTTTTGTAAATAAAGTTAAATCGTTTTCTAATTCATTGATATCTAATAATGTTTCTCCTATTTCCTCCCTCTCTTTTTCCATCCTACTATTATAAATATCTAAAACCTCTTTAACTGTTCCAGTTTTAGAACCTAATTTAGTATTTTCTCTTGCTGATCTAACAATATCATATTCAATTTCATCTTCTAATGTTAATTCTCCATTATTTATTTTTGTTTGTAATTCTTCAGATTTAGTAAAAAGATCTTTTAAAACATCGTTTTCTAACATGGCCTCTAAACCATATAAAGCTCTTGTTCCTTGCTTACCAAATTTTTGAAGCCCTTCTAAAAATCTATAATCAGAAATTCCTTTATATAATGTAATATCTGTCCAGGGAATTTTAAACTCTTCCTCGCTTCTTAACCAATCTTCATGTTCTTCTCCAATTAACTCATTTGTTAATTTAAATAAATTATCTCTGGTCCCTATATAAGAAGGGTTTTTTAATAAAGCATCATTTCTTAAAACATTTAATTCTTCTAATAATTCTTTTTGAATATTAACTCTTTCATTTTCTGACTGAGCTTCATTATATTTTTGTTGATAAGTTGAAACTAACTCATTAGCTTGGGGAGCAATTAAATCCCATGTTTCAGGAACTGCTACTTGTTGGATATATGTATTATCATCCATCATATCTTTAAATAAGATATCTCTTTTTTGTTTTAAAGCATCGATTTTATTTAAATCCTTTTCTATATCTTGCTTTATATCGCTTTCATAGCTTTTATTAAATTCTTGTAATTTAGCTAATTCTTTTTCTTTTGCGTTTTTAGTAAAATTATATCCATCTAAATTACCATCCTCATCAAAATTTTGTTCTAAATAATCAGGACGAGGAAAAGTTTTTTGAGCCCATTTAATTCGATGTTCTCTAGGCGTTGTATTTAAATGTGCATAATCCCCTTCCGCATTAATAAAATCTGTATAACCTTTTCTAAAACTTGCAATTTGATCTTCTAAAGGTCTTTGGTCTCCTTGTACAAGTTCTCCTTCTGTATTAGGATCAAAATCTGCTACGAAATCAAAATCTTCTAGTGGCCCATCCCATTCATCGATTACTTTATTAATCTCTTCTTGAGAACTGCCTTCAGAGTACATTTTTTTTATGATCTCTTCTAATGTTTCCATTTATTATTCACCACCTTTAGTTTCGGGTGCTCCCCTTGAATTTCTTCTATGGCCAGAACCTCTCCTACCACTTGGACCTCCCTTAATATTACCTTGTTCGTCTTTTTTGATTTTATTTTTTAATTTATCCTTTTCTACTTGAATTTGAAACTTTTCTGAATCTTGCATTTCTTTAAAAACATTATCTAATATTTTTCTTAACTCTGTTGAATTAAGTTTAGCTTTCTTAATAGTGGGTAAATTTTCTAAAAAGCGCATCCATACTTCTGTATTAGTTAATCGGGTTTCTTCACTCCCCCATTGTGCTGAAGGAATAGCGTTAAACGCATCACCTTCTTTTATAGCAATTCCTATATCTTTTCTTAATTTACCTAATTCTCCTCCTTTTAATCCAGTATCAAAAGATCTTAATAGTAATGGATCTGCTACTAGTCTATTAATAAAAGTTTCAAATTGAGGCAATCCACTTTTATTATCAGGATTTTGTATATAAGCTATTTCTTCTTCATTAAGATTCTTTATAATATCATCAGCAAATTCATTAATAGTATTAGCAGCAATGCTTTTAGGAGTATTTACTTTCCCATCGCCTTCTTCTTTTCCTTTTTTAACAAATTCTGATTTGCGTTTAGCTAATTTTGCTTGATTAACTTCATCTTGGCTAATTTTTCCATCTCCATCTAAATCTTTTAAATCTTCACCAATATATTCTTGTTGTGATGTTTTTATACTTCCATCTTCTTGAACTTCCTCTACTTTTATTACTTTATAATTAGGTATATATTTTTGTTTTACATATTTCATATATGCTTCCATAAATTCTACTCTTTGTTCTTTATTTAAAAGAGACCCATTCTTTCCGTCAGGTTTTAAATCTTTATGGTATTTACAGTTTTCATCTCCTTTATCACAAAACTCCGTAAATAAATTTCTCCAAACATTGTTAGCCATTTTATAATCTGTCATTACAGCATCAGCTTGGGCTTCAATAAGTTTTTGAGCACTTAGTAATATCTTACCTTGATCATAGGGAACTATAGTTGTTTTTACATTATATCCTTTGTTGTTTGAAGGAGTTAACATAATTTTCATTGCATCTGGATTTGTAGTTAAATAATCCTTTGAAATTTGATCATCTTTACCTATTAAACCAATGTCTTGTGCTGCTTTTACAAAATTAGACCCTATAGGTTCAATTTCTCCCATATCATAAGCAAACCACTCTGAGGCGTTTGTATCAATGTTTTTAGAAAGTTCACCTCCAGATATTCTAACATTAATTCCACCGTCCGCAGCATTATAAAACTCTACATCCCCTTTAGTTAAGTTAGTAGCTACTCTCATTCCTTCAAAAAAGTTTTTATTTTGACCACCAATTAAACTAATTCCACCTTCTTTGCTTACAGTGTTAAACCCAAAATTCCCTTCTTCATCTCCACTATATGCGTCTTGAATAAAATCGGCTTTACCTGTATTAATCATAGGAATAAGACTTTTGGCTTCTCTTAAAGTACGGGTCGCTCTTAAAGTTTCGTTTGTCCAATATTTAATATCTTCAGGACTTTTTGCTCGTTCAGCAGCTAGTTGAGCTTTTGTTTTATAATCTAAAGCATTAGCGACTAAATTAGTTAATGAGTCGTTAGGGGTTGCTAGTCGACTTGTTATCTCATAAGACTTTTGTTCATTACTTAAAAAATTTCTTATATCAGCAGCTTGTTGTTCTTGTATCTCTTTAGCCTCTGCGCTTCTCGTTTTTTCTAGGTTTTGAATAGTCTGCCCCATAACCTTACCGAAATTATCTATAGCATTTCCCCAAATCTTCCAAGATTCCGTGTCAATTATAGTTAAAGGATTTTCATATGTTGATACTTGTTGTTTTTCAGCCATCATTAAATATTTTTAAATTGAACGTCTATCTTATTATAATCAACTTTATCAAAACCGTCATCTCCTTTTATAACAGCATAAGAGGGTGTTTCATCCGACATAACTCCTTGGAATGTTCCTTTGCCAAAAGCAGTGTTTTTATATTTAAAGCTATATATTTTAAGACCAGATGGTGATAAACTTATAAACTTAATATCTTTTTTCAATCGTCGATCACTTGAAAAAGCTCCACCACTAATAGCACTACTAGCAGCTCCGGTCACACCACCTACAGCACCACTCCAAGCATCGGCTTTAGCGGCTGATGCAGCAGCGCTTCTTGCTTCTTGTCCTGTTAATAAAGCTTGTTGCCTGTTTAATGCTTGTATATCTCTATTTTCTTGTTCTCTATACATAAATTCTTTACCTTTAGCTTCAACCTCTTGCATTCTCATCGCTTCATTTCTTTTAGCGTCTTGTACTCTTAATGCTTCCCCCATTTTTAAACCCTGTACTCTTTGTCCCTCACTTAATTGTGCTGATTGCACTCTTTGAGCTTCTTGCATTTTCATTTGTTGAAGAGAAGACTCTCCTTGTGCTCTAAGTTTTTCATTTTGAGCCTCTTGTTGTTCTAAGCCAGCTGTAACCCCTTGTTTGCTTTGTAAAGCCGCTTGAGCTAAAGCTGTTGCTCCTCCAGCACTTGATCCTGTAGCTCTTAAATTATCTAAAGTATTGGCTAGCGCAATATCTGTTTGCTCCATTTGAATCTCTGCAGCTTTTGTAGCAACTCCTAAATTAGCATAAGGATTTTTTAAATTACCACTTACGTCAGTAATTTTTCCACTTAAATCTTGAGCCATAGCCGATAAGTCAGTTACCATAGAAGATAGATCTGTTACTCCTTCAAAAGGATTAATTACATCTTGTCTTCGTGCTTCTATTGCTTTTATTTCATTACGATGTTTTTTTGCTCTTCTGTTTGCGCTTTTTTGAGCCCTTCTAGCTTGGCTTCCTTTAATTATACCACCCGCAACTGAGCCCGCCGCGCTTACACCCGCTGCTATTAATGCGGTTGTGCCACTTATTGCTGCCATAAATATACTTTTTTAAATTATTCCTTTTGTCATTTCGTGGGATGGAGTAGGATCTACTGTCCATCCTAATTTTTCGTGTGTCTGTAATAAGCTGTTACTTCTGCTTATCGACATCATGTATTTAAACCCTGAAGATTTAACCATTGCTTCAGCTGTTTGTATTAGTCTTTTGATAGCTTCTTTTCTATCTTTTTGACGGTATTTTGGATTTGAAACAATCCAATCTAACCAAACTAGTTTTGAGTTACTAAAATATAAAAACCCACAAACTATTTTAAACCTACCTTTTTCTACCATTATTCCTCCAGTTCCATTATCTGGTAAAAAATCTTTAGGTAAAACAGGCCAATTCCATTTCTTCCACCAAGAAGAAATAGTTTTAAAGTCTGACTCTTTTAAAGTACGTACATTAAATTCCATTTTATTTTAATAAGATGATTCTACATAATTAGATGATACAGCAAATAACTCTTTCATTCCTCCTACGTCAGTTACTGTATCTGTTGACATTTTAACAGTTGTATAATAAGCTTTTACACCTGTCATATCTGCTCCCCACACTACCTCTCCTTGAGAAGGAGCACTATTGTTTAATAAATTAGCTACATATTTATTTTCCTTACGGTAAAATCCAGCGTGCGAAATTGGTGGAATAAGCGATGCTGGATATTCGTTACCGTAATTGTCGTATGATCCTTGATTGTAGCTCCAAACCGATGGAGGA
>Ga0115012_10002439_pt1 | contig 10880 bp, 9 predicted proteins | sample TroAtlMetagenome_FD_88706 | JGI IMG/M metagenome (GOLD analysis project Ga0115012, IMG submission 88706) | Marine eukaryotic phytoplankton communities from Atlantic Ocean - Tropical Atlantic ANT10 Metagenome | ecosystem: Environmental > Aquatic > Marine > Oceanic | place: Tropical Atlantic Ocean...
AACCTGAGTTCTTGTAAGTTGAAGGTTATAAGTTGTATTAAGCTCTGGTTTTAAAGTTCTATCGTGAGAATAGTTAAATGTAATGTTATCTCCACCAATCTTCAATATTTCACCCATATTGGATGACTTAAGTAATATGGAAGCACCTGAACCTGTTTTCTGTGTAATGTTAACTACAGGAGCACTTTGGTACTGAATACCACCAGTTTCGATATTAATAGTGGTAACACCTTCGTTAAGGATGGTAGCATTGAATTTAGCGTTAATACCATTACCACCACTAACTTCGATGTTAGGAGCAGATAGATAACCAGATCCAGTGTTTGTAACAGTAATAGTATCTACAGAGGCATCTAAGAGTGTAGCAATAGTTGCAGGGTTAGCATGTGCCAATCCATTAACTGTCACAGTGAAGTCTTCGTTAGAAGCACCACCTGGTATCTTTGTACCATCGAAAGTGATAACATCTCCTAATGAGTAGGTACTTCCACCAGTAGTAACAGTTATAGTGGATATTCTTCCCTGTCCATCTGTCACCACTGTGAATTCAGCACCTGTACCATTAACAGGAGCAACACTAGTTTGAGTTACACCAGTAGTAGTTGTATCTGCAGTATATGTGCCATTACCAGCTGGTTGGACTATTGTAGTAATCGTATCTACAGATCCATAGTAAGGATCGTCAAAGATGATAGCTGGAGCAGATCTATAGTTAGATCCTGCTGACTGTACAGTAACTTCACTAAGTGCACCACCACCAGAGACTATAGTTGCAACAGTTGCCTGAGTTCCACTTATGGCATTAATTACACCTTGTGAATCTGCACTGTATACATTATTGGTCTGAGCAGTGCCAGTACTGAACATAATGTATCCTTTGTTACCTGCACCCACTCTTTCGTTCTTAAGTGGTTTAACTCTCAATACTGAGTTAACTGGGTTCCATGAAATTACCTGACCTCTTGCAGTCTGGTTTCCTTGGGTTGTTTCAGATATAACGATCTCATTTTTAATAAATGATCCAAATACACTAGTAAGTGTTAAATCAACGTAATCTGGTAATGTAACAACTCCAGTTGGTAAAGATGACTGATTATATCCAGATCCTTCGTTTGTAACGGATACATTGGATAAGCTTCCAGAAATAGTTGCAACAGCAGCTGCTCCAGATCCAGATCTAGTAGATCCACTTAATTTTGGAAGAGATGAGTAATTACGCCCAGGATCACCAATAGTGATTGTTGATATTCCACCTGAAGGATATATTGAGTTTGAGTTGTATGATACACCTACAGCATAACCACTTTCGGGTTGAATGACAGTATTGAAGGTAAATGTCTTATCTGTCTTACTTGAGACTATTTGTGCACCTTTAACGGGATCATCAATAGATGTAAAGTAACTTCCAGCAACATTTCCCCTAATATCGAAATAATAGAATATTCCAGGAAGCCCTGTGGCGAAAACTGTTATAGAAGTCTGATCTCCCGTAATTGGGTCTCTTACTTCGTCTGAAATGTTCTTATAAGTGAAAATATCGGTATTTGCCGAATCTAAAGTGAATGCAAGTGTTTTTCCAACATTACTTGCATCGGAAGTGTCAAATACGTATTTGTGTCCATCAATAAGTTGTAATTTGGGTTCTTGGACATAAATCTTCGATGAAGTCGTATTTGCAGATGCAATAGTTCCGAAATTACGTTTTACGGTAAATCTACGACCAGTCTCGGATCTAATTACTGAATAGTCGTCTTTATTATATCCAGCAGGTGACATTCCCGAAATATTGACAATATCGCCATTTTGGAGTTGGTGAGCAAGATTAGTGCGAACTTCAACTTCAGTTTCAACTTCAGTTAACGTAATAGTGAATCCAGACCCTGCAGGACCAGATGCATTACCCAAATTGAGATTTGTTGCAGATATAGTGTCACCGACGTTATATGCAGTTCCAGAACTTGTAATTGTAACAGTTGTTACAGCACCACCAGCCACAACGATATTTGCGACACCACCAGACCCAGATCCGTTAGTTGAGAGAGGAACACCTGTATATGTACCATTATTATAATTACTACCACCTGTAATGCTACTCCATCCACCTTGAACCAGATTACCGTCTGTACGCTTCCTCATATAGGTCCAATTCATTGAACCATCAGTTAGAGTACCAGTTTCATGGGTTGGTGCCGAAGAACTAGAAGTTCCACTTGCAGCAGCCTTATAAACCCTGTTTGCAACGTAAATAAGGTCTCCTTCTGTATATGCAGTAGTATTAGCATATGCAGAGATCAACTCCACCGTTGTATCATCAAAATACTCAAAATGGTACTTACCACCAATTATCTTGACATTAATTTCTCTTGTGTATAAATTATTACTTACTGTAACCGTAGCAGTATCACCTACTTGTAAATAATGGTTCTCTGCAGTGGTTATAGTAGTTGAGAAGACATCACTGTTAGCACCAACGGAATTGGCGAGTAAACTTACCGTTGAACCTGCAACAGCAGACACAACAGCACTAACACCTTCTCCACCAGTACCTGTATTATCAAATTGAAGTCTATCGTTAACTTTATACTCTTTACCGCCACCTTCTACGAGATATTCATCAACACCAGCTGATGAGTACTTATTAGTACCTGATACAACCATAGAATCAGCAGTACCACCTCTAATGACTGGATAGTAACTATAATACCCAATTCCATCTTCAAGATAAGTTAATATCTCTCCAGTTTCCATCACAATCAAAGTTGTGGTGTCTTCTAGTGCCAAGAAGAAGTCAACTCGGTTATCTAACTGTTTTCTCTTCGCTACAATGTTATCTGTACCGATAAATGGGGCTTTATACCTAACTGCGTCTTCTGTAAAGTTTTTCTGCAATCCATTACCATTCCAGTTGACAGCATCCGCTTCTGAGTAGAAATTAGGTCCAACAAAGTAAGGAAACTTGGGTTCTCCAGCAGAACCTTTGATTGTGGAGAAATATGCATAAACTCCATTTGGATATTCTGGTGTAACGCAGAATCTGCCATTATATTGATCTAAATCTCCATATCCTTCCGTATACTCATAATCTTCAATATAAGTCCCCATAGGGTCTGTTAGACCGCTTAGAAGAGCATCTCTAGAGGTCTTTACATTATAAGATGATACCATCAACTTATATGAGTTGTATGGAGCAGTATTCTCTGGATCCTCGAACCCATAAGGTCCATATATGGGATGTCCGTCATATGCCCAACCAATAATCGGTGAATGAGAAGTAGGATTCAACTCACTAAGGTTTTCATCAATATTATCTCTTAATAGGAACCTAAGCTGCTTAGGATTGTACATATATCCATATTCACCTTGATATATCAAATAGTTCTCACCTTTCAACACTGCACCGTTTGCAGCGTCAACAGTTTTCCTATTTGTGAACTGATTCGACGGTACACCGAGTTCTTGATAGGATGCTGCTTCGTTAAATGTTAATTCTGTTAAATTAGTCTGGAATGACGCACCTGCACCAGGATATACGATACTAACAGTTGTAGCACCTGCAGAATACCCTGCACCCTTGTTGGTTATGACAATACCAGTAACAATGTTACTAGAAAGGTCTACTTGAGCAAATGCAGTAGCACCAACTCCATCTCCAGTGATAGTAACGTCTGGTGCACCGAAATAACCACTACCACCAAATGTAACAATGATACTTTCGATCTTTCCGTTCAATATTGACGGATATGCAACAGCACCACTACCAGAGATCAATTTGATAGTTGGTTCGTAAGTATATTGACTTCCTGCATCACTAATGTTGATAGTATCGATTGGACCTCTACATGTTGCGGTTGCAGTAGCTCCAGAACCATTACCACCAGTAATTGTGATAGTTGGAACGCTAGTATACCCAGATCCACCCTGTACAACGTTAATACCAGTTACAGTACCAGATGTAATCTGTGCAGTAGCAGATGCTTGGTTATCTGAGGTAGCTCCACCACCAGTAATCGATATAATAGGTTCTGTAGTATATCCTGTACCACCATCAGTGACGTTTATAGCTGTTACGGATCCTTTTACGGAAACAGTCGCAGAAGCAGGAGTTCCTTCGTATTCCCAAGTAACTTGACCTACTGTAGCAGTACCAGTGGTATGTGTTGGGTAAGTATTACTAGATGAAAGACCTGCATTGACAGATTTGTACCTATTTCCATTATACCTGATTCTTACCCCTGAGGCATAGGCTGTAGAAAGTTTATATTCTTCTTCAAACTCAACTGTGGGTGGGTTTGTGATATCATACCCTGCACCACCGTCAGTTTTAGTGATAGACTTCAATCCACCAAACTTCTTCTTGGAATCTCCTTTATATGAGAAGAATGGAACACCATTTGAAGCAATACCTACTTGACCTACTGGAGTAGCAGTTTTTGTACTCTTAGTAGATGGTGTAAGTGGAATTCTCTTAAGATATCTCTGGTTGCCTGGATTTAAGTCACCAGCACCGAATGGACCTATCTTATGGGATGGTACACCTGTACTACTGATAACGGCATCTGTACTACTCTTGTATGTGTTCTGTACATCAGCTGTATAGTCTTGAACTGCAACGTTAATAGAGTTATAGTCACTCTTACCGTATGCAAACTCTCTAGCAATGTAAAATTCAAATCCTGATATACCGCCAGCTGGTGTTGAAGAGAATATAAATTCAAATTCATACTCATTAACAATACCTGCAATATCATGCTGGTTATTGTAGATGTCCTCTGGTGCATTCAGTATTCTAATGACATCATCTCTTTTTAAACGATGCTTCTCTTTTGTCTTAACAGTACAACGTACCGAACCATTAGCATTAACGGTTCCTAGGGTCGCAGACTCGCCTCTGAGAGCACGTCTGACATTATATGTAAAACTATCCCATATTGGATCAATACTATCAAAGCCTGGTGCTGCAGGGGTTGTAACCTTACTGTCTGGAAGATAATACTTACCTCCATCGGTTAATATTACACCTCTAGTACCACCATAGACTTTTAACTGGATTTCCGAGTTATCTACATTGGAATATCCGTAAATCTTGAATGCAGCGAATACTTCTTGACCTGCATCGTGTGCTACAGTTAAAGTATCCTCTCTACCACGTACACAACCTAAAAACTGGGTTACAGTCTTATCTGTATATGTTACAATCTCATCTTCAATTCTAAATCGACCATTTTGCTCTGGCCAACCTAATGTACTGTCAACAGTTACAACCTGATCGGTTAATTGACCTCCTAGGTCAGCAGAAAGGGTAGATTTGTAAGGAGTAATAAAACTACCAAGTGAATTATTGGTATCTACGTCAATTTCAAAAATTGAACCGCTTGAAGTGAAAACTTCGACAACTCCTTTAACGTAAATACGTGCTGCAGCAACATTTGGGTCGCTTGTATCGTTTTCTTGGTATAATACTTGTCCTACAAGTGCAATAGGGTCTCCACTAATAGCAACCGCACGAATTACCTCTCTAGAAGTGTAATATGCGTCGGATGGTTTGAAGATTCTGTCTCTTGGGTAGTTAACTTCTGATTCTACGCCAAATAATGTTCTTAAGACGAACTGGAAAGACCTTGTAGAGCCTTTAGCAGCATAGAAGTCCTTAATTCGCTTAATTACAGTTGATTCAGTAACTCCACTTGCAAAGTTCTTTGGAAATGTTGCTAAAAACTGTTCTTTGAACTTTCCAAGAATGTAAAGTGGGAAAATATTGTTTAAATTGACTACTTTATCGCCAAGAGCGTGTGAAGCAGCTGTTGTTTCTTCAAAATTGTAAGTTCCAATCTCTCCAACTGCCTTTACAGCGTTAAATCCTCTTGCACAGTCCTGAAAAAGTGTAGATCCCTTCTTTTGGTAGTAGATGATCTCATCATTGATCAATAATAACCCTTCATTCGGGAAATCACGAGTAGTCTCAACGTCAACTGTTGTGGAAGTTGTTGAAACAGCAGAAATTAGCTTAGTCTCAGTAACTAAGCCACCATAATTATCAATATTGTAATAGTCGGACCAATTCTGAATTACGTCGAAGCAATATCCCTTTAATTCTTGTGACTTATAATACTCTCTAACGAACGATATGAATGTTGGATAGTTCTCTTGTATAAACGACGCAAATTGTCCCGCAACACTGAGGGATATCTGTGATTTGGATTCGGGGCTAACCTCAGACGGTACTGGAGGTACAGAAACCGTTGTGGTCGGTGTAGTCCACGAACTAACCTTCCAGGAAGAATTTGTCATCTGTTATCTAACTATAGCTGGACTCTGGTATCACTCCTGTACCAGATAAGTTTGAACCGCTACTGATGGTGTCTTCTACTACACTAACAGTCGTATTATCTATACCTATTGTCAGATAGGTTTCTCTCAATGAAATCAAATCATTAGATTCTGGAGTTGCAGAGATCTGGAATTGGTTATCAGCTACACTTGTAGCACTTATAATCAAATCATTAACAACAATTTCACCCATAGAGTAGTCAACTGTACCCCATAGACCATCAACATACTCATATTCACCAGTTCCTTTGATATAATACAGTCTCAATAGACCTGCACCATCATCATTAATGAAGTAAGTGTTAAAATCATCTCCAAGTATTTTAAATCCACTAGTAGAAACAGTAGATTTCGCAGATGTTCCTTGCTTAATACGGTTACCGTAGCAAATTTTATAGTTTACACGGGCACCAATCTCAACAGTCACATTCTTTCTCATCTTGAGACGAGTAATATTGGACGTAATTGCTGCTTCCGCATTGTCAACTATGCTTTGAAGCTTAGAATATTTGAATTTACCACCAAATTTGTTAAATTCTCCACTTGCATTCAAGACAGTTAACGCAGAAAGTACGGAAGTTTTAACTTCTGATGCTACTTTCCGTGTAATATTTGGATTGTAGTACACAAAACTGTCAATATCGATGTATAATATAGAAGGATCAATGATTGAAGGCTGAATTGCAGCAACAGAATACTCTCTGAGCTTCTTTAATATAACATTTTTCTCGGAAAGAGATAATTTATCCGCATTTTTTGGCTTGATTGCCAAAAATACTTTACCATATTCGGGTGGTTCTGCCTCTTCACCACCATAACAAGAGATAGATCCTACATTTGGATAGATCTGAGGTATAATTGCCTCATAATCCCGTGTAGAAACTGCTCTACCGAACGCAGAATAGAATTTAGGAGCTGCAAATTTGATAGATTCCGTAGTTTCTGCCCCTGAACCCCCATCTGGGAAGGTAGTTGCAGTAATTGTTATACCAGAAGTTATGGTATTGTTCGCATTATCTCTAAAAGTACCAATATTTTCAAATACTTTCAGTCCATTAGCTCCAGTTCCACCAGATGTTGAGTATCTAACTGACACAACATCTCCATCTACTAAATCTTTTCCTACTTTTCCGTCACCGAAGAGAATTTCTGGGATCTCATATTCAGATTCTTCTAGGAAGAATACTTTAGAAGTTGAATCTATCTTCGTAATGTCGGTAGCTTGTAGATATTTCTCTGTGATAGTTCCAGAAGTGACCTCAACTTGCATAGAAGTCGTATCAGCATTCGTGTTTGTAAGAATGAAACGCTGTCTCTGATTAATATTTTTAACAAATGTATCAGTAAGGAACACTCCTTCGTATAAAGTGATACCAGTAAATGTAGCAATACCACTAGTACTATCTACAGATTGTGTAATATCTGTTGGAATAGAGAAGACATAGTTGTTATTATCCAATCCTGTGAAGTTTAGAACCAATCCATTGTTAATTGTAACAGTCTTTGGGTATGGAACTACAGTCTGGACACTTACATTAACAGTACATTGAGCAGACCTTGCTGACTTAGGAGTGTAACCAATCATCCTAGCAAGCTTTACAACGTTCTCACGTAAAACTGCTGTCTCAAGGAAACCTTCATTTACTGCAAGGTTAGCATTAACTGCTGTATAGTAGGTATTATATGCCAATACGTCTAAAAGCACCGTCAAAGACGATCCCTCAAAGTCATAGTCAGAGAATTGCTCTTGTGACCTAAGGTATCCCTTTATTTGTGCCTTTATCTCGTTAAATTCGAGGGCGTTAACCTGATTAAATGCCATTATGGTTTAAATGCTATGTCAATACTATCAAAGATAGGCGGTTGCCCCATAATAACATATGCTACACTTACATCTAACTGATTTCGGTCTTCAGTCCAAAGTGCCTTTACTTCATAGACCGCAACCCTAGGTTCATGAGTGTTAATAACGTTCTTTAGTCTTCGCTTAATCTTAGAAGCGTCGTTTGGAGTGTAATTTTCAAATAGCAATCCGAGGATGTTACCACCGAATGCTGGATCAAATGGTTTCTCGTAAAAATTGTAGAATACTATATTCTTAACAGATTCCTTTATGGCTGCTTCATTGTTCAGTGCTAATATGTCATTAGTCACTGCATTCTTTTCAAAGGTTAATGAGAAGTCTCTAAAAGACTTCGATATTATAGCCAAGGGAAGCTTTATTTACGCTCTTTATATTTATACTTCTTTTTGTGACTTTTTCTGCATCAACTTATCACTGCGTGGATCAGTGATAAGATATTTACAAGTTTCGTTCCCATTGTCAAAGAAATTGTCTGACATATCAACGGGAACGTTATGGTTTCTTTGACCGTTTACTATCCTATTTGCCTTGGCCACGGTACCTCTTTCTTGCTTTGTTACGTGAGGTAGCAGAGTACTTAGTATGTGACCCTGTACCTTGTCTTGTCTTCTTGGGGATTGCTTCCACATGTTGATGTGTACCAAATCCACCTGATTTAGTCTTTGTTGCCATAATTACGGTCCTGCGAATACGTCGGGTGATCCTTCTGCAACACTAGTACATGTTGCATCCCCTATTCTACCACATCCTACGCCATTTACAAATACGGTTGTACTTCCTGTAGCTATAGGGGCACTATGACCAGGACAAGGGGCACCAGGTAGTAGGTGTCCAGTATTATTATCTCCTTGACGAGAGATAGGTATGCTATTACAGAAGACGTTAGGAGATCCCTCTGCTCTGGTCATACCACTACAATGTGATACGTCTGCATCACCTATTCTAGTTACTGCTGGCATTCTCGCTCCCTCCTATAAGTAAACCGTTCTCAGTTGCTATCTCGTACATGATTGAATGCAATGTAGTATCAACTGCATTAGACCATGGCTGGGTCTGTTCATTCGCTATCCAGCATTGCAGAGAACCATATTGTGCCTGTGGTATGTTAATGTCAAACCATGGATCGTATGGTACTTTGTCTGGGGCTGGGTAGGTCATTTAGTCTCCCTTGATAGAATTTCCTGTAAGTACTCTGTATACTTAGACATAGCGTGATGCTGTGCTTCAGTATGTGGAGGTTCTGGACTAACGGGTTTAAATGCTATAAGGTGATCGAAACTAGCAGGAAGGTCTCTGGCCTTCGTATGCCTTATCAGTTCTCCATTTATCTTGACGATAAATTCTCCTTCCAGTTCATCCATGCTTTCTACTCACGTTGAGTCTATTTAGAGACCACGACGGATTTTCGCGGATTTTTTAACTTTCGAGTTTTTCTAATCTCTCATCTATATCGCACACAACATCGACCAATCTCTCATAGGTTTCCCCATTTGGTCGCTTCATCATTAACTTAGACTTCTTTACCTTCTCTTCGAGAGATGCGAGCCTATCCCTTAGGTCTCGCATATCCCTTTCCATTGATGTATGAAAATCGCCTGACATACTAATCCTGTGCTATCTCAAAGAACCAACCTATCCTATTAATATAGTCAAAGGTGTCCATGAAATCATAATCATCACCATTCTTGTATTTGAAATCTCCCAGAAACTGTCTGAGTTCTTCAATAGAATGGAATGTCCCTTGGAAGTCTGACTGGTCGTTGAAAAGAGCGTATCTCATCATTAGAAGGTGTTGGTATCTAGTATATATTATATCAGAGTTTCCTCACAATGTCAAGTGTAACAGAGGTACCCTGTAATACTCGGAGGTAACTCATATAAGGGTGTCATAGGCATAGTTATCTTCTCTCTCATGTTCTCAGCGATCTTTCCTTTCTTCCATTTGGTGTATGCTTCTTTCTGACACCATAGGTCATAGAATATCTCTAAGTCATCAGTAATCTCATCCTTATGGAAGTATCTCTTGGAGATCCTCTCAAAGGGACGTTTTCTCCGACATTCAATGTCTACCCCTACCTCTACTGTCCCAACTGCTACCGCACAGTATGTGGAGGTGTCAGACTTATTCCAGTAGATTGGTGGGAGGGGTTCTTTGCAACTCAGAGGGAGACCTCCTACGAAATCTCGGAGGGCGGCTTTGATCATACCCTCGGAGGAATGGTTTGGTTGGTCGATATCTTCATGGAGATAGACTTGGACACTTGGGGTCTGGAGAATTTTTTGCATAAATTTTTTATTTTATATCACGCTCGCTCATGCAAGACTTTATAGCTTAGATTTGATAGGGATCCTAAGCTACGGGCGGGGGGCAAACCCGCCACGGGGGGCGGGACTGTCCTCAACTGTTTGCCTTGACCCATGCCATCGCTCGGTCTAGCTCTGCTTGATCACGATAATGGCGTTTATCATTTGATGATGATGTGATTGTGAAATGATCTTTAATGAATTGATCATTGCATAATGACTCATATACATCATGTGATAGTGCTTGCATGTAATGCCTTATGTACATGAGTATATTATATACTGTATGCTATATGCATGTGTGTATATGTGTGCCACATATATAATCGTCACATATATATGCCATATATTATTTCACCTCATATATTATATGCATGTATATATG
>Ga0115012_10002440_pt1 | contig 10879 bp, 10 predicted proteins | sample TroAtlMetagenome_FD_88706 | JGI IMG/M metagenome (GOLD analysis project Ga0115012, IMG submission 88706) | Marine eukaryotic phytoplankton communities from Atlantic Ocean - Tropical Atlantic ANT10 Metagenome | ecosystem: Environmental > Aquatic > Marine > Oceanic | place: Tropical Atlantic...
CGTCGTCGTCGGCGCGCATCTGCTTCTACTGCGGCTGCGAGGGCCACGTGGTCGCCGACTGCGCCCAGCTCGCGTCTCGGATGTGCAAGGTCTGCTCGGGCTTTGGCCACACCGAGCGCCACTGCCCGCTCAACCAGCCGCTCACCACCGAGATCTTCGCCGCGTACTAGAGTGTGGTGTGGTGCGTGCGTGTGCGTGTAGCGCGAACGTGTATTTGTATAAAAAAGGAGATTGACCTCGAAACCTCTACCGTCCCAACTCCCGCAACTGCGCGAGGCGCCGCGCCGCGCCCTCCGCCAGCGCCTCCTTCTGCTTGTTCGCGTCGAATTCGTAGTTGGCCGGGTTGGACTCGAAGGCCTTGTCCGCGGCGTGCTTCTGCCACAGCCACGGGTACTGCGTCCACGTTCCGTCTGGGCCGGAGTACCTGGCCACCCAGACCCCGTCGCCAAACAGCAGGCCGTCCTTGTCCTCGAGCGCTTCCCGAAACTTGTCGCGGGAGGGAGTAAACGTTTTCGGCATCATCGCAACTCCCCTCGTCCGTCCGCTCGCGCGCGCAAACATATTACCGCCAGGCCCGGCCCGCGGCGCACGATGGGCGCCGCCTCGCGACGCTGGCACTTGTGCGCGTCGTGGTCAAGAGGGAGCGCGATGAGCGAGCCCCTCCAGCGCGGCAAGCGCGCCTTCGACGCCGACGCCGTCGGCGACTGGAACCGCGAAGATCTGGACTGCAAGGTCGCGCGGATCAAGACCAACATGGCCGTCGCCGACGCCACCGCGGCGATCACGACCGCGCGCATCGACCTCCTCGACGACGACAATGTGACGCTGTTTACCGACGCAGCTGCCAACACCGCGCTCAGGGACGAGTGCCTGCAGACCTGCGCCGAGCAGAACAAGGAGATCGAAACCAGCCGCGTCGAAATAGACGAGACGCACGAGGCGATCGTGATCAACTACATCTTGAAGCACGCCCAGCACGGCACGCACGGCTCGATCACCAGCGCGGGGTCGAAGCGCCGCGTCCTCCTCTTTGGCAAGCCCTACTACTGGACGTGGCCGCCCGCCGTGCCAATCGGGGCGGTGCCTGCGCTCAAGGGCCTGCTCGAGCGCCACAACCTCGACTGGTGCAACTCGGTGCTCGCCAACGTCTACGACGAGGAGGCCTCCAAGATCGCGCCCCACATGGACGCCACCCGCGGGCTCACGAGCGAAGGCCGCGTCGCGACGCTCAGCCTCGCCATCCGCGCGCAAGACCGCAAACCCCTCCTCCCCGGCGCGCTCCCGCCCAAGCTGGCCGACCTCGTCTTCACCGAGCCTGGCAGGGGCGAGCGCAGCGAACTGCTCTACCACGGCAGGGTCGTCGAGTTCGACGCCTTCGACGAGGAGCGCCGGCTGCGCAAGCACGGCATCAAGAAGACGCTCCGTCCGCGCATCTCGCTCACCTGCCGCGAGCTCGCGTAGCGTGTGTGGAGCGTGGGTGTTAAGATTTCGTTTTGAATCGCGGAGCCGCTAGGCCGCGCCTGCGCGCGCCCGTGGGCCGTGCGGCGCTCTGCGCACGAGAGAGCATCGCCCTCCCCCCCGCACGTCCAGAATCGCCGACGCTCGCGGATCTGGCCCTTCCCGGCTTTTGCTCGCGGACCGTCGTTGCGCCATCCGACTGCGCCAACGACGACCGCGGGTCGTGGTCGCTTGGCAGCGACGCGACGTCGAGCTTCGCCGCGCGATGCATCGACAGGTGCTCGGCCTGTCCGCGCTGCCGGTTCGTCTCGTTCTCTGCCGACTTTGAGGACTGCTCGTGGTTCCACAGCTGCGACTTGAGCCGGCTCGCTCACCTCGGCGATGGAGACCACCGCCGCGGCTGCCGGTTTGGGTCCGACTTCTTCACGCTGCAAGCGGGTCGCGGCGTGCGCGAGGTTGCACGGACGGATTGGGCCCGCTTTTCCGCCCGCTGCGAGCGAGCGCACCGCCCCTTCACGCTGGCGTCGGTGCGGGCGAGTGCGCTCGCGTGGGACGGTGGCTCGGCGGCGCACGCGGCCGAGTTGAACGCGCTGGAAGCGGAGGCGGCGCGCGCGTGCAGCGCGCAGCTGCGCGAGCGGAAGGCGGCCGTCCGGTACGCCGATACGCAGGTGCTCGGCAGCGGCGGCTTCTGCCTGCTCGGGCTGCGCAAACACCGTGCGGAGTCGCACTTTGGGGCCGCGCCGTACTCGATACCGGAGGTGCACTTTGGCGCCGAGCCGGCGATCGTCTCCTTTCTCGCGGCGCGTCTGCGCGCACCGGGTTCGAGCCTCAACGACTTCGGCGCCGGCGTAGGGATTTACGGGCTCGAGCTGCTGCGGGTGCTTCCCAACGTGTCCTACCGCGCGTACGACGGGGCTGGGGACTCGCGCCAGGCCACCGAGGGGTTTGTGGCCTTTGCGGACCTCACCTTCACAAACCTGTCGCTGCCGCGCGCCGACTGGGTCCTGTCCCTCGAAGTGGGCGAGCACGTGCCCCTGCAAGCGGAAGGCGCCTACGTGCGCAACCTGCACGCACACAATTGCCGAGGCCTCGTGCTCTCTTGGGGCATCGTCGGGCAGCCGGGGCACCGCCACGTCAACACCCACCGCGCCGGCTACATTATCAGCACGTTTGAAGATCTGGGCTACGTCTTCAACAGGGAGCAGACGCAGTTGCTGCGAGGTGCGGCGCTGCTGCCGTGGTTTAGGCGGAGCATTTACGTCTTCGAACGACCCGTTCCGGCGTGCTGACCTCGTGATGGGTGGACCACCTCTTTTCCTTCCAGCGCTCACGCACGCACTCTCACGCACTCACGCACTCACGCACGCGCGCTCAGCGCGCCGCGGGCTCCTCCGCCCCGCCGTAGCGGCAGTCCTTGATCAGCCCGGCCATGTACCTGCCGATCTCCTGCTCGGGGCCATTGGACGCGCGGCGCGCCGCGCACAGCGCCTCGATTCGCGGCTCGAGCTCCCGCACCGCGCGCTGCACGGGCCCCGACCACATGCGCGGGATGCTGTTGCAGACCAGCGTGCGCACGTGCTGCAGCATCGAGCAGAGCAGCGCGCACTCCTTCGTGCGGCGGTGCGCGTCGTGCGCGTGCGTGCTCTCCCAGAGCTCCGACGCGATGGCGCGCTCCAGCACGCAGCGGACGTGCTCCGCGACCACCACGCCAAAGCCCCGCTCCACGCTCGTCGGCTCGCGCCTGGACACGTCGGTGGTCGTCACGTGCTGCGGGATGGCGTAGCACAGCCAGTCGAGGCACGACGGCCACCGGTCGATCGGGTCGGTTCCGAAGAGCAGCATGGCCTCGTCGGTGCTCACGAGCGCGCCTGGCACCGTCGTCGCCTCGTAGAACTGCGGAGGGGCGCCCAGCTCCCAGCGGCCCATTGCCGCGCGCATGGAGCTGCTCCGGTTGGGAACGGCGCGCGCAAACATGTCGAGCCAGCGCGCCCGCGGGTCCTGAACGATGCTCGGGGTGTTGCCGGGCGCAAACACATCCGGATGCCAGAGCGCCGGCACCACCGACAGCGCCGCGGTCGGCGCAAGCTCGTCGATCCACGGCATCGTCGCCGTGATCAGCGACGCGCGCTCGGTGGTGAGGACCCGATCCACAAACCCGCCCGGCCGCGACTCCTCCACCAGCCACCGGGTGCGGTCTTCGTCGCCGATGGTGCACACGATGGCGTTCACGATCCCGAGGCCGCTCTGGCACGTGCTGGCCACGAGCGCCGGCAGGCTGCGCAGGCTGCCCCACCCGCTCTGGGCGGTGCGCTCCCAGTTCATTGGCGCCGGGCGTGGCGAGCGCGAGTGGGCCAAGGCGGCAAAGGCGCAGAGGAAGCCGAAGAGGTCCGGCGTCCGGGCCCCGAAGATGTTCGGTGCGTCGGTCTTGACCTCCTCCTCCCACTTGCGCTGCGCCCAGCGCGCGCTCGCGCCGCGGCGGTGCGAGCCGGCGGCGTGCGTGCGCGTCCCGTCGAGCGGCGGGACGAGCGTTCCGCAAAAGGCGAGCGCGAGCATCGCGAGGCGGTACGTGCACAGGTGGACCCGGAAGCGCGCGAGGAAGACGTCTTCGTGCCCGGCGCCGCGTCCGACGAATACGTCGGGTCCGCGCCGCCACTCGTGCCACTTGCCGTGCGCGTCCTCGCGCACGCCGTCGTAGAGCCAGTCGAGCACGCCGACCGCGCCGCAGCGCACCGCGAGCACGGCCGCGGAGCTAAAGTCGCGCGAGCGGTACCACGTGCTGCCAAAGACCTCTCGGCTGAGCACGTTGGCCGCCCAGTCGTCGTGCACGTTCTTGGTCGCGTTGGGGGTCGGGTCCCAGCACCACGGGCCCGTCTCCCCGTCGCCGGGGTGCCGGCCCGCCCGCGAGGCCGCAGTGTGCAGCGCCAGCCACACGCCGCGCCGCGCGAGGTCGTCGTTTAGCTCGCACAGCCAGACGAGCACGTCGGGGCGATCGCCGAGCACGGCGGGGAGCACGATGTACAGGAAGACGGGCCCGCTCCGCGTGCGGCAGCGCCGCACGTTTGTGTCGGAGCAGACCATGTCGAGGATGCCGCGCTTCGAGTCGTAGGAGCGCTGCAGCTGCGGCTGCGTGTGCACGAGCGCGTCCAGCACGTCGAGGCGCCCGTAGCGCGCGGCGGTCATCAGGAGCACGCGGTGCGAGCTTTGGGACGCGCTCCACGCGTCGGCGCCCGGCGCGTCCGGCGCGCCGAAGAGGCGCGCAAAGGCCGTGCGGATCATCGCGATGGGCGCGTGCCGCACGAGCGCGACGAGCGCATTCTTGGTGAGGAGCGGCGCGGCAAACCCGGCGAGCTCGGCCACGCGATGGAGCTGGGCGCTCGGGTACCGGCGCAGCTCGTCCATGTCGACGTCCCACTTGTTCTGGTAGACGAGCGGGAGCGGCGCCCACGCGGGCACGTGCACCACCGCACCGAGCGGCAGCCGGTCCGGCGGTATCTGGAAGATGTGGCGGTACGCGTAGAGGAAGCGGCTCTTGGACACGAAGAGGCCGCCGATGGAGGTGACGAGCCGCGGCCGCCCGTGCTTGGTCGACCACGACGGCGGCTTGTAGAGCTGTGTGCGGAGCGCCTCGCCGACGAGCTCGGAAAGGCGCGCGCGCACGAGGGCGCAGACCCTGCGGCAGACGAGCGCGAGGAAGACCGTGTCGTCGAAGCGCGGCACGAGCGTGCCGACCGGGTCGGCCTCGTTCGGTCCGCACCGGTGCTCGACGAGCGCGTCGGCGAGGATCGGGTCGAGCACATCGTCGGGGAGCGTGAGGAGCATCGCGGCGGCGGCAAGTGCGCTTGCAGGACGAGAGGCGAGTCGCGTTTGCCGAGGCTAGCGCGCGAGCGGCAGTCGGCGGGCCAACTGCACGAAGAATCTCACCCCACACAGGCGCGCGAGAATTGTTATGAATATTCCCACGCGCACGCACACGCGCACACCCCCCTACGCCAACGGGTCCCCGAGCAGGTCGAAGACCCACGCGCCCTTGCGCCCCGGAGGGCCTGCCTTCATCTCGGTGTCGAGCCCGATGCGCTCGACGTCGCCCGGGGTCCACTCGAAGTCGCACCAGCACGAGCCGAGCCCGCCGACGCCAAAGGCGACCTCGCCGCGCGAGTAGGCGAGCAGGAAGCCCTGCGCGAGGCTCACGTTCTGCTCTGCGGCACGCTTGTTCGACTCGTGCTGGCGGCAGGCGAAGACGTACGGGTCGTTGGGATCGGCGCCGACGCGGCCCGCGCGCAGCTCGGCGTGCACGATCGCGTGCGCCTTCTTCGCCTCGTCGAAGCGCTTCGTGATGTCGACGGTCTCGCCGTCGAGATTCATGACCTCGGGCACCATGGGTCCGTTTGGCATGGGCAAGCGATGGGCGATGGGCGGGCGCGCTAGCCGCTTCGTGCAGTCGTGGCCCGCGCGCGAGCGGCAGCCGGCGTCATGGGCGTCGTGCCGCGCTTCACCGAGGTGCCCGCGTCGCTCGAGCAGGTCGGCGGCGGGGCGCTGCTGTGGGCGCTCGGCGGGCTGAAGAGCGGCCTCGCCGGGCTGCGGTGGGGCGCGCCCCAGGGCGACAGCGAGGAACCGGCCTTTGGCGACCGGCTCGACGAGGCGGTGCGCCGCGCGCTGGCGCCGAGCGCCGCGCCGACGATGCTGCTCATGCTGGCGATTGTGGTGGGGCTGATGCGCTACGCGTTCATCGCGGCGGGCGCCGACCGCATGCTGCAGGCGTCGCTCGACGGCGTTCGGGACGCGCCCCCGGCCCCGGGGAACAGCAAGGCGGACTGAGCGCGGGCGGTGGATTGTTTTAACATCGGAGGACCAGAAACGCGCACACGCTACGCACACACCACGCACCCGCTACGCACACGCGCGCCCGTCCTACTCGTCCTCGTCGAAGACGCTGCCCTCCACCGGGGCGCTCGACTGCGAGAAGCACGCCGCCGCCGAGTGGGGCGCCGAGCGGTAGACGGCCTCGCCGTCGCCCGCATCGGCGCGCACCTGCATCGCCGTCGACTCGCGGCGCAGCGACTGGAAGCGCGAGGCCATGCGGCCCGACCCCGCGGCGAGCGAGCGCGCCGTGAACCGCTCGGCGACCTCGGCCGCCTCCGCGTGGGTCCTCGTCCTGGCGAGCTCCGTGTAGGCCTCCGCCTCGATGTCCGAGGTGTGCTTGACGAAGACGTAGACGTTGTCGAGCGGCGTCGCGACCTGCAGCTCGGGGTCGAGCGTGTCGACCCCAGCCCCGCACGTCGGGTTCAGCTCGGGGTGGTTGTAGAGCGGGCTGCGCGCGTAGAAGCCCGTGCACTCGGGGTCGGCGTGGACTGGGACGAACGTCTCGTACTTGTGAGCGAGCGAAGGATTGGGGTCGATTTGCTGCCAGCTCGCGACGGTGCCCTCGAAGATGCGCGCAATCCAGTCTTCCGAGTCGACGAAGTGCTGGCAGATGCTCGGCGTGGCCAACGAGATCACCTTCATGCCGCGCACGTCCTTGGGGTCCTCGGGCGCGTCCGGCACGCGCACGTCGAAGAAGGCCTCGTAGTTGTCGCCGGCGTAGAGCCCGAGGCGCGAGACCGTCTGCCGCGAGTAGGGGATGGGTGCGCCCGTCTCGACCGGCCCGAGCGGCTTGCCGTCCGCGCCGACGAGGACGGCCAGCGACCACACGTCGAAGCCGCCGCGCGCGGTGTCGAAGCGCGCGCGCAGGACCGAGTCGAGCCCCTCCTGGATGTTCTCGGCCTTGGCCGCGTAGCCGAGCACGCCGCGCTTGCCGACGAGCTTGCTGAGCGAGGTGATGGTGGGATGGCTGCCCATCATCAGCGCGCTGAAGTCGACGGGCAGGCCCTTGCGCCCGTCCGCCTGCGCCTTGGTCATCGCGTGCTCGTGGTAGGTGCGCAGCCAGTCGGTCGCAAACGGGCTACCCTCGCCCGTGGAGCAGCCGTCGGTCGCGATGACGGCGAGGCCGTAGCCGCCGCTCTCGTCGGCTAGCAGCCGCAGCGCCTCGGTCGAGAAGGCGACGGCCGCCTCGAGGTTGGTGGACTGGCCGGTCTTGCCGCGCACGCCCACGGCAGGGTTGTTGAAGTTGCCACCGGGCGGGATGATGTTCTCGAGGTGGACGGCCCACGTCTCGCACGCCTCCGCTAGGCGCGGATCGCTCCACTTGAACGTGTTCTGCTTGACGCGCTCGAGGTCGCCGACGCGGAGTGCCGCGTCCATCCCGCGCGGCCACGAGCCGGCGATCCACTCGTCGTCGTCCTCCCAGCCGCAGCCATTGGAGAAGCCGGCCAGCGAGACGGTGGGCTCGAGCTCGCCGCCGCTCTGGCACTCGGCCGGCAGGAATGCGAGCAGGTCCTTGTGGTACTGCGGCAGCGCGCGGATCGCGGCCGCGAGCGCGAGCGCCGACTCGCCGCTGCGATCGGCCATGCTCGGCGAGAAGTCGAACGTGTACAGCGCGTGGTGCTGCACCTCGCGCTTGTCGTTGTCGGGGTCGGTCGGCTCGAGGCGGAGCTGCTGGTCGGGGTAGATGGCCATCGGGACGACCTTTTGGTTGAGGTGGAAGGACGTGACGCCCGCGGCGATGCCGGGCGGCGGCGGCGCGGGCGGAAAGGCCGTGGTCGCGCCGCCGGTGGGGGCGGCGCTGGGCTCGCCGGCGGTCGTGCCAAACTCCGAGTCGCCGGCGACGGACTCGGCCAGGCTGCGCTTGTTGTTGGTGCGGGTGACGGGGGGCGGGGTCGCGACCATCGTGGCACCGGGGATGGAGGACATGAGCGAGTTGGGTGTGGTGTTGTGGCTGTTGTTGCCTCTCACAAGCACCGAGGCGCAAGCCGCAGCCGGCCGGGCCAACTGCACGAACGAGGATCGCCCCCGCCCCGCGGGCGGCGCGGCCGCGCTCCCGGCCGGCCCATATATCTATCCATATATATAGTCCGCTGTTTACCACCCGTGTGCCGTTGGCCGGTTATCACCCCCTGTGAATATGTATATGGGCCGGCCGGGAGCGCGGGCGCGCCGCCCACGGGGCGGGGGCGGTCCTTCGTGCAGTTGGCACGGCCGCCGGCTGCGGCTCGCGCGCGCGCACGCGTGAGAGCCGCCTGCAAATGCGCCGCCTGGGCCCGCTGTGCGGCGTCGCCTACGCCGAACAGCCCGGCCCGCCGCGCTCCGGGCTCGGTCCGGGCCTGGGCGAGCGCAGTCCGCCCGCGTCCTCCCCCAAGGCGCCGAGCGCCTACACCAAACAGAATGCGGTTCCAAAGGAGGTCGAGGCGCCTCGACCGGCCAAGGCCGCACGTCGGGCCGGGCCGCCCGCGCGCACGTCCAAGCCGTTCAAGGCCGCCCCGGTCCTGGGGCGCTCGCCGGTGACGCTGCAGATTCTCGACGGCAAGACGGCGCCGCCAATGGAGGTCGCGCTCCCGCAGCGCGACGCGCCCGAGGTCGCGCAGAAGCGCAAGCGCGAGGACGCGCACGAGGACAAGGACGCGCTGACGGCGCTCGGCGTGACGTACTCGAGCGACAACGACGAGAAGTAGCGGGTCGCGTGGGTGTCGTGCGTGTGTCTCTAAACATGTGACTCGCACCTGCTCCCACGACCGCTACTTTTCTGATTCCTTCTCCACCGGCTCCCCGTCCACCACCACCGGCGCTGCCGCCTTGCCGTCCCCGGGCAGCAGCGGCAGCGCGGGCGCCGGCCGCCGGTCCACGAAGCGCTCCTCCGCCTCGCACGGCTCGTACCGCCGGCGCCGGCCGACGGCGCTCTCGAGGCAGGGCAGGATGCACCAGCAGCAGTAGGCGATCTGCCAATCGCGGCGCGAGCCGACGCGGCTGCGGCGGTAGTAGTAGAGCACGCAGACAAAGCAGCACAGCAGCAGCGCCAGCACGAGCGCCAGCGTCCACCACCCGGCGGGGCTCCAGTCCACGGGCGGCGGCGGCGGCGGCGGGTGGGGCCATGTGCCCGCGGCGCCGTGCCACGGCGCCTTGGGCGGCGGCGAGGGCCCGGGCCCGCACGCGAGGTCGCAGGAGGTGGTCGGGTGCGTGTCGCACGAGCCCGTGTACCGGTCCTTGTCGTCGTCCCAATCACGATCGCACTCGAAATCGCGTCCCTCGTCGCACGAGGCCTTGCAGCGCTCGTCATTCTTGACGGCGAGGCCGCGCCGCGTATGGGGGGGCGTGTGCGTCGGCACGCCGTCCGAGCCGGGCCACGTGCGCAGCAGCGTGCGCGTCGCCTCGAGCTCGTCGATCGGGCCGTCGCCATTGGCCCACGCGGGCAGCGAGAAGGCCGCCGCGCGGCCCGGCGCCGCCAGCAGCACGAGCACCGGCCACACCAGCAGCCCCACGGCGCTCAGCGAGCGGCAAGCCGCCGCAGCAGCCGACGGCGCCGCGTGGGCGCGCCGGTGGCCTCGCGGTAGTCCGTGAGCTGCTCCTGCGCGCTCGCGCCCAGGTCGATGTCGCCCACCTCCACGCCCTGCCGCAGCAGCTCCATTCTCGCCGCCGTGGGCGAGACCGACTCGCCCGCGGGGATGAACGGCGGGTGGCGGTAGTCTGCGTAGCGAATCCCGGGGGGCACCGTCGTGATTCCGAGCAGGTTGAGCCACTCGAGCAGCAGGCTGGCGATCCAGAGCGAGGTCAGCACGCATGCGAGCGCGACGACGATCTGCAGGCAGGTGCTGACGAACGCGGTGCGGCACTCGTAAGCAAGTGTGCCCGGCTTGGGCATGCCCGGAGCACACCCAGAGGTGCGCGAGGACCGCTAAATGCAGCCGGCCGCAGCGCGCGGGCGATAGCGCCAACACCGATTTGGTCGCACGCCGGGCGCGTAGAGGCAGGGGTCGCGCACATGGCGGACGACGCGCCGCCAAAGCTCTCCGTCGACGCGCGGCTGCGCGCGGGGACGTTCAAGAACCCGGAGCCAGCGCCGCCGCCGGCAGAGGCGTCCGAGCCGGAGCCGGAGTCGGACGCCGGCGACGAGGAGAGCGGCGAGGAGGCCGGCTCGGATGCCGAGCCCGCGCAGGAGACGGTCACGGCGTCGGTCAACGCCGCCAACACGCTCAAGCAGTTCCCGCTGCGCATGAACGTGCTCACGACCACGATCACGCGCACGGTCTCGCTGCTGCAGTCGTTCTCGTACCTGCTCGGCGTCCTGCTCGTCATCTTCCTCGTGCACCAGATTTTTCTCTGGATCGACCAAGACCCCGAGGCGGCCTTCGACCGCGCCGCGGTCGTCTTCGAGGCGGCCGAGGTCTCCTACGACACGAGTGGCATAATCGTAAATGCGGCCGTCGAGGTGCTCAACGCGGCCGTCGTGCCGCTCTGGAACTCGGCCTCGTACTATTTAGTAGAGCCCGTCGTGATCCTCGTGCTCGAGCTCTTCATGCTCGTCTTCACCAAGCAGCACTACACGGGCGTCTTC
>Ga0115012_10002442_pt1 | contig 10868 bp, 3 predicted proteins | sample TroAtlMetagenome_FD_88706 | JGI IMG/M metagenome (GOLD analysis project Ga0115012, IMG submission 88706) | Marine eukaryotic phytoplankton communities from Atlantic Ocean - Tropical Atlantic ANT10 Metagenome | ecosystem: Environmental > Aquatic > Marine > Oceanic | place: Tropical Atlantic Ocean...
CCCCCCCCCCCCCCCCCCCCCCCCCCGCCCTGCCCCCGCCCGCCCCATCTCCCGCCCTTCGCCCCCCGCCCCCCCCCGCCCCCCCCGGCTTCTGCGAGCCCCGTGTGCCTCTTCTGCGCGCGCGGCCGAGAGATTCCCCCACGCAATTGAGCCATGGACGGAATCGACATGCATTCGGTCCCGTCCCTGCGCGCGGACGAGAAGGCGGGCCGGTGGGGATGGACTCGGGCGGCCCGGCACCGCCGTGACAGGTTCGGGAGAGAACCCGCGGGCGCGACTGACTGTGGGGATGGCGGCGGCGGACAGGCGGGGGTCGTGGCCCTCGTGGGCGGAGAGGAGGGCGCCGCGGAGGCCGCGGCGGAGGCCGCGCAAAGGGGTTCCGGTGTGGGGGGCTGCCTGGGCGTCCTGGTGCTGGCGGAGCTGGAGGCGCCCGATGGCGACGAAGCCCTGGCGGCCGCGCTCGCGAAGTGGCGGGAGGGCAACGACGCCGCTGGACCGGAGGAGATGCCTGCGAGCCTCCTTGCGGAACTGGTGGCCGCCCACGCAGCGCTCCTGGAGGAGCAGGCGCAGGTTCAGGCGCAGGCTGAGGCCGAGGCGAAGGCCGAAGCAGAAGCGGCGTCCGAGGCAGGCGCAGACACCGAGGCCGGAGCCACGCCAGCGGACGAGGCCGAGTTCGAGGCCGAGGCTGAGGCCGCCAGTGGAGAGAGTGCTCCCAGCTTCCTCTATCTGGTCGACGGTCTAGGAACAGGGGCCGGCTCAGGGAGCCGGGCGGCGGAGCTCGTGCAGGCCGAGCTCCCTCTGGTGGCAGTGGTCTGGGTACACAAGCCCGTCGAGGCCCCCGAGCCCGAGGCAGAGGCGGACGAAGATGCTGCCGAAAAGGAGGAGAGTCCTGCCGCCGCCCCCGAGCCTGAGGGGAAGCTGGCCTTAGAGTCTGTCCGCGCGCTTGGGGCGTGGGGCGGCGCCCTGGCCCACGTGGCTGCGGTTGAGCACACGCTTTTCGAAGCTGAAGCTACTGGGGAGGATACTGAGGCTGAGTCCTCCGTGACGCTCGGTCAGACGGTGACGGCAATTCTCGCTGCTAGAGCCACCTACTCCACCTGGGAGGAGGGGGCCACTGTGTTCAATGTCCCCGCTGCGGGGCAGTGCGACCTGCAGCTGTTCCGGAAACTGTTGGAAGGGCTATCCCCTAGTCTGCAGACCATTCCCGTGATTATGCACTGCCTCATCCAGCAGGTGGTCCGCTCAAGCGAGGATGACGAGCCGAGCCCTTCGCTGCAGGAACCCCGCCAGGATAGCAACGACAGCATCCTGGAAATCCTAGAAGGTGCCTTCTCCAGCGTGACACTCGAGGAAGTGGCTTTTTCGGCTGCCGGGGAGTCTGAGGGCGTTAAGGTGTCTTACGAAGCAACGGGAAAGCCCGTGATTTGCACGGGAGGCTCCAAGTTTCTGGACGTGGAGGCGGCAGAGAAGGCCATTGCCCAGCTCGAGGCGCCTGACACGGTTGGTACTGGGCGGCGGGGGATGCCCGATGAGCCTCTTCTGCCTGCGAGCATCAAGGGGACGCAGCAGACGCTTCTGGCCTCGCTGTGCGGCGACGTGGCGCTGGAAACGGTGAACAGGTACCGCCTTCTTGACTTTGCCCGGCAGACCATGCCGGTCGAGGTGCAGGAGGTCCACGGGGCGGAGGTCGTGGGCAGGCGGCATGTGGAGGCCTTGGAGCCCACAGTCCTCGCAGAGAGGCTAAACCAAGCTAAGGAGGACTTTCTTGACCGACAGACAAAGTACTTCCCTGAGGAGGACGCGGTGGTGGTCTCCTGCTACGCTGGCACTGAGGAGCAGAGGTTTGAGCACGGACTTCCCGCGGCCCACTCCTTGTCCACGTACACTTCGGCGTGTCTCGAGCAGCGGGAAGAGGCCTTTCAACTCCCGAGCCGCCTTTACGGCTTGGGGGAAGGTGTGGGAGTAACCGAATCGAGCAAGTACTACTACTCATCGAATGGCAGCACGGCCAAGGTTGACGCCTCCGGCGGGGTGCTCGTCCGACTGAAGGGCAACACGTTCTCGCTGAGGCCGGACGGGACTTTCAGCGGCCATCTGAGCGACGGGTCTTATCTCACCGTGAAGCCGCGCCCCGTAGAAGCTGCTGACGCCGACCAGAGCAAGATGGAATTCGCCATCCCCGAGGGCATGCGGGTATCATTCAGCTCTGACGGGACGGTTTCTGCGCTGCCGTGCAAGGAACTGCGGGATGGGGAAGTGTCCCGGAGCGTCATTCCGGGCGGGACGGTCTTGAAACACGGAGCTGAGGGGGCGAGCCCTTTCATTATGTTCGCAGATGGCTCCACGATGCACAAAGCAGACGGGCAGTTTTCCGAACCTGATGGGAGGTGCATTTCGTCATGGTTTGGCGTCACGAGGGCGGGGCAAAAGTGGGAGACGCCCGCGAAGTTCCCGGACGCTCCTGAAGCGGTTCAGGAAGAGCCTGCGGAGGTGGAGGGGGAGCAACCTCCGGCGGAGGGCGAGGAGGAGACCGCGGCGGAGGCACAGGGGGAGGATGACTCTGGAGAGGTCCCTGAGGACTCTGCGGACTCCCAGGAACGGGATGAGGCCGCCGAAGAAGAGCCCGAGGAGGAGGCACAGCCCGAGCCTATCTCTCTTGGCGCCGTGTCCGCTGCCACCGTTGTCGACCCGGACACGCAGGCTCGGGTCACCACCCGTGTGGACATGGTCATGATTGTGGAGAACTGTGATGGCCCCACCATTGTTACTCACGCTGATGGAACGCGTGTCGTTACCGACGACAGGCAGGGGACGTGGAAAGTAGAGAGCGACGGGTACCTGCCCATCCAGGGAAGCAAGGGGCGCATTCAGGTTGGGGCAGCCTCGTGGGAGAGGGAAGAGTCGTCTCTTTCTTACGCCCTCCCGGAGCAGGGGGAGCTCATCATTTCTGGGGATGAGGTTTGGTGCGGCCAGATTAGGTTCGCTTTGAACGACGGGGTTGTTGAATGGCTGAATGCCAATGACGAGGTGGAGCTTGCTCTCAGCTGTACCAATGACGCCGAGTCTAGCACGGAAGAAGGAGGTGCTGCTGCGGCCGAGGGCCTTCCCACGAATGGAGAAGGTGGGCAGGATGCTGAGCCGGAGCCTGCAGGCGCCGAGCAAGAGGGAACAGAAGGGAATGTCACCGAGGAGGGGGCTGAAGCGCCGCCCGCGGACGATGCCGACCCTGGTTGCTCAGCGGAACCAGAGGGTGGGGAAGAGGACCTGTCAGAGGAATGCAACAAGTCCTCCATCTACGTTGCGCAGAGGCCCCGAATCTTTATCGTTTACGAGGATGGCCACGGTTACGAGTACCTGAATTCTGAAGACTTCGCCGAATACATGTTGATGAAGGCAGAGGATTCGAGCTGCTCCATTAGTACCGAAGACGTCATCGGGAGCCGGGAGAAGTCACTGAGTCATTTCTTCCTGACTTCGCAGGAGCCTAGGCACCTTGAGGTCAAGGCTCTTCCGGTGGCGCCGCCCGTGAGTGTACAGCAGAGCCTGCCGCCCAAAAGCCTCAAAACACTCCAGCTGCCTTCTACCGTGAAGTCTACGGAGCTGCCGGCAGCTTTGACGATGCCTCGGATTGCTGCCCCTCAGACCCTGGACGGGAAGGACAAACAGCTTGGCTCAGCGAAATACGTGGCCATGCGGCAGATCCTCGAGTACTCTGCAATCGAAAACACGCAAAGCATCGAAGATATCCTGAAGGAGTTTCATAAAATCCAGGAAAAGGAGGCCTCAACGACGCCGGAGAGCTACAAAATTGAAGATAGCCGCACTGATGAGGCGAAGGCTGATGAAGCCGAAGTGGCACTCAGGATTGCAACACTCAGGAGGGAGAAGATCTCTTCACTTGGCCCTGCGGCCAGCGAGCTGCACAGAGGCGCTGATATCGACGGAGGGGCTGCTTTCTCGAAGGAGAAGAAGCCTTACCCGACTGAAGTCGACCCGTACCTTGGAACACCAAAGAGGCCATCGGCGGGGAAGACCCTTAACTACTTCGAGTGCGAAGAGGGCATTGTGGCCCTTAAATCTGGACTTCCGGTTGTCGCGAGCGAGCAACCGCAAGCATCAAATGATCTGGCCCCCGCTGCAAGGACCTCTAAGGCGGATGAGACCGGGAGCACGGCGCAGTCTCTGGACTCTGCAGTGCTATGGAAGTTCTTCATGTCAGGGAAGGCAGCGCTTGGGGGGAATGTGAACTCGGAAGAGATGGGGGCTTGCGATCTTGAAAATCTCATCCGGGGAAATATGGGCTTCGTCGAACTCGTCAAGCAGAGCGGACGTGGAGCTGAGCTCGACTCTCTGATGATGGACCTTGGTGCCGATCCCGAGCAGTCATTCCACATTAGCCTATTTGTGGCTTCCATCCTGGGGAACCACTTTGAAGAATCCTCCTCGGAGCAAGCCGAAGGGGAACGCGGTGGCCGCGAGGCCTACAATGCTGGTATCACCATAGATGATAACCCAGCGGCTGCCTTACAGGACTGGGAGCCGTCTTATGAGACGGATGACCAGTCTTTGGGCTACTCTACAGGAAGGTCAACTGCACTAAACATTTACGGCAAGCCGCGCCCCCCGCCGAGCAACATTCCGAAGGTGCACCGGACAGAGACGGCGGCGTCGGAGCCAAACTACCGTTATATTGAGGTGGAAGCAGGGGCCCGTCGTCACGTCAAACTCTCCTCCACTCGCAACCTCGGAGGTGCCACTGGATACAAGCGGCAGTTCACTCTGGCGCCTGCCTCAATGAGTTTCGGCTCGGTGAAGGTCGGACAATCCAAGACGAAGACTGCACTCCTCACGAACGTGTCTCCCGAGCTCGGACGCTTCAAGGTGAAGCGGCCTGAAGCCCCGTTCTCCGTGACATACACCCCTGGCTTTGTGGTCGCGGGCATGAAGCAGAGGCTGCAGATCACATTCTGCCCTACAGCAGAAGGGGAGTTCAGGGACGAGATCATGATCGAAACCGAGTTCAACATCTTCTACTTGCCTGTCACTGGTGGCGTCGCTTCCTCCTCGATGCTCTCCCAAGAGCCATCGCTTGCCGGCTCGTTTGCCTTGCCCCCATCTGAAGAGCCCTCCGAGCCTGTGCTGCCCAAATTCCAAGACATCGAGCTTGACGAAAACAAGAAACTGTCCGAGGTTGTGCAGAAGTAAAATGTGTACACCATTAAACGCGTGTATTAAGAAACGATTCATTCATCGTGCGGGGCGGGAGCAGTCGACCCGGGCCCAGCCTTTCTTTTTCTTTTGCCGCCTGCTGACTTTTGGCTTTCACCTCCAAGCGGCTTCTGTGCCCCACGGGCTCCGTCAAACTCAACCTCGGGTAGGAAGTCGGGGTTGACGGCCCCCACGTTTGCAGCAATGGCCCGCTGAATCCTTTTCGATTTGATCTTGACAAAGCGATCGTTGAAAGCCAGGAAGTCGTCCAAGCGCCGCTGGCTGTCTCGGCGCCCGGTGGCCTGTAAAACAGGCTTCAGCTGCTCTTCTGCCTTCGCTGAATCCCACCCAAATTTTTCGGTGCAGAACTTGCGCAGCATGTTCACGTCGGGCGTCCCCCATTCGAGCGGTCCGTTGATGGCGTCGACTTTTGGTTGTGCGTACTCTTTGATGACTCTTTGGTCGGGGAAGTTTTCCGGGAGCTCCCAATTCCGGCGTGCTCCCCGGTGCTTGTTCTTGAATTGAAGCTCAGCAGCTCGTGCGCTTCCGCTATCGGTCTCGACCCCTCCAGGTGCCTCGACCCACTTCTTGAACCTGTTGAGCCCCTCTGCGCTGCTACCACAACAGCCGAACGCCTGGATAATTTCGAACGCGTTCACGACACCGACCCCGTGGACGCCGGAGGTGTAGTCGCTGCCGAGGAGGAGTGCCATTTGGATCAGTTTATGTCTATCCAGGCCCAGCTCTTTGTCAATGTCGGGGCTGAAATATGCCTCGACGAATTTGTTGTTGTTGAAAAAGTTCCGGTACGTCCGCGTTCCACCGAAGAGAAACACGTCGCTGTCGTCAGTCAGCACGCCGTCGACCAATTTTTCGCAATTCAGGTATGCACACTGCGCCTCAGCCTCCATGGGTGCTATGACGTAGGGGATGCCGAACATCTGCAGCAAGTCCTGGCATTCGATGTACATCTGCTCTGTTGGCGAGTCCATGTTGCGGATCTGCTTGCGGTAAAAGTCTTGCAGAGAAGCGGCTTCCTTTTCGAGCACCTTGTCGTCTGCGCCTAACCCCATCACTTCCTCCCATATGGCGGGCGGCCTGCCTGGTAGGGTGGCTTGAGTTTCTGTTTCTGACAGTACACGCGCTTCACCCTCCGAGTTGCCAGTTCCGGCTTCCGCAGTTGCTTGCAAACCTTCAGCGTTAACAGGCGCAGCCGTCACAAGGATGTCGCCTCCTGGAGAGGCGTCCTCCGACCTGGGCAGCCTCTCTGGAATCTCTGGCTCTTGCAGCTCTGCAGCACCAGACGTTCCACTCGGCCTCACGTGGACCCCCCCGACGAGTGAGGTCATGCCCACACCCTGGCCCTCATCCAAGACGCAGGGACCATGCACGTTCTGCGTCGCAATGGCGCTGACTGCCCCGAGTTGCTCTTCAGACCCTCGTGCTGACACAGAGAGTGTAGTCGCCCTTGAGGAGGGAATCCCTCTTCCTATTTCTATGCGAACCACAGGCTGCATTCGGGCGGGGGCCTGGGGCTGCTCGGAAGCTCCCTTCTCCGCCGAGCCCAGTCCAGGTCGGCCCCCATCAGAACTCCATTTGGAGAGGCTGCGGCCCATCCGAAACCCGTACTGGCTGCTCCAGTACTTTTGCCTTTTTGCTGCCCGCTCTCTCCAGTGTGCGGGGACCTGGGCCTCTGGGCTCTTCTCTTGCTCGTGCGTCGGATTGACCTCCTCCCACTCTATTGCCTCCTCTGTGCCTGCCACGGGGGTTCCAGGGCTGCCTTCGCGGTCCCCGCTGACGCTCTCACTTCCACTACCCGCAAACATTGCGTCCAGGCTCTCGTGCTCGGACTGGTCCAGGTCGAGCTTAACGTGGAGCCCAGGCTCAGCAGAAGAAACGCCGCCTAGTGAAAGTTCGTGCTTCGCCGGGGTCGGTCGATCATCTGCCTCCACTTTCACGTCCGTCACAGCGCTCTGTGGAAGCTGCGCGAGGCCCGCTGGAAGCTGCGCTAGGCGCAGCGCAGCAGCAGCCTCAATCCCTCCGGACTTCGCCTTCCCTAAGGTGGAGGCGGCCGGGCCCTTCGCTTCAGTTTCAGTCAGCACGAATTCCCGGCCAGCCTCACCGGGAAGAGCCCTCCCAGCCCCCTGAAACCCTGCGGAGGCGTTCATGTCATCCTTGATTTTGTCAACCTTCCGCCGCACCTCACACCTTTGGATGTACGAGTCCATCTGCATCTTGGAGAAGTCCCGAGGCACGTCCGCGTCCTGGAAGCGTTCTCGGTTCTCTGCCGTGACGTGCTCGCGGTATTTCTCCATGAACTCCAGCTGCACGGACGGGGGCAGGCTGGCCAGGACCTCCGGGTCCAAGGTCTTGAAATCGAGGTCCAGGTCCTCCTCGGAGCTGCTATCATCCCCGCTCCCTCCTCCAGAGAGTTCAGCCGCAAGCTGTTGCGCGAGCAGAGCGTCCCCGGCGGTCTCCACGGGAGCTGCGGGCGGAGAGGACAGTTTATCGGCTTCAGACCCAACCCCTAACCCAGCCCCCAACCCCGTCCCCGTCCCCGCCCCCGCCGCCAGGGCGTGTCGCCGCATCTGCACCAACAGAAGCTTCTCCGCTGCCCGCCGGGCCTGCGCTGCGGCGGTGCGGGCCCCGCGGCGCCGGGCGGCCGTGGTCTGCCGCTTAAGCTCCGGTGTCGACCCGTCGAAGACGAACACCGGGCGCACCCCCAGGAAGAGCAGCTTGCACACCCGGCGGAAGAAGCCCAAGAGGTGCGCGTGTGGAAGGGGCTCCCCGCGCTCATCCCGCATCGCCTTGAGGAACTGCACGAGCCAGATGCTGGCGTCCACCGCCAGCCGTTTCCCGCCCAGGGCCTCGGCCGGGATGCGCCGGCCCACCGGCTCCAGAAGCGTCCACAGACCCTTCACCCCCATCGCCCCTCCCCCCCCGCGCCCCCGCCCCCCCCCCCGCCCCCGCCCCCGCGCGGCGGCGGGGGTGCCCCCGGCGCGGAGCGGGGCCCGCTTGTGGGACCGGGTGGAGGACACGGGGGCGGGGGGCGGGGCTCCAGCCGGCCCCGGGCTCCCGGGGCCGGCGCCCAGGATGACGCGGCGCAGCTGGCGGGGGAGGCGGGGGGCGGGGGGCGGTTTTGCGCTGCGGGAGGGGGACGCGGAAGGGGACCCGTGGCGCGGGACCGGCGCGGGCTCCCGGCCGGCGGCGGGCGCGGGGGAAGGGGACGCGGCCTCGGCACCGGCGGGGTCGTGGGCGGCCCGCGCGGCCTCGCAGGGGGAAGCCCCCGCCAGCGCGCCACCCTCCTCCCTCGTGCTCGCGGCTGGCGCGGCGGGCGAGGAGGGGGTGGGTGGTGGGTGGGCAGACGCCGTGCGCGCCGCTGGGGGCGGGGTAAAGGACGGCTCCGAGGGCGGCAGCGGAAGTGGGGAGGCTGCAGGTTCGAACTGCTCCGACACCGACAGCTCAGGCGATAGTTGCAGCGGCGGGGGCTCGGTTTCGGACTGCTCCGACATTGAAGGTTCGGGCGGCTCAAGCAGCGACCTGTCCGATCTCGGTAGCGCGGACGAGGACTACCTGCTCCACACAGGGCTGGCCGCAGAACCCTTGGACCAAGAGGTTGCGCGGAGATTCGCGGGCTTGGACATCGACGACTCCCTGGCGATCCATGCGGACGGCCCCGCCGAGGCGCGGGGCCCGCGGGGCGGGGAGACAGCGGTGGACACCCCTGGCTGTGAGGGGGGTGCCTTTATTGACGTGGCGGAGTCCCTCTGGCACAGGCGGCAGGGCTACCGCCAGAGGAAAAAGGAGCGCAGGAAGGAGGCCACTCGCCAAAAGGGGGCGGGAGGGCGGGGAGCAGGGTCAGGAAATAGTACCGGGCAAGGGGGCAGGCTGAAACCTGGCGAGAAGGCCCGGGCTAAGAAGGAGGGCCGGGAGGCGCGCCGGGCGGCGCGCGCGGCCCTGCGCGGGTTCGACCTGAAGGCTGCTAACGGTTCGCTGGCCGCTCTCGCTGCCCAAACTGGCGACTCGCAGAAGGGCCGGGCGGACGCTGATTGCCCGCATGTTGCCTTCGCGAATTTAGGAAAGCTGGAGCGAAAGCTGGTCCGGAAAATGGCGGGCCTCTATGGCCTGCGGACGGAGTGCCTTGGGGGAGGGAAGCGGGCCTCCTTGGTCGTTACCGTGGGGCAGGGCCCACGTAGCAAGCTGCAGGGCCAGGACGCGGAGGATCTGCAGGCGATGCTCTCTGACTGGGCCTTCCGCTCAGCCGGGGAGGTGCCGCCAACGCGCCGGGCGCGGGTCGCTGGGCCCCGTGCGGCGGACCTCCTCAAGATCCGGGAGGGGGAGACGACCCGCCAGGCCCCAGAGTTCGTCTCCGGGGGCTCTTTGGTCCCCAGCGGTGGGGAGGCCGGGGAGGGGGACTCAGCAGGCGTGGGGGGAGAGGAGGAGGCTGCCCTCGAGGAGCGCCCCGGCCTGGGGCACCCGGGAGTCTACTCGGCGACGCCCCAGGTGATGGGGCTGCAGCAGTTCGCCTCCTTCGAGGCGCACACGACGGGCTTCGGCTCGCGTATGCTGGCAAAGATGGGCTTCAGGGGGGAGGGCAGTGGCCTTGGCCGCAGCGGGCAGGGGATTACCTCCCCAGTGCTGGCCGAGCGCCGCCCCAAGAAGAAGGGCTTAGGCTCCGCGGGGGCTTCGGAGGGAAGGGAAGGTGAGCAGGGGGGTCGGTCAGGTGCACGAAATTAGTGCAGACACTCGTCTCTACCGGATGCCAAGATATGCAGCGAATGCCACAAATCTGCTGAAATATTTTAGGAGCCTCAGGAGCCCGCGGGCACAGGCAGAGCAGGTCCCCGCCTCTAACGTAAATGGTGGTATAGGTTGCCCGACTCTAACCGGCCCCCAAGCCCGTCCCCTTCCGCCCGAACGCCACAGGGGGGGGGGGTACAATTGCACTCGCGGGCAAACGCTGCCTCTCCTACTGCACGGATGCGAACGCCAGGGCGATGCAGACGATCCCGAAGAAGAAGAAGCCGCTCAGGTTCTCGTTGGAGGAACCACCCTCCTGACCCGACCACCCCTTCCCGCGCACCCATCCCAAGTTGTTCTCGATGTACTGCTGGTCGGCGGAGAAGGTGCTGAACATCTCCGAGCTCCCCACCTGGACCTGGCCGCCCTGGTTCCGCTTTTTCTGCGCGATGTAATCGGCGTGCGAGCGGCGGTTACCATCTGAGGGCGCGCGCCGCGCGAACTTCACCTTCCGGGTCCCCGCCTTCGGGCGCGGGGTGGCCGGCTTCCCTGAGCGCGCCTGCATGCTGTCCAGCGCCCCCTTGTAGCTGTTCCACTGGTCCTTGTCAAACCCGCCCTTCTTCCGCATCGTGCCCTTTGCCGCGGGCGCCGCCTTCGCCGCCTTCACCGCCGGGGCCGGCGTCGGGGCCGCCTCCGGGGCCGCCTCCGGGGCCGCCGCCTCCCCCTCCCCCTCGGCCCGCGCCGCCGCCGCGGCCCCCCGGACGCCCCCCACCCTCAACCGCCGCCCCCGCGCCGCCGCCCCCAAACCCCCACCCGCCGCCGCCGCCGCCGCCGCCACCACCCCGCCTCCTCCCCCCCGGACCCGCTCACGCAAGAGACCGGCCCGCCCCGCCGCCGCCGCCGCTGCCGCCGCCGCCGCC
>Ga0115012_10002444_pt1 | contig 10865 bp, 11 predicted proteins | sample TroAtlMetagenome_FD_88706 | JGI IMG/M metagenome (GOLD analysis project Ga0115012, IMG submission 88706) | Marine eukaryotic phytoplankton communities from Atlantic Ocean - Tropical Atlantic ANT10 Metagenome | ecosystem: Environmental > Aquatic > Marine > Oceanic | place: Tropical Atlantic...
ATAAATATACCAAATTTACCTGAAATTGATCAGCCAAGAATTGAAGGAACATTTAATTTAGTAGTGACTGGGGTTGGTGGCACTGGGGTTGTTACAGTTGGTGCTCTCTTGGCTATGGCATCCCACCTTGAGGGCAAAGGTGTGGGAGTAATGGAAATGGCTGGGTTAGCACAAAAGGGTGGTGCTGTGCATATTCATTGTAGAATAGCTAAATCACCGAAAGATATTTCTGCAGTAAGAGTTTCTCTTGGGGAGGCGCACGCTTTGATAGGTTGTGAGCTTGCAGTTTCCGCAGGGGACAAAACACTTTCGTTGTTAAGAAGAGGTAGAACAAAGGCATTAGTTTCGAGCCAAGAAGCAAATAGTGGTGAGTTCACAAGAGATCCAGATTTTAAGATTCCTAGCGATGGAATGAAGCTCGCAATTAACGCCCGTTTAGGGCCTGACTCAGTTCAGTACCTAAGTTCTCAGATGTTAGCTGATTTCTTTTTGGGTGATACTATTTATGCCAATATTATTGTGCTAGGAGCTTCTTATCAAGCAGGCCTTGTGCCTTTATCTGTTGAAGCTTTGAAGCAGGCCATAAGGTTAAATGGAGCAAATGTTGATAATAATTTAAAAGCTTTTGATCTTGGAAGGTTATGGGTTGAAGATAATAAAGAAATTATCAAGGAAATGTCTGACAGGAAAGTTGGAGCGCCAACAGAGCTTACAAGTTTCGAAAGCATCGTTAACGACAGGTATGGCCGTCTAATAAATTACCAAAATAGGGCTTTGGCGGAAAAGTACAAATCTAAGTGTTTTGAGATAAAGTTAATAAATGAAAAGTTGGGTATTTCTGTTGCTCGAGCTTATTATAAAGTTTTAGCTTATAAAGATGAATATGAAGTTGCCAGATTGCACTATTCGACTTTACAAAAACAAATTTCCGAAAATTTTGATGGCGTAACGGGGATAAAATTCCATCTCGCACCCCCACTTCTTTCAAAAAAAGGTACTGACGGTAAATTGAAAAAGTTAACTTTAGGTTCCTGGATTTTATTAACATTCAGATTTTTAATGCTATTAAAAGTCTTAAGAGGTACTGTTTTTGATTTTTTTGGATATTCTTTAGAAAGAAAATCAGAAAGAGATCTTATAAAGAAATATGAAGGTGATATTGAAGAAATGAAAAGAAATCTAAGTGATGATAATTTTGATCTGTGCATGGGCCTAAGCTTGTGGCCAATGGAAGTAAAAGGTTTTGGTCATGTTAAGGCTGAAAATATTAAAATTGCACTTTCCAATAGAAGTAATCTGCTTGGCCGACTGTTAAGACCTGCATTAAATGTTGAAGCTGCTGAATAGCTAGACTAAAGAAATTAATTTAATTATGTTGGAAACAGACCTATTTACCTCTCCTTTTCTTATGTCAGCCCTAATATCACTTGCAGCTGGTATTCTAAGTTTTCTTTCACCTTGTGTTTTGCCAATTGTTCCCGCTTACCTTGCATATATGGCAGGCATAACTATCCAAGATGCCCAATCTAACAAAGAGGTCCGAAACCGAAAAACCCTATATGTTTCCATTTCATTTGTTTTAGGACTTTCAACCGTTTTTATTCTTCTTGGTGCCGCGGTTTCTTATTTAGGAAGGTTAATAATTGCTTATCAAAATATTCTGGAAATCATTTCAGGATTCGTAATCGTCGTTTTTGGACTTAATTTTATTGGATTGGTTAAATTTGGCTTTGGCAGAGAAATTCGTTTTGAAATCAAAGAGTTAAGAGGAGGTATTATAGTTTCTTATATATTGGGGCTTGCCTTTGCTTTTGGTTGGACACCATGCATTGGTCCAATCTTGGGCTCTATATTGGCTATAGTTTTGCAAGAGGAAACTGTTCTGAAAGGAGTAGTATTAATGACTTTTTATGCTATGGGTATGGGGCTGCCATTTATTTTAACAGGACTTTTTCTTGGAAGGGCAATCATTGTTCAGAAAAAATTAAAGATCCATATGGGTCTAATTGAAAAATTAATGGGTATGTTGCTCATATTTACTGGTTTGATGATTTTATCTGGCACTTTTTCATCAGTTTCATTCTTTCTGTTGGATTATTTTCCTTGGCTTTCAACAGTTGGGTAGCTTTTTAGAGCTAACTCAAAACAAAATAATCTAATAGAAGACGACAAGTTTTTTTCATTTTGCCCTCCATCGATTTTTTCTACCAATTTGTAAATGCTTATTTGGTTTTCGTCGGCAAATCTTTTCAAGAAAAACCAGAATTCATCTTCTATAGATATTGAAGTTTTATGTCCATAAAGTTTTATGGAACGTTTTTTTATTTTCCCTTTGGGTTCTTTTATCAAGATCAAGTCTCGATTACAGCGAATTAAGAGGGTGAAATCATTTTTTTGGGATCTACAATCCGCTCAAAGTCCTGTTCTGAAATTAATTTCAGAGCAAGTACTTCTTCTTTTAGAGTAGTCCCATTTTTATGTGCGTTCTTCGCAACTTTAGTCGCATTATCATAGCCTATTTCTGGGGCAAGTGCCGTAACAAGCATAAGGCTTTTAGATAATGAATTTTTAATATTAAACTCATTAGCTTTTATTCCTTTAACGCAATTAATAGCAAATGATTTAGATGCGTCGCCGATGAGTTGCATAGATTGCAGTACATTGTATACCATTACTGGCTTATAAACATTTAATTCAAAATGGCCTTGGCTTCCTGCAAAACCAACTGTCGCGTCATTTCCCATCACTTGCGTACATGCCATTGTCAAAGCTTCAACTTGGGTTGGGTTTACTTTTCCCGGCATTATTGATGAACCAGGTTCATTTTCAGGAAGAGATAACTCTCCAAGTCCACACCTAGGTCCGGATCCTAAGAATCTTATATCATTTGCTATCTTAAACAAGCTCGACGCAATAGTTTTTAGTGCTCCAGATAATTCTACTAAAGCGTCATGGGCAGCAAGGGCTTCAAATTTATTCTCGGCTGTTACAAAAGGGTGCCCAGAAATCTTAGCTATCTCCTTCGCTATCCTTTTATCAAATCCCTTCTTTGTATTTAGTCCAGTGCCAACTGCAGTTCCGCCTTGCGCAATTGGGTAAATGCCTTTAAGAGCCGTTTCTAACCTCAAAATTCCATTGGTTATTTGAGTATGATACCCACTAAACTCTTGGCCTAATGTCAAAGGAGTGGCATCTTGAGTATGTGTTCTGCCAATCTTAATTATAGAATCAAAATTTGATACCTTTCTTTTAAACTCAGCTTGTAAGGTTTTTAGACCTGGAAAGGTTATTTCTACGGCTGAAAGTATTATCGCAATATGCATAGCAGTTGGAAAGGTGTCGTTGGAACTTTGAGACATGTTGACGTGATCGTTTGGATGCACAGGATTTTTTGAGCCAATTGTACCCTTAAGCAATTCAATCGCTCGATTAGATATGACTTCGTTGGTATTCATATTTGTTTGGGTGCCAGAGCCCGTTTGCCAGACAACAAGTGGGAAGTGAGAATTAAGTTTTCCAGATATCACCTCTTCTGATGCAGAAATTATGGCCTTGCCAATTTCTTTGCTTAGCTGCCCATTCTCAATATTAACGAGCGCTGCAGCTTTTTTAATTATACCAAAAGCCTTGATTATATTTGTGGGTTGCTTTTCCCATCCAATTGAAAAATTTTTTAAGGATCTTTGGGTTTGTGCTCCCCAATACTTGTCCGCTGGAACTTTAATTTCCCCGAAGCTATCTTTTTCTATTCTTTTTTCAGTCATTAGATCCTGCTAGTGTAGTTTAATTTATTTTTTTCTAAATTTATCAAGGCTCACTACCTCTCCTTTTTTTGGCTCGGACTTTACCTCTTCAGATTCTTTATTTTTTTCGACGTCCTCTACTATTTCACCCATAATTCTAATTTCTTCCTCAAGATCATTTAAGTTAATACTTTTACTAAAATCATTTGGCCTTATTGAAAAATCAACTGAAGGGTCCGAAAAAGAAATGATTGCATTATAAGGAATGCGCATATTTTCAGGAACATTTCCAAAATTGAGAGTAATTGCGAAATAGTCATCTGATATATCTAAATCTGCATACCAATTTTTTACAATTATGGACATTTCCTCAGGGTATTGATCCTTAAGGCGTGGGGACATTACGACATCGTTGGAAGCTGTAGCAAAATTAATAAAGAAATGGTGACCCTCTATTAGGCCAGTTTTAGCGGTTTGATTTAATATTTTCTTTATGACATCTACCATTGCGATATGCATCAGCTTTTCATAATCAAACCCTGAGCTCATAATAAAACCATCTACTTGTATTTAATCAATTACGCTACTACTAATATCTAAATTTGCAAAGGCAAAACTATTAATTTGTGACGGTTGCTAGATACAGTTTTTGAACAAAATATTTTAAACCTGGCGATGCAATAGACAAAATTAGATTGGAAGAATAATAAATAATCGTTTGGAAAATTATAGACTAGGTATAGTGACTGCAATCTTTGAAATTATTTTCTCTATTGCAATAGCAACCTTTGTTAAATTTTTGTCTGCTGATATTTCAGTGTTTGTCATTTTATTATTTAGATATTTATTTTGCATGCCGTTGCTTCTAATTATAGGTTTTATGCAACGGGGTAATGACCTTCTTAAGGCGGATAATAGGCCTGTTTTAATTGCAAGAACAACCCTTGGAATCTTAGGTTTGGCAACTTGGTTTTTAGCAATACCTATATTAGGTATCATAAAGGCTACAGTCTTAGGGCAGTTGATGGCAATATTCATTACTTTTTTCGCGCCATTGCTTTTAAAGGAAAAAATCACTCTAGGGGGTTGGTTGGCCATTACATTCGGCTTTTTGGGGACCTTAATTATTTTGAGGCCTGATCTTGAGGGGTGGTGGAATTATGGAATTATTTTTGGAATTCTGGCGCCATTCTTCGCTGGCTTAATGAATATATCTTTACGAAAACTTGGAGAGTCTGATTGGCCCATTACTACTGCTCTGTGGTACAACTTTGCTGGAGCAGTTTTGTTCTCTGGTATTTGTTTTTTAGGAAATTATCAAATTCCTTTAGATAAGGTTACTTTATTGATTTTAATCATTGTCGGTTTGATAGCTAGTTTACAGCAATTTGTTTTGGCTGTTAGTAGAGCTCACGCCCCCGCAGTCAATTTGGCTCCAATATCCTACTTAATGGTTCCGAGTTCAATTTTTGTGGGAGTGCTTCTTTTTAAAGAAACTATAACTACGTCACTTGTTGTTGGTTCAATTGTTATAATCGGCTCTGCTTATTATACTGTTCGAAAAAGACAATAAATAAAGGTGTGGTAGTGCTGGTTTAATTCCAGTAACTAAGAGCAGCATTTGCTACTCTTTCACCTTTTTCTTGAACAAAATGTCCAGCATTCTTAAGTATCAGAGGTTTTGGGCAATTTTTTATACTTAGACTTAAGTTGGTCATTAAAGAAATATCAATTACTGGATCCTTTGCTCCTATTGCCATAAATGAATCCCCTTTCCAATTATTCGCAAGGAATTCTTTAGCCTTTCGCATATCATCGAGCCCAATACTATTTGGTTTATCCATCATTAGTTCAGGAAATTTCCTTACACCGGCTTTAAAATTTCTATCTGGGAAAGGAAGATCGTAACCAATTAATTCTTCATTAGTTATGTCAGGGTCGCTCCTACTAATTAGCTTGCTAATATTTAAGTCATCTTGAGATCTATTATACTTTCTCCAGTTTTCAAATCCTGTGCTTATAAAAGATCCTTCAGGTAACAGAGTGTTCATAATTAGAAGGCGATTTATTTTATCTTTCAAAGCTGGAAATAATGAAAAGCCTATAATACCTCCCCAATCTTGGCAAACTAGTGTTATATTACGTAATTCTAAAAATTCTATTAATTCAAAGATGGATTGTCGGTGAAACTGAAATGTATATATCATTTCATTTACTGGTTTATCTGACCGCCCAAACCCAAAAAAGTCTGGTGCAACTACGCGGGCACCTGTTTGAGCAAAAATAGGGATCATTTTTCTATATAAGTAAGACCAGGTGGGTTGACCATGCAGGCAGAGAAAAACAGTATCTTTATTATGGTTATTCTCGTCTATGTAGTGTAACCGGAGATTGGTATAGCTTGGGAGAGAGGAAACATATCTAGGCTCATAACTGAAGTTTTTGAGTTCTATGAATGCTTCTTCTGGGGTCCTAAGTTTTTCCAAATTTTCTCCATTTTATGTTAAAGGAAGTGCAGGCTTCTGTTGCCAGGTGCCTGCGAACCCCGCCAATTCGTGCTAACGAACTGGAGTTAAGTTTCGGCTTTTGTTACCGCTTATGCAGCAACAGCAACCGGAGCATAATCGTCATTTGCAATTATACAGTTTGCGCCGATAACGGTGGCCATCCCGCCGAGCAAAAGCTAACACCTTTGAACGTCCGTCGATCCTATTTCGGCCCCATATTTTTTTTGGTGGAGCCGCCGGGTACCGCCCCCGGGTCCGATCCGTCTATTACGTGCGCGTTTATCACCATAGCTGTAGAACAGCATATTCATTATGAGTTAAAACCGTATTCTTGACAAGAAATTTTGTTACCAAGATCCTGAATTTGGCATTGATAGCCAAGGCTCTTTTACCGGAAGAGGACTTCCTGCTTGTAGTAACTCAATAGAAATATTGTCAGGAGATTTGACAAAGGCCATCCTTCCGTCGCGAGGAGGGCGATTTATTTCAACCCCACTGTCTCTAATCTTTGAGCATATGTCATAGATATTTTCTACCTCATAGGCTAGGTGGCCAAAATTTCTACCTTCCGAATACTTCTCTTTTCCATCCCAGTTATGGGTAAGCTCAAGTGCACATTCTGATTGATTGGGTGCAGCAAGAAAAACCAAAGTAAATTTTCCTTCCTCATAATCCGACCTTCTAATTTCTTCTAATCCCAAAAGATCACAGTAAAAGGCTTTTGATTTCTCGATATCATCCACTCGCACCATTGTATGTAAATATTTTACTTTCATATACGTTCTCCGTACAGTTATATTTGTGTATGCCGAATCTTATATTTGGTTATCAAGGATAAATTATATGACATTGAGTGAAGATCAAAAGCAAGAAATTGTTAATGCTAGAAGTAGAACTGAAAAGACCTTAAGGGCATCATCTGCTGGGATGGAAGAGCATCTTTATAATGCCCATGAAGTTTTGGATCATGGGTTTGTAAGGGTTATTGATTATATGGGCAATGATAGCTCAATAGTTCAGGCTGCAAGGGTAAGTTATGGAGAGGGAACGAAAGAATCGAGAGATGATGAGGGGTTGATCAGGTATCTTATGCGTCACTGGCATTCTACACCTTTTGAGATGTGTGAAGTTAAATTTCATATTAAATTGCCCGTATTTGTTGCACGCCAATGGATCAGGCATAGAACGGCAAATGTTAATGAATACTCTGCTCGATATTCTATTTTGGACAGAGAGTTTTATATACCTGAGCCAAAGCATTTGGCTTCTCAATCAAAGATAAACAACCAAGGTAGAGGAGAGGTTCTGTCAGGAAATGAAGCTGAAAAAGTTTTACAAATTCTCAAGGATGACAGTTCAAGAAATTATGATAATTATGAAAATATGCTTAATCAGGAAAATAAAAAAGGATTGGCCAGAGAGCTGGCCCGTATGAATTTACCTATGAATATTTATACTCAGTGGTACTGGAAGATAGACTTACACAATTTATTTCATTTTTTAAGATTGCGGGCAGATAGTCATGCTCAATACGAAATTAGAGTTTATTCGGATATAATGTGTAAAATTGTGAAAGACTGGGTTCCTATGGCCTATAGGGCTTTTGATGATTATAGGGTTGGTGGTGCCTTCTTATCCGAAAAGGCAATACTAAATATGAAGAGAGCAATTAAAGGTGAAGAAGTTAATTTTGAAACTAGCAATATGACTAAGGGAGAATGGTCTGAATTATTAAAGGTTTTTCCTGACTTGAAACGGTAGTAATTAAACTCCTTCAACTAATGTGTAATCTCTTATTGCAGCTTTGGTACCATAAGTTAAAGCTTTCTGATATAAGTCAGAATGGTAGAAGTCTTTAGCAGTTTTCATGTCTGGCCACTTAATTATCACATTTCTTTTTCGACCTTCCCCTTCCATTTGAAAGGACTCTCCACCTCTGACTAAAATCTCACCGCCGAACTTTTGTATAGCTTCAGTAGCTATTTCGGCATACTTCTTATAATTTTCATCATCATGGATGTCTACTCTGGCTATAGTATAGGCTGGCATTCTTTATATTCCCATTTTCAATTTCAAGAAAGCACCGCCAAACATCATTGGCGGTGCTAATATATTATTTAGTTAAGAGCTAGATCAGTAATTTTATGTGACCAAGCTCCAGAAGGCATCTTTGTAATAACTGGCTCATCTCCACCACTCATAAGACTTTCTACTGTTCTTTCGTAGTCAGCAGGTACTAAAGACCCATTACTTCCTGCAGTTAACTTAGCAATCTCACCCATTTGAATAGTGTTGTGATCAACTGTTTGGGCACCACTGTCATCATTGTCTACAACAATTTCTGCGGCTTTTCCTGGATTAGCTTCTGCGTATTTCCAACCCTTCATGGAGGCTCGAACAAAGCGTACCATTTTATCTACGAAAACTGGATCACTAAGATTTTCTTCCAGAACGTAAAGTCCATCCTCTAAGGTGGCTACGTTCATGTCTTCATATCTAAATACAGTTAGCTCTTCTGGTGTTAAGCCTTCTGCCAATACTTGCCAGTACTCATTGTAGGACATAGCGGAAACACAATCAGCATCTCCTTGAGTAAGCGGCAAAATATCCCAGCCTTGTCTAAATACAGTTACACCGTCAGCAGATCCATCGGTTTTAAGTCCAAGTTTACTCATCCAGCTTAAAAATGGAAATTCGTTGCCATAAAACCAGACGCCTAAATTTTTACCTTTTAGGTCGGCTGTTGAATTAACTCCCCTGTCTTTTCTACAGACCAGCATCATTCCTGAACTTTTAAATGGCTGTGCTATATTTACGGCTGCCAAACCTTTTTCTCTTGAAGCAAGGGCAGATGGCATCCAGTCGACTGCAACGTCTGCATTTCCAGAAGCTAGAGCTGACATTGGACCGATATCTGGTCCGCCCGGTGTAATGGTTACATTAAGGCCTTCGTCCTTATAATAGCCCATGTCTTGAGCTACATAGTAACCTGCAAATTGTGTTTGTGTGACCCATTTAAGTTGGATCGTGACATCATTTGCATGACCATCAGCATTTGCAACTGACGACAAGCCTAAAAATAGGCCTACGATAGATAGAATTATTTTTCTCATAGTTTAATCTCCTTAATTTTAGTTTACTCGACCTCTTTGTGAAGGGTGCCAATGTGTTATAATTTTTTCAAGTAAGGCTATCACCCCATAAAATAATGTACCAGTAATTGCCGCTACAATTATTTCAGCCCAGACCATATCTAAAGCGAAGCGTCCTGCCTCAGTGGAAATTCTAAATCCCATGCCTTTAATTGGCGAACCAAAAAATTCAGCGACTATTGCTCCTATCAATGATAATGTAGAACAAATTTTAAGTCCATTAAAAATAAATGGCATAGCAGCTGGCAATCTTAATTTAATTAAAGTCTGGAAATAACTTGAGCTATAAGTATTCATCAGGTCCTGATAAAGTCTATCTGATAATTTTATTCCTTGTACGGTATTAATCAACATAGGAAAAAATACCATTGCCACAACTACCGCTGCCTTTGAATGCCAGTCGAAACCAAACCAAGCAACCAGAATAGGAGCTGTGCCAATGATAGGCATGGCGGATAGTAAATTGCCAATGGGCAATAAGCCTCTTTCTAGGAAATTAAACCTATCAACTAATAAAGCTATTAAGATGGCTGAAGAGCAGCCTATAAGGAACCCAGATAGTGCGCCTTTGAGAAAGGTTTGGACAAAATCTATCCAAAGGATATTAAGTGAGGTGAAAAATGTCACAAATACTTGGGAAGGAGCTGGCAAAATAACGAAACTTACATTAAAGGCATGTACGGAGCTTTCCCAAAGAATAACAATACTCACTCCAAATAGTATAGGGGCTAGCGTTCTTGCAAAACCGAATGAGCTTAGGCTTGAGAGCCAAATATTCAAGGCCCATGCAAGGATCCAGAACAGAATTGCCAAATAGAAAAAGGTCATGCTTCCGTTATACTCATTGTTCTAAAAACTACCGCCTTCATTAAGTTTATGATTAATATAAGTAATGCTGTCATAATGGCTGCGGTAAACAAGGCACTCCAAATCTGTATCGGTTGACCAAATGTACTACCGGCTAGCATCCGCGAGCCTAGCCCTCCATTAGCACCCACTGGCAATTCTCCTACTATTGTCCCCACAACAGAAGCAGCTATTCCCAGCTTTAGAGATGTAAAGAGAAATGGTATAGACTTTGGGAGCCTGAGCCTAAGTAAAATTTGCAATGCAGAAGCATTCCATGTCTTCATTTGATCAAGTTCAAGAATTTCTGGAGACCTTAACCCCTTGACCATACCAACCACGACTGGAAAAAAAGAAAGGTACATTGAAATAATTGCCTTTGGTAAAAGTCCGGTAAAACCTAAGCCTCCCAACGCTACGATAAGCATTGGGGCGAGTGCTAATATGGGTATTGTTTGACTTGTAATTACCCATGGCATAACGCTTAAGTCTGTTGCTCGATTATGTACTATTGCTAGAGCTAAAGCTATGCCAAGCCCAGTCCCTAAAGCAAAGCCAGCCAAGGTTCCTGAAAGAGTTATCCAAGCATGAAAAACTAGAGACCTTTTAGAAGTTAC
>Ga0115012_10002445_pt1 | contig 10857 bp, 10 predicted proteins | sample TroAtlMetagenome_FD_88706 | JGI IMG/M metagenome (GOLD analysis project Ga0115012, IMG submission 88706) | Marine eukaryotic phytoplankton communities from Atlantic Ocean - Tropical Atlantic ANT10 Metagenome | ecosystem: Environmental > Aquatic > Marine > Oceanic | place: Tropical Atlantic...
ACCTTTACTTCATACAACTTTTCAATCGATTTTTTAATATCTATTTTATTAGCAAATCTAGATACAACAAATGCATATCTATTCAATGAATCTGTTTGAGCAGACATCTTTTCAGTTACTATTGGTTTAAGTATTACATTCATATATCCCAATTATTAATTTTTTATAACTTTTAATGCACTCTCTGATATAATCAATTTTGATGCATCTAAAATATTATATACATTCATTTCATTAACAGAAACAACACTTGTGTTGCTCAAGTTTCTTGCCGACAATATAACAGAAGGATTATTTTCTCCCAAAACTAACATTGTTTTTTCTTGATTAACACCTAAATTGACTAATAATTCTGCATATTTCTTTGTTTTTGGCATATCAAATGAAAAATCTTCAATGATCAAAATATTTTTTGAAATAGCCTTATGACTTAAAGCAGAACAACGTGCCAAATTTTTAACTTTTTTATTTAATTTAAAAGAGTAATCTCTTGGCTTAGGACCAAATACTCTACCTCCACCTCTAAAAAGAGGGTTCTTAATACTTCCCGCACGAGCCGTTCCAGTTCCTTTTTGTTTTTTAATCTTTCGAGTACTTCCAACAATTTCTCCTCTTTCTTTGGTCTTATTTGTACCCTGCCTATTATTTGCTCTATATTGTTTCACACCAAGATAAACAACGTGTTGGTTTTCTGGAATACCAAATATAGACTTGTCTAGAGAAATTTGTCTTCCTGTCTCTTTACCTTTAATATTTAAAACTGGTAATTTCATTAATTTCTAATATTTAAATAACTATTATTAGCTCCAGGCACAGCACCTTCTAAAACAATCACATTCTTATCTAACAAAACCTGTAAAACCTTCAAGTTTTTAACTGTAACTTGATCTCCGCCCATTCTGCCAGCCATTCTCATTCCTTTGAAAACTCTAGCTGGATAAGAAGCGGCACCGATTGAACCGGGAGCTCGCATTCTATTATGTTGTCCATGAGTAGCATCTCCAACACCCCTAAAACCATGTCTCTTAACTACTCCTTGAAAACCTTTACCCTTACTTGTTCCTGTAACGTCTACATACTCCCCTACTTTAAATAAGTCAACCTTAACAACATCTCCCAACTTTAAATCGATTTTAGAGACCTCACCACTTTCACTATCCATTTGTGAAAAATTATCCTGAAACTCAACATAAACTTTTTTTGCTGATGTATTAGCTTTTTTTGCATGACCTTTTTCAGATTTGGTAGACCTAATCTCTTTTTTATCAGAAAAACCTAATTGAACTGCCTTGTAACCATCCTTTTCAAGCTCTTTAATTTGTGTAACTACACAAGGTCCTGCTTCAATCATTGTACATGGGATACTTTTTCCATCTTCGCTAAAAAAGCTACTCATACCTATTTTTTTTCCTATAATACCTGCCATAACATTACGCTTTTATTTCTACTTCAACTCCACTTGGCAACTCTAATTTCATTAAAGCATCTATTGTTTTTGTTGAAGTGCTATATATATCTAATAATCGTTTATATGAATTCAATTCAAATTGTTCACGAGATTTTTTATTAACATGTGGTGATTTCAATACCGTAAAAATCTTTTTATTAGTAGGTAATGGTATTGGACCACTCACAACAGCACCTGTCGTTTTTACTGTCTTTACAATTTTTTGTGCAGACTTATCGACTAAATTATAGTCATATGATTTTAATTTTATTCTTATTCTCTGACTCATAATTTATGCTTCTAATTTTTTATTTTTTGAAATAACCTCATCCGCAATATTTTTTGGAACTGCATCATAATGACTAAATTCCATTGTCGAAGTTGCACGTCCCGATGTAATTGTTCTTAAATCAGTTACATAACCAAACATCTCCGATAAAGGTATCTTAGCATTTACAATGGTCGCACCACTTCTTTCACTAGTCCCTTCAATTAAACCACGTCTTTTATTTAAGTCACCTATCACATCACCCATATATTGATCAGGAGTCACTACCTCTAGTTTCATAAATGGCTCTAATAGAACAGGGTTACATTTGGGCAAAGCTTCTCTAAAAGCAGATTTTGCACATATTTCAAAAGATAATTGATCTGAATCGACCGCATGAAATGATCCGTCAGTCAATGTAACCTTCATTGAATCTACTTCATAACCTGCTAATACACCATTTTTCATAGCGTCTTTAAAACCTTTTTTGACAGATGGAATAAATTCTTTTGGTATGTTACCACCTTTCACCTTGTCTTCAAAAATCAAACCAGGGTTTTCTTCATCTTCATTAGGTTCAACTGTAAATATAATATCTGCAAATTTACCCCTACCACCTGTTTGTTTTTTGTATACTTCACGATGAGTTACATTCCCCTTAATAGCTTCTTTATAATTTACTTGAGGTGCCCCTTGATTACACTCAACACTAAACTCTCGTCTTAATCTATCAACTAATACCTCCAAGTGAAGCTCCCCCATTCCAGAAATAATTGTTTGTCCAGTATCATGATCCGTTTTTACTTGAAAAGTAGGATCCTCCTCAGATAATTTACCTAATGCAACACCTAATTTATCAACATCATTTTGAGTTTTTGGTTCAACAGCAATTCCAATAACCGGATCTGGAAAATCCATAGACTCTAATATAACTTGATTATTCTCCAGACATAATGTATCACCCGTTCGAATATCTTTGAACCCAACAGCTGCACCAATATCACCTGCTTCTATTTTATCTAGTGCATTTCTAGAATTTGAATGCATTTGAAAAATACGAGAAATTCTTTCTTTAGAATTAGACCTAGTATTATATACATATGAACCAGCATCTAATGAACCTGAGTATACACGGAAAAAACATAATCGACCAACAAAAGGATCAGTAGCAATTTTAAAGGCCAAAGCTGCAAATGGCTCACTATTAGCAGGTTTTCTTTCTACTTCTTCATCAGTTTTAGGATTGACACCTACAATAGATGGAACGTCCAAAGGACTTGGCAAATAAAGCATAACATTATCAAGTAGCGTTTGAACTCCTTTATTCTTAAATGCAGAACCACATAGCATTGGCGTAATACTCATAGATAATGTTGCTGTTCTTATCGCATTTTCAATTTCACTTTTAGTAATAGAACCTGGGTCTTCAAAATACTTTTCCATTAATACCTCATCAGATTCAGCAACAGCTTCAAGCATTTTTTCACGCCATTCATTTGCTGTTTCCAATAATTCTTCTGGAATTTCTTTCTCTTCGTAAGTCATTCCAAGATCCTCCTCGTTCCAAATTATTGCTTTCATAATAACTAGATCCACAACACCTTTAAAATCATCTTCTGACCCTATAGGTATTTGAAGTGGTACTGGATTACCATTCAATCTATCTGCAACTTGTTCAACACACCTAAAAAAATCTGCACCAATTCGATCCATTTTATTAACAAATCCTATTCGTGGCACGTTGTATCTGTCGGCCTGTCTCCAAACCGTTTCTGATTGTGGCTCAACACCACCAGAAGCACAAAATAAGGCTACAGCACCATCTAAAACCCTCAAAGATCTTTCTACTTCAACAGTAAAATCAACGTGACCAGGAGTATCAATTATATTCATCTTAAATTCCTCATCTCTAAACTTCCAAGTAGTTGTTGTAGCAGCAGAAGTAATCGTGATCCCTCTTTCTTGTTCCTGTTCCATCCAATCCATAGTAGCAGCACCATCGTGAACCTCCCCAATTTTATGACTTAAACCAGTGTAATATAGTACTCGCTCTGTAGTAGTAGTTTTACCGGCATCTATGTGTGCCATAATTCCGATATTTCTAGTATATTTTAAATCTCTCTGTGCCATTTGATTACATTATTTTATTAAAATCTAAAATGAGAGAAAGCTTTATTAGCTTCTGCCATTCTATGAACTTCAGTTTTCTTTTTAATTGATGCACCCTCTTCTTTGTAAGCAGCTAATACTTCTTGAGCTAATTTTTCAGCCATTGATTTCTCGTTACGTTTTCTTGCAAATTTAATCATCCAAGACATTGCCATAGAAATTTTTCTTTCAGGTCGTATTTGCATTGGAATCTGAAAAGTAGCACCTCCAATTCTTCTACTTCTAACTTCTACTTGAGGCATAACATTAGATAATGCTTTTTTCCAAGTATCTAAAGCAGATTCTTCGTCTGTTTTATTTTTATCAACTATATCTATAGCATTATAAAAAATCTTAAAGGCAAGATTTTTTTTACCACTCATCATCATAGTATTTACAAATCGAGTGACTAATGTATCACCAAACTTAGGGTCAGGTAAAAGAATTCGTTTTTTAGCTCTAGATTTTCTCACTTACTTATAATTTTTAAATTAATTACTTTTTCTTAGCCTTTTTAGTTCCGTACTTCGATCTTCTTTGATTTCGTCCCTCAACACCAGCAGTATCTAATGCTCCACGCACAATATGATATCTAACACCAGGTAAATCTTTTACTCTACCTCCTCGAACTAAAACAATAGAGTGTTCTTGTAAATTATGTCCTTCACCAGGTATATATGCATTCACCTCATAGCCATTTGTTAATCTAACCCTAGCAACCTTTCGCATCGCTGAATTTGGTTTTTTAGGTGTCGTTGTATATACACGAGTACACACTCCCCTCCTTTGAGGACAAGCACTTAAAGCTAGCGACTTACTCTTCTTAACTAATGATTTTCTTCCTTTTCTTACTAACTGTTGTATAGTTGGCATAATTTTAAAACACTTTTATCTGTTACTAATCTTATTCAAATTCCATTTTTAAAAATGGTTTGCAAATCTATAAATTTTAATCTTTATATCAAACCCAATTTTTCTTTTTTTATAATATAATGTAGGTTTAGCAAAAACGATCCGTATTTAATAAGTCGATAATGGACTGATTTTCAAGTATTTACATAATTTTTATTTTTATTTTTATTTGAAATAATTAATTGATCGATAAATAGAAAAAAAATGACTATTCTTGTAAAGAAGAATGATTTTAAAATGAACAATAACACATATTTATATTAAACAATGACATGCAAACTGAGTCGAACAAATCAAATAATATACAGACAAATACACTAAATCCAGAACAACTAGCCGCAGTAAGAAATATTGCAGGGCCTGTAATGATAATAGCAGGACCTGGATCGGGTAAAACAAGAGTAATTACAGAGAGAATTGCTCATTTAATTAATTCAGGCGTTGATTCTCAAAACATATTAGCATTAACATTTACAAATAAAGCGGCAAAAGAAATGAAAATGCGAATTAAATCACTAACAAACAATGAAGATAGTGAATCTATATGGATGGGGACATTTCATTCCATATTTGCAAGAATACTTAGACAAGAAGCTGCGGTAATTGGATACTCAAATAATTTTACAATTTATGACAATGAAGATTCTAATAAAATAATTAGAAGAATTATCAAGGACTGGAACCTGGACAAAGACATATATAACCCTAAATTTATTTTTTCTCGAATCTCATTCATGAAAAATAATTTAATCAGCCCTGAAGATTACAATATACATGACACCCTTAAGGAACAAGACAAAAGGAATAAGAGAGTAGATTTTTTGAAAATATATCAAAAGTATTGTCAGACATGCAGAGATTCTAATGCGATGGATTTTGATGACTTATTAATCAACACCCACAAGTTATTTCAGGAGAACAGTTCAATCATAAGTTATTATCAAGAAATTTTCAAATACATATTGATTGACGAATACCAAGACACTAATAAAGCGCAAGACAAAATAATAAAACAAATTGGGACAAAATACAAAAATGTCTGTATTGTGGGTGATGATTCACAAAGCATATATTCTTTCAGAGGTGCGAATATTAACAATATGTTAAATTTTAAAAAATTTTATAAGAATGTAAAAGAATTTAAATTGGAACAAAATTATAGATCAACTCAGAATATTGTAAATGCTGCAAATTCTTTAATTGCATATAATAAACATAAAATTGATAAAACGATATTCAGTAAAAATGAACAAGGTAATAAAATAAGATTATTTGAATATAGTAATGGTCGAGAAGAAGGAGCAAAAATATCTTCTATGATTGAAAAATCTATTTTAAAAGGTAGAAAAAAATCAGATCATGCAATTTTGTATCGAACAAATAGTCAATCTAAAATCATTGAAGATGGATTACGCAAAAAAGGGATTCATTACCGCATATTTGGAGGATTATCTTTCTATCAGCGAAAAGAAGTCAAAGATGTTATGGCATTTTTAAAACTAATATTAAACCATGATGATGATGAATCATTAATAAGAATTATTAATTATCCAACAAGAGGTATTGGAAATACTACGATTAATAAAATAAGAAATAAAGCAGAGGAGAAAAATAAAACAATCTGGCAAACCCTAAAATCCGATGATTTCCATGAAATTGAATTAACTAATGGTGCAAAAAAAAATGTTTCTTTTTTTATCAACATTATGAAAGATTTATTCCAAAAAATTAATAACAATATTTTTGAAATAATGGAATTATTAATGGACAGAACAGGTATTATTCGTAGGCTCAAAGATGACCCAACAGCTGACAATATAAATAGATTAGAGAATATTGGAGAACTTATAAATAGCACCAAACTTTTCTCTATGAGAAAAAACAACAATCATTTAATAGATTTTATTAATGAAATTTCATTAGACGAAAATAAACTTAATGAATCAATTACTGAAGATCATGTTTCACTTATGACTATACATCAATCCAAAGGACTAGAATTTTCTCACGTGTATATATTGGGGCTAGAAAATGGCCTATTTCCTTCTCAAAGAAACATGAGAGAGAGGAAAATGATAGAAGAAGAAAGAAGATTATTTTATGTTGCAATTACGAGAGCGATAAATAGTGTAGTGCTTTCATACGCAATTAGTCGATTCCAATTTGGAACAATTAACAAAACAGAAAAAAGTTTATTTATAGATGAAATAAATTATTTCTTTATTGAAAAATTCAAACAAACTCACGAGCCTAAAATAGGTGGCCATAATTTGATGAATCCTCCAAAAATAGACAATAGAAAATTAAAGAAAATTAAATTAAATAGTCAAAACACATTCTTTAGAAAAGGATTAGAAGTAGGCCAAAGTATCATACATAATGTTTTTGGCAAAGGAGAAATACGAAAAATAGATAATAGCGACGGAAATCAAAAAATTACTGTATTTTTTTCTGCAGGTGGAGAAAAAATATTATTAACTAAGTTTGCTAAATTTGAAATATTAACATAACATTTTGTTATATAATATCTTTTCTTTCATACTTTTGAATCACAAAACTAAAATAAAATGAAATATAACACTGAACTAAAACCATTGATCATACCTGAGTATGGTAGACATATACACTCTATGATAGATAGATTAAAAGAAATTGAAGATGATGACAAAAGAAATCAACAAGCAAAAGTACTAATCAATATTATGGGTAATCTTAACACACACTTAAGAGATGTAGATGAGTATAAATATAAATTATGGGATCATTTATTCATCATGTGTAATAATGAACTAAATATTGAATCGCCCTATCCTAAGCCCAACTTAGCTCAAACTCAACTAAAAGAAAGAATTAATAATACACAAGGGACCGTAAGAAATAAACACTACGGAAAACTAATTGTATTATTAATTAAAGAAGCTGTCAAGATTAAAAATGAAGAGATAAAACTACATGCAATTGATCGTATAGCTCAACAAATGAAAAGGTCATATCTTAATTGGAATCAAACAAATGTACAAGATTCAAAAATATGGACGGATTTAGAATCTTTTTCTCAAGAAAAACTGAATTTAGATAAAAACAAGATTATTCCTGTATACCAACCACAACAACAACACTATAGTCGAAAAAAAACGTTTTACAAAAAGTCTAACAGAAAAAACTATCAAAAAAAATAAATGGCTAGTTTTAAAATTATCGGAGGAAAAGCACTCGAAGGAACCGTTAATCCACAAGGTGCTAAAAATGAAGCATTACAAATAATTTCTGCTGTAATTTTAACAAAAGAAAAAGTCATTATTCGAAACATTCCATTAATCATTGATGTTATTTGTTTAATAGAACTACTAAAAGGAATAGGTGTTGAAATACAAAAAATAAATAAACACACATATTCATTTGAAGCAAGTGATTTAAATTTAGACTATTTAAAAAGTGTTGATTTCAAAACAAAGAGTCAAAAGATAAGAGGATCTGTAATGATTTTAGGTCCACTTTTAGCAAGATTCAAGAAAGCGAGACTTTACCCTCCTGGGGGAGATAAAATTGGAAGAAGAAGATTAGACACACATTTAGTTGGATTATCAGAATTAGGAGCCAAATTTAAACTGATCAATAACGAATTTTATAAATTAGATGGGCAAAACTTAAAATCTAATAATATTCTATTAGAAGAAGCATCAGTAACTGGAACAGCAAATATTATAATGGCAGCGGTTTTAATAAAAGGGACTACGACAATTTATAACGCTGCATGTGAACCTTATATTCAACAATTATGTAAAATGTTAACCTTAATGGGCGCTAATATTAAAGGTATAGGTTCAAACTTAATAACCATTAAAGGAGTCAAAAAATTAAATGGATGTAGTCATAAAATACTACCAGACATGATAGAAATAGGAAGCTGGATTGGATTAGCTGCTATGACTCAATCAAAAATTCGCATAAAAAATGCATCAATAAAAAATTTAGGAAATATATTGACTGTATTTAAAAAAATAGGTATTAAAATAAAAACAGAAAAAGACGACATCATCATTCCTAGACAAAAGAAATATAACATAGATACTTTCATCAATGGCTCAATCCTAACGATATCAGATGCACCATGGCCAGGATTTACACCTGACCTATTAAGTATTATTATTGTGACAGCAACGCAAGCAAATGGCAATATATTAGTACATCAAAAAATGTTTGAAAGTCGCTTATTTTTCGTTGATAAATTAATTGAAATGGGTGCAAAAATCATACTCTGTGATCCACACAGAGCTACAATCACCGGAATTAATAGAGAATATGCACTTAAAGGCACTACAATGACCTCTCCTGACATAAGAGCAGGTATTGCATTGTTAATTGCTGCTTTATCTGCAAAAGGTGAAAGTATTATACATAATATCGAACAAATCGACAGAGGATATGAAGCAATTGATGTGAGATTAAGAAAATTAGGTGCGAACATAGAACGAGTATAAAATACTGTATTTATGTCATTATGTCAGTAAATTTAGTTTGGCTCGAAAATTGTAGATAAATTCATAATAAGACAATAAAATTATGGCAAAAAAAACAAAAGTAAATAAAGAATTAGCAAACAAAGAAACAGAGATTAAAGAATTAAAAGACAAATACCTAAGATTAATAGCTGAATTTGAAAATTATAAAAAAAGAACTATTAAAGAAAAGGAAGATTTTGCAAAATATGCAAAAGAAAATATTATTAATTCTATTTTACCAATCATAGACGATTTTGAAAGAGCAAAAAAAACCAATGAACAAGACTTAGAAGGCTACATTTTAATTGGACAAAAAATGTTAGACATACTCTCTAAACATAATCTAAAAAAAATTAAATTAGAAAAAAACGAAGTTTTTGATCTTGAAAAACACGAAGCGATTAGCAGCCTACCAGTTAAAGATAAAAAGAAAAAAGGCAAAATTATAGAAGAATTAGAAGCGGGCTATATACTAGCTGATAAAATTATAAGATACCCAAAAGTAATAATTGGAAAATGAGTAAAAAAGACTATTACGAAGTGCTTGGTGTTTCCAGGAACTCAACTGAAAAAGAAATAAAACAAGCATACAGAAAATTAGCAATTAAATATCATCCGGATCGAAATCCAGGAAATAAAGATGCGGAAGATCAATTTAAAGAAGCAGCAGAAGCATATGAAGTATTAAGTAACCCTGAAAAAAAATCAAGGTATGATCAATTTGGTCATCAAGGAATGTCTGGAGGAAGAGGATTTGGTGGAAATATGAATATGGAGGATATTTTTGATCAATTTGGAGATATATTTGGTGGCTTTGGTGGTGGATTTAGTGGTGGCTTTGGATCATCAAGAAATAGAGTTATTAAAGGCAGTAATTTACGAATTCGTATCAAATTAACGCTACATGAGATTAGTGAAGGAGTGACCAAAAAAATTAAAATCAAGCGTTTATCTTCAGCAGAAGGAACAAAATACGGCACATGTAATATATGTCATGGAAATGGAACTATGACAAAGGTTACAAATACTATTTTAGGTCAGATGCAGACCAGCACAACATGCTCTGCTTGTCAAGGTAGTGGAAAAACAATAATAAGTAAAGGTTCAAATACAGATTCTCAAGGAATGACTTATAAAGAAGAGCTGACAGAAATTAAAATTCCAGCTGGTGTATCTGAAGGAATGCAGTTAAAAATAAAAAACCAAGGAAATCATGCTCCATATGATGGAATTCCTGGTGATTTATTAGTTATAATAGAAGAGAAATTACATGATCAACTAATTCGAGAAGGTATTAATTTGCACTATGATCTTTATATTGGTATTTCTGAAGCTATTTTAGGTTGTAATGTTGAAATACCAACTGTGAATGGTAAGGCAAAAATCAATATTCCAAATGGTGTTCAAGGAGGAAAAATTCTGAGACTCAAATCAAAAGGAATTCCTAGTATTGAATCACATGCAAGAGGTGACCTACTTGTTCACATTAACATTTGGACACCTCAAAAAATAACAAAAGATCAAGAGAAATTTTTTAAAAAACATAAAGAATCAAGTGAGTTTACTCCACAACCAAAAAA
>Ga0115012_10002447_pt1 | contig 10840 bp, 8 predicted proteins | sample TroAtlMetagenome_FD_88706 | JGI IMG/M metagenome (GOLD analysis project Ga0115012, IMG submission 88706) | Marine eukaryotic phytoplankton communities from Atlantic Ocean - Tropical Atlantic ANT10 Metagenome | ecosystem: Environmental > Aquatic > Marine > Oceanic | place: Tropical Atlantic Ocean...
CGTCTCGAAGCCAGCATCGAGGCCCTCAAGCCCGGAGAACCGTCCCTTCTTTGTCTCAATCTCCTCTGCTTCGCCTTCTTCGATCTCGCGCTTGGTGAAGCGTGACATGGCGTCTTCGAGTTCCTCGTCGAACTCTTCTCTCGCCTCGGGGGACGAGAACACCATCGTGGCCGGGTCTCCGGCTTCGATGGCCCAGGTTCGCTGGTCGAGGTTGTACACCACACGGAAGGCGACGTTTCGGAGCGCGGCCTCATCGAGGAGCCAGGTATAGGTTTGAGCCAATTCCTTTGCAGCGGCCCGCTGCTTGAGACCCAAGATTCCTTGGAGGGTAGGGACTGCCACAGCACCAATGGTCGCCATAATTGCGAGCGCCACCATGATCTCAATCAGTGTGAGACCACGGCGAGCGGTGCGGGTTCGGGCAGACGGTGGCGTCAAGGATTGTCTACTCCAGTTCCCAGCTCTTGATGTCGCCAGCGTGACCTTCGCCGCCTTCCTTTCCATCAGAGCCAAGGCTCACGAGCTCGTAGCGGCCCTCCGAATGGGTTCCAGGGGAGAAGTACTTGAACTCGTTGCCCCATGGGTCACTCGGGACCTTGTTGCCTGCGAAATACTTCTTCGCCGCGTCGAGTCCATCGGAGGTGGATGGGTACTTGCCCTTGTTCTTGAGGGCATACATCTGGAGGCCAGATCCGATCTGCTTCATCTGCAGCTTGGCTGCGTCGGCAGAGTTGTCGTCGAGCGCATCGGTCAGGTTGACCGCGATGACCGTACCGAGAACGCCCAAAAGGGCAATAACGACCATGATCTCGATGAGCGTCAGGCCGCGGCGTGCGGATCGAACAAAGAGGCTAGTGTGTGTCTGCATGATGACTCCTGGGCCCGCCTACCTGGCGATGGCCGACATATTGAGCATGGGAAGAAGGATTGAGAGGGCCACGACGGCCACGATTCCGCCCATGACGACAATCATCACGGGCTCAAGGATTGAGGTGAGTCCCTCGAGGGTGCGTTCGACCTCTTGGTCGTAAGCATCGGCGACCTTACCGAGCATGGGCTCGAGCTCACCGGTCTTTTCACCGATGGTGATCATGTGAGTCACCAGCGGCGGAAACTGACCAGATGCCTTCAGCGGTTCAGCGATTGACTGGCCCTCGGCGATGTTCTTACCAGCGCCGCCGATGGCATCGGCGATGATGTCGTTACCGACAACAGTCTTCACAATGCCCACCGCTGTCAGGATGGGAACCCCAGAGTCGAGGAGTGTCGACATGGTCCGACAGAACCGAGACACTGCGACCTTGCGATTGACCGCTCCGAGGATGGGGGCCTTGAGAAGGAGGCTGTGCCAGCGCGCCCTACCGTCCTCAGTTCGGACCCAGTGTCTAAAGGCGAACACCATCGCGATGGAGAGCGCCAGCGGGATGTACCAGCTGCCGATGAAGAAATCCGAAATCCCGATCACGACCTGTGTGATGGTCGGCAGGGCCGTGTCCATCGAGTCGAAAACGCGCTTGATCCTCGGGATGACTCCGACAAAGAGCCCAATGATGATGAGACCGCTGACGCCACCCATCAGTGCAGGGTAGGTGAGGGCGGTGATGATTTTACCCCTCAATGCGACCTGTGCCTCGGTGTAGTCGGTGAGCCGCTGCAAGACGGTCTCAAGGGCGCCTGACTGTTCGCCGGCCCCCACCATGTTGACGTACAGGGGTGGAAAGACTTCGCCGTGGTCCTTCAGGGCTTCGGCAAGCGTCGCACCTTGATTGACCTTCTCTCGCAGGTCTCGGAGGATGCGCTCGAGCTTTGGCTTCTCGACTTGATCGATGAGGGCTGTCAGAGCCTCCACGATGGGGATGTTGGCCCCCACAAGCGTGGAGAGCTGTCCGGTCATCGCGGCGATATCTTTCGCGGTGACCCGCTCAAAGTACTGCGCAAAATCGACCTCGGTGCTCAGACCGCTGCCTTTGGTCCCGCCTTTCTTCTGCTCGTTCATCTCCGTCGCGAAGATGCCTTGCTTCCTGAGCTTAGACCGCGCAGCCTTGGGGTTGTCCGCGTCAATGATCCCATTGACGCCGGCTCCCGCACGGTTCAGCGCTTTGTATTCGTAGATCGCCACGCTTACTCCGTCCCTGCCGAGTCCTCCTGGGTGACACGGCGCACTTCATCCAGAGAGGTGATGCCCTCGAGGGCTTTACGAATTCCGTCATCTCGGAGGGTTTTCAGGCCGCGCTTGACCGCAGCATTTCGGATGACCCCTGTGGCCTCGCCAGCCACGACCAGGGCGCGGACATCGTCATCGACAAGCAACAACTCGTAGATACCAGACCGTCCTGAATATCCCTTGTAGTTACAGGCTTCACAGCCTTTGGCTCGGTACAGTTGCCCCGGCGACTTTGTGAGGCCGACGTCGGCCAATTCTGTGGCGTTCGGCGTGTACGGCTCGCGACACTCAGGGCAGAGTCTCCGCACCAGTCGTTGGGCCAATACGGCGAGTACAGAGCTGGACACCAGGAAGGGCTCGACCCCCATGTCAATCAATCGAGTGAAGGCGCCGGCCGCATCATTGGTGTGAAGCGTAGAAAACACCAAGTGACCCGTGAGGGAGGCCTGGATGGCATTATCCGCCGTCGTCTTGTCTCGGGTCTCACCAACCAGAATGATGTCCGGGTCTTGTCGAAGGTGTGCCCGCAACACGCTCGCGAAGGTCAGGTCGATCTTTGGGTTGACCTGGGTCTGTCCGATGCCCTGAAGCTCGTACTCGACCGGATCCTCGATGGTGAGGATGTTCTTGTCTGGAGAGTTGATCTCCGAGAGTGCGGAGTACAAGGTCGTGGTCTTTCCAGATCCTGTCGGTCCACAAACGAGGACGATTCCGTGAGGCTTCCGGATGAGCTCTCTGAAGTCGTCAAGCGTGGTCTGACCCATGCCGATTCCATCGAGACTGAACACGCTGCCCTTCTCAAGGATACGCATGACAACCCGCTCGCCGTGTCGGACGGGGAGGCTGGACACACGCAGATCGATCTCCCGGCCAGCCATTCGCGTACGAATACGCCCATCTTGTGGAATGCGCTTCTCGGCAATGTTTAGGCCGGCCATGATCTTCACCCGGCTGACGATGGATGCCTGGAGCCTTCGGGGGGGCTTGACGACCTCGTAGAGGACACCATCGACCCGAAAGCGCACGCTGAGTTCTTTCTCGAATGGCTCAATGTGGATGTCGCTCGCGCGCTCTTTGATGGCCTGCGTGAGCAGAGAGTTCACAAAGCGAATGATGGGAGCTTGGTTGGGATCGTCGAGGAGGTCCTCGCCGAGCTGGAGGTCGTCGGTGACGTAGCCTTCTTCTTCCTCGATCTCGTCGATGACGGCGCTCGCTGTACGGCTCGCGGCATCGTAGGCGGCATTTGTCAGGTCTCGAAGTGCCCCAGGTCCCATGATCCAGGGCCGAACGGGGCGCCCAAAGAGCACGCGAAAGTCGTCGACACATGGCAGTGCAGTGGGTGCACTCAGGGCCACTTCGATGACGCCGTCCCGCTCCCAGAGCGGGAGTATTCCTTGGTCCCGGGCCAGACCGAGAGGAACCTCTCGAACCAGTTCGACGTCGACGTCTTCGACATTGACTTCACCGAGCACCTCGATGCCAGTCAGCTCGCCCAAGGACTGAGCCAGAAGGGCGTCGTCGACTGCGTTGGTGCGCGCGATGCCCCCCAACAGGCTGATGCCTGCCCGCTCTGCTTGAGTCCGAGCCTCGGCCAGCTTGGCCGGCTCAGCGCCAGCGCGCGTGAGCAAGTCGTCGAGGGAATCGCGTCGAATTCCCATGGGCTATTCGCCTGCCTGCTGGGCGTCGGAAGCGCCGATCTCACGAACCTCTGGCGGAGTGCGCTCTTCGGGCGCGTCAGCGCCGATGGTGGTGAAGCCAGTGGCCTCCTGATTCGTTGGTATCTTGGTGCGGTAAACGCTCGGTGAATCCACTTGGTTCATGCTGTAGCTGAGGAGCTTCTTCATCTCGTTTGCTGCCCGATCACGACCCTTGCCGTAGAACCGCTTGATGTACTCCTGGCGCTGCGCCCACTTGATTCGGTAGACCTCCTCGAGGTCCTCCGGTGCGTCCACGATGTGTGGCGTGAGGAAAATGAGCATGTTGGTCTTCCGTGAGCTGTTTCGCTGACCACGGAAGAGCAGGCCGAGGAGGGGGAGGTCGCCGAGAATGGGCACCTTCGTCTCAACTTCGGTCTCCGTGTTTCCGATCAATCCACCGATGACAACCGTTTGATTGTCGCGGACGACAACCGTTGTTTCGGCGGACCGTTTTGACGTGATGAAACCCGCCGAAGACGCATCGAGGCCCTGGTTGTCCTCTTCCACTTCCTGCACCTCTTGGAACACCTCGAGCGTCACGAAGTTTGATTCGTTGATCTGTGGGGTGACCTTGAGCGTGATGGCCACGTCCTCTCGTTGGTAGCTCACGATGGGCTGGCCATTGTTGTCACGGCCAGTAGACACGGGGAAGGGGATGTTGCGACCGACAACGATTTTGGCCTCCTCGTTGTCCATGGTCAGGATGTTGGGAGTGGACACAATGTCCACTGCGCTGTTGGTCTGCAGTGCGTGCAGCGCGATACCGAACGACGGTACGGAAATCGTTGTTGCTGCGTCGCCCATACCGACGGAGACATCAACCGGATCGCCATAGACGCCAACGGCCATTCCGCTCAGCATGTCGGGGGACAGTCCGAGAGATGACGTGCTGGTTTGGCTGCTGACCACGGGGACTGAGCCATCCGCCTTGGCCATGTGCGCGCCGATGCCCGCCTCGAACGAGTCGTCAGAGGCGATCTCCAAGACGACAGCCTCGACAAACACCTGCTTGCGTCGGATGTCGAGCCGGTCGATGACCTGTCGAAGAATGGAGAACTGATCCTGGGTGGCCACGATGACCAGTGAGTTTGTGTTCTCGTCACTCGTGATCCGAACACCGTCGTCAAAGGCCGCTGTGGCACTGCCACCCTTCTCGGCATCTGCGCCGCCGCGTGCTGCTGCAGCACCGCGTCCGTTTCCAGCGCCTGCTGGAGATCGCCGGCTTCGTGCGCGTCGACTGCTCCGGTCGTTCGAGCGCCCAGACTCGGCGAGATTCGAGAGGACAGACGCGACATCTTCCGACTTGGCGTGTTCGAGGTAGACCACGTGAATTTTGGCTCTAGATGCCGGGTCGACATCCACGTCGAGCTCGGCAATGAGGGCCACGACGGCGCTCATCGCTTCGTCATTGGCCATGACAATGAGCGAGTTGGTCCGTTCGTCGGCGATGATCTTCTCGATGTACTTGCCCTCAGAACCGACACTGGTCGAGGAGCCACCACTGGACTTTCCACCCTTCACCCTGTCTCTCAGACGACTCCGGCGCCGAGAGCGTCGATCATCGGCCGCACTCGAGCTGCTGGATGCGCCCGCCGAGCCGTACAGATCCTGAATGATCTTTTGGACGTCTGCAGCCGTGGAATGGTTGAGGGGAATGACCGCCAGTTTCGACTTGGGTGCGGCGATGTCGAGCTGGTTGATGATGCGGTAAATCTTCCGAATGTTTGTCGCAGCGTCCGTCAGAATCATGGTGTTCGCTGGGGCGTAGCTGATGACAGAAGCATCTTTGCTCATCAGTTCTTTGACGACGCTGGAGATGTCTCCGACGGAGACGTTCTCAAGCTCGATGACTTGGGTCACGAAGTTGTCGGTGAATGGAATGTTTCCGTTCTGGTGGACCCGAATCGGCGTCTTCCCTGCGGTCCCGCTGGACACAACCTTGGTGACGTTTCCGACGGTCACCGTCGTGTAGCCGGTTTGCTCAAGCGCACTCAAGAAGGCCTCATAAGCCGCCGGTACGCTGACTGGCTTGTGGCTAATGATGGTGATCTCACCCTTGATGTCGTCAGTGAGAATGAAGTTACGGCCTGTGATCTCGGCCATGTACTTGATGAGGTCCATGATCGGCTTGTTTACAAAGTCGAGCATGATCTTGGCGCTGGGGTCCAAAATGGGCGGCTTCTGACGCGGGGGTGAGATGATGGACCCTGATGAGTCGTCGACGGATGCCTCAGGAGCGTCATCATCAGAGGTCGGCGATTCAGGCCGTGTGCTCACCTCAGGGGCTGCTGCTGACTCGTCTGCCTCGGTCTCCGAACCCGCAGCGTCCTCCGCCGTCTTCCCGTCCTTGACCTTGGTGTCCGTGCCAGCCAAGGTCGGCGTGGGCTTACGGATTCCCGGAAGCGCTTTGGGGAGGGTCAGCGTTGGCGTGTCGGGGTCCTCAGCAATGGCTGGTCCCTCGAGGCCAAAGCCAAGTGCGAGAATGGTTATCCACGCTGCACGACCCAGGAATCGGGTCGAACGTCGTGCTGTGTTGCCTGCTATGTGATGCATTAGCGCACCTCGTACTCGTAGGTCTGCTTCTTCTTCCGCGATGTCACGTCAAACTTGAAGCTACGTTCTGATTGGAGCGAGTCGAACGCGGCGAGCGCAGAGCTGATGGATGTCAGCTCGTGCCCGTTGACCGCGTGAACCACGTCGCCATTTTTGATGCCCAACTTCCTGAACAAGGAACTGCGCTTGATGCCCGATAGGCGGTAGCCGATGACTTTCCCGCCATCGTCGGTTTTTGGGACAGCCCGGATTTGGCTTGCGAGTTTGTCCGGGTTTTCCAGAATCTTGTTGAAGGTCTCTTGGTCGATGGTGAACTTGGTCTCGCCATCCTTCTCAACGCCGTCCCACTTCCCGGACTTTCCGGCCTTTCCGCCCTTGGCCGCGACGGGGCGTTCGAACTCAGCATCGTCCATCGCCAGGTACTCCAGCTCGCCGTCGCTACGCTTGAGAACGACCCGCTTTTGCTCGATGCGGTGAACTGTGGCGTCGTCCATCACGGAGTCACCAATGCCGTATCCAGCGGCACCATCCTCGCTCTTCTCCTCGGCAATGAGACAGGAACTGAACTCGGCGGGCTCCGCGACGATGGTCGCCAGGAGTACCAAGGGGAGGGAGGTCTTGGCGCCAGCCTCTCCGTCATCTTCTGGAGCGGCTTCCTGACCGATCTTGGAACTATCGAACATGCTCCGACGGATGATGGGGTCAACCAGACTGCGCTTGCTGGCCCGTGTCACACGATCGAAGCCATCATCGGCTGGACTCGAGACCTCTCCATCGGCTGCATCGGACACCGCCATGGTGACTTCGCCGCTGAGGGGGTCAATGATCTCTGTGCCATCGGGCAACGGAAAGAGCGCTGGCGGAAGGACGTTCATTCCCACGACGCCCGCGCCACCCATGACCGTCCCGGTCAAGAGCATCCCGATAAGCATTTTTTTCTGAGAGAGGTCCATTTGACGGTCTCGATACGACTTGGTGGGAACTAATCCAAGCAACTTTCATGCCATAAGTGCCTGGGGTACATAGCGGCAACGTCGAGCGGTTTTTTATGACAAAATGGCACAGGGTGGTCACGGTTTGGGTGAGTGTTTGCCAAAATGGCAGCAAACATGATCCGAGTGAGTTTTGCGTCCCAGCACGATGCTCGACTTGAGTTGGCCATACGCGGTATGGTCTGGGCCTATTGGAGTTGACTGTGGCCACCCGCACCCTCACCGTCGTATTCACTGACCTCGCTGACTACACCGCGTCGGTCGGGCGTGCTGATCGCGAAGGACTGAGAGAGTTGATTGCTGAGCACGAGCGTCGTGTCTTGCCAGTGATTGAGGCTCGAGGCGGCCGGATCGTCAAAAACCTGGGCGACTCATACCTGGCGCTCTTTGAAGCGGCGACCGATGCAGCGCAGGCAAGCCTTGAGTTGGCAAACGCGCTGAGCGCTGGAAGCGGCTTCTCCATTCGGGTTGCGATGGCCACCGGGGATGTTGAGGGAATCGATGGGGACGTTTTCGGAGAGGCCGTCAACCTCGCGGCTCGGATCCTGTCGAAGACGCCCGCAGGCGAAGTCTGGCTGTCGTCGACGAGCAGGATGTGCATGAACCAGACAGAGGTGGCCTGGGAGAGTGTCGGACGCTTCTCCCTGAAGGGCATTGCCGGGGAGACGCCAGTTTATCGGCTCGTTCCTGAGGACAAGACCTGGCTTCCCCAGGCGCTGGTCGAGGCGGCGCGGCGCGGGAATCTGGTGAGGGTGAGGCAGGGAAGTCTCGTCCCGTCGATGCCTCCGCGACCTGTGATTCTCCTCGAGGGGTTCGAACACGGTTCGCCACAGTTTCGCAGCACCATCGACATGCTGCCAGTCGTCGATCCTGCGAACCTCTTCCTCCAGGCCCACTGCATTGCACCCAGCGACCGCTATGCCTGGACGGATGCGGGCCGAGGCCTGTGTATTGGCACACCTTCAGCTCTGGATGAGGCCATTCTCAGTGTCCAACGACCACCAGAGCGGGGGCTCGGCACCGACACCATTATCTTGGACATGGGGACGACCGCAGTGGTCGACCTTGTGATGGCTGGAGTCGCGCTACCTGCGGTGCCCATGAGTGACGTCGTGGCTGGCTACACCTATGACTTGTTGGCGGACGGGCGCTGGGCCAACCGCTCAGACCAGTGTGTCGTTCGTGTCAACGTCGGCCCAGGATCCGTCGCCATCGAAAGCCGAGCCAAAGGCATCTCAGTCAACGGAGAACACCTCAATGTGGGCGTCGGGCGGCGGCTTCAAGACGGTGACACCGTTCAGACTCAGACGCTTCAGTTCGTGTTTACTGAGCTCAATGCCAAAGGGTACACCGGGCTTCTTGTCTCCGGTTCTGACGCTCGGATGGGTGTAGGTGATGGGCAAGCAGTCGAGATCGGGCGTGAGCCTCAGCATCCAGGTTTTGCCCTTCCAGACAGGCGAGGTCAGGACAACATTCGATGGTGTGTCGGTGGTCGGGCCGCTCGGGCTCGGGAAGGCGGCTTCACCATGGATCGCGCGCTCGCCGGTCGCCGTCAGGCGAAAGTCAGCATCGATCTTGGAGAGGTCAGTCTGGCTGGCCTGCACAAGACGTGTCCAACGCTGCGCCTCCGGGGCCGGGATCTGATGCGTGTATCCGATGCAACAGGTCTGCAGATTGACGATATGATTGTGCTCGGTACCAGCGTCATCTCCGTCAAAGCACCAAAGGAATAGTCGCCATGCGAATACACGCGGATCCCGCCATCAAATCCGTTTTGGTCACTGTCCCACTGTTCAAGCAGATCAACGCCGACGCCCTGGACGAGTTGGCTGCGGCCGCCACCATGACGGAGCTCGCCGAGGGTGATGTGTTGTTCAGTGAGGGGGACCCCGCGGATGAACTTACATTTGTGATGTCAGGGTCGATTCGGCTCACCTGTGGGTCCGGTGACGGTCCTGAGATTGTCGTCGGTTACGTTCAGGCCGGAGACATCCTGGGTGAAATGGCCATCTTGGACCCCGCGCCGAGGAGTGCCTCCGCTCGTGCAGCCGAGTCGGCCGTCGTCCTTCACCTTCCTCAGGCTGCCTTCGAACAGTTCTTGGCTGATGGCCACCCAGTGGCTCGCGTGATGTTGGTCGCCATTCGGCAGATGATGACGCAGAGGATTCGTATTTTGAACGAACGAATGGGCGCACTCTTCCTGATTGACGCCGAGGAAGATGTGGGCGTTGAGTTTCAATCGATGGTGGTCAGGCTGAGAGACATCTGGTCCACCATGCGGTCTGGAGGTTGATGTGGACACCGAACGGGTCACAGGAATGGATTATTTTCAAGGCATGCAGCCTCAAGAGATTGAGGTGATTGCCGGAGCGATGAAGGAAGACGCTTGGTGGGATGGCTCTGTTGTCGTGCAGCAGGGTGACCAGAAAGGAAGTGTCTACTTTGTGCTCGAAGGGACGGTTCGCATTGAGCGGCGTCAGGACAATGGCGAGATTGTGACCGTCGGTATGCTGGGCTCGGGAGCGGTCTTTGGAATCTTGGGCGTTCTAGACGGCGTGCCTCGGGCGGCCAGCTGTGTCGCTGAGGGCACTGTTCGATGTGCGATCATGGACAGGAAAGATTTCCTTGATCTCATGAATGGCTCGACCCCCCTCGCGATGAGATTCCAAATCGCAGTGCTTCGTTGTCTTGCCCGGGACATTCGAAGCACGAATGGTCGGCTGACCGAGTTGGCTGCGTTGCCGTCGTGCAAGCTGTCCCTCGATGATCTCGAAGAGGTCTTCCCGCAGTGACGGAGCCAGGGGGTTTAGCTTTTTGAACCTCTGCTCTTGAGCCCCTGCAGGGTGTCGCTCGCGACAACTGGATGCCGGTCTGGTGCCGTTAGTCGTGTGACGGCTGGGCTCAGTGCACGAATCGTTCTTGCGCAGTGAGCTCTGATCTCGTCGAGGGTAGGAGGTGGCTCGTGTCGCTCCCCTCCGGTCAGGACTGGCCGCAAGATGGGCGTGGCATTCATGGTGTGAATTGACGCCTCAACCTCTGAGCACACCAAGTCGCGCTCGGGAGAACGGAGGACTTGCTTGATGCCGGGCCAGTGCGAGGACCAGTGTCCAATAATTGGCTCTGGGCTTGTCCCGCGGACGAGTGCCGCCATTCGATAGCAGAGCTGGGGGCCTGTTCCTGTGATGCCTTGAGTGAGGGCTTGGCCAACCGCAAACAAATCAATGGGAGCGTCTTCCGCCATGAGCATCTGAATGCTCTGTGCATCGAGATTTCCACTCCCGAGAATCTTTGTGTGCGTCATGCCCTTGGAGTCGAGTCGGCGTCGTACTTCCCGACTGATGGAGGCCAGCTCAGGGTGATCGACACGAACGGTACGCACATGGGACTGTATGCGCTCAAATCGGTCAATGGCGTCCAGCGGAGCTTCGGTGGGA
>Ga0115012_10002448_pt1 | contig 10837 bp, 5 predicted proteins | sample TroAtlMetagenome_FD_88706 | JGI IMG/M metagenome (GOLD analysis project Ga0115012, IMG submission 88706) | Marine eukaryotic phytoplankton communities from Atlantic Ocean - Tropical Atlantic ANT10 Metagenome | ecosystem: Environmental > Aquatic > Marine > Oceanic | place: Tropical Atlantic Ocean...
AGACTTCATACCGGCGAAGGCGTAGTGTCCACCCTTCTGCCACTGAAGACGAACACCTGGTGCGGCACCGGTGGTGAAGCTGTGGATTTCACGCCCACCCCAGGTCAAATCGTAGGAGTAGCCGAGGCGGAATCGCCCAGAGTCGACCGCGTAGCCAGTGAGCGAGATGTTGTGGTCCTTCCCTGGCAGGCTTCGGATGATACGAACGTACGAGCCGTCATCTTCGATGGCGGTGCCGGGGTCGGTTTCGTCAGGATTGAGGTACGGGGTGTAGCGGAGGACGAACGCGGCCTCTGTGGACCAGCCGCTCCAATTTCCGTTGTCCTTTCGGTAGAGCACCAGCTGGGCCCGTGAGATGTCATCGCTTGAGCGGCTCTCGTAGTCTTCGAAGAATGCCCGGTTTCCCCGCTGCACAAAGTTGGCGCTGGGGCTGTAGGATTCGGGACCTGCCAACAGGTTTGTGTCCTCGAACGCGGAGGTGACCCACACGTCCATAAATTCGCCGGCGGAGGCGAGGCTGGTGAGCGCAAGAAGAGTCAACATGTCTTAGTCCTTGTGCGGCGCGTGGTGGTCGCCGACGTGGGTGTGTTCGCAAAGGGGCGTGTGCGTTCCCGCTGGTTCCGGAAGCGGCCACAGGGGGCGGCGTCGCTCCGTGGATTCATCACCGCTCACGGATGATTCAAAGAACGGCATGTCTTCAGGGCCGCGGACGACAATGATCCATCGGTCCCCGAGGGCCCGAACGTATTTCAATAATCCAGTGATGGGTCCGACCGTCTGGCCTGCATTCGCCATCGGGTCAAAATCGGGCACTGCGGTGTTGGACACCACCATAAATTTGCAGCCGCCTGGAAGATCGACCGGCCATTGCCAGTAATCGGCGTAGCTGCTGAAGTCCTCGTGGGAATCCTGGCCGGCCGGCATCTCCTTGAAGGTCGCGGGGATCGTCGCCGAGGGTATCGTGACGAGACTTGATTCGAAGGCCTCAAGCAGCATGTTGTTTGGCTCGGAATCCGAGAGACAAGCGCTCGATGCGCCGGTTCCATCGACGGGTAGAACCGCAGCGTCAGGAACGGGGAGGGTCTCGCCTTCCATCGATTCGTAGATCGGGAACGACAGCTGGGTGGTTCCAACGTACTCCTGGACGCCGCCGCCGAGGAGGCCCAGGCGGTCCCCGATCGCCACTCCCTCAGGCTTGTTGAAGGTGTAGACGTAGAGACCTCGGTAGGCGCCGGCCTCTGTGGCAGGCTCCTCGCCAACCGCTCCGAGGTCCGCCGCCCAGAACCCCTTGGTGTCCAGGTCGGTCACGACCACTTGCCTGTCCGCTGTACGAATGGTCACAAACTCCCCGGAGAGGGGGCTGTCGGTGTAGGGCCGATCGATGTCCAGGTGCGTGACATCCTGAAGTTCAGGAATCGTCGGCAGCTGGATGGGAAATGATTCGGTCACGCCTGTGGCCATGCTCGACGCCTCATCAGGGACGTTTGGATCGGGGACGGCCGTCAGCCAGACGCGAGTGTCGCCGAAACCACTGGCGACATCCACCGTGACCTGGACTGACCCTTCTCGGGCCCGGACGTACCAGTGTGTGCCCCCCCAGGCGTCCTCGGTCTGCGTTGCACCGCTGACGGACTTGACGATTCCGGGCTTGGCGGTGACCTCCACCCATCCGTCGTATGCGTAGGGCTCGGCGTCTCTGTCCAGGGTCGCCCCGGAGACAGAAATCGTGCGGACTTCGTTGGAGTAGGCCAGCGCACTCGCAGTGCCGCCATCCGTGGTGCCGCTCACCTCGATGAACGTGGGCTCAAGTCTCTCGACGGCTCCACCGGAGGTGGTGCAGCCAGTGATGGTCAATGTGAACAGGTAGATGCGAATCACTTTCTCGTCCCGATTCGCCCATCTTCGACGCAGACGCCAGCGGTGGGCTGAGGAAGTGTGTGGTACTTGATGATGGCGCTCATCACGACGTCGCGAATTGAGACGCCGGTGTCCACCTGGGTGGTGTTGCGCTCCAACACCTCAAATCCAGACCCACCGTGGGCAATGTAATTGTTGGTGGCGAGCTCGTATGTGCCGTCTGGGTCGAGCTCGATTCCGTTGATTTTGATCTCCGCTGCGTGCGGGTCGTCGGGATCGCAGACCATGACGAACTCGATTCCAGCCACCTGAGCTTGGCTCGAGCACCCGCGCTCGGTCGACCGGCTGGACACATAGTCCAGCAACTCTCGTACCTCTCGGCCTGAGAGGAACATGGTGGTAATCGTGTTGTCGAAGGGCATGGAGTTGAACAGCGCATCCACGGTGATGTCGCCCTGAGGGAGGTCCGCCCGGATGCCCAAGGTGTTGGTCAGGGCAATTTCAGTCTCAACGCCTGGATAGAAACGCATGGCCTCGGCTGTGAAGTTGCCGAGCATGCTGTCACCGCCCGTTGCGTTGTTGTATCGAGTGAGCTTTTGCTCTGCGTACCCAATGACCTGCGAGGTGTTGTACTGGGTTGCGATGGCCTCCTCATACTCCTCGAGAATGTCCACAATCTCCGGCTTCCGCACGAGTTGGAGATTCCCTTCGTCGTCCTCGAAGTTGGCCACAGGCCGAAGGACGTGGTCGAAGCTCTGAATCACGCCGTCGCGGATGACGAAGTCCACGCGTCCAACAAATTTCGCGAACGCACCTGAGTGGACGACGGGCACTTGTCGACCTGTCTTCTCATTCGTGACGACGATGGGCGGCCGGGTAGCGATGTGATGATGGCCACCGATGTAGATGTCGATGCCCTCAATTGTCGTCGCGTGATGAATGTCTTCGTGGAGCCCCATGTGTGAGAGCGCGATGACGATGTCGGCTCCCTGGCTTCGGAGGACACCAGCCTCGTGGCGCAGCGCCTCTTCGGGCTCGATGACCTTGATGCCCATCGAGTTGGATTCGTCATAGATGGAGTTCAGTGACGAGATGTTGGCGAGCCCGATCACACCAACTCGGAGTCCATCGAGATCGTAGATTCGGCTCGGAATAATCATCTCATCAAGGGCTGGGGCCCACGGATAATCTCCATCCTCAAAGTCATAGTTCGCAGCGAGAAGGTCGAACCCTCCCCAAGCGCCGTACTGTTGCGCGAGATTGTGAGCCCCGTTGTCGAACTCGTGGTTCGCGACGACTGCTGCATCGAGCCCAATTTCTGTCATCAATCTCATCTCGGCTTCACCAGCGAACTCGTTGAAGACGAGGGCGCCCTGGAAGCTGTCGCCGGAGTCGAGGTGCAGTACGCGCCCAGCTTTCGCCCGCTCCTCCTCCAAGATGGCGCCGATCCGCGCTATGCCGCCGTAGATATACTGATTGTTGTCGTGGTAGTCCGCGCTGCCTGGGCTGTATTTGGGTAGTCCAAGCACGGTCGAGTCTGTGTAGGAGGGCTCGAAGTGGTAGGGCAGTAAGCGGCTGTGCACATCGGATGTGTGAAGGATCGTCAGGCGCACGTCTTGCCCGACTACAGCGGGCTCATCGCCCGATTTTGCCGTCGGAAACAGGCATCCTGACAGACCGAGAAGGGCCGCAAAGGCGACTGCAAATTGTGGATTCATCTGACCAACCGAAATGAGGTCCGGCGATTAGCCCCATCGGCAACTCAAGGCAAGGCCCGTTGCAACACCGTCACGGGGTCCATTAAGTCGGTCGGAGACCTTGACATTAGGGCTCTGGCGGGGGATAGGTCCGACCCGTCTATTTCCGGAGGCTGTCTATGCTCCGCACCCTTTTTGCGATGTTGGCCTTGCCCTTTTCTGGGCTTGCACAGGCTGGCGGTTTCGAGGCGAAGACCATGCGGGATTCGCTGTCCACCAGGGAGGTCGAGCGACCTCTCGTCATCGGCAAAGGCTGGTTGGAGGCTGGCTTTGGCTATTCGCACAAGACAGCGGATGGCTACTGGGACGATGAGGGTGAAGCTGTCGATTTCGAGGACGCCGAGTGGCTGTATACGACCCAGTCCATCAACGTCCGCTATGGCATTGCGCGGCGTGGGGAGCTGTGGTGGCGACTGCCGTTCCACTACGCTCGCCTCACCAATGACAAACTCAACACAGATACGAGTTCGTTCGGTCTGGGTGATCCGTCCTTCGGCTACAAGCTGGAGCTGTACCGCTCAGCGGCGCCGACCACGTCGGTCATTACCGAGATCTTCTACAAGGCTGCGGCAGGGGACGACTCCCCAGGAAACTTTATCGGCGGGCCAAACACGTTCAACAACATCGTGATGACGACGGGAACACCGGACTTGGGTGTGGGCCTCAAGGCCAAGCGCCAGGTCGGGCCGCTCGCCGTCACGGCGGGTGCCGAGTACGTTCATCGGTTCTCCGGCGCGGTCGGGTACCTCATCGAGACGGAGTTTCACCAGTTTCAGGCTCGGATCAAGCCTGGTGACCTCGTGAACTACGAGCTGGACGTGATGCTTCAACTCGGACCGGTTGCCCTTCACAACGGATGGTTTGTGTCGCAGCGGGCTGAGACCCGTGTCGGGCCAGCGTCGAACGACCTGTTTGGCTCAAGCAACCTCGAGCCCATTGAGGGTTCCGATGGAGTCACTGTCGATGGTCAGATCGGTGCGGTGCTCAACTTGAGCCGCGGTGTCGATGTCCTCGTCGATGTTCGGCGGTCAATCAAGGGAGAGGACCTCCAGTTCTTCCCAATCGAGCAGATTCATCCCACCCGTGGGACCACTTTCTCCACCGCGCTTGAGCTTCGGTACTGATGAGGATGCAATCCATGCTGATGAGATTTACCAAGCTGTTTATCGCTTCTGTGCTCGCGCTCTACGTCGGTTCAGGCCAGCGCGCTGAGGCCAAGTTCGTGTTCGCTCAGAACCATCCGGACCTCGAGTGGTACACGATCGAGACGGACCACTATTTTGTGCACTACCCAATCAGTAAAAAGAGCAAGGAAGAGGGCAATCCTCACGCGCTCACTGGTGAGTGGTCAGCCCGCAAGATGGCCAAGTCTGCGGAAGAGATCTGGCCAAAGATGTGCGCGGAGTTCAACTACTACCTGAACGAGAAGATTCACGTTGTACTGCTGAACCAAGGCGATGAGCTCCAAGGTTTCACGATTCCGTCATGGGACTGGGTCGAGCTGTCAGCAAACCCTGGTGGCCTGTTCTATCGAGGCCGTGGCCGTATGGAGTGGTTCTCCGACGTCTTCGTGCACGAATTCGCTCACGTCGTTTCGTTGAAGGCCAACGCCGCGATGGCTGAGGGGACGCCTGGCGTCATGCTCAGCGGCCTGTATCAGAACGGGATCAATGTCGACGCCACCGGTCAGCGCTCTGTCGCGGCGGGGGCAGAGGTCATGCTCGGAGAGGGTGACTCGGTGTTCTGGACCGAGGGCGGCGCTGAGTACTGGTCGGACAACACTGGGTACAACTGGTGGACCACAAGTCGGGATCAAAACATCCGCATGACGGTCCTTCAGGACCGGCTTCTTACTTATGCGGAGTGGCACGCCCGATTCGGTAAGTGGGGTTGGGGAGACTCGGAACGCTACTACCAGCAAGGCTACAGTTTCGGCCTTTATCTCCGGCAGCGGTTTGGAGAGGAGACCTACGCACGATTCGCCATTGAGGCCGGCAAGCGCTGGCGGTTCGAGTGGGTGTCAGTGGTTGAGGACGTCCTCGGAATCACGGCGGAAGAGCTCTACCACGACTGGGTTGACTACATCACAGAGCGGTACGAGACACAGTACGCCGGGGTGAAGGCTGAGGGCGAGGTCATGGGTGACGAGCTCGGGTCGGGCCCGAGCAAGCACCATTTCGCAGATCCATCCGCTCGCGACAAGTTCCACAACAAGCCGAAGTGGCAGCAAGAGAAGGATCTCGAGAAATCCGGAAAGTACAAGTTCGAGCCTCGGACCTCAGGTGATGGCCGCTGGTTTGGTTACCTCGACTACGCCGCAGTCAACATCATGGACGGTGACGACCGCAACTTTGCCAACTTCACTGGCCAGAGTCCGAGCGATACTGGACGTCTTGCGAAGACCGGCTTCAAGCGGACGGCCTTCCGGGGTGACTTTGAGCACGGCTGGGACTTTGTACCTGGTCAAGATGCGTTGGTCCTGACGGGCCGGGAAGACCAGCACCGCTACGACCACCTTAGCCGCTTCGGCTGGCGGCCCGACATCGATGGCTACAACTGGAAAAAGCTGTGGTACTTCGAATTCCCAACACGGACCGAGACGGCCGGCAACGTCGAGTACGACACCCTTGCGCCTCGGCGACCCATGTCGTGGCTGAAGCCGGGGCGGGCCAGGGGAGTCCTCGAGGAGGGCACCTTCCGGCAGATTCCGAACACCGAGCGTGGTGCAGATCCTGCGGTATCGCCCGATGGCCAGACTGTTGCGTACCTTGAGTACACGGACGGGACGCTGAACCTGGTGTCCATCAAGCTTGATGGGTCTGACAAGAAGAACCTGACGAACTTCAAGGACGGCACATGGCTCCAGGTCGTTGACTGGTCCCCAGATGGCAAGCAGCTCGTGTTTGCCATCTTCAAGAACTACCAGCAGAACCTGTACATCATGGACGCGGACGGTACGGACATCCGACCCATCATGGTGGACGCATGGGAAGAGCTTGACGCCCACTGGTCGGCCGTCGATGGGAAGATTTACTTCTCCGCCGATCCGACGGGAATCTTCAACATCTTCAGCTACGACCCCAAGACAGAGGATTTCCGACAAATCACGAACGTCATCGGTGGGGCTCAGTCTCCACAGCTGACTGCCAACGGCAACCTTGTCTACAGCTATTACACCGCCTTCGGGTGGAAGGTGATGGGGCTCGCTGGCGATGAGTTCATGAACAAGCCGGCGAATCAGTACTTCAACACCGACTTCGACATGGACCAAGTGCGCGACGGCCTCAGCTTTGAGGAGGACTTGACGTACTTCGCAGAGATGACCGGCCCGTACAAGGCTCAGAACGCCATCATGTCACCGACCGGTGTCCCGATGTTCGAGCTTCAGAATAGCAATAGGTCTGACCTTGGACTGTCTGCTGGTGGCCAAATCTACGCTCAGGACTATGTCGAGAAGCACACCGGTATGGTGCAGGGAATGTTGGGTCAGGACTCTTACGTCACGGCTCGATACTTCTACCAAGGGTGGTACCCAAGCTTCACCCTCGGTGCGATGCACTACAGGGGCAAGAACGTTCGGGGCTACAAGCTCGATGAGGACGACAATCCAAACACCACAGCGGACCAGTCCATCTTCGAATTGAAGTCCTCCAGTCAGCAGAACCAAGTGTTTGGTGGAACTTTCCTTCAGTGGAATGACCGCATCATGATTGGCGCTATCGGCTCCTGGATGAACTACAAGGTCAAGGGCACCACGGACCCTGACTGGGAACCCTACATGCATGCTTACGCTGTGTCGGCATTCATGAACTTCGAGAACGCTCGAGGCACGCGTGGGCCGAACCCAAGCAGTGGACGCAGCGTTGAAGCCAGCTGGGAACATGGGTGGACCAACATCACCTACCCAACCTTCGGTGGGGTTTCGATCGACGATGGCGAGGTCTTGGACGCGTATCAGTACAACAAGTACGAAGGACGCTGGACAGAGTTGTTGAGTGTGCCAACCTTTGGCATCCCAGCGCTTGGAAAGCCGAAGGGCGTCGGTAGTCACACCCTCCAGTTTGACGTTCAACTCGGGTACGTCGACCGCAACGTTGACGTCAACGATGAGTTCAGAGCAGGCGGACGACATCCCGCTTACGCTGGGTACTCGTCCGTGCAGGCGAACACCCAGTTCGCTGGATACCCGGGCTGGAGCCTCTCAGGCGAGACAATGGCCATCTTCAACATGGCGTACAGGTTCCCGCTGAACCGGTTTACGTACACACGTTGGGGACCGTTCACGACCCAGGGCATCTGGATGCAGTTTGGCGGTACCGCGGGTAACTTGTGGTCCTATCGGCCACCAGAGAGTCGGTCTGAGTCCTACCGGAGTCAATACGACGACCGTATCGCCTACGACCCAGGGGACATCAAGCGTGAGGTTCCCTTCCGCGACGTGGCCTACAAGAATGGCAACCGGATGCTCTACGACGCATTCGCGGAGGTTCGTATCGCAAGCGTGTTCCGCGAAGGCATGTCCTGGAACAGCTTCGTACGATTTGCCTATGGGTTCAATGACATTCGCGGGTACGGTGATGTCGATGGTGACGGAATTTTTGACACCAGCGAGACGGGTGTTGGTGACGAGCTCTCTGCTGAGAGCGAGCCCGCAGGCTGGCGCTTGTACTTGGGCCTTGGAACGGGCTGGTAGGAGACTGACATGAATAAAAACTCACTGCTTCTTCTTCCCTTTCTCACCGCCTGCGGCGTCCCTGCGACCCCGACTGACGTCAAGATGGCGAGTGTCGGTCTCGACCCGGATGAAATCGGAGCCGCACCACAGTTCAACGGCGGATTGATCGAGTACAACCTCATCGACTTCGCTGGCGCACAGCTGCCGCTCGGACTCGTGGGGCTGGTGTCTTATGACCAAGTCGGCCCTGACGTGACGTTCAAGCCGCCGTACAAGATGGTGATGGGCAACGCGTTCATCTTCCAGGATGATTTGGTGGCTCCAGACTCGGCGCTCGGCACACTCGCGTCGCCCCCAGTGGCCATCGGTACGTGTCAAACACGCTTCGAGCCGCGGTCCTACATCGGTGGTCTTGTGGATGCGGGGAACAAGGTCTCCATTCGTAACCATGATGGTAGTGCTGGGTGGGATATCGGGCGGCGTCCGTTTGTGTGGCCGTCCGACGTCAGTGACGTGAGCGCCTACTACATGGAGATTGATTCATGGCGGGCTCAAGGAACAACCCGGCCCGTTCGGCTCGATAGCAGCGACGACGACCCGACCAAGATGGTCCATGTGCCTCATCAGCTTGCCAACTTCCCTGAAGGGGAGCGGGTTGAGTTTGACTTCCCAGGCGGCGTGCCTCCACTCGAGCTCAATATGGGGTCGATTCCTGTGCCGCTTCGTGCTTCTGGGGCGGATCGAAGCCTGATTCTCCCGACGTCCCCACTTGGAGCACGGTTGAGCTGGAACGGCCCGCGGTACGACCGCAATGGTGAGCAGATTACTGATGGGCATCCCGAGTTCGAGATCAACATGTTCGCCGAGGAGCAAGAGGCGAATGCCGAGCTGGACGAGAGCGTCCGGACTCAGAGTGGCTACAGCAGCTGCCTGCAGTACCTCCCGCACAGCACGATGCCGGCCTCAGTTGAAGAGTGTTTAGAGCTGCAACCTGCCCCCACACGTCCAGCGGACTTCAGCGCCGTCGGGCTCGACTTCTCTGAGAAGAACCTGAACGGCCAGATGTACACGGGCCCATGGGACACCGACGATCAGGAGGTGTTGTTTGAGTGGGTGCCTGGTGCGAGCAATGGAAGCGACATGGTCACCTTGACTGTGCGATTCCTTGGTCCTGTCGAGCGGGATGATGACAACATGGTGGAGGCCACAGTCGCTGGCACTGCTGTCCCGCAAGGCTACGAAGTGGGTGACGGTCCCGCCTGGGCTGATGGCGTCAGCGAAACCTGGGAATCGGCCATCGCTGAGGGTCTCGTGCCCGAAGGGACACCACTTCCCATCCCAGATAGAGCTGCTCTGGCATGCGACGACGACGTCACCGGCGCCACCCATGGTGCCGGCAAGACCGTCCAGTGGCCAATGGAGCGGCAGTACACCTTCGAGGACGAGAGCTTTGTCCCGTCTCTCCAGGGGGACCCGAGCCACAACCTCGCGGAGGTCACGTGTCGCTTGGATGATCAGTCTGGTCAGTTTGTCCTCTCACAGGACATCATCGACAAGGCCATGGACTACGCTGGGATGCACGGCGCCGAAGGTGCAGTGTTTTACCTGACCCGGTCTACAGAGACCGAGATTCAGGGCCCGCCCGTTCGGGATCGATTCGGAAAACGACATGACACCTCACCCGTGAAGGTGGTCGCACGTTCGATGCAAGTCGGACGTTTCTGGTGGAAGTGAGGGCAGAGAGATGACTATGAAGAACTCGATTTTGATTGGCTTGGCCCTGACTGCTTGTCAGGGTGATGGAGATCTGCCCGCCTACTACGATGGTGGACCTGCGCCGTCGCCAGCCGCTATCTCTCAGTACGTTGAGGCCGGTAACGTTGGCGGTGATGTGGTCACCATTTCCGGAAGCAATTTCGGCGGAGACCACGACCGAATCACCGTTGTCTTCGGTTCTCAGAATGCTGAAATCCAGTCGGTGAACGACAATGAGCTGGTTGTTCGCGTGCCGCAGGGCCCGATCCAGGGCGGACAAGTACCCGTACGGGTTGCAACCCCGGGCGGGCAAGGCATGGTCCCAGGTGGATACACCTACGACGTCGGGGAAATCCTTGACGACCAGGTCGGCTACATCCTCATCAGTGAGCAATGGGATTCCTGCTACGGAGGAATCGGAAAGGGCACAACTGGTGGCTGCAACGACATTGCCTACAACGGATTCACTGGCCTAGAGGGCACAGCGGCATTCTTTGACCGTGTTCCATTTCCAAACTTCCACAGCATGTACATCGGCTGGGCCGGTGGATCGGACATGTCGATTGGTCAGTGGAAAGTTCAAACGCCTGGGCAGGCCGCCAACTCGTTCGACATGGAATCGGCGATGGAGGACATGCTGTTTAAGGATGTCCCAGGGTTCACACTGAGAAACAAGGCCTGGGACAGTTCGTCGCTTCAACAAGACGAAGACCAGATGTGGTGTGCCCAACTCAACCAGTTTGATCGGTTCCGATACAACGGATCAAATGGTCCCGATGGCTACATGGCTCCA
>Ga0115012_10002451_pt1 | contig 10833 bp, 2 predicted proteins | sample TroAtlMetagenome_FD_88706 | JGI IMG/M metagenome (GOLD analysis project Ga0115012, IMG submission 88706) | Marine eukaryotic phytoplankton communities from Atlantic Ocean - Tropical Atlantic ANT10 Metagenome | ecosystem: Environmental > Aquatic > Marine > Oceanic | place: Tropical Atlantic Ocean...
CCCCCCCCTTGCACGCGCCCGCCCGCGCCGCCCGCGCCTTCTCCCCTGCCCGCGCGTCCCGCACCCCGCAGCCCTCCTCGGGCGAGGGCCCGCGCATCCCCCCTACCCACCTCGACGCATTTCGAGGGGCGGGCCTGCCGAGGGGCGTGGGCGGAGGGGGGGTAAGGGGGTGCTTGCCCCTGAGATTTTGGGTCACGAAGTCACTGCAATCGCGGTCCGGGCCAGGTTCGGGGGGCGCACGCGCGGGGGGGGGGGGACTGCGGAGGCTGACGGAGGTGCGGCTCCCTCCTGTGGTCAGGTACGGCAAGGGCCAGAAGTTCAACTGCTCCAGGGTACAGAAGCTGATGAACGCAAAGCTAGAGGAGGAGGTGAAGGGGCAGGAGTACAATGCGGCGACGGCGGGGACGTTGGCGAAGAGGCTCTCAGATGAGATCAAGGGCGCCGTGAAGCATCTGGGTTACAACCGCTACAAACTAGTCGTGCAGGTGACTGTGGGCCAGAGGATCGGGCAATCCCAGCACATTATTAGCCGGTGCCTGTGGGACAAGGGCAGCGACGGCAGCGCCTCCGCGAGTATAGAGACGGAGACAATGTTCTGTTCTGCGTCGTGTTATGCCTTGTACTACGAGTAATGATGTAATATTATTGCAACTAGCAGCCAAAAAGAGCCTCGAGCTGAGAGAGTCCTGCAGGCTCCTACTCTGCGACCTCTTCGACCTCTTCTTCACTGCCTTCCATGAGGTCGTCAAGGAAGGCCAGAGGGTTCTGCTGGACGGTGCTGGCCCGCTGGCGGTCGCCTTGCATCTGCTGGAGCGGGTTGAGCACGTACACGCTCTCCGAGCTCTCGCGCCCATCCCCCTCAGAGTCAAACATCATGCTCCAGATGCCCCCCCCGCTTGACAGAGCAGTGGATCGCCGCTCCGTCAGGGCGATGGACCCCCCCTTGTTCGCCGAGAGAGGGTTCTTCTTCACCGTCTGCTGACGCGGGCGGAAGTTGCTCTGGCTGCCCGGAGCGGCGAAGGCCATCCCCTTGTTCCTCTTAAAGGCGTGCTTCACGGAGTGCTTGAAGTGCATAAAGAAGCCGACAGCCAGGAAGGCGGCTACCCCCAGGGCAAGGACCACGGCCCATAGCGCGATGGAGGACCCCGCAACATCGAAGGACTTGGCCTTCTTGTTGTCACTGATGATGCGTTGGAGTGCCCCAAACAGCGTGCTGATCGCAATCCAGAAGTTGATAAGGTACCCAACTACCCGGTAGTGGTTGATCAGCCACAGATTCTGGCAGGGCCGCCACATGAAGTTCGCAGCGGCCAGGCTGCCCGTAATGATGCAGCACGAGACCAGTGACACAAGCGGAATCTTCGTGGTGAACGTATGCAGTAGCGCGAGAATCCACTTGAAAGCTGTCTCGAGGACCATGTAGGCCCCAATGAAGCGAATGTCGCACGTGTCGCCGTCAGGCTCCAGGAAATAGATCCCCGTCACCAGGTTTGAGGGCAGGAAGTACACGAGGTACGTCAAGCCGATGATGGCGTACCAGCGGTGATTCCCCGTCCAACACTGCTGCTCGCGATTGCTGTCCATGCAGTTCGGCAACCCGTTCGCACACTCGCTGGGCACGCAGCACCCAACCTCAGAGATCTTGTAGGTAGTGTGGGGGTAAGCCGTCGGGCACCACGTGAAGAGGGCGTCCTCGCCGCAGTCTTGCCACTCCTCTCCCAAGGAGCTGAAGACGTCGATCCCGAGGCCGTCACAGTGCGCTGCCACATTGAAATCGTCTGGAACCTCCTCGGGAAGCTGGAGCTCCGTCATGTTTGCACCCCTCTCCTGTAGGAACAGGAGGCCGCTGCGCAGCCCTCTAAGACCCTCGTACGGCGTTTCGCCCTTCCGCACATACGTGCAGTCGAGCCCCTTAAAGAACACTGTCGACACGGGTAAGAATGCGGCCACCACCAGCAGAGGTGCGATTATGGAGAGCCCAGGGATCTTCGAAAAGAAGTCCGGGCGAACAAAAGGGAATTTCCTCCGCAGAGCGGGTATCTGCAGCACGACCATAGAAGTGCCCATGTATGACGACAATAGGAACCAAAGGAAGAAGATGCCTGAGGCAGCCCAAAACGAGTAGAAGAACGCCTTCTTCTTGAACTCTAGAAGGAAACGCTTCCCGATGCCCTCGTAAAGCCCTATGCCGCGGTACTCAAACGTTCCTTCGTCTGCCACAGTCGTGAGATCTGACGGGATGGCAAACTGGACAAACACAAGGAAGTCGTAAAGGATAAACAAGATCCGACCCACATTGGCGACGCAGCGGCTCGCCGAGTTCGAGAAGTCGGTCGGCTCCAGGCCGAAACGCATGGCCTTCTGAGGGTGCCTTACCTTCTTCAGCTCCTTCTCTCGAATCGACTTCATGACACTCCAGAAGAGGAAACCACCCATAAGCATGTAGAAACCTCCGATACCGTATAATGCAACCCAGCGCAGCTGCTCAGGATCATCGTAAAGAGGCACGATGAAGAGCGTGAAGATGGTGGGGAAGGCCCAGGCCCCGCCTGCAAGGAGCACGCAGGCCAGGAAGAGGATCCGCTCGTAGCGAACATTTCCTGGGGACTGGACATCGACAACCTTCACATTGTCCCCCCGTACTTTTGTCACCTTGGAGAGGGCACTGCTGCCTGCGACGGACTTTGGTATGCCCAAGTCTCCGCGGAACACGAGGGAAATGGACTGAGGAATCTTTCCGAGGACCCGCGCGATACGCCTCTGACGCAGGAAGCCCGACAGCACGAATATGGGGAACAGGATGCCGTAGATGATCATGGAGATGAAGAAGAAGACCATCCCTGCGAGGGTAAAGAGAGGTGACTGTTTTCTGGCCCGTTTGCTCCTCAGCATCATGGCGAGTTCGCGGTTGCCACTAGTGATGGCCACGCTGTAGGGTGTCTGGCCCTTGATGTCGGCAGTGTTCGTGCAAGCCGGGTCAGTGGCTATCAGGAGTGAGGCAACTTCGATCAGGCCCTTCTGACCCCCAGGAAGCTCTGCACTTTTTCCCGCGCAACACCAGTGCAGGGGCGTCCAACCCTCGATATCCTTGCTCTTTATACCTTTCGTGTTCATCTTCAGCCGGGCCTGAACCCACTCTACTCGTGCCCGGTGACATGCCATCATGAGGACCGTCCTCTGGTATGGATCTATGTCTTGGTGGTCTCCCATGTCCTGTGAGATGCGACCCTGCCATGCTAAGCGGTGGTAGTCTGAGAAGGTGCGGAAGTCTGCTCCCTCTGGTCCTGCCATGCGCTTGGCGGTGAGCGTCTCCACAATCTTCGACTTGATGAAAGGGATCACCCCGACCACGTCTTTCAGGTAGTTAGCGACCTCTTGGTTCCCACTTGCTAGTGCCAGGGCATACGGGGAGTCGTAGTTGTGAGTTTCGGGGTTGACGTTCACGCGGGCCTCCTCCACGAGGTACTTCACCATGTCTAGCTTTCCAGCGGCCGCGGCAATGTGCAGCGGGGTCATCTGGTCAGAGTTGCTCGTGTCTGCGTCCATGCCCTGGTCTTTCACCAAGGATCTCATGTCCGGCACCGTGCCGCTCTCCGCGGTCCACCACATCCTATCCAATGAAGCTTTCTCTGCCTGCTTGATGGCCAATTTGTTCCTACCCATCAAGGCGATGGGGTTCTTCACCGCTCCACCCTTTCCCTTCTTCTTGCTCGCCACCTTACTCTTCTGGTACTGTGTGTATGCGATGGACTTCAGGGCGAGCCCTTCCCCCTCTCTGTCCAGAATCTGCTTGCATGTTTTCAAGTACTCTTCGTGGTAGAACAGTGCCTCGTCCACGGCGTCCTCGGATGGAGGCGGCCCACCCTTCTCCAGCCCCTTCAGGAGGTCGCCTATCTTTGAGTTCATTATGGTACCCACACGGCTGCACGCTGCTCCGTAGCCCGCCTTGTCCCCAATCTCCTTCGCCCATTCCATGTGCTTCATGTGATACTCTTGAGCCTGGTCCACTCGTCCCAGCTTGGCGTACAGGTTCCCGATGTTGCCCATAAGGCGGCTTTGAGAAATCTTGCTTCCCGCCTCCTTCGCAAGCTCGAGGGCCTTCTTGTTCTGCTCAAGGGCCTTTTCGTAGTCTTCCTGCAGGAAGTACAGGTTGCTCAGAGAGCCCGAGATGCTGGTCATCTGCTCGATGTCTCCCAGCTCCTCGCCGAGGCTGAGGGCCTTCTGTAGGTGCTGCCCTGCCTCGGGGTACTTCTTGGCCTTCATCATCACATTGCCGAGGTCCAGGTGGGCAGTGCACTGCCTTGACTTGTTTTTCGTCTTCTCTGCGTGGCTGAGGACCTGCCTGAAGTAGTCCTGGGCCAGATTCAGCTCATTGAGATGCATGTAGATGTTCCCCAGAGACAGAACCGCTGAGTACTCGCCGACGGTATCTTTGGCGCCCAGGTAGTGGTCCCTCGCGTCCTGGAAAGACTTCACAGCCGCCATGAATTCGCCCAAGAGCTGGTTGATCCGTCCCTCCTCGCAATATACGTCAGCCAGTAGCTTCTGGTCCTTTGTCTCCATCTGCTGCGCCGTGAAGAGGGCTTCCCCCACGATCTTCTTCGCGTCGGGCAGCTTTGCCTTGAAGGAGGCCACGCGCGCCAGCCCCACCTGAGCGAGCACCTGCTGCCGCCCGTCCCCCGACTTCGTCGCAATCGCCATGGCCTCCTTAAAAGCCCCAGTGGCTTCGCTGAGTTGTTTCTGTCGCAGGTACGTGTTTCCCAGAGCGTTGATGGTCTCCGCCTCGGCATCTCCGGAGGAAGAACTTTTCAGGTCCATTTTTTCTTTGAGGGCGCTCTTCATGAGGTCTAGGGCGTTCATTTTCTGGTAAACGTTGGCCAGCGAGCTGAGACAGGCAAGCGCATTCAGGGCGTCCTGCTGTTCCAGGAAGTGGGTCTTGGCGGTCTGGAGATGCTTTGCGGCCTCTTGGTGGTCTGAGACGCTGTCACTCGCGCTTAGAATCGTTCCCAGACTGAGCTCCGTCTTCGCTAGCTCTGCTGTGTCCCCCTTCATCTGGAGCAGCTCGCGCCGCCTCTTCTGCCAGATGTATGTCTCCGAATCCTCTTTCAGTTCGCTGCTGACCCCGACGATGAAGTTGGCAACCTCGAGCATCTTGTCCTCGTCCGCGCTAAACTCAGCTATGTTGTAGCACTTCTTCCACTCGTCCAATGCTTTGCCGTGCTTCCTCTGCTTTGTGAACAGGAGCGCCAGATCATAGTGCGACGCGAGGTCTCCCCCTCCCTCCCCCAACAACTCAGTGCGCTTTGAAATCATGGCTTCGTATTTTGGCATCTGTCCCATCTCCTTGAAAGACTTGGCGGCGCTCGAGGCGAACTGGGCCGCCTCTGACGACATACCGTTGTCGAGGGCCAGCTTGAGTCCGCCTTCGTCGCTCTTGGCTGCCTCAGCCCACGCCCCGAGCTTCTGGTGCGCGAGCGACAGGTTGCCTAGGATTTTCACTTTGGAGGTGATGGCCATTCCGGGCTCCACCTTCAGATGCTCCAGTATACTGTCTCGCAGAGCCGAGAAGTCCTCGAGCGCATACAGGGCCTGCTGAAGGAGGGGAAAACCCACCGACACCATCTTCTCCAGCTTGTCAGACACAGCCATTTCGCAACCGGCCCGCAGCAGCGGGAGGGCACTTTCGTGCTGCTTGATCTGGATATACGCCTGGCCCGCTTCGAAGTTCATCGCGCACTCCTCTTCACCCAAGGACAGCTGGCCAGCGATGTAGGCGCGCTCATGGAGGCACTGGGCCAGCTCCAGGCCCCGTGCCTCACCCCCGACCTGCATGATGCTAATGAGTGGGCGGAACGACTTGTACGCCCCCTGCAGGATGCCGGCCTGTTTGTAGATGTCGATAGCGGTCCGAAGGCTAACCTCGGCGCTCTCGTAGTCGGCATTGGTTGCCTGGATAGAGCCAATATTGAAGTAGACCTGGGCCCGCTTTGCAGAATTGCTTTCCGGAATCACCTCCAGCAGCAAGTTCGAGTACGATATGAAGTCCGCGTGGTTCTGGAGCCGGTGCGACGTCCGAGCGAGGCCGTCCAGGGCCAGAAGTTCGCCATCCGGCTTCTGCAGCCGGCGCGCCAGGTCAAGCTGGTCGTAGTAGCAACTCCCTGCCGCCTCAAATTCACCAGCCATTTCGAGGCATTTGCCTAGGCGGCTAAGCCCCGTTATCTCCGCTACCTCGTTGGTCTGCGTCTCCCGAATGATCTCCAGGTACCGCTCTGTCACTACCTGCGCCTCCGCGCCCTTTCCCGCCTGCAACTGCAGGGCCCCCAAACCCCAGCACGCCTGTGGGCCCGGCGCCAGGCCACAAGCCTTGGTCAGTGACCCGTCCCGCTCACCCGTCACGTGTGAACCCCCCCGCCCCCCGCCCTGGCCCCGGCTCCGCCCCCACCACGCGCGTGCCCTTCTCGAGCGCCCCCGTTCGTCTCGGGGCCGGGTAGGGTGCCGCCTGGTGCCCGACGGGGGAGCTCACGGCCGACCTCACCCGGGAGATGCCTGTCCATCTCACCCAGACGGAGGCCAATGAAAACCGGAGCCCCAAGGGGGGCGGCGGCCGCGCGTTGCGCGCGCGCCCGAGGGGGGGCGTAGGTGGGCTGGGGGGGCGGGGGTGCGGGCGGGGGGGCGGGAGGGGGGGGGGCGGCGGCGCACCTTCGCCTCCCGAATGGCGTCCCCCGCGGCCCGGGCCGCCTCGACCTCGGCCTCGGCCTCCTCCAGCGAGCGGGCCATGGCGCCACCCAGACCCCACGGCCCGGGCGGGCCTCCCCAGGAAGTGAGGGAGGAGAGCTTGCGCATCATCGCGAGGGGTGCGATCTCACACCTCTCGAGCGGCGGATTCGTCGCGAACAGCCTTTGGAATCTTCTCCAGCTTCCAGGAAACCATCGACCCCGGAGTGACGCCAAAGGGATCAAAACATAATGAACCTCAACACATTACATATTCAGTGTATCTTTTTGGACTTTCTGGAATTGAGACTAGGCTTCCGTAACAATTTATCCTCGGGCCACCCCCCCTCTTCATTTCCCGAGCTCTCTCCGGGCCGGGCCGCGCGCGGGGGCGAAGGCGGCTGCGCCGCGTGCGGAGGGGGGGAGGGGGGGGGAGGGGAGATGGGGGAGGAGAGAGAAAGCATAAGCGGAAAATGATTCATTGCGGCGGGCGGGCGGTGGCTTAGACACGCGCCGGGAAGTGCTTGCTGGCGGCGGCATCCACAGACTCGGGGCGGCCCAGCGGGGCATCGGTGACCTTGGAGGCCCGGCTGCGGCCGGGCAGCGGCTTGGTGATGGCTTTGACGACGCCAGCGAAGGGCGCTTCAATGCCGAGGAAGAACACGGCGGCGACGAAGTACGAGCCCGCCGTGAAGACGAGCCAGTGACCGAGGAAGGTAACCATCTGGAAGTACCAGATCGTGTTGTCAGATGCAGTAAGGACCATCTGGGGGTACAGCATGTGGATCAGGTACGCCCCAAAGGTGAGCTTTGCAAAAGGGGCCCAGATGTAGCCACCGAGGAAGCGGTTGAGGCCGCCCCCGTGCCCGCAGATCATTGGCATCGAGAAGAGGAACATAGCACCCCCCCACACGAAGAATTTGAGGGTGTTGTAGGTGCGGGTCCAAGCCAGGGACCAGCCCACCCCCTCCGTGGTCACGACGGGTGCCAGCTGCGTGGCGGGGTCGTAAGCTGTGTAGTAGTCCAGGGTACACAAAACGATAGCGGCCATGATGCCGACGCCCGTGACCATGCTGAGGACGTGTGCCCAAGGGCGCACGCGCTCCCCCGCCAGGACCGACTTGAAGGCAGCCTGGCCCGCCTCCTCAGAGGTGAACCAGTGCAGGAGGAGGCCTGCGCCCAGCCCCCAGAGGTAGGGCGGCGCACGAACCCAAGGCTTCACGTAGTAGTAGTAGAAATTGCCCTCGCCGAAGTACTGCAGCCAGACGTCGTGCTTCACGGTGAGGACTCCGGCGCAGATGATGCTGATTGCCATGAACACTGCCAGCGTCCCCGCGGCAAGGGCCCCCCGGAAGCGCTCCAGCCGCTTGATGTAGAAGCCGTGGTGCCACGCCATTAAGACGAGCGGGGCCACAGTAAGGTAGAGCTGCATGTCCACGGCCAGGTACCAGGTGCCACCGATGCAGGTGGACGGCGCCAGCCCGTTGGTCTCGCCCTTGGGATAGAAGTTCGAGATGAAGAGGAGGTCCGCCCACCAGTACTTGGAGCAGGCTTCAGAGTGCGCGGACCAACTCTGGTCCCACCATGGGGAGGTCCCCATAGCGGGTGCCACCTTCCAAAAGAAGAAGATGACCGCAGCGAAGAGGGGCCAGAGGCGGAGGAAGCGGTTGACGGCGAACATAGCCCAGAACTTGATCTCCCCGCCGGGGCCGGGAGTCCCCAAGGCACGCCGGCGCTTGCTGATCTCGACCGAGGCGAGATAGGCCACGAGGAGCCCAGACATGAAGAAGAAGCTATCGACGGAGAAGTAGCCGCCCGTAAAGACTGTGATGTACCACTTCTTGATGACGGCACCCATGTTCTGGGGGTTGGTCATGCGGCCCGTCCATGCAAGCGACATCATCCAGACGAGGTAGGTGAGGGTGTGGCCAAGGATGATCCAGAGCATGCTGATACAGCGCACGCCGTTCAGAGAGCGGAGGTCCATCCCGCTCTTGTGCTTGCTGGGCTCCCGGCCAAGGACAGCCCAGTTGCTGCGCAGGTCGAAAGCCATGAAGCAGGCTAGGCCGACCGCGGCCAGGTAGCTGCGGGGCCCACAGCCGCTACCCTTCTCAGAGTCTGCCGCCCGGCGGGCGCAGCACTGACGCACGAGCCCCGCCAGGGTGGACAGCGCCACGAGCGCGGCTATGGCGATCAGGATGCCGGCCACGGCCCACCCGCCTGCGTCGAGGGGGATGCGCCGCGTGGCGACGCCGCAGTCGGCCTTGGGTGCGGCCCGGTCAAAGTGGTCCGGCGCTGTGTTGTAGATTTCCTCCGTGATGTCCTGGGCGGTGAATCCCTTCGGCACACACACGCCCCAACGCACGCGCATGATCGCACCGGGAGGCTGCACAGTGACGGTGCAGTAGTGGGAGTCCTCGAGTTCGTTGCACATGCTCCAGTGCCCGTAGTCGTCATAGCCCTGGGTGGCACGCTCGTAGCTCCCTGAGTACTCGAGCTGGGAGCCCGTCCGGTTCAGGACGGGGAAGGCCGCCTGCTCGTCGACGCCCGCGCCCGCGGCGCCGGTGACGTCGGCGCAGGCGGCGTCACCCGGCATGGGGAGCCCGCACTGCTGCATGCGCTGGGTGACGATGGGCTTGGCCACTTCAATCATCCCCGTGTTGGAGCCTGGATTCAGGGCTGGGGCCTCCCGGGCCACAGTGAGCCAGGCCTCGTCCCAGATCTCGGCGTGGCAGCTGCACCCCGCCAGGAGCGATTCCATGCCCACGAGGCGGTCGATCGACGCGCAGCACCCGGGATCGGCCCCAGCCATACATGACATCAGTCCGGCGTCCGACGAGAGGCCCATCACGTCCAGCGAGAGGAAGAAAGCGTCAAAGGACTTGCGGCACTCGTCCGGGCCGGGCACGCCCCCGGGGGGCAGCTCCGCGCCCGCCGCGGCGCCCGCCAGCAACGCCACCCCCGCGCCCACGCACGCCGCCGCCGCCGCCGCCGCCGCCGCGCCGCGCCGCCGCGCGCTCCGACGCGCCAGGCCTTCCCCCCCCGCCCGCGGCGCCCTCGCCCCCCCCGCGGCCCGCGTACTTCTTCTGGCGCCCCCCCCCCAGGCAAACCCCAGGCCTAGGGCCTCCCGCCGCCCCCCCGCCTCGGGCCCCCTCGGGGCTCCGCCGCCCCCCCGCCCCCTTCCGCGCGCCGAGCTTGAGGCCTGAGGTCGAGCCGCCGAGGGGCTCGGCCCCCCGCCCTCCGCCCCCGACGAAAAAAATGATCTTCGAATCATCCCAAATAATGTTACATAATATTAAAATCTTCCTCAAAAAGAGATCATAACTTTCTCCATCAAGCGCGCTTGGGCGCGCGGAGGCCGGACGGCCTCCGCCCATCCGCCCCCGCTAAGATTCTCCAGACGAAAAAACATCGTCCCCCCCCGACCCGCCAGGGGAATCCGAGGGTTTCTGCCGCCGCCGCGTGTAGGGGCTAAGGCACCGTCCTCCCGGGCGTCGAACCGGACCTCGTCGGATTCAGAACGCGAATCGACGAATCCGGTCGAATCGGACCTCGTCGAACCCGCCGCCCCCCCCGGGAGCCCCCGGCCCGCGGACCTCAGGCCTCAAGCTCGGCGCGCGCGCCAGCCATCGTCCTCACGGGCGGCCCCCCGCCTCGTCCCCCCCTCCCCGCCCGCCGTCGGGACGTCGCTTCGTCGAACGCGGCGCCGGTAGATCCGCGGGGAAGGCGCGGATCCGGTCGGCGGCTGCGCCGCTCCCGGCGCTCGGCGGCAGCTGCGCGGCCCGAGCCGCGCCGCCCTTCCCCGCCGCTCCCGCTCTCTCGCCTGATCGTCTCAACCTTCAAGTGCTTGACGTAGCTCGATCGGAATCTCAGGAACTTCGTCGATGTGCTGCGCAGTGAGGGCTTCCTCTCGCCTGCCCGGGCGGGACCTCAGGCCGCCGCGCGGCGCCGAGGTTCCCCCCACGCGCAGGCCCCCGCCCAGGGGCCCCGCGCCCCGCCGCGCCCCGCGCCGGAGCCGCCCTGCGTTCGCTAAGGTCGGGCCCTTCGCTAAGGTCGGGCCCTTCGCTAAGGTCGGGCCCTTCGCTAAGGTCGGGCCCTTCGCTAAGGTCGGGCCCTTCG
>Ga0115012_10002453_pt1 | contig 10832 bp, 10 predicted proteins | sample TroAtlMetagenome_FD_88706 | JGI IMG/M metagenome (GOLD analysis project Ga0115012, IMG submission 88706) | Marine eukaryotic phytoplankton communities from Atlantic Ocean - Tropical Atlantic ANT10 Metagenome | ecosystem: Environmental > Aquatic > Marine > Oceanic | place: Tropical Atlantic...
ATAAGAAGTTTAATCGATTATATAAATAACAAAAATTAAATAAAAATTCTATTTCACTTTAATTACAACTTTATCATTTATTTTTTCAAATAACAGTTTGTTCTCTAACAATTTGACCGCGTAATTTCCAAAAACTTCATTTCTCCACCCTTTAAAGAAATTTGTTTTATCTGATTCATCTTTAAGAAAAGATTTAAGATCAGATGTTGTAGCTATTAAGCTTTCAGTAATCTCTAAATGATTGGAAATTATTTGCAAAAGATTTTTGAGCTGCTTTAACTTTTTTAATTCTATTTTGTGATAAGTAAATTGTTCAATTTTTGATGATTTTTCTTTAATATTTAGTATATGTAAAATTTTTTCTTCATCTTTTTTGCTTAAGTCATTAACTCCAAAATGACTAAAAACATTTTTAGTAGGGTTTTTACAAGTAGCTAACTTTATAATTTTTTTATCATTCAAAACATGGTTACGAGTTAGATTTTTTAAAATACATTTTTTTTCTCTCCACTCTGTTATTTTTTTTAATTTTTGTAATGAAGAATTACTTAGTTTATTTACTTTAATTTTTTTCCAGTATGACTTGGGGTTATATTCATATTTTTTAGTATCTAAAAGTTTTTCAAATTCATGGGTTGTCCAGTTCAATCTTTTTTTTTCAGAAAGTATTTTTATTAATTCAGAATATATTTTTCTAAGATATACTACATCAGATAAAGCGTATTGAATTTGTAATTTCTTTAATGGTCTAATTGACCAGTCATAGAATTGATAATTTTTATCAATTTTATGATTGCAGAACATAAGAACCAGTTTTTCATAACTTATCTGTTCTTCAAGTCCTAAAAATGAAGAGGCTATCTGAGTATCAAAAATATTTTTTGGTAGTTTATTAAATAAATTAAAAAAAATTTCTAAATCTTGTCTAGCTGCATGAAAGACTTTGACAATGTTTTTATTTAATAACAAATCTAGTAAAGGTTTTAAATTATTTGTAGATAGAAAATCAATGACAATAGCTTTTTTTGAATTAGCAATTTGTATTAAACATAACTTAGGAAAGAAAGTATTGGTTCTTACAAATTCGGTATCAACAGTTATAAAATCTTCCTGTAAACATTCTTCACAAAACTTAGATATTTTATTTGTATCTGTATAAGGTGTATTAATTTGTTTCATATTACATTTAAATGTTAACTATTATTTGAAATTTATAGTATAATTTTTAAAACTTAAAGGAGAATTAATTGCGCTATATTTTAAGTTTATTAATTTATTTAGTATTTACAAATTATTGTTTTTCTTCAGGTTTGTTATCTCACAAAGCGTCATATAATTTAACACTGGAAAGAAAAAATAATAACTCTCTTTTAGAAGGGGGGGCTGGAAAATCAACTTTCATCTTTAAAAAAACCTGTTCGGGTTGGTCTCTAAAAGAAAATTTTATGATTACTTATAATCTTGCTAACAAAAAGAGTGCCAAAAGTTATTCTGTTTTTAAAACATTTGAAGATTTTTTATCAAAAAAATTTAGTTTTGAGCATAATGATAAGAGTGAACTTAGTGGTGAGATTAATTATTCAGGCTTTATCAAAAAGAATGATAAAATATTAAGTGGTAAACTAATTGAAAAAAATATTAATGATATTTCTTATGAAGGTAATATATTGCTTCCAACAGAACATTTAATAAAGTTAATAAATTTTGCTAAGGAAGAAAAAATTTTTTTTCACTCCGATGTTTTTTTTGGTAGTAGTAAAAAAAATCTTATAAAAAGTGTAACTGCATTTATTGGTCAAAAAAAACCTTCTTCAGAAAACAATAAATATAAAAGTTTGAAAAAAAATGTATGGCCAATAAAATTAGCTTTTTATAATTATCAACAAAAAAAAGCTACTCCTGAAACTGAAATATCTCTTGAAATAGACGAAGAGGGCGTGGTTCATTATTATTTAGTTGACTATGGTGATTATAACATGGTGGGTAAATTAGATAAAATTAAGGTATTTAAACAAAAAAAATGTTAAGTGTCACTTAATCTTAGATTCTTTAAATATAACGTGTTTGCGAACTTTAGGGTCGTACTTTTTAAGCTCTAATTTTTCAGGTTTTGTCCTCGGGTTTTTTTTTGTAACATAATAAAACCCTGTATTTGCTGAGCTAACAAGTTTAATTTGCAATGTTGCTGGTTTAGCCATTAAATATCTCCAAACTTGTAACTATAATTTTTTTAGTTAAATGTCAAGCAAGTATAAATTTTATAATACTGTCAGAAAATTTAATGAAATTTTTCCATTAAAAACATCAGTGTTTTTTATGGACAGGCTTAATTTTGTACCAATTTGAAAAAAATTATTATAGTACTTCCCATTTAATGTTTCTTTTTGATCATTGTAGATATAATAATCCTTAGGTAATGATCTTTTATGTATCAAACCTTCAGCTAACCCATTATCAAAGTTTACAAAGAGTCCAAATTTTTTAACAGAAATTACATAACCATCATATTTTTTTTTAGTATTTTTTGAATAGATATAAGCAATATGTCTATCAAAAGTCTTTCTTTCAGCATCTATAGCATTTCTTTCAGTTTTAGAAATATGTTTGGTAATAGATTTAATATCAATCTTTTGATGACTGTTTTTTTTGTTTTTTAAAGTATAGCATAGTTTTCTATGCACTAATAAATCTGAATATCTTCGTATAGGTGATGTAAAATGGACATAACTTTTCAGTCCTAAACCAAAATGTCCTACATTAACATTGTCATATTTAGCTTGTGATTGGGACCTAAGTATTAAATCGTTTATGTATTTAGAATTGTCATTTTTTTTATTATTAAAAATGAGGTCATTAAAAATTGATGTCGAGATATTATTTTGATTAATATTTTTTTTATATTGTTTTCCTAGAATCTGAACTAAAGAATTTATTTTTTCAGTTTTGGGTTTTTCATGTACTCTATAAATATTATTATGATCTATTTTTTCAATTTCTTCTGCTGCACAACAATTTGCTAATATCATCAATTCTTCTATTAAACGATGACTTTGTAATCCTTCAACCTCCCTTAAGAACGTTTTATTAGATTTTATGTCAAATATTATTTTTTTGTCCGGTATATTTAAATTTAACCGACCTCTTTTGTCACTTTTTTGTTTTAAAATTTTATAAACTGTATACAAGTTCTTTAGGTTGTGTATGACTTCTTGATTATCTAATTTTTTCTGCAAAAATTTGTTATTAATATATTTTTCAACTTCATCATACGTAAATCTTTTTTTAGATTTGATAGTTGATTTAAAAAAACTATGTGAAATTTTTTTGCCCTCATTAGATATTATAATTTCTGCCGAAAAACATAACCTTCTTTCATTCTCTTTAAGGGAACAAATATTATTTGAGATGTTTTCAGGAAACATGGGCACTACCATATTAGAAAAATAAACAGAGTTTCCTCTTATTTTAGCTTTTTTATCTAATAAAGAATTTTCTTTAATATAAAAAGAAACATCGGCTATTGATACAATTATTCTATAATTATTATTATTTATCTTCTCTGCATAAACAGCATCATCAAAGTCTTTTGCATCCGATCCATCAATAGTTATAATTGGTAAATGTTGCAAATCTAATCTATTTACATCTTTCTTTAATCTTAAATTTTTGGCTTCTTCTAACTCAATGTCTGTGAATTTATTGTCGATTTTAAATTCATCAATAGCTAACAGAGGAAAAGTTTTTTCTTCTGTAAATCTTCCAATAATCTTTATTATTTTACATTCAGAAAAATGTTTATTCTTATTAAAAACTTTTTTTGCTTTTATTATTGTTTCTTTTTGAATTATTTTTTGATCTAAATTTTTGCTTTGATTATTTTTAACATAATAAAAATAATTATCTTCTTTAGATAAATTTTTAATCATTAGATATTCAGAATTTTTGCTAACAACTTTTCCATAAAAGGTTAGATCAGATTCTAGAATTTTTAATAATTTTACATCTACAATTTTTGTTTTATTGATTTTTATTAATGCAGAAATTAAATCACCGACATTAAATATAAAATTTTTTTTACTAAAATTAATATTTATTATTTGGTATTTTTTTTGTTTATTTTCAATTTTAGCTTTTGCATTTCCATCTAAATCAATATCTATGATCTTTAGGTTGCATTTTTCTAACATAAATTTTATTTACTTTTTTTATTTTTCATTCTTATAGATTTTTTTTCAATAAGTTCTAATGCTTCCTCTAAACTTATTTTTTCTAATTCCATAGATTTTGGCAATGTAGCTCTTATTTTCTTGTATTCCACGTAAGGACCAAACCTTCCGGATTTTGCTAATACATCATCTTTTCCACTAGGGTGTTTACCAATTACTCTACCTTTATTTGATTTTTCACTTAACAAGACGACAGCATGATTTAAACCAATATTTAATATGGTTTCATCAGCTGGTAAACTAGCAGAACTGACTCCATGTTTGAGATAGGGGCCAAACCTCCCTATATTTGCGGTAATATCTTGATTAGTATCTGGGTGTTGGCCGATTATTCTAGGCAAGGATAATAAACTTAACGCTTTAATTAAATCTACATTATTTGGATCAATTAATTTCGGAATACTGATCCTTTTTGGTTTTTTTTGATCCCCTTTTTGGATATAAACCCCATAGGGTCCTTTTTTTATATATATATTTTCATTAGTTTCTGGGTCTGTTCCTAAAATTCCATCTTCTCCAATAACTGTTGCATCAAATTCTGTATCATTTTGGTCATTTTTTGCAATTTGTTTTGTGTATTTGCATTCTGGATAATTCGAACAACCAATAAACGCTCCATATTTACCTAACTGAAGACCCATAGTTCCATTAGTGCATTTTGGACATATTCTAGAAGGTTTACCTTTTTCTTCATCATCAGAAAAAAATAAATCTTCAAGTTCATTTTCTAATGTTTTTAAAATTTCATTTCTTTCTAATTCTGACATTTTGTCTAGGTGTAATTTGAAGTCATTCCAAAAATTCTGTAACAAATTTTTATAATTAAGTTTTCCATCAGAAACCATATCTAAATTTTTTTCTAGTTCTGCTGTAAAATCATATTGAATATATTTACCAAAAAAATTGCTTAAAAAAGCTGTTAATATTCTTCCACGTTCTTCAGGTATATGTTTAGAGCCTTCTTTCTTTACATAACTTCTATCAACCAAGACTTTTAAAATTGAAGCATAAGTTGAAGGTCTCCCAATACCTAGTTCTTCCATTCTTTTCACAAGACTTGCATCGGTAAATCTTGGTGGTGGTTGAGTAAAGTGTTGTTCTTCTTTAGAAGAAACTAATTTGACTTTGTCTTTTTCATTTAAAGGTGGAATTATTTTATTTTCATCATTATCACTATCGTTATTATTTTCATTTATATTATCTATTCCTTCTTTATAGACTTTCAAAAACCCAGGAAAGATTATTTGGGAGCCATTGGTACGAAAAATTATTTTTTGATCATTTGATAAAATATCTATACTAGTTTTATCTAAAGACGCTGATTCCATTTGGCTTGATATTGTTCTTTTCCAGATTAGTTCATACAGTTTAAATTGATCTGCATCTAAAAAACTTTGCATTGATTGGGGATCTAAATCAAAATTTGTTGGTCTAATGGCTTCATGCGCTTCTTGAGCATTTGCGGCTTTCGATTTGTATATTCTAGGGCTAGAAGGTAAAAATTCATCACCATAGTCTGTACTGATTTTATCTCTTACATTTTTTATTGCTTCATTTCCTATTTGAACACCATCTGTTCTCATGTAAGTAATTAATCCACTAGTTTCATTATTTAATTTTATTCCTTCATAGAGTTTCTGGGCAATCCTCATTGTCTTGAATGCACTAAACCCAAGTTTTCTGGATGCTTCTTGTTGCAAAGAAGAAGTTGTAAAGGGAGGGATAGGATTCCTTTTTACCCTTTTTTTTTCAATTTTTCCAACTTCAAAAGTTGAGTTATTAATTTTAGCTACTATATTTTTTGCAATTTCTTCATTGTTTATATCAAACTTTTTTAATTTATTTTTATCAAATACAATTAATCTAGAGGAAAACTTCTCATCTTTAGGATTTAAAAAAGTTGCAGATATACTCCAATATTCTTGGGTTATGAATTTTTCAATATCTAGTTCTCTTTCACAAATTAACCTCAATGCAACAGATTGAACTCTTCCAGCAGATTTAGATCCAGGAAGTTTTCTCCATAAAATAGGAGATATACTAAAACCTATTAAGTGGTCTAAAGCACGTCTTGCTAAATATGCTTCAACTAATTCAAAATTAATCTGACGAGGGTTTTTCATCGCTTTTAAGATTGAATTTTTAGTAATTTCATTGAAAACTACCCGTTCAACTTTTATATCATTAACCAGTTTTTTTTCTTTTAAAATTTCGTTTATATGCCAGCTAATTGCTTCTCCTTCTCTATCTGGGTCGGTAGCCAATATTAAAGAATTAGATTTTTTTAGATCCTTAATTATTTCTTTAAGAACTTTTTCTTTGTCTTTTGATAAGTCCCAATGCATTTTAAAGTTTTCTTCAGGAGACACGGCACCATTTTTTGATGGCAAGTCTCTTATATGTCCTATTGAAGCTAAAACTTTATAATCTGTCCCAAGGTACTTATTAATTGTTTGAGCTTTAGCAGGTGATTCAACTACTACTAATTTCATTTCTTCTCCAAAATCAATATCATTTCTTGCCATTAACATTGGAACAAAAAATTTTCAATATTATTTTTTAAATTTTAATTCTTCTTTTTTTAATAATCTGAAAATATTTTCTTTGTGTCTAATGATAATTATAATCGTAATGCTTAATGCACCATAGATAAAACAAACTTCTGTATTCAAATAAAGAAAAACTAATGGAGAAACACAAAAGGCTATTAAAGCAGATAATGAACTTATTCTAAAGGCAACAAATGTAAACAACCAAATGAAAACGATAATTAAAAAAATAAAAAAGTCGAATCCAGCTAAAATGCCAAAACCAGTTGCAACACCCTTTCCCCCTTTGAATTTTAACCAAACAGGATAACAATGACCAATGACTGAAAATATTGCAGTTATAGGAATGGCAAAATTATCCAAATTGTCTATTACGACATTATTTTCAGTTAAGGTTTTGTTTAAGTATAAAGTAATTGAAATTGACAGGAAACCTTTTAGAAAATCTAATACTAATGTAATTAGTGCTAATCCTTTTCTACCAGTTCTTAAAACGTTAGTTGCGCCTATGTTACCACTACCTATTTCACGAATGTCTTTAACACCATATAATTTTGTAATTAACAAACCAAAAGGTATTGAGCACAAAAGGTAACTTACAAAAATTAAAATAATTGTAATTACTGTTAAGTTAGAAAATATATCATCCATTCTTTAAATTTTTAAATTCATTGCTTTCATAGATAATTTTTCCGTTCAAAAAAGTTGCTAAATTAAAACCTTCTAGGACTCTGCCATGAAAAGGAGTAGGTGATGTTAATAAATTGTTTTCATTAATGATTTCAGATTTTTCTGGGTCTACAATTATAAATGAGGCAACTGAATCTTTTTGAATGTCAGGTATCTCTAAGTTTAATAATTTTGCTGGTTTTATTGTTAACATAGATAGCGCGGTCATTAAATCTATCAAACCTTGTTTGACCAAGCTTAAAGTCAGTGGCAATAGAGTTTCTAACCCGCATGCCCCAACTGAAGCAGATGAAAATGGTAATAATTTTGTGTCATTCGATCTAGGAAAATGATTTGATGTGATTACATCTATAATTCCTTCTTTGATAGCTTCGGTAATACTAAGTCTATCATCTTCATTTCTTAATGGAGGGGAGAGTTTAAATGAGGTCTTATAACTTAAAAGTTCTAATTCATTTAAAGAAAAATATGGAGGTGAAGTATCACAAGTAATTTTTATTCCCTTCTTTTTTCCTCTCCTTATCACTTCCACAGATTCTTGTGTAGAAATATTTGAGACATGATAATGTGCATTTGTCATTTTTGCCAGTCTTAGGTCTCTTTCAATGATGATTGCTTCTGCACAAGATGGAATTCCAATCAAACCTAGACGAGTAGAAATTTCTCCCTCATTTATTTCTCCTGAAACGTTGTCTGTATTAGATTGAGATAATCCTGCTAAAGATCTGTCTTCTGCGTGTTGAATAACTGGTTTATTAAACATAGATGCATAACTCATAATTCTACGCATCACTAAAGAGTCTTGTATACAGTTAACACCATCGGTAAATCCAATAGCTCCACTTTCTGTCATTAATCCTAATTCGGAAATTTGCAATCCAGCAATGTTTTTAGTTGCAGTGCCATAACAAAGAATTGAAGGTTTTAATGGATCTTTTGATTTTTCGTAAAGTTGCTCAATCGTTGTAGGATCATCTAACATTGTATCTTCATTAGGTGTGATAACTAATTTTAAAATCCCAGCTTTTGATGCTACTTTTTGTGTTTTAGTAATATTTTCTTGATTAAGTCCATTTAGATGAACTTTCATATCAATTATACCTGGGCAAAGAATTAAGTTTTTGCAGTTATAAGTTAAATCTATATCCTTTTGGTTTATTGTTTTAGATCCTGGTTTTTCAATGGAAACAATTTTGTTTCCATTTATTACTACATCAGACTCTCTATCAAAATTATTTTTAGGGTTAATTAATCTTATGGTTTTTAAAAGAATTTTTTTTTGTATATCATTCATTTGTTATATTTTTTGTTATGCAATGCCTCTAAAGTAGCCATTCTAATGGCAACTCCCATTTCAACCTGAGTTTTAATTAGACTTCTTTGAGTATCATCGGCAAGGGAAGAAGCTATTTCAACCCCTCTATTCATCGGGCCAGGGTGCATTATCACGGCTTTATTATTAGCTAAATCTAATTTTTTTTTATCTAAACCATAATAATGAAAGTATTCCCTTTGAGATGGTGTTTCTGTTCCAGACATTCTTTCATTCTGTAACCTTAATAACATAATAACATTACAATCTTTTATACCTTCTTTTAGGTTATCAAAACATTCAACTCCTAGGCTCATTAAGTTTTTAGGCATTAAAGTAGGTGGCGCTACGCATTTAACTTGTGCTCCTAATGTTGTTAAAAGGTGTATATTTGATCTTGCAACTCTACTGTTTGCAATGTCTCCGCATATAGAGATTTTTAAACCTTCAATCTCTCCCAATTTTCTTCTAATAGTTAAAGCATCTAATAAAGCTTGTGTTGGATGTTCATGTCTACCGTCTCCTGCATTTACTATACTACAATCTAAATATTCAGAAAAAAGCTTTGGAGCACCACTTTCGGGGTGACGAACAATTAAAAGATCAGGTTTCATTGCACTTAAAGTGTTTGCAGTATCTAACAAACTTTCACCTTTTTTTATAGAAGATGTATTTACCGAAATATTTATAACATCTGCTCCTAATCTTTTTCCAGCCACCTCAAAGGATACTCTTGTTCTTGTTGAATTTTCAAAAAAAACATTTAAAACAACATATCCTTCTAGAAATTTTTTGATTTGAGAGGTTTCTAAATCTGCAAAGTAGTCTGCTCTTTCTATCAACGATAATATTTCATTTTTATTCATTCCTTCAATTGCTAGAAGGTGGTTGGAAGATAGTTGTGCTATAGGGGGGTGTGACTTAATTAATTTTTTAATCTTATCCATTAAAATCAGATTATTACTCTTTTTTTTTAAATGAGTCTAGTGCTGATTGTAAAATCCAACATGCAGCATGTTTATCAATATTTTTTGCCCGGGATTTTCTACTCATATTTTGCTGTAGAAAAATTTTGTCAACTGCTTGAGATGACATTCTTTCATCTTGGTAAAAAATTGGTAAATCACAAAAAGCCATAAAATTTTTTACAAATGTTTCGACAGATTGACATCTTGGTCCTTTTGAACCATCCATATTTATAGGGTAACCAAACACAATGCCTTTTATATTATTTTCAAGAATTAGTTTTTGTAATTCTGCAAAATCAATTTTTTGTTTGCTTCGTCTAATAGTAGTTAATGGTAGGGACAAAATTAAATTTTCATCGCTGATTGCAATACCAATATTTTTTGAGCCATGATCTATTCCCAAAATTCTATTTTTAGATTTTATTAAAGATAAAAACTCTTCATACTTGCAGATAGGCATAACTGATGCTATCAGAAACTATTGATAATTTAAATAAATCAAAATTATATGAATAATGAAAAAAAAATAAATTCATCTTCGTTAACAAAATTAGCACGTTTAGCTAGATTAGAAATTAATAAAGATTCAGAAGTTAATTTGATAAAAGATTTAAATGAGATTATTGGATTTATTGATCAATTGAATGAAGTTAATACAGATAACGTTGATCCCTTAAGTTCTGTTACCGGTCATGACTTGCCATTAAGAAAAGATAAGGTTATTGATGGAGAGATTAATGATAAGATCTTAGAAAATGCACCTGAAAAAATAAGTGGTTATTTTGTTGTACCAAAAGTAGTTGAATAGTTAAAACGTATGTCTGAATTATTAACTTTAAATATTTCTCAAGTTCTAGAAGGCCTTAAGAAAAAAAAGTTTTCTGCAGTTGAATTAACTCGGTCATATTTAGATAGAATTGAAGAAACAAAAGCTCTTAATATGTATTTAGAAATTTCTGCTGATAAAGCAATTGCAATGGCTGAAAAGGCTGATGAAAATTACAAAAATAATAGTGCAAGATTGTTAGAGGGAATACCTGTAGGTATAAAAGATATGTTTTGTACAGAGAGTATAAAAACGACTGCC
>Ga0115012_10002457_pt1 | contig 10821 bp, 8 predicted proteins | sample TroAtlMetagenome_FD_88706 | JGI IMG/M metagenome (GOLD analysis project Ga0115012, IMG submission 88706) | Marine eukaryotic phytoplankton communities from Atlantic Ocean - Tropical Atlantic ANT10 Metagenome | ecosystem: Environmental > Aquatic > Marine > Oceanic | place: Tropical Atlantic Ocean...
ATGGGGGTCAATATCGATGCCCCAAGAATCCATGCCGGCCCGCGCCGCAGCAATCGCAAGAACACCCGACCCCGTCCCAACATCCAAGCAACGCTGGCCGGCCACGGCTTCGGATTCGATGGCCCGCAAGCAACTCAAAGTGGTGGGGTGTTCACCGGTCCCAAATGCCATTCCCGGCTCAATCACCAGGTCGCCCGGCTCCGCCGTCCACGGTGGCGATACCGCCCATTTGTCGGTGACCGGCACCCGCTTGCACTGAGCGCGCCAAGCATCGGCCCAGCCGTCGTCTTGGACGCCCGTCCACCGGGGTGCACCCAGGCCTCCGTATTGAGCCAATGCGGCTTCGATGGCCTCGGAGGACTGTTGATGGTCCGCTTGCTCCCACCACGCCCTGAGCAGCATTCGATCGGGCCGGGGAGCTTCGGGGCCGGTGTCCCACGGCTGCCGCGGCGGCGGGGCTTGCCCTGGCAAAAAATCTTCCTGCAAACCGATGGCCCCGGCCTCAAACAACAGCGAACTGACCGCATCGACTGCCCGACGCGGAACGATCACTTGAAGCTCAACCCAGCTCAATGGCTGTGCGGCTTCGGCGCCGGAGGCTCTGCCGGAAACGGCTTCCCGGCCTTGTGCGCCTTGACCAACTTTGCGACCGCCCTTGGCCCGCCGGACACCAACACCCAATCGTCGCCGTACAAGCCCTTGAGAAACAAGCTTGGCGTCGCGTGAACTCCCGCGGCCGCGCCGTGCGCGACGTCGTTGCGCACCTTGGCATCCGTCAGAGGGTCAGCCACACAAGCGGTGAGCGCTGCAACATCAAGCCCCACTTGTTTGGCCATAATTTCGACCCCTTCAGCATCCAAATGCTTCTGGTTCTTGAACATCAGCCGGGACAAATCCCAGAACTTGCCCTGGCGGTTGGCGCAATCGGCCGCCCGCGCTGCTGCGCAAGCATTGACGTGCCGGTCTGTTCCCAGCCCCTCGTTGCACAGGCCGCTCAGCGGGTAGTGCTTGAACAAAATCTGTATGTCCGCGTCTTCGTCCGGCAGGTGGTGAATCTCCGGGAACAGTCGACCGCAGTACGGACACTCAAAATCAGCAAACTCCACCACGGTGTATTTCGCGGCATCGGACCCATAGCTGGGCTCGGTACCATCCACCGTCAGCGAGCCTTCCACAGCCGAGAACATCGACGAAAGATCTTCAACCGTGTCGCCTTGAGGCAACTCGTTGGCGCCCGCGTTGTACCACGCCATCGTTCCAACCAACATCAGCGCTGCAGCGCCCACAAATGCGTTGGTGGACCGGCCGCCCGCCAAGGCTCCCTTGACCACACCCGTCTTGGTTTGCTTCACGAGCCCCAAGGACAAATGCAACACCAATGCGTTCAATCCATACAGGGAGATGCAAAACAAGCACCAAGCGCCCAGACCAAACGAAGCGTAGGCCAAAAAGACCGAGTACAGAACCGAACCCCATGCGCCCAAGGCCACGATGTGCGGCGCCAATTTGTAGGCTGCACCGGAACGCAAACTGAGGATAGCCAGCGCAATCACACCCGCGTAGAAACTGCTGCCCAAAAATGCGATTGGGATGTCAAACAGCTCAGCGTAGGCGCTCGAGTTGACCTTGTCGCAATCGAAGGTTTGGTTCACCGAACAAATGGATTTGCCCGCCACACCCTTGTGCTGGACACCCAAGTACAAGCTGACCAAAAGCGCAGAGGACGAAGCCGCCAACAACCCCAACCAGCGTTTCCACAATCCGGCGCCAGCGCAGGCAATCCACACAGCGCCGATGGCACAGAGCATCGTCCCCAACTGGTTGTCGGTCGACCAAAGAAAGCCTGCACCGGCCCCAAGGAGAGCGGCAAGGCCAAACAAAATCTGAACATTCTTGGTGATCATGGCCGACGTCTAACGCGCATGGCCACCAGATTCACCGTGAACGATCCTTCATCGCCCGCGCCATTTCACGCTTGTCCTGTTTTTCGCGCAGAGTCTCGCGCTTATCGTACTCGGCTTTGCCCTTGACCAAACCCACTTTGGCTTTGACCCAGGACCCCTTGAAGTACAACTCGAGCGGCACACTTGTCAGGCCTTTTTCTCGAATTTTTCGGTGCCAAGAATCGATTTCGGACCGTTTGGCCAGCAACTTTCGCGTCGCCCGAGACTCGTGATTGTAGCGGTTGGCCTGTTCGTACAGCGCAATGTGCGCGCCCACCAGCCACATCTCGCCCCGCTCAATTCGGACATATGAATCAATCAAGCTCGCATTGCCGGCCCGCAGCGATTTGACCTCGGACCCAGCAAGCACAAGACCCACCTCCATCGTGTCAATGATGTGGTAGTCGTGCCGCGCCTTTCGATTCTCACAAATGACGCGACGACCGTCCGTGGACTTTTTCTTCTTCTTGGCTGCCATAAACCCCCTGTAATCGAGCAAGGCCCCACCTGGATCCACACAGCCCCATTCGATCCGTTCCACGGGGTGTTCCACCGCTTTTGGGGGCCGTTTTGCACAAGACGATCCCCCCTCCCTACGCCTCGCGCGCGCGAGGCGATCGCTTTGGTCTAACTAAATTACCCAGTATTTCCAATACCTTACAAACTGTTGACACGTCAAGGTGGATCATTAACGTTGAAAAGTGGGCCCAGGTGGATCAAAGTGGAGAATGTCAGGTTATGCCTTCCTGTCTCTCGATTCCAAGCGTCCAAGCCCGGTACGGACCCCATGCTCTTCGAGCCCTTCAACACCCGCCTCACGCTGGACCCAAAGGGGCGTTTGACGCTCCCAATTCAGCTTCGGCACGCCCTTGGCGCCCATGGCATCAATCGGCTGGTCGCGATCGGCAATGATGGAAACCGCGGTGGGCTGTCCCTTTTTACGCTGGACAAGTACCGAGAAAGCATTGGCGCAAGGACCGCAGACATCGATCCATTCGCCCCCAGGGGCGCAGACTTCTTGCGCGCAGTGGTTTCGACCAACCAAACCTTGACCATCGACGGTCACGGTCGAGTGTTGCTCCCCGCCAGCCTCCGAGACCTCGCAGGGATCGAACGTGAAGTGGTTGCGTTTTCCATGGCCGGCTGGTTCGAACTGTGGGACAAGGAACGGTGGGAAACCAGCGCCTTCCCTGAAGCGGTCGAACACTGGACGCAGGGCAACCAACCCAGCGGAGCGGAAGGTGACCAGTGATTTCAGCCATCGTCCGGTCCTGCTGGAAGCGACGCTCGACGTCCTCCAACCCCGCGCGGGCGGCCAGTACCTGGATGGAACCCTCGGTGGTGGTGGCCATTCGGAAGCCATCCTCGAAGCCGCGGGTGCCAACGGCTTCGTCGTCGGCATCGATCGGGACCCGACGGCGTTGGCAGCGGCGGCTGCGAGACTCGAGCGATTCGGGGATCGATTCCGAGCGATTCGAGGCACCTTCGCGGACATGGAGACGATCGCGGGCGAGTGGGCGCCGTTCGACGGCATCCTGCTCGACCTTGGGGTCAGCTCCCCGCAACTCGACCATCCCGAGCGAGGGTTCAGTTTCCGCGCCGAAGGACCGGTCGACATGCGGATGGACCCCAGCCAAGAACTCGACGCCAGCGGACTGCTGGACAAACTCGACGAACGCGGCCTGGTCGACATTCTTCGCCGTTTTGGCGAAGAACCCCGGGCCCGCAGGATTGCACGCGCCATCCTCGAAGGCCGACCGTGGACCAGCACCCTTGCGCTCGCGCAATGCGTCGCGGATTCGTCGGGCTACCGGAACAGCCGCACCCACCCCGCAACCCGCACCTTCCAGGCCATCCGCATGGCGGTCAACGACGAGTTGGGCCAACTGGAACGGGCACTCGACATCGCATCGTCGCTGCTCGCACCCGGCGGGCGCCTCGGTGTCATCACGTTTCATTCGCTCGAAGACCGCATGGTCAAACGAAAATTCCGCGCGCTTTCCGGCGAAGGCGGCCCCAAAGACCCCTACGGCAATCCGTTGGTCGCTCCCCGCTTCCGACTCCCGCACCGCAAGGGCATTTCAGGCAAAGACGCCGATGCAGGCCATCCCCGGTCTCGCTCCGCTCGCCTCCGAATCCTCGAACACATCCCCCCCACTTCTCCCCAATAGCTGACACCGGAGCAGCCCATGGACATCTCCCGACCCTGGACTTCCTCGCCCACCGAGGAAGGCGCCGCCGTCGATCGCGACGCTTCCAGAACCGACCCCAACGGCATGCGCCCCCGGCTCATGGACTCGGGTGAAGTCGAACTGAGCAGCCTGGGCGGGTACGCGCTGGTGATCCTGATCATGGCGGCCTGCATGCTGCTCAGCGCTTGGTCGCGGATTGACCTTCGCGAAACCGCCGTGGCCTTGGACCGCTCTGAACGGGACTACGCGAAAGCCCAAGCCGAAACATCCCGACTCAAACTCGAACTCTCCACCCTCGAAGACCCCGCTTGGCTGGCCCAAACGGCCGATGAGCTTTCCCTCAAACCGACCGTTTCGGTCGTAGAGATGTCCACCGTTAAGTGAAGTTTCAACTCCCCGATCTGCGCGGCCTTGGTCGCCCCAACGGCAAACTCGCACCATTCAAGTGGTCGAACGGAAATGCCGTGCCGCCTCAACCCGACTCTGCGGTCCGCCCCAAAATGGCGAACCGCACACGGGGAATGGGCGCGTTGGTCACCTTGTGCCTCCTGGGCCTGGTTGTGAAATCCACCTCTGTGATGATGTTTCCCGATGCACGGCTCCAATCGAAAGCAAACGGGCAGTTCACCGACCCCCAAGAAATTCACGGCCGCCGCGGCGACATCCTGACGGCAGACGGCCAAGCACTCGCCACCTCGGTTGAAGTTCAAACACTGCACGCCAACCCATCGAAGCTGACCAACGAATCCGCCGTCGCGCTGTCGCACGCCTTGGGCCCCATGCTGGACCTGAACGTTGCGAAGACCATCAAACGGCTCAACAAACGAAAGCGGCAAGACGTTCAACTGGCGAAGAACCTCGTTCCGGACCAAATCAAACGAATCGAAGACCGGGTCGACGAACTGACCGAGGCGCACCCAACCCTCAAGGATGTTCTCTTCACCCGAAACGCCTACAAGCGCTTTTACCCGGGCGGAAAAGCGGCCGCGTCACTTCTCGGAGTTGTGGGCCATTCCGGAACGGGGCTAGCGGGTCTCGAACGAAGCATGGAGCGGCACTTGGCGGGTGAAACCTACAAGTACGTCCAGTGGCGCGACCGCAAAGGGCGGCACATCACAACCGACACTCCAGAAGCCCGACCCGGTCTATCAATCGTCTTGACCATCGATAGACGGATCCAGCAAATCGCCGAATCCGCCCTCGACAACGTCATGGAACGAAGCGAGCCCGACTCCGCCAGCGCTGTAGTCATCGATCCCGAAACGGGCGCCATCATCGCCCTCGCCCAACGGCCGACCCACAACCCGAACGACACCCGAAAACTGAACACGCAAGCCCTCAAAAATCGGGTCATCACCGATGCATTTGAACCGGGCTCTGTGTTCAAACCCTTCGTCGCCGCAGCGGCAATCGAAGAGGGCTTGGTGTCTCCCGAAACGCCCATCAACTGCGAAAACGGGCGCTATCGCATTGGGCGCAGCACCATTTCCGATGACCACCCAGAAAAGATCATCTCGGTGTCCGAGGTGATCAAGTATTCGTCGAACATTGGTGCAGCCAAGCTTGCTTTCAGCCTGGGTGCGGACGACACATTGAACTACCTGAAGGGGTTCGGGTTCACCCACCGGACCAACATCGGGCTTCGAGGGGAATCGGCTGGATTCATGCGGTCGGCCTCGAAAATCAAGGACATCGAACTCGCCACCACATCGTACGGCCACGGCGTCACTGCGACCGCGATGCAGCTCGCCAACGCCATGGCAACACTCGCCAACGATGGCGTGCGCATGGATCCATACATGGTGGCGGAAATCCAGGACTCCAGCGGCGTGCCCGTGCGCATCTTTGAGCCGGAACCCGTCGAGCGGGTCGTCTCCAAGAAAACCGCCGACGACACCCTGATGATGATGGCCACGGTGACGGCAGAAGGCGGCACTGGCACACGGGCGGCGATCGAAGGGTTCAATGTCGCGGGCAAAACCGGAACCGCGTGGAAGCACGTGGATGGAGCCTACTCTTCGACCGAACGAATCGGCAGCTTTATCGGAGCCGTACCGGCCGAAGCGCCACGGCTCGCGATGGCAATCGTGGTCGACAACCCAACCAAAGGTTCGAGATACGGCGGCCAAACCGCGGGCCCCGCTTTCTCTGAAATCGGTCAAGCCACGCTTCGCCTGATGGGCGTTGCGCCCGACCCCACATTGATGAAACCGGAACCCGAGGTCATCGACACGATCGAAGCCCTCGTCCCAACGGCGGCCCCTGAACTTCGCTGGGCCAAGCGCGGCCGCTTGATCGCACCGGACCTGAGCGGCCTCAGCATGCGAGACGCACTCGTGACCCTCGAAGGCGCGGGCCTCTCCGTTCGCATCGAAGGTTCCGGTCGCGTCACTCAACAGTCTCCCAGCCCAGGCCGCACATTGCGCCCGGGCGACCGCATGGAGGTGATCCTCAAATGAAACACCTCTCTCTTCCACCACCACCTTGTCTTCCCCCATCCGGCCTGGAGGGGCGTGTAGACGCTGGAGATTTCGGGTTCATCCCAATGAGCCCACTCTTGACCAACGAGAAGGAACCCACCTCAGCGTGTTCCAGGATCGCTTCCCCACCTCACGCGATCCCCACGCAGCCTCTCTCGAGCCCCAAGATCTCCGCGAACCCCGCTCCCGCTGTTCCTGCTGCCATAGATTTTTGCAGCGCTCCTCCTGCCGGCCCCTTCCCCATGGGGGAATCCCAAGCGACGCCCTGGTTCGACTGCCGTTCCCGAGCAACCCACACCTTCCCTGTGATTCGAGTCCAGGGCGTCGCGTTCCTTTCACCACTCCCCGCTGCCCCCCCCCGCTGCCCCACTGATGCTTCTTTCCTCCATTGCCGAACAACTGGGGGTCGTCTCAATCGACGGCCCCACGGATCGCCACATCGAGCGGGTCGTGTACGACTCGCGGAATGCGCAACCCGCTGACTTATTCGTTGCCATTCGCGGCGAGCGAGTGGATTCCCGGCGTTTTGTACCCGACCTCGACGTTGCTGCCGTCTTGGCCGATGGGCCCGTGTCTGCGCGTTCCGGCGTAACGGTCATCCAAGTCGCAAACGCGCGCGAGGCTTTGGCCATGGCCGCCGCAACCATCGCTGGCCACCCGGCCCAAAAAATGCCCGTCGTGGGCATCACCGGCACCAACGGCAAGACCACCGTGACGTGGATGCTGGAATCCATCATCGCGGCCTCCGGCCAAACCAGTGGAGTCATTGGCACCACCGGCCACCGCATTGCGGGCAGGCAAATCCCGGCCACACACACCACCCCCGAAGCCCCGGTTCTCCAAGACTTGCTTCGGCAAATGGCGGAAGAGAACTGCGCCGCTGCCTTGATGGAGGTCAGCTCCATCGGTGTGGTGATGCACCGAGCAGACGCCATCCCGTTCCGGGCCGGCGTATTCACGAGCTTCAGCAGGGATCACCTCGACTTCCACGCAGACATGGATGAATACCTGCAGGCAAAAGCCCGGCTCTTCCACACCCTTCTGGATCGGGATGGAACCGCCGTCCTGAACGCCGATGAACCGGCATGCGCGGACGTCAACACCGGCGGTCGACGAACCTGGAAATACGGCCTCGGCCCCACCGCGGATTTCCGCGGGCTGAATCTTCACTCCACCGTGGGAGGAACCCACTTCCAGATCGTCTCCCCGATGGGTTCCCATGCGGTGCAACTCAACCTGATGGGAACGCACAATGTGTCCAACGCCTTGGGCGCATTCGCCACAGGCTGCGCGCTTGGGATCGATGTCGAGGACATCATCGCGGGCCTGGAAAACCTCAAAGCCATTCCCGGCCGACTGGAAACAGTCCCCAACGACCGCGGCATCCATGTCTTGGTTGATTACGCCCACACCCCCGACGCCCTGCGGTCCGTTCTGGAGTTCTTGCGGCCGCTCACCCGAGGGCGCATTCTGTCGGTGTTCGGCTGCGGTGGGAGCCGAGACCCGGGCAAGCGACCCGAAATGGGCGCAGCGGCAGCCCACGGTTCCGACTGGGTGTTTGTCACCTCCGACAACCCTCGCCACGAAGACCCAATGGCGATCATCGAATCCATTGTGAGCGGGATTGACGGCCCCTACACCGCCGATCCCGATCGCCGATCCGCCATCGCAGCCGCCATCCACTCGGCAAAACCAGACGACATCGTCCTGATTGCGGGCAAAGGACACGAAACCACTCAAATCACCGGGTCGAACGAAACCCCGTTCGACGACCGCATCGTGGCCGCCGAAATCCTCGGAGCCATGCAATGACGTTCTCTTCGCAAGAGCTCGCGACCGGCACCAAAGGTCAACTGGTGCGTCCCGGTGAACAAGGAACGGTCTGCACAGACACCCGAAAAATCACCCCCGGGGACTGGTTTTTGGCCTTGAAAGGCGAACGGTTTGACGCCCACGATTTTCTCGACCAAGCCATCGATGCGGGCGCCAGCGGAGTCATAGCCGAGCGAGTTCCCGCCGACTGGGCCCACGGGCACATCGCCGTGAAAGATGGCCTTGCTGCGCTCCAAAACCTCGGTCGCCATGTGCGCGCTCAATACCCAGGCCCCGTGGTGGGCATCACCGGCAGCGCGGGAAAAACAACCAGCCGGGCAATGGTGGGCCTGGCACTTGAGGGCCTGGGCAGCGTTCACCAAACAGCCGGAAACTTCAACAACCACATTGGCCTGCCTCTCACGCTGCTCGAGGCCCCTCTGGACGCGGACGCTTGGGTCCTCGAGATGGGGATGAATCACGCCGGCGAAATCGATCTGTTGCAAGACATCGGTCAGCCCAATGTGCGCATCATCACCAACGTCGGCGCGGCCCACCTTGAGGGCTTGGGAAGCATTGAGGCCGTCGCTCAAGCCAAAGCCGAACTGTTTGATGGAGCCCGGCCCGGAGACATCGTCTGCATCAACCAAGACGACGCCTACGTCCAGTCGATGGTCATACCCAAAGGGTGCCGCATCATTCGCTACGGTTCATCGAACGCCTGCGACATCCAGTTGCTGTCCGCCATGGTCGACCCGGACTCACTGCACACTCGCTTCACGGTTCAGGTGGGAGAAGAACGGCTCCAAGGCCACCTCCCCAGCCCCGGAATTCACATGGCCCACAATGCCGTGGGCGCACTCGCTGTTGGGCACGGACTGGGGCTCGAACCCGCAGGAATGCTGGAAAGAATTGCCCAATACAAACCGGTGGGCATGAGGCTTCGGATTGAAGACGGTCCCTTGGGGACCCGGGTCATCAACGATGCCTACAACGCCAACCCGATGAGCGTTGCGGCGAACTTGAAAACGCTGGCCTCATTTCCAAGCAACCCCCAGCGAAGGCGCATCGCATTGCTGGGTGACATGCTCGAACTGGGGCCCACAGAAATCGAACAACACGCCGAAACCGGCGCCTTGGCGCAGAGCCTTGGCCTGGACATCGTGGGCTTTGCTGGCCCCCGATTCTGCGCGGCCATCGACGACCCTTCCATCTGCGCTGGACACGCCGAAGGGCTCGCCGACCTGATCCGCGATCGCATTCGTCCCGGAGACATCCTTTTCATCAAAGGAAGTCGCGGCATGAAAATGGAACGCGTGTTGCAAGCACTTGAATCCAAGGAGAATCCCTGATGCTGTACCACTTGCTCACCCCCCTGGCGGAAGATCACCAGTTCTTCAATCTGTTCCGCTACATCACCTTTCGGACGGCATGGGGAATGGTGACATCGCTGGCGATTTGCTACGCGATCTACCCCTGGTTCATCAACTTCATGAAAGCCAAACGAATGGAACAAATCATTCGGGAAGACGGGCCACAAGATCACCTCGCCACCAAGGTTGGAACGCCAACCATGGGCGGTGTTCCCATGATCCTCAGCATCGCAGTGTCCACGCTCCTGTGGGCCCGACTCGACCAGCCTGTGGTGTGGATGGCCCTGACCATCCTGCTTGGGTACGGCCTTCTCGGCTTCATCGACGACTGGAAAAAGGTGATGCTTCGTTCGTCCGACGGCCTGGCTGGACGGTGGAAACTGGTGGGCCAGTTCGGCATCGGCGGCGCTGTTTTGTCGTACGGCTACCTGACCGGAGTCATCACACCCGAACTTTCCCTGCCCTTCCTCAAAAACACCGTGATCGACTTTTCCCAGTTCGGGGTGGGCGCACTCGCCTGGGCCTACGTGCTGTTCGGCATGGTGGTGCTGACGGGAACCTCCAACGCGGTCAACCTGACCGATGGGCTGGATGGGCTGGCCATCGGCCCAGTGATGACGTCTGGATTGACGTTCGCCATTCTGGCCTACATCGCGGGAAACACGAAGTTCTCGGGATACCTCTCGGTCCCCTATGTTGCCGGAGCCGGAGAACTTGCGGTCTTCTCTGTGGCCATCGTCGGCGCTGGGCTGGGTTTCCTTTGGTACAACACCTACCCTGCGCAGATTTTCATGGGCGACGTCGGGTCCCTCAGCCTTGGGGGCGCACTCGGCATTTTGGCCATCCTGACCAAGAATGAAATCCTGTTGGTTCTCGTGGGCGGAATCTTCGTTCTGGAAGCCGTGAGCGTGATCTTGCAAGTGGGCTCTTTCAAGTTGACGGGCCGACGCATCTTCTTGATGGCGCCGATTCACCACCACTACGAAAAGAAGGGTTGGTCCGAACCCAAAATTATCGTTCG
>Ga0115012_10002458_pt1 | contig 10820 bp, 4 predicted proteins | sample TroAtlMetagenome_FD_88706 | JGI IMG/M metagenome (GOLD analysis project Ga0115012, IMG submission 88706) | Marine eukaryotic phytoplankton communities from Atlantic Ocean - Tropical Atlantic ANT10 Metagenome | ecosystem: Environmental > Aquatic > Marine > Oceanic | place: Tropical Atlantic Ocean...
GCGCGGCTTCTTCGAGGCGAGCACGTCGAGCCCGCGCGCCTGCCGCGCGCGCGCGGTCTCGATCGGATCGAGCGGCGCGCCCGTCTCGTCGACGTCGTCGTCGTAGTCGAGCGCGACGCTCTCCACGGCGCACGCGCTCTCGTGCTCCTCGCGCGCGCGCTTGCCGCTCGACATTGGCGCCGCCCCGTCGGGCTCGTCGGGCTCGACCGCGGCCGCCGCGGCCGCCGCCCTGGCCGCCTTGGCCGCCTTCTTCTCGCCGCTGCTCGCGTCCATGCGCGCGCGCCGCGTGATCTCGGTGCGCCCGTACGAGGTCATCATCGTCGCCGTCGCCGCGTCCATGTCCGAGACGGGCGAGTCGCGCACCAGCCGCCGCAGCCGCGGGTCGGAGAGCATGTACAGCAGCAGCACCCACGCCGCCCACACGTTGACGCCGTTGCGGTTCTCGACGAGCGTCTCGCAGATGGAGCGCACGCTGTCGGACGCCTGCGGCACGCGCTGCTGCAGCAGGCCGCTCTCGAGCTCGCGCTGCGCAAAGTCCTTCATCGTCTCGAGAAAGGAGCCCGCGCACAGCCGCGTCGGCAGCGCGTGCGGCAGCAGCCGCGCGCTCGAGGTGAGCACGAAGACCTCGTCCTCCGCGCGCGCGCCGGGCAGCAGCAGCTGCGCCGGGTCGAGCGCCGTCGTCGCCGCCGGGTCGTACACGCGCACGCCGTACGCCTGCGCCGCCTCGTGCGCCCCGAGCGCGAGCGTCAGCGCCACGCTCGACGCCTGCGCCGCCCACGCCGAGTAGAGCCCGCCGCGCGGCACGCGCGGCGTCTGCTGCGAGCCGCCCCACGTCGGCTTCTTGTCGACGACCGAGTTGCGCACCGCGGCCGAGCGCAGCCCGGCCGCCGCGAGCTGCGCGCCCACGAGCGGCAGCACGCACTGGTACGAGAGGTACGAGGGTTCGCGCGCGTTCGCGTCGATGCTGCGCGCGTGCAGGCTGAAGAGGTGCGAGAGCGCCGCGGCCGGCCGCGCGGGCGCGTCGGCGTCGATGGGCTTGCCGTCCGCGCCCGCGGGCGCGCCCGCCGCCTCGCGCTTTGGCGTGCCGCCGCCGCCGCCGCCGCCGCCGCTCGACAGAAAGGGCGACGCGAGCTCGCCGTGCCGCTTCGGCGCCACGCGCGCGATCCGCACGAGCGGCGGCGAGCGCGAGCGCGCCTCGTAGGCGGCCGCCTGCGCGTTGAGGGACGCCCATGCGTCGTCCTGGGCGTCTTCGGTCGGCGACGGCGGGCGCGCGGCGCGCGAGGCGCGCTCGGACGACGCCTGCACGAAGACCGCCTCCTCGGTGCGCACGATGGCGAGCGGCCGCCCGCTCGCGCGCTGGGGCATTGCGTTTTTGGGCGAGTGTGTCGGCGCGACGCGCGGCGCGCGAACCGGGGCTACCCGGTGCGGTTTGTGCCATGCAAATTCGTGCAATCCGCAGCCAGCACATACGCACATACGCACACACGCACACACGCACACGCGCGCTGCACGCAGCGCGCTCAGACGCGCGCGCCGGCGGCGACGTGGTCGCGCGCGGCGGAGGCCCAGGTGTCGTCGCGGTGGTTCAGGCCGCGCTCGACAAACGCCGCCGCGCCCCGAACCGCCCGCATCCACTGGTTCCACCGCACCTCGCTCGGCGTCATGGCGTTCTGCCTCGCCACCCCCGGGGCGCCACGGGCAAGAGCGCGGCGCGCGGCCTCGCGCGCTTCGACGCGGCCAACAGCTTGCTCCATCTCCTCCATCCGCTCGCGCTCCAGCCGGCCTCCGGCGCGCTGGCGGTGCGCTGGCACCGGGGCCCCGGGCTCCGGCGGGTTCGGCGGCTCTCGCAGGTCCCGCTGGTCTTGCTCAAAGTGCTCCTCGCCGCGCGCGCCCTGCCGCCCCGGCGCGGGGGCCTCCAGCGGAAACCCGTTGGCGTCCAACGGCCCGAGATCGTCGCCCGGCCGCACCTGCGCCCGCCCCGGCGCCCCATATTGCGGTCCGAAGTCGTCTGGCCCGTGGGTCGTCGTGTCCCAAGCCCCAAAGTTGGGGTCGTCGATCCACGCTTGGATGGCCGCACTCATGGTGCGCACGAAGTCGAGCAGGCCCTGGCGCCTGGCCAGCCGTTCGTCGAGCTTCTCGCGCGCCCGCGGCGAGTTGTCGAGCGCGCCGGGCGCGTAGTTCGGCCCATCGAGGTGCCAGGGCGCCTCGCCATTGATCACGCTCTGGAGCATGGTCCGGGCGTGGCTTTCGGCGGCGACGCAGGCGAACTGCGCGAGCTGTCCGACGAGGAGCCGCATTAGCCCCTTGAGTTTGGGGTCGCCGTGAATGCCGCCCCCTGGCACCGCACCGTCGTCGGCGTTCGGGCCGAGCAGTCTGTTCGCGATCCGGACGATGACGACCTTGATCACCACGTCGATCGTCGCCTTCCGATTGGGCATGGAATTGTAGACGCCGCCCGGGATGATGTAACCGGGATCCGCTTCGAGAACCCAGTCGTCGGGGCCGATCAGGAGAAAGCGTTCGTCGAGTTCCAGCCAAAACTGACGCTCGTTCTCGTACTTTAGTCGGTCTTTGGGCGCGCACCTGTCCAACTGTCCCTTGAAGAACGCTCGAAGGTCCAGCGCGATCTCCGCCGCCCTCGTCGCCGCGTGCTTGGCGCGCTCCAAGAACGAGCCGGTTGGGCGCGCGGCGCCGGAGAAGCGATCGTCCTGGGTGTTGTAGTGGCCCAGCGCGTCGATCCGGTTGTCGTACATGGCGAAGACGTTCCTGAAGTCACCGAGCTGTCGGGCAATGGCGATGTCCACATCCGGGTACGAGAACTTCGCGCCGCACATGTGCCAGTCCATGAGCTGGTGGATGGTCATCGTGATCACCGATCCGAAGGCGTCGAATACGGGCTGCACGAAGAGCCCCCTGTGCACGATGGCGTAGTCGGGGTTGTTCCTGAGCCAGTCCACGCTGTTGGGCTCGGCGGCGGGGCCTAAAAGGGGCCCAAGGGGCGGCGCGTGTTCGCCCCGCCCACTGTCGATCTCTTCGTCAAACGACGGCACGTCCCCGCCCACGCCCCAGTCGACGTAGTCGCAGCTCGGTTTGTAGTCTGCGCCTGCTTCCCCCGGCAGCCGGGTTTGGTAGGCGGGCGTGGCCTGGTTCAGGACTTCGTTCGGCCACACTTCGTTCATTGGGTACGGGCCGATGCGGCTGGGCGTCTTGAACATTCCACTGTAGACGGTCTCGAGCTCGCTCAGGCCCTCGCGAGCGGCGAAGAGCCACATGACCTTGTCGTGCAGCGTCTGGCACCACGTGCGGCGGTTGAGCGTCGGCGGAGTGCCGATGCGGCTGGCGAGCGCCCGGGTGAACGAGGTGTCGTAGTTGTTCCGCAAGTCCGCTACGCGGTCCGTGATCGCGAGGACCAGCTCGTCGAGCGAGCGCCCTCTGCTCTGCGAGAAGAGGTACGGATTTTCGATGCGCGCGACATCGCGCGCGTTCTTGGGCAACGCTCGGCCCAGCTGGGCGGACAGGTCCCACATCGGTGCGAGGATGGCCGACGCGAACGCGGCGTACGGCGACGTGCCGCGCGCGATGGGAGCGGCGTCGCTTGGCGAATCGCGGCCCAGGACGCGCACAAACGCCCAGGCCAGCGAATACGAAAACGAGAGGATGAGCGTCCGCAGCATCGCGTCCTGCTCCTCGGCGATCAGCCTGCTCGCCCTTGGCTGGTACCGTTCCGCGTCCGTGTGCGGAGCGAAGCGCAGGTACGCGAGGGCGTAGGTCGTGTTGAACCACTGGTCGAGAATGTCCAGCGCGCGCACTATCACCAGCGGCATCGCCGGGCCGATGGCGCCGTTGGTCACGAGCGGCGGCGGTTCGAACATAGCAACACCGAGGAACTGGGTCTTCCCCGGCGCGCCGTCGGGCAGATGCGACCGCACGCCGCCGATCCACTTGGCCATGTCGCGCACCGCGACCTCGATGGCCAGGCTCTTGTTGAAGCGGCGCAGGAGCAGCATTCTCGGATCGCCTGGCACGCTCCGGATCGGATGGCCCATGTGCGTATGCGCGTAGGCGAAGATGCGCATGTGCGCAAAGTGCTTCTCCAAGTTGCCGCGGATATTCTGGGCATCCCAGAGCTTCGACGCGATCGTTCTCCAGCAGTCAGTGTAATTTTCGACGAGCTCTCCGTCCAGCACGGTCGCCGCCTCGGGCGTGAGGAACAGCGTTGGCATCTGCGCGTACCCGTCGGACGAGCGGTCGAAAAGCAAGTCGGTCGCGCGCGGGAGGAGGTTCAGCGGCGTGACGACCGCCGACGCCTCCGGGCCCCAGTGCCCCAGGAGCCAGCGCTCCGCCCTGCCGATTTTGCGGACCTCGTCGTAGGTGGCGTAGCGGTCGCGCAGGCGCACCCAGTCGGCGGGCTCGAGCGGCTTGCGAGTTTTCGGGTCGCCGTGCTTGTAGTTGAGCAGCGCCCACCGCCACAGCGAGTGGCCGAGGTAGAGGGTGCTGGGCCCGCGTATGCTGGGCAGCTCGTACACGGCGTCGGGACTTTCCTTCGGCTGGTTGGGCTTGATCTCTGCGAGACAGATCGGGTCCTCGCACACGTTGCCTTCGGCGTCCGGTTGGAGGCGCTCGTCATCGGCGTTGAGCACGACAAAGTCGTCCGTCGCCTCGGCGCGCGCGTCGGCGCGCGGCCGGAAGCCGGGCGCGCCGAGGCTGAGCGCGCCGAGGTTGGGGAGGCGTGCGGACGCGGGCATCGCACCGAGCGCGTGTGCACACGCAAGCAGCAGACACACAACAACAACACGCGCGCGCGCACTAAATCACTCGCTCAGAAGACGCGCAGCGCCGCGTCCTTGACCGCTTGGTACCAGGGCGGCTCCGTGAAGCGGTTGGTCGCGAGCGACGGGCGGCGCGACCCGTCGGGGTCCTTCTTCATCAGGACGCGGTTGACGCGCGACAGCGCGTTGATCCACACCGCGCCGAGGCCGCGCCAGTTGGCGCGCGCGGGCACGGCCTTCTGGCTCGCGCGCCGCGCCGCGGGCAGCTCGGCGAGCATCGCGGCGGCCTGCAGCATCGCCGTGTCGAGGTTGAGCGCGCGCACCCACTGGTCGCGCTCGACGATCGGGTCGAAGCCAACCGACCAGTGGCGCAGCGCCTCGGTGAGCGGCTGCGCGCGCATCCGCCGCGCGATCGCCGCGTTCCGGTCGAGCGCGGCGTGGTACAGCTTGGACGGGTTGGCCGGGCGCGCCGTGCGCACCTCCGGCATGGGCGTGTCGAGCTCCTCAAAGGTCGCGCAGCGCACGCAGCGGTCGTACTCGTTCCACACTTGCTGTGCGCAGATGGCGCTGCAGAAGCGCTGGTTGTGGGTCGTGAGCAGGTTGCCCGAGACCGCCTCCTTGGTGTACGAGAGGTCGACGATCGACTTGACGGTCCGCCAGTACGCGTAGACCTGGTGGTGGTAGCCCTGCGCGTCCGGGTCGAGGCCCCACGGCACGCGCAGCGCGCCCTGCGAGAACTCGGTCCCCTCGACTGCCGCTGGGTGCGCCTCGCGCGCGCAGCCACGGCGCGCGCAGGGGTTGGGCTGGAACTCGTCGCGCACCATCGTGGTGATCTGGTAGCTCCAGCGCACAAAGCCGGCGAAGACGCGCACGCGGAGCGGCAGGTTGGCCGGCATCGCCTCCGTGGCGCGCAGACCGCGCGTGTGCTCCTTGGTGTCCTCCGGACGCGGCTGTGCCGGATCGAACGGCGCGTCGTCGCGCAGGTGCTCGTCGGCGCTCACGCGGACCGCAAAGGCGCACCAGATCAGGTTGCAGTCCTGGCCCGAGTCGTTCATCCCGCGGCAGAGCTTTTGGTACTTGCTCGTCTCGTCGTGGCCGAGCGAGCGCGCGCCGTGCGAGGGGGTGCGGTGGTCGTCGATGCACGCGGGGAAGCCGTCGAAGAGGCGCAGCGACGGGTGCTCGGCCAGACGAAAGGCCTCGAACGCGCAGAGCCACGCCCAGCGCGGCTCGTCGAGCTTGGCGAGCGAGCGCGCGTCGCGGCACGTCGCCGGGAGCAGGCGCACCGCGTGGGCCACCGAAGCGCGCGCATCCATTTCGGCGTCGTCGTACACGATGCTGAGTTCTATGGAGCCCTTGCCCGGCTCCAGCTCCTCGATCTCGCCCGAGACGCCGCGCGACACGAGCGAGTGCAGCTGCTCGAGCAGGTGCGGGAAGAGCGGCTGCATCGGAAGCGGCATCGCGCCGCGACTCGGTCGCCGGTTGCCGGTCGCCGGCGCGCTATCGTGACGCCGTGCCAACTGCACGAAGACGACTAGCGCGCTCCGGCGGCGCGGCGGCGCGGCGGCGCGGCGGCTGCACCTTGCGCGCGCACGAGTGCAAGAGGGCGCAAGCGGCAGCCATGCCCTACGCGCCCGAGCCGGCGCGCGGCGGCTGGTACAATCCGTCCATCGAGCTTCCGCCCATCGACCCGACGGCGCACGTGTGCGAAGCCGCGGGCGACATCGAGTACGACGAGGTCGTCGTGCCCATGCCCGCCGGGCTGACGGAGCTGCGCCGCGGCGTGCGCGCGCCGCTCGAGCCGGCGCTGTGGCCTCGCCTCTGCACGCAGCGCAACATGCACATTGTGCAAGACGCGCACGCCGCGTGCCACCGACTGACCTTTTTGGAACGGCACGAGGACGTCGGGCGGCTGCTCGACGCGGAGCGCGTCGAGCTGCAGGCGAGCGTCGACGACGAGTTTCGCGCCGAACACCAGGCGCTCGAGAATACCACGGTGCGGGGGCTCGCGGTCACCGTGCTCGCCTACGACTTGCAGGGCGCGCGCTTGCAGACGGCGCTGCTCGACGCGACCGCCTACCTCGCGGACACGCCCGACTCCAAGGGCCTGATCGCCGCCAAGGACGCGCGCGTCTCCTTTCTTGCGGGCCGCTCGGCGATCACCTACGCCAAGCAGGCCGGGGCGCAGTCGCTCAGCTCGCACTCGCGGCTGCGCCACGGCGGAGCGTCGGGGGGGCTGATCGAGGTGTGCGTCGCGTGGGCCGAGAGCGCCGACGACACGGACGAGTTCGCCTGGCGGATTCGTTCCGAGTTTGCGCGCATCGACAGCGCCGGCGACGGGCTGTCGTACGTCAAAGCAATCGTCAACGGCGTTCGCGAGGTCATCGACAAGGCCAAAGTGGCGCCCTGCACGCGCCTGCTGTCGAGCTACGGCGACATGAACCAGGACGCGGTCGCGGAGGGCTCCGACGAGCCGGCCGAGGGCGTCGACATTGAAGGCGCGTACGAGCGCTCGGTTGTGCGGACGGCGCTCGCCTTCTTCGGGCTGGTGCGGCCGCCGCCGGCCGACGCGCGGCTCGACGACGTCACGCGGGGCTTTGTGGAATCCGAGCACGGCTTCCTCGACTTCACCGGCATGTGGGCGCGCGTCGTCCCCAGAGACAGTTGCGACGCGCACGGGCTCTTCAATCCGAGCGACCCGCGCTCCTTCTTTGCGGCGCTCGTGCACCGCGAGGAGCCGTCGGGCTCGTCGTTTGGCCCGGTCGACCTACTCGTGCGGTTCAAGACCGAGGAGCGCGCCAAGGGCAACCCGCTCTTTGGACTGCGCCCCGCCGCGGCGACCGACGAGCTGCACGTCGGACTGCACGCGCTCGTCGTGTCGCAAGAGCTCAAAGACATCAGCTACGCGCTCTCCAACTACGGACTGCTCGCAACGCCCGGACTGCCGCTCCGTTGGGGGCAGCGGCACACGCTCTTCCGGTGCGTCGAACGCAAGCTCGTTCCGATTGACAGTGAGCTGCTCAAGCACCACTTTGTGCTGCCGTGCGAAGGCACGGCGGTCGCCCCGCTCGACCCCACGCTGTCCAGGTCGATCTTCAGGCCATTCAACGACGCCTTTCTTGCGTACTGCCTCACGCACCAAAACTGGTTTCGGCCGGTCACCGTCCCGCTCCGGAAGCGGCGCGCGTGCGGAGACGACGCCCCGTCGTCGCCGCGCTGCCCCACCCCGGTCCCGGCCGCGCCGTCGGACCGAGAGGCGCTGGCGGTGTGGGATGCGGAAGGCGCGGCGGTCGGCGCGCTCGGCATCCCCTTTGGATGCCCCGCGCGCCGCCTCAACGACGTGCAGACGAGCCTGGCCAAGCACTCGAGCCCCCAGCTCTCGGGCATGGTGAGCCAGATGATCCGGTGCGCGGGCGAGAACGCGTCGCTGCTCCAGGGCGTGCGGGCGGCGCGCGAGGCGCTGGCGCAGCGAGCGGACGCCCAGGAGGCGGCGGAGGCGGAACGCCTGGCGCGCTCGCGCGTCGCGCAGCCGGCCGCGCCCGCGCCCGCGCCCGCGCCCGCACCCGCACCCGCGCCCGCGCCCGCGCCTGCGCCCGCGCCCGCGTCCGCGTCCGCGCAGGCGCAAGCGTCCTCCGGCGGTCCCGCCTCGCTGCCCGAGGTGCCGCAAACATACAACCTGCACCCGCCCGGACTCAAGGGCCTCACCGAGGGCCTGGGGCTCGTCCAAGGCGCGAGCCTCGTCTTCCACGCCCCGGCCAACGCCACCGATGCCAAGCTCGACGAGCTCCGAAGGGCCGCCGTGCCCCTCTTCCACGACGCACTGAGCTCCTATGCCTTGCAGAAGACCCGTACTGTGCAGGCGGCCGACGAGCCGACCCGTGCCACGATGCGCGAGTGCACGGCGTGCCCGAACACGACCGAGGCCGTGCTGCACGCGCTGCGCAAGGCGCGCCAGAGCCTCGCCCGGGCCTTTCCGAGCCAGTGCTTTGTGATCGTGGGTCGCGACAGCGACACGGCCATCTATCAGATCAGCCCCGCGGGTGAGCTGCAGTCGAGCGACATCGCCCGGTTGCTCAACCGGGGCGCGAGCGCGACCGTCTTCCTTTGGACGCAGCGGATCCGGACGCTCTGGGCCTTTCGCCGGGCGGCAGTGGCCGCATAGATTTGGGCGCTAGGTGTGCGGCATGGACATGAGGGGCGTCGGGCTAGACGCGCGCGGCGGGGCATGGTGCAGATCCTGTCCGAGTGCGACGCCAACTACGACCACAGCGGGGCGGCGGTGGTCGCCATAACGTTTCTGAGCATATTCGTGGTGCTGATCGCGGGCGACGCGGTGCTGAGCGGGCTGGCGATCAAGGCAGCCATCGACCGAGGGCGGCTGCCCCTCGAGACGCAGCTGCGCGACGCGCACGAGCTTTTGCGAACGCACGGCGGCGCGGCGGGCGACCTGCCCGTGCGACGGCACAGCGCGGCCACGGTTCGCGAGGCAGGCTCCGCCACGTGCAGTGCGAGTACCGCAGGCGTGGTAATGGGTGTTAGAAGTGTGTAGCGGACGGAGACAAGTGCGCGAGAAAATGAGCTCTTAGAACAAGGTCGCTACGAGACGCACGAACCACCCCTTACCACACGGACCACACGGACCGCACGCGAGTGCGAGTGCTTCGGCGCGCGTCGCCTACGCCGTCTTGGCCTTCTTGGCCGCTTGGCGCGCCTCGACAAAGGCGATCTTCGCCGCGTCGGTGGGCAGATCGCGGTACTCGGCGTAGGCCGCCTTCTTGCTCTCGTGGTCCTGCTTGGCAAGCTCGTGGAACGGCGCCGCGGCCTCCTTGTCCTTGATCTCCTGCCACTCCGCGGAGATGATCTCCATGCCGGTCGAGGGCGGCGGAGCGGGCGCGTCCTTGGCGCGCGGCTCCTTGGGCTTGCCCGTGGTCATCTTGAGCTCGCCCTCGATCTTGTACTTGAGCACGAGGGCCGCCTTGCGCTCGGGGTCGGACGACGTCGAGGCCAGGACCGAGCGCATCGCCTGCTGGAAGTAGAAGAAGGCGTTCGAGGCCGCGAGCGTCGGCGGCACGCCGCCCGTGGACGGGTGCCAGCCGGCCTTGCCGGCCTTGCGCTTCTTCGAGTCCTCGTACGTGGGGAGGTCGTCGGTCGCCGAGCGCTCGGCCGCATCGTTCACGCCGAGGAGCCCCATCTGCGCCGGCGCGTCGTTGGCCACGAACTGGTTGCCGCCGGCGATGCTCGACTCCATGTAGCGCTCGAGGTCGACCGCGCTCTTGGCCTCCGCGAGCGCCTTCTTGGCCGCGTCCATGCCCAGCTGGCTCTGGAGCGCCTTCATGAGCTGCTGGGCCTGCGCCTTGAGCTCGCGGACCTGCTCGCGCGACTGGTGGAGCTCGACGTCCTTGTTGAGGCCGATGCCGTGCTCGAGCGCGCACGGGTCGTACCGCGCCGCCCGGCCCCGGAAGGGCGCGGGCGCGGGCGCGAGCGCGAGCGTGAAGGGCGCGGGCGCAGGCGCGGGCGCGGGCGCGGGCGCGGGCTCGTCATCGTCGAGCGGCTCGGGCTGGAAGGCGCCCGCAGCGGGCGCAGCCGGCGCGGCCGCAGACGCGACCACGTCCACGTCGGCGACCGGCATCGGCGCCGCCGCCGCCGCCTCGGCCTTCTTCTTCTCCCGGCGCGCCTTGGCCTGCTGGGCCTTTTTGGCCTTGGCCGCATCGGCCTCAGCGGACGCCGCGGCCGGAGCCGGAGCCGGAGCCGGAGCCGGAGCCGGAGCCGGAGCCGGAGCCGGAGCCGCCGCGGCCGCCGCGGCCCGCTTCTGCTTCTTGGCCTCCTCCAGCTCGCGGAGCCGCCGCTTAAGAGGCGTGTCGTCCTCCTCCTCCTCCTCCTCCTCCTCCTGCTCCTCCTCGCCCTCCTGCTCCTCGTCGTCCTCCTGCTCCTCCTCGTCCTCCCCCTCGCCCTCCTCCCCCTCGCTGTCCTCGTCGTCCGAGGTGGCCGGGCGGGCGCCCGCGTCGCGCACCACCTCCGACGCGATGCCCTCCGGCGCCTCGACCGCAACCTCCA
>Ga0115012_10002459_pt1 | contig 10818 bp, 8 predicted proteins | sample TroAtlMetagenome_FD_88706 | JGI IMG/M metagenome (GOLD analysis project Ga0115012, IMG submission 88706) | Marine eukaryotic phytoplankton communities from Atlantic Ocean - Tropical Atlantic ANT10 Metagenome | ecosystem: Environmental > Aquatic > Marine > Oceanic | place: Tropical Atlantic Ocean...
ACTGCTTCAACGATGGACGCAAAGCGGCGTGCGCGATTAAGGCAGCACGCAGAGCTGCAATCAGTCGCGAAACAGGGGCGCGCTCCGCGCTTTTGGCTCGTTTTGGCTCGAGATCTTGGCGGCGACCCGCACGAACTAGAAGGAGCGAGGGCGTCCATCAGGTACGAGAACAGGAAAATATGAACACTCAAATTTTAGGCCGTGCGCTAGCCCGCGCATCAGACCATGGTCGACGACTCGTAGAGCACGCGCATCTCGCGCTCGCGCTCTTCCCTTTTTAATCGTCGTTCCTGCAAGATGGCCACGGCCCGAGCTTTGTCCTCGGCGATGGCGTCCACCACTAATGGAGCGAACTTCTTCCCTCCAAATTGCCTCTGTTCCCGGATCAACTGCTTGTGCGTAATCTCGAGCTCCTTGTTGCAGAAGCGCTTGCCTCGTTTTAGTAACTCTCCACAAGTCTCCCGGACGAAGGCCTCGGCCTCGGCGGCCGACTGGATCGGTGCTTCGAGGGACGTCGTTTCCGTCTTCGCCGCTTGCTCGCGGTCCCACCGCGCGGCATGGAGAAAAAAAGCTGATAATGCGTCCGGATGTCTGTTATCAAGCCACTTGACCGTCGGTTTCAGTCTCGTTTCGTACCTGTTGGCCACGCCACCTCCCAACACTCGAGACACTAAGTCGTCGACGGCGGAAAACCTTTCGGTCAACACCTCGTCCCCGAACGCCAGCAACGAGTTCCACACTTCCACGACGTTGTCCGCCCCTTCCCACCTCATTATAGACTCGATGCCGAACTGCTCGATCAAGCGCGCGATGCGCGCCGTCCGCCAGGCCTCAACTTTTCGCTGCTCCGCGCGTCGCATCTTCGAGTATTTTATGAGAACATACTCCCGCCCGCCGGGATCGACGGGGTTGTACATGTAGTCCAGCGTGAGGAACGCGACGACCGTGTGCATGCCGTTCACGAGAGAAAACTTTCGCTCCGACAGGTAGTCCGCGTGTCTCAGACTTTCCGGTAAGGTAGCTACGGAGGGCGCGAACGGGACGTAGCGAGGATCGAACCCTGGCTCCAACACTACAATGCTTCCAGGCCAGGGCTCCGCGTCGATCTCGACGCCTTGCGGGCCGATCCGCCTTCCCGTGCACACGCGGTCCACCATGCAGTCCACGACGCGGACGCGTGTTCTTAATTCTCGTTTGAGTCGAGCCACGGACTCGTGGTCGTTCTCGGCGCAGTAGAGTACTGGTCTAGGGTCCTTTTCAGGTGACAAATCACCGGAATAAACCCTGTCCGTGGCGGACTCATATGAAGGATCAAATTGCCGTCTCTTCCTCAATTTCCTAGAGCGCAGCTGTTCCTTGCGCGTCTCAATAGCTACATCTGTCTCCGACACTACTTCCGGGAGAGCTGATAGTGTACTGGTCATGACGCGGCGCATGGCCGCACCCAACGAACAGGAGAACGACGTCGCTCGTGATAACAACGAAGCCAAATCCTCGGAGGACGCCCCGAAGACCAATGACGTCGCCGGCACCGTTTCCGGGGGTCGTTCGTGCGCGGCTAGGACCTGAGCGCCCTTCATCTTCACCTCGCCGTTCACGCTCACGTCGATCTCTTCCGAGTTGGCGAAGAGCTGCTCCCAGCGCGGCTTCGGCCGCTGCACGACGGCGAAGGGCACGCCGGACGCCGCGATCGCCGGCACTACTAAACCAAGTCCAAGTCGACCCGCACCAAAATGAACATGAAAGCGAGCCGCCTTTTGCGAGGGGATGTCCGCCGTGTCTTCCTCGCCGCGCGCGGCCTTGATCTTCTCGAGGACGTCGGGACCGTAGGCCTTGTCCACGATTTCGTCAGACACTTCGCAGACGTCGTCGGCCAAACACGTTTCGTAGTCCGCCAGCGAAAACAACGTCTCGCCGTCCGCTCCACTATTAGGTACGGCGAAGAGCAGGTCGGAGTTGTCTTTTCCCCGTCGCGGCGGGACTAGACCTTTCTCGATCAACTCCGCTTCGCTTTCACAGACGCACTCTTCTATATGTTCTCCTGCTTCATCTAGATAACATACTTCAAACACGCGGTCCTCAGTAATAGGATTCCAGGGGTCGACGTCGCTGCCCGCCCAGTCGTTCGTCGCGCGCCGCGCCGTCGCTTTGCGTAGGAGCGGCGCGGGCGCGTACGCCAGCGCGGCGGCGGCGCAGAGGGCGCCCGCTATCAGACGCATGGCTGCAGCAGAGGGTGCAATAGGCTTATGATGTCATTTTTGTTGCTTCTCGCGCACGGATCGATGCAAGCTCTTGAACCTTCGGAGAACACTGCTACTGAAGAAGTCTCAGCTGTCGTGACGGTCCTTTGGGCTTGTGTAGCCGCTTTAGCGCCTGGATTTTGGATGTGATGCGGTCGGCAGGCCTCCGAGAGCGACCCAGCCAAAGGTCGCGAGGCTGCAACGGGACGTACCGGAAGAGTCCTCCGAGAGCGGCTCGAGGTTGTGTTCGATGAATAGGGCTCTAGCCTAGGCTCCTGCAGAGCGAGGCCAATTGCACTGCGCAGCACGCAAAGCGCTCTACTCGGAAACGCGCGGACCACGTTACGTGCTCTATCTGTAACCAGCATCAGTCCTGCAGCGACTGGTTTTGCCTCGCTGGCCCCCTGCGCCTCGTTAAAGACCCAGTGGCAGTGCAGCGCTGCAGGGTTGCAGCGTGCCGCACCGAAACACGCAGCGCAGCGCTGCAACTGCCAGAGCGTTGACGCCATCGCCGCGCACGTTTTTGCAAAATCGCCGCGCGCCGCCGCGTCCAAAGCATCATAAATCCGAGCCGACTGATGAAACACCCAAAACGATGCATGTATTGACCGACGCGCGCGTTTGACGAGACACGTTTCAATCTCCTGACGGCTCACGGCCCTCGCCGCGACGGCGACACCCGCACGCAAACGTCCGCGTAACCGCGCACGCCCCGCGCAGCGACACATGCGCATCATAATGCTCCTCGCCGCGCTGCGCCGCGGCGCGTCGCTAAACCCGGAGCGCCTCAAGCACGTGCCAAAAGGCTGGCAGGTCGCCGCGCCGTCCGCCGCCGACGCGGCCGTCGTCGAAGAACGGCAGCTAGGCCACCCGGCGAACATGGTCGGCGTGCCCGCGGTGTCCTTATGTAGGCACGGCTACCCCCAGGCCGTCCTGCAGGACCCGGGGGCGCACAAATTCGGCGCCGGCATGCTGCGCCTGACGTGCCCCCACCTCTGCGAGGCCGTCGACGCGTGGGAGGCCGAGGGCGCCGTGCGCGCGCTGTCAGCAGAGCTGCTCGCGGAGGACGCGAACCGCGACGCTCTGCGAAAAGTGAACGAGCGCCACGCGGCGACCCGAAAATCCATGGTGCAGGGCGAGGCGCTGGCGCGAGCCGAGGCGCGGCTCGGCACCGACACTGTGCGGCGCGTCCTCGACTCGGGAATCACCGGTTTAACCCCTAGCAAACTGGACGACGTCAAATGCTTGCATGCCCAGCTCGCCGACGAACTGCTGTCGAGGGATAATGATGTAGGCAAGGCGGTGCTCGACGGCCTCGCGGCGCGGGGCGTCGACCCGAGTGGCTCGGAGAAGTGCGGCGAGCAGTGCTCCGGGTGCGTTGATGGATGGCGGTACACGCCGCGAAAAAATAAGCAGAAGCTGCGGGCGACGCGCGCGCGGCACAAGAAGCTGCGGGAGCTGTCGCTCGCGGGCTACGCGACGTCGTTCGGGCCCGGGCGGCCGCTCGAGGCGGGCGTGGCGGCGGCGCTGGAGAAGAACTGATCCTCCGCGCGGACGGTGGCCTTCGGGTCCGTTTCGGACCGCGTCGATGGCGTCGACGGGATATGTTGCGCGGTGCCGCGTATAGTTTGTCTTTGTATTTCTATGGTGCTCAAACCCGAAACGTCTCGAGCCCAAGGCGAAGCTAGCGGCTGTAAGACACTAGCAAGCCTGGGGCAAGGTTCTACATGTACTCACCCACAATTGCGTCGACAGTCGCAAGAGAGCTCACGCGAGATTCAGGTAATCTCTAGCAAGCACTTGTGCGACCGACGAGAACAAGAGACGTCTCGGTCCCGTCCAGGAGAAATCTCTCTGGAAACTCGCCAGAGTCGGGCGAGTGCCTCCGGTGCGTCGTGATCTACTAGTGCGCGGTACCGCAGCGGCGTCCGCTTACGCCTCCGCCTTCGACCGATTGGCGCAACGGTAGCGCGTCAGATTCCAGTCCTGAAGGTTGCGCGTTCGAATCGCGTATCGGTCACTGGAGAGACTAAAGCCGCCGTCGCGACGGTACACCAACACAGGCACGGCTTCCACAACGAGAGTAGTCGCCGACCCGCGTAATGGACGCTTGATAAAATTACTAACCCCCTACTCCTCGCGCGCCGTAGGCAGCCGACTCGGCGCGCGAGACGCCAACGACTCGGCGACGTTTTTCGGCCCGCCAGTCCTATAATACGGAGACCAGGAGGGAACCCCATAGCCCTGAATCCGGATCTGGTCCTCCGAGAGTTTGCCACCTCTAAACCCGTACTGCTCGAACCAGTACGCGTCGGGCGCTAAACCCGACAAAGGCTGCTTGACGTAGTCCTTCGGATTGCGGAAGTAGGGCGACCACATGGGCACGCCGTTGCCATAATCGCGGGCTTTCTCCTCAGAAACAGCTCCACTGAACCCGAACTGCTCGAACCACTCCTGGTCACCTAAAGGTGTATCGGGGGGGAAGGATCTCTGTGTGGACGGTGCGCGGTACGTCGTCCGGTGCGTGTCGATGTCCCACTTGGCGCGGTTCGGGTCGTTGCGGCCCACACCTCTACTAGTGGGCTGGCGCGAGCCGTAGGCCGAGGGCTGGCGCGAGGATCTCTGGGACGGTGCCGCGCTCGGCATGGGCGTGGGCTGCCTTGCCCGCAGTTTCGACTGCGACGCGACCTTGCTGAAGCGGACGCCGTCCTTGCCCACGTACCCTGTCCCGAGCGCTTTGCGATGCGCGAGGAACTTCATCCCGGGTCTGACGCCCTTGGGCACCTCCGTCGTGAAGCGCTGGCCGTCGTCGTCCTTGAAGAGGAGCTGCTGGCCCGGTTTTGCCCCCGGGGGACAAATCAGGGTGAGGGGCGCTACCATCGTTAGTTGTTTTGCTGTCCGGCGAAACTTCAGCAGCCGTGGAACCCGCGAAGTGCGTCTTGGTCCCGCGCGCGCGTCGCCGGCGTTTTGGGGCAGCCCTCTCTCCCGGAGAGGCGGCGCTGAGCTTGGAGACGGCCATTTTGTCCTCGCGGCCGAGGCGTCGGCGGAGGCGTGGACCCGTCGCCGGCCGGTCGCAGAGCTGTGGAACGAAGCAAGGCGCCCATGCGCGGGGGAATTGCCGATGGCCGTTGCATCAGCAGCGCCGCCGCTGTGACAGCCGAGCTTCGGCCCTCAGCGCTGCCCCAAACGGCCTCCGCGCCTCCGCGGCCACCAGCGAGCCCACCCCGGACGCCCAGCGGCCCCCCACGCCGAGGCGGCGTCGCCGCGGCGCCGCCCAGCGACAACAATGGCCCTCAGCAAGGAGCAGATGCAGGTGATAGCGAGGAACGCTACATTACGCGGGAAGACGCCGGACACCAGTCGTAGATCCACACCGAAGAACTCGCGACCGAACAGCGCCGCATCTACCGGCAGGAGAGCCCTGGAGACGACGCGCCGGCCGACCACCCAGGAGTATGCCGGACTCACCGCAAGACCCAAGGACGACGAGGTCGTGCTGGTCTGCCCCGAGAACACCGTCCCAGGAGAAGCTTTGTTTTTCAGAGACGGCGGCCTGAAATGCAAGACCACGGTCCCGAAGAACGTGCGGCCCGGGCAAAGATTCAAGGTCCGAAAGTCGGAGTGCTCCGTCAACGGGCAACCGGCTAAAAGACCGCCGCGACCTTCTAGAGCGCAATCAGCACCTTCGAGGCGAGACCCGAAGCCGAAAGCTTTTCAAGCCCCTCTCAACTTCCCGGAAACGAAGCCGCCAATGGACCCTTATCAAGATGTAGACAAGAAGGACCCGTACCGGGATCCGTTTGTTCGTGATTTACCGAACGTGACCTGGAAGGACCGCCAACTCATCGAAGAGTATAAAAAGAGGAGAGACTCGGGACTTGTCACGGACGAGGCCTACTGGCAGGAGCAGGGCTTCAAGGCCGTCGGCGATCCGTCGAAGATCAGCGAGAAGAAGAAGAAGGACTACGGGTTTGGGGCGCCGAAGTGGTCGCCCTACTACCGCTCTTCGCAAACGAAAGAGCAGATCGACAAAATTGCCGCTGCTCCTGTGGAGAGCGCTTTAGGGGACCAGGAGTGGTGGGAGCAGTTCGGCTTCAAGGGGGCCGTGTCCGAGGAGAAGAAGCGCGACTACGGGAATGGGGTTCCTGGGTGGTCTCCTTATAGTCGTGTTCGGTCAGGTGGTCCGCTCGTGAGAACAGGACTACCGGCGGATGCCTACTGGTTCAGCCAGTTCGGCTTCAAGATGGGCCAGGTGTCCGAGGAGAAGAAGCGCGACTACGGCTTCGGCATCCCCTTCTGGTCGCCCTACAACCGGCCCAAAGGAGGGCCTCAGCGCGCGGCGTCGGCGCCGCCTACGCGCTCGTAGTGTCACAAGGACCTCGCGTAAGTCACAAGGACAACACTTAATTAAAGGGTTCGCGCCGACGGCGCGGAGCAACTCATGTGTGCAGCCGCCACTTCACAACATGGGGAAACTTCGCCACCAGCAAACCCTCGCGCCGCAGGTAGTCCGTCACTTGACTACAGCCGCTCACGTCCAATGAAGTCAGCTTCGGACAGCCTCTTGACAGGGCGTCAATACCCGCGTCGGTCACGTTGCGATTGCCGTGGAGCGAGAGCCACGTCAAGTTCGGACAGCACTCACCGAGCGCGAGCGGGGCGTCATCATCGACCGAAACGCACCAACTCAAATTCAAAATCTCCAGCCTTGCGGCGGCCGCGCGCGCTATCTTTGCGATTGCATTTCCATCCACATTTCTACTCCCGGTGCAGTCGAGCCGTCGTAAGTCAAACGCCCGAAGGCGACCGTACATTGATAGTCCAGCGTTGGCGTAGCAGACGAGGCCCGTCAGTTTTAACGAAGCTAGAGTCATGAGAGACGCGTCGGTGAGCGCGGGGCACCTTGTACAGTCGAGGAAGTGGAGGTGTGGGGCGTGCTCGACCAGAGCCTTGACGCCGGCGTCGCTAATTAACGAGCAGCCGGAGACGGAGAGCTCTCGTAAGCTACTGGGCAGAGCCGCCAACGCGTCGTCGCCCAGCCGGACGTGGCGGAACAAACCCACTACTTCTAGTCTGCTGCAGCTTCCTAGTAGTCTCGAGACCGTTGCTGGGTCCGCGTCCGGGACGCCATTTAGATTCAAATGCTTTAATGTAGCGTGCTGCGTCTCGGCGACGGCGTCGAGGATCGATGCGGCGCGGCAGAACTCGAGGTTTAATGAGGTGAGACGGTGCTTCTCCAGCAAGGACGGGAGCAGCGCCGTCGCTTTTGCCGCTCCTAGCTTGGAGTAGAGCGGTCGCGCGTCGAGCTCGTCGACGACGACGCTCTCTCCGATGATTTTGCTCGTCGCTTGGGTTCTACCTTTGCATTGTAGCGAGGTGAACGGGAGGATCAGCGGCAGCGCGGCGTCGAGCGGCGTCGTAACCTCTGTCGGAACCGCTGCGGCGTCGGCGTCGTCCCCAGCAGGCCTCCCAGCCTGGGCAGGGGTCGCTTCCATTTTTTGCTACCGCGTCACAGCCGTGCTCAGGTCGGTTCCAGCGGTGCCTGGAGATGCAGAACTGCTGCAATAGACACAAATTATTGGCGTAAGACCCAACTTTGGGCAAAAAGCTGCGGCAACCGTAGCTAGCGGCATGTAAGGCACTAGCAAGCACCTTGGACAAGAGTCCGCCGCTGAAGCAGGAGCTGGGCTAACGCCCAGCGTGCCGCGGCATAGGCGTAGTCTTAAAAAACGCAGCGCCGAAGCGTTCCACAGAGTGAGAAGCGTCAGTTCGCCCCGGTCTTCGAGCTGGAACCCGGAAGCCTGCCGCTGAAGCTGAGTCATATAACGGTCTAGAGACGCCACGGCAGCCCAGAAGTTTGTGACGGCTCACGGATAAGCTGGTCTGGTGCCGCCGCAACAGAAAATCATGGGCGGCCTCCGCAGCCTCTGGTGGCGCCGCGCCGCCGAGCACCACAACGCCCAGCAGACGAGGATGTGGGCCGAGTACCAGTCGCGGGGCTACGGCGAACAACAGACGACGGTCCGGCCGCGGCGGCGCCCGCGCACGGAGCCCCAGGACCCGGTGCTGTTTGGAGTGCTCATGGCCCTTGCGATCGGCGTCGCCTGCGTCCTGACGCTCGAGCCGACGACCTGCCCCTACGCTGATAAAAACAGCCTCCTCGCGTCGCGCGACCCCTGGCAGACGGCGAATAGTACGACGCCGCCGCGCTGGGCCGACCTCAACGCGACGATACAGAACGGCTTCACGCGCTGCGGGAAGTACGCGAACGACACGGGCCTGTTCGTGGATGATAGTGGAGGCGGCGCGGGCACGGCCTACGGCTACTCCCGTGAAGACGTGGAGGCGCTCGTCTCAAAGGCCGAAAGTGTCGTGGCGAGTCACAATTATGGGAAGAGGCCGAACGACGCGTACTTCCTCGAGGCGCTGGCGGGCCACGTGGCCAACGGGTCGTCGGTGCTGGTCGTAGGCAGCGCGGAGCCCTGGCACGAAGCTATTTGCCTCGCGCTCGGCGCTTCACGAGTGACGACCGTCGACTACGGTTCAAGAAAATACGAGCACCCGCAACTGGACCAGGTCAATGCGAGCTTCTGGGATCAGCTAGACGACGCGAATCTAGGATATGACGTCGTCGTCGCGGCGTCGTCACTCGACCACGACGGTCTGGGCCGCTACGGCGACCCCATCGCGCCGGACGGCGACCTCCTGACGATGCGGTTATTACTAAGGGCGCTCGCGCCCGGAGCAAAAGTAATCCTGAGCGTGCCGGTGGGGCCCGACCGGGTTATTTGGAACCTCATGCGTATTTATGGAAAAGACCGCCTCGCGAGATTGATAGACGGCTACGACGTCGTTGAGAGAATAGGCTACGACTCCACTAGACTAGATGACGCGCCCGAGAATGTGCTACGGACGTACGAGCCGGTGTTTGTATTAAGCGTGCCGGATCAGATTTGTATGCAGGAGGAGTTCTGGTGCCATGATCCGTCGGTCTTCGGCCTTTCCATCACGTCCTTGCTGAAGGGATTGGCGGTGGCGCTCATGGTCGTGTCCGTCGCGAGGTTTGTTCAGGCGGGCTATTACCGCGTGGCGGGGGCGGAGCTCGTTATCAACGCCATTGCTTTGGTCACGGCGCCGGACTTCTGGGGGCCGGCGGTCGGGCTCCTCTGTGTGCTCATGCATAGCTACTACATCACTTATACATCGCGGCCGCGCGTCGTCGACTTCGGCCGCGCGCCGCGACTGAGGTGACGCGCGCCGCGCCGCATCGAACATCGAAAGAAGCGACGACGGAGATGCGCGCCGCGCCGCATCGAACATCGCAAGAAGCGACGACGGAGGCACTACATGACGCCCGGCGACGCCTACTGGGTAGGCGTCGCCCGGCCGAGGAAACCCGCATATCTGCCCCTTGACCCGCTTATTTTAATATCATTGTGATGATCTTACTGTGTCCCCCTCCGACTCGGACTCTTCGTCGTCGTAGTCCTCCGACTCGGAGTAGTCCCCGGGGTGCAGCAGGCGCCCGACGCCGGACTCCGAGGACTCGAGGCCTCCGCCGCGGCCCTCGAGGAGTGAAATGAGCGCCCTCAGGTGCGGCTCGTCGCTTTCCGTGACGCGGCCCCAGCCGCCGCCCTCGCCGGCCAATTCCCACGCGACCGTCGTCAGCGCCGGGCAGCCCTTCACAAGCTTGAGCACTTCCGCGGCGCCGAGCGCCGGGACGCACGACAGATTCGCGGCTCGCAAAGTCGCCGCGCACCTCCCCTTCAGCACGACGTCGACGACGGCCGGCGTGAGCGCGTCCATCGACGCGACGTTGAGTTCCACGAGGTTGCCGAAGCTCGCCAGGACCCGGAAGCACTCGTCGCCGTCGTTGCCGCAGTGCGGGAGCGAGATCCGCTCGAGCGTCGGCCGGGCCGCGTGGAGGGCCTCGTAGAAGGGGCGACCGAGGCACATGAGCGACGGCAATGCAAGCTCCTTCAGCGCCGGGCAGGCCCGGACGAGTTCGAGGATCAGCTCCGGTGAGATTGCGGTGCGGCCCATCCGCAGCGCGACCAACCGCCCTGGCAACGGCGACGCCAGGAGCCATTCTACGAGCGCGGGGCTCACGACGCAAAAGTCCAAGTCGATCTGGTCCGCATTCGTACAGGTATGCAGCGCGCGCTCGATGTGGTCGAAGCGCGACGGGATGACGTGGGACCCGTGCCCATGGCTGAAGAACTCGAGGCAGCGCAGGTTCGGAAACGCGGCCGCGTAGCTCTGCGCGAAATTAACCAGTGTGGCGGGGGCGTTTGTAATTCCTCACAATCTCACAATCATTCTCGAGCACAAGTGACGTCGACGCGATGTTTTTTTGCGCACTGGCCCGGACCTCGACCGCGCTCCCCGTGCAGGGTAACTTCACGACCTCGAGCAGCGGGCACGCTTGCGAGATCTGGACCGCCAGTTGCTCGACGTCCGCCGTCTCGATGTTGGGCACGTCGATCACGCAGACTAGCGTTTGTAGAAGAGGACACGCGCGAACCATCTCGAGGAGGCGCGCGTCCGTCACGGCGCAGCGGTAGAGGCACAATTTCTG
>Ga0115012_10002460_pt1 | contig 10815 bp, 24 predicted proteins | sample TroAtlMetagenome_FD_88706 | JGI IMG/M metagenome (GOLD analysis project Ga0115012, IMG submission 88706) | Marine eukaryotic phytoplankton communities from Atlantic Ocean - Tropical Atlantic ANT10 Metagenome | ecosystem: Environmental > Aquatic > Marine > Oceanic | place: Tropical Atlantic...
TGGACAAAAAGTAATAGACAAAGTACAGCAATTTCTGTATAATCAAAACATATGAAAGAATATAGACTAACTGTAAAGGTTGGTGACCTAGTAGAAGTTGGTAGATTTAGAAATGTATCTACTAAAATTAAAAAAATAGAGTTGGATGAGAACGGACAACCTGTTATAATAACAAACAAAGGTGCTAAAAAATTATTAAGTTGTAGATTAGCAAAACTACATCCAGGTAGTAAAACACCAAAACAGATATTAATGGAAAAACGTAAATGACAGAGTTCACACAAGGCATACAAGGAGCATTCAAAAAACTTTTGACAAGTTCAAGTCTAGCATTGGCATTGATTTACACGGTTGGCCATGTTATAATTGCTATGACTGTTGTGAGTGTAATGACAGGAGCAAGTTTATGGGAGGCAGGTGCAGTTGCACTTGTTGAACCAAGTATAAATGGTGTTTGGTTCTATGCATTACACAAAATATATAAAAAAATTAAAGGATATGAATAATGAAGGAACTTTGGGTAGAAAAATATAGACCAAAAACACTGAAAGAATATGTTGTCCGAGATGAAGCACAGCGAAGTCAGATACAGACATGGATCAACGACAAAGCCATTCCGCATCTGTTGTTAAGTGGTGCTCCGGGTGTAGGAAAAACTACACTGGCAAAAGTTTTATTCCAAGAACTAGAAGTAAGCAGTTATGACATACTAGAAATAAATGCTTCAAGAGAAAATTCTGTAGATACTGTAAGAGAAAAAATTAATTCATTTGTACAAATTATGCCATTTGGTGCATACAAATATGTATTGCTGGATGAGGCAGATTATATGAGTCCAAATGGACAAGCGGCATTACGTGGTGTAATGGAAATGTATCATACATCAGCAAGATTTATTTTAACTTGCAATTATCCCAACAGAGTTATTCCAGCACTCCATTCAAGGTGCCAAGGTTTCCATATGGAGACAATTGATAAAAATGAATTCACGGCAAGAACAGCAGAAATATTAATTGCAGAACAGATGGAGCCAGACATAGAAATATTAGACACTTATGTGAAAGCATCGTATCCTGATCTTAGAAAATGCATCAATATGATACAGCAAAATTGCAGAGATGGTAAGTTACAACCACCGGCAAAAGGAGATTCAGGACAACAGGATTATAGATTGCAAATGGTTGAATTGTTCAAGCAAGGCAAGATACAAGAAGCAAGGAAACTTGTTTGTGCCCAAGCAAGACCAGAAGAGTGCGAAGAGATATACAGATGGCTGTATGACAATTTGGAGATCATAAGCAAAGATGAGGATGCACAAGACAAAGCAGTTCTCATAATCAAACAAGGGTTAGTAGATCATTCATTTGTTGCAGATCCAGAAATCAATTTGGCAAGTGTAATGATAAAACTTGCAAGGCTATCCCAGTAACTAATAAATATCACTATGTCAGCACAAGATATAGAAACCACAGTATTAGATCAAATCAATTGGGATAAAGTAAGCGACATCATAAAAAATGTTGACCCCAAAGAATTTTTTGTTGAAGAAGCATTTTTCTTTCCAACTGACCGTAACAGGACTGAAGACAAAAGCACGGAGTTGTATGCAAAGAAAACAGAAATAATGCAATGGCACAGCAAGGATTTTCCTTTTGTAAAAGAATGTGTTCCAAAACATTACTTTGACAAGTTTGGTATAAAGTATGATACTGCCGCTGTAAAAATAAATGGTATGAGACCAGGAAATTTTTCTCATCCACACATAGACAGATACAACGGTTTCAAACAGAAAACAAATCCAGGTAAAGGAATCAAAGCAGTAAAGAGAGTCTGGGTGGCCATAACCAATCAACTTGGTCATGCATTCTTTTTAGATAAGGACACAGTTGTTTACGGGTGGCCCAAAGGCACTGCGTTTGTATGGCACGGGACAGCCATGCACTCTGGTTGCAACGCCGGATTAGTAAACAGGTACTGGATGTCATTCGAGGGAGAGCCAGTAGATCTAGAAAAATTTCTAGAGGAAAGAAGTAAAATATCGAATGGGAAAAAAGCATAACAAAAAAAGATTTTTCTGTGTAAAATACATTATCAAACCTGATAAGAAGTTTGACGAATTTGTTGAACTGTCAAAGAAAAAGATCGGGCCAAGCAAGGCACGGGAATACACAGTGATACTAGATCTCGTCAACAAAGAGGTCATGAAGAACGAGTTGCCAGGAATTCCTGTGGCTCAGAGGGATGAAATTCCTTACAGTAGGATCGAACAGCATTACCGACAATGGTACGCTGAAGCAATAGACGCCTTTATCAAATAACCGTACTATACAAACGTCTAAGGAAAGCAGACTGTCTTGCTTTAAACAGTTTTCTTAGAACTCTACGTCTCCTCCTGTCCTTCTGTTTTCGTATTTTCAGCCAATTTTGATTCAGAATATACAACTTCGCTCTCTTGTCGTATACACGCTGTTTCCTCATTAATTTCCATAGTTTCCTCTGGAATAAAGGTCGCATTTGTAGGCTTTTGTAGATTAACATATGATTCCTCGTAGGTTGTGTTTGATTGTGATTTGATGTGTCTAGGTTTTCGACTCATGTACAAATACTTACTATCAAAATACCAAATAAACTATGCATATTTTACAACACAGTTATTAAGGATAAATAAGAATTACTATGCATGATGTATTAGACATAATCAAAAACGTACAATCACTATACGCAGTAGGACCTACTCTGTCCATTTTAAAGGATTTTGAACGTGTGGTAGACGAATTAGATGTGTATGTTTTTCAAAATTGGGAAGACGGTGAACTGCTGTCTGGTCCTGTTGACTCTAGACATTTTGTAACTTGCTCGTTCATGTGGCCAGCAGATAAGATGCCTGATCCTGCAGGTGGAAAGAGATTACTAGACAAAGGCTGTAAGGTTTCTTACAAAAGAGACGAGTTATTGAAGCCAAGAAAGATTAAAACTCCAGACGATTACAGACCTGGCACAACCAAAGGCAAGATCGACGCCCACGACATTTGGGTAGTGGAGATTAAAATGCCAAAAGAATTAATAGGTAATTTCAAACACGGCAAAGATGAGATTGAAAGAGGTGACTCACCAGTTGAAACCATAGGAGACTTAGGTTTAAATGATATTAGTTAATGAAGGTTTAAAAGCCGGAGACTTGGAGGGAGTAGTCTCAAACAGATTTTCCGTTGATCAATTCAAATCTAAGATGGGCGATGACAAGAACATCATGGTCCTAGCATTCAGTGTAGATGGACAGGCGCCTGCCAAAGATCTAGAGAGATTTGCAGAGGCAGGATACAAAGAAGTGTTGGACGCAGATGCCACACCAGGCACACTGGAAGACGGCAAACACAGAGTTTTTGTAGAGTTTGCAAGAATTGAAAATGTTAATCAGAGTATTTTCAAATTTCTAGAAGATTTAAAAAAACTTACGAACATAGAAAAGTTTGAATTCACATATCACAAGAGAACAAACCCGTTTGAAGCAAGTGCGAAAAACCTAGCAGATGTATTGCCTAGGACGCCGGAAGCCTACAACCAGAAAATAAATGCACTCAGGTTAGGAGAAGTAAAAAATTTCTTTGACCGATTCCAAATGATGGAATTCAAACTAGACAACAACATGGTCACGATAAAGAAACAGAATGCAGATGAGTTAAAATTTGAACTTCACGCATATGGCGAAACGAAACTGGTCATGAACGAAGTCAAAGCATTCAAATTAGATCAAACAGCAATGAGCGAATGTATATTCTTAACCAAGTATTTTGGTCCTTACAATATCACAAAAACTACAGAAGACAAATTCATATTCAGCAAAGACGGTCATTCGACATTGATGAGCAAATCCGGCTGGTAAAAAAATAATATACGCATATATTGATAAATAGTTGCATGAGATTAAGTGCGAACTTCACATTACAAGAATTTACTAAAAGTCAGACAGCCACAAGGCAAGGCCTAGACAACACTCCCAACGAACAACACCTAGAAAGTGCCAAAAAACTATTTGAGAACGTTGTGCAAAAAGTCAGAGACAATTTTGGTGTCACAGTAATCAATTCAGGATACAGAGGACCGGCACTAAACGAAGCGGTTGGCGGATCAACCAAATCACAACACTGCAAAGGTGAGGCCGTAGACATAGAGTGTCCGGGCACTCCAAACTATGACGTGGCAAACTGGATCAAAGAAAACTGTGACTTCGACCAATTGATATTGGAATTCTACACACCGGGTATACCTGATTCAGGTTGGGTACATGTGTCGTACAAAGCAGAAGGAAACAGGAAACATGTTCTTACAGCAATGAAAGAGAATGGAAAAACTGTTTACAAGTCAGACCTAATCCAATAAATACGTATATTATGTTTAGCAGTATAAGAATGATATTTGCAGTACTCCTGATCACAGGTATAGCAGGTGCGGGTATGTACGTGATGAAATTAAGAGCGGACAACGCCACACTTAAAGTAAATCAAATCAAACTTGAAACTGCTGTTGCTGAACAAACAAAAGTTTTGGAACAACAGAAAAAAGACTTTAATGCAATCTTAGAAAGTAATAAAAAATTAAATGTTCTGATCAACACATTCAAAAAAGATCTAAATGAATTAGACAAGCGTTTCAACAAGAAGAAAAGAGACGTTGGCAAACTAGCCATTGAGAGAACTAAATCTGTTGAGAGAGTAATCAACAAAGGTTCCGCTGAAGCAACTAGATGCGTAGAACTTGCCAGTGGTGCAGAGAGAACAGAAGAAGAATTAAAAGCAACATTAAAATCGGAGATAAACACGATGTGCCCTAGTCTGGCAAATCCTAATTTTGTACCTTATGAATAAAATTTTAGCAATAACATTGATAGTATTACTGACAGGATGTAGCATAGGTGGCGAAAAGAAGATCAAGATATTCTCTGTTGAACAGCCAAGAGAGAAGTTGAACCTACCAGAACCAATGCCATTAACCCTAGAAGACATACGTTGGATAATAATCACTTCTGAGAATGCTCAAGAGGTGTTTAAAAAACTAGAAGAGGCAGGCATAGATCCCGTGCTGTTTGGATTAACGGATAAGGATTACGAGTTGCTGGCTAAGAATTTTGCCCAGATCAGACAAAAACTGCAGGAGACCAACAACCTGCTTGACGAATACAAGAAGTACTACGAAGATTCTGGTAATACACAATAAATACTGCTATTATGAAGATCAGCGATAACACATCAATTTCAATGCCGATGAGGAATTTACTTTCCATCATTGGTGCTGTTGCTGTTGGTGTGTGGGCATACTTCGGAGTCATCGAAAGAATAACTCTGCTAGAAATGAATAATGCATTACTAACCAAAGACCTTGAACAAGCAGAAGAAAGACTTGGACAAGATATTAGCAAGAACAACGAATTTAGAATCAAATGGCCTAGAGGAGAGTTAGGTTCTCCGCCAGCAGACTCAGAGCAGTTCATGTTGATTGAGCACATAGCGATGCAGGTCGAAAAGATTCAAGAACGTATGGAAGACATGATGAACAACGGTGTCAACATCACAAGACTACAAGAAGATGTTAAGTCGTTGAGAGAAGATGTTGAGAAATTAAAAGATGGACAAAGGGAGATCAAAGTAAATGGCAGTACTCACTAGAATATTAATTGTACTATTTTTGCTGACAACAACAGCAAGTGCATTAGAATATAAACCAGGCAAAAAACATCCAAACAAAGAAGGCGTTATAGGTTTACTATTATACCTAAACGGCAAGATGATTGAACACGTGTTCAAACCAAACTTGTCTGCTTGTATGAAATCAAAAAGAGTAGCACAAAGACAAATGGACTCAAATGGTAAAGCAGAAAGAGTTCAGTTTGCCTGTAAGGTGCTTGTGGCAGATTTAGAAGAAGATTCACAGACCAAATACGGATTTAGAATAACCAAAGTACACTCAGGAAACTAATATGAAATTATTTCATAACGCTTGGGAAAAATGGGCATTTATATTTTGTCTATTATTTTTAACAGTAGTTGGTATCAATTATGCTAATGCAAACTGTAATGGTTGCGGGGAAGGTGATCATTCTAACCAATGCAATCTAGAGCATGATCACGATCATGAACACGAGAAACCAGCAGAGAAAATAATGATCGAGGAACACAAGACTTCAAGTTCAGAACCGGAAAATGGTGTGGTGTTTGCTGTTTGTATTTTTGCTATCGCTGAAGACGGATCAAGAATTTTAGTTGATCATAGAGCAAGTGAGAACTTGATGGACTGTTTAAAAAATAAAAGAGAAGCAGAAAGAGATTACAGAGACCCAGAGAAGCGAGAAAAAATGTATCCAGGTGAGACAGTGTTCACAATGACCTGTGACAAAGTAGATGCTAAAGTTAGAATCAAAGAAGACGGTACTTGGGAAATCTTAGATATATTAGGTAGACACGAAGAAGCATACAGAGAAAAGAAAGTATACGAATAATATGCAAACAGTAATCAAAGTTATAGCAGAACACCTAGATGTAGCAGAAAGCAAAGTAGTACCTACAGCACACCTAGTAAATGACTTAGGTGCAGATCCATTTGACACAATCGAATTATGCATACAAGTTGAAAAAGCAACTGGTGTCAAAATATCAGAGGACGATGGTGACAAAGTCCAAACTGTTCAAGATTTAATAAACCTAGTAGAGAAAAAATAAATGTGGACCTACAGAGCAAAAGTTATTAGAGTTATAGACGGTGACACAGTTGACGTTGATGTTGACTTAGGTTTTGGCATATGGCAAAAGAATGAACGTGTGAGAATCATGGGCATTGACACTCCAGAATCAAGAACAAGAAACAAGATAGAAAAGAAATTTGGGTTGGCCGCTAAGGCAAAATTAAAATCATTATTAGGAAAAACTACTGTCCTAAAAACTACTATCAATAAAAAAGGTGTTGATATGAAAGGTAAGTTCGGCAGAGTGTTAGGTGATTTCCTACACAATGATAAACCTGTATCTAAAATAATGTGTGAGACAGGACACGCAGTAGCCTATTTTGGTGGTGCTAAAGCGGACGTACAGAAGCAACATATGAAAAACAGAAAGAAATTAGTAGCACAGGGCGTTGTCAAAGGAGCAATTGAATAAATACGCATATTATGATAAACGAAATTAAAAAATGGCTTATTAATGTTTCTAACGAACTATGCAATGGATCAGTTAATACTGCAAGTGATATTTGCAGTAAAACTAAAAAAGCAAACGCAGATTTTGTTAAAGCAATAATGTCAAATATAAAATAAAAATAGAGGAACAAATATATGGAATTAATAATAACACTTGCAATGAAATTCTGGCAATGGACAGTGTTAATCGCTGTCGTTATTATTGCCGCGATAATAAATTTTACAGACAAAAGATCAAAAACAAAAATGAAATTCAATTTCAAAGGAATGCCTAAATTACAACCGGTACCTATTCCAACTAAAGGAAAAGGATTTTGGGGTGGTATAATTTGTTGGTTACTTGCCACAAGAAACTGGGTATTAACAGATGACTGGAAGTATAGCATAGATGGTACAGAATACGTTATACCAGCAGGCTTCCAATTTGATGGTGCAAGTATTCCAAAATTCCTAAGAACTTTCTTCTCACCAGTTGGTGTGTTGTTGATAGGTGGACTGGTTCATGACTACGCATACAAATACAAAACACTCTTAAAGAAAAACAAAAAAGACACAATGGGTGAACTTACACAAAAAAGAGCAGATGAAATATTCAGAGACATCAATATCATAGTGAACGGATTCTACACAATGAACAGACTCGCATACTGGTCATTGAGAGCAGGTGGCTTTGTTGCTTGGAATGGACACAGAAAAAGAGACGCTAAAATCAAAGGCGTAAAATAATGGCTGAAGAATTAAAAGAAGAATTAAAAGAAGACAAATTAGTTGTACCAGCAGACACAAAGACTGCTTCTAAAAAAGTAAAAGTAGAATTAGAAGTTGATACAAGTGCAAAAGATCTAGGACCAAATCCATACGCAAGATTAATTCACTTGGCAAGAGCAGTAGACAGTTGGAGAATATTTCCAAGGGTTTTCATTACAACATACATCATCTTATTATACAAGTGTGTGATATGGTACATGAATCTTGAGGCTCCCACACTGGAACAATCAGGTTTGATATCGATTGTTGTAGGTGCAGGTGCGGCCTGGTTCGGTTTGTACACTGGCTCTAGCAGAAAATCAAAATAATTACCACACATTGACAAAACGTCAATCTGTTATACAATATAGTAATGAAAGATTATTATGACATCCTAGGTGTGTCTGAAGATGCCTCTAATGAACAGATTAAGAAAGCATTCAAGGAAATCGCTAAAAAAGAACACCCTGACCGGGGAGGCAACGAAGCACGATTCAAAGAGGCCAATGAGGCCTATGACACACTAAAGAATTCACAGAAGAGACACGACTACGACACCATGCGTAAATTTGGTGGTGCGGGCCATGGCGGTGCACAGCATCCGTTCTTCAATGAAGATATATTCGGTGATTTCTTCTCTGGCTTTGGTGGAAACAATGACAACTTTACATTCAACTTCACACAGGGACCAGGAAAACGAACAAGGACCTTTAGGTCCGGGCCAAGAGGCAATAGGAATGTGCAAGTGAGAATGGCTGTATCGATCAAAGAAGCAATGACAAGTAACGAAAAAACAATAAACTACAAACTGCCTAGTGGCAGAGACGAATTCGCCACTGTGAAAATACCTGCTGGAGTACAGCATGGAGTGACTTTCAAGTTCACAGGCATGGGAGATGATTCGATAAAAAACATGCCAAGGGGAGACTTAATGGTTGTGATGAGTGTGCTGGACTCAGACGGCTATACACGTAAAGGTAATGATCTATACACAGATAAAACTATTGACTGTTTCCAAGCAGTAAGGGGTCATGAGTTTAACCTACAGACCCTAGATGATAAAGTTATAAAGGTCAAAGTGCCTGCAGGCACACAACCAGGAACGATCCTGGCAGTAAAAGGACAAGGAATGCCTGTACATAAGACATTAAATATTCGTGGTAACCTGTATGTCAAGATACACGTGCTAATACCACAACTGTCGGCAAGCGATTTAAAAAAAATTAAGGACCTATGAGGACAAAGAAAAAATACATACACGTAAATCAACACGTTATACGTGCGAACAAGAAACACGGCACAAACGATCCTGTTATAACAATTAAACAAGGAAGTAAAAATACCTATTGTCACGAAGTAGATATTAAAGGACCAAGTAAAGTAATCTACGGCGGCAATGAGAAAGCAATATTGGCCTGTGGTGCTAGGGTAGTAATAGAGACTGAAGCAGATGTGGAGGTGGTGAAATGATACCGAGCCCTTGTATGAAAATATGTATATTCGACCAAGAAAGTGGCTATTGCCTTGGGTGTAGCCGTACAGAGGACGAAGTTGTAAAATGGAAAGACCCTGAAACTACTGATGAATGGAAAGAAGAAAATTTAAAAGAACTACGGGAAAGAGAACAACAATGATACAAATATTCCAATACCCACACGAAACACTAATGGAAGTAAGTTCCGAATGGAAACATGAGGACACAATACAAGGGTATGATGATATACAGAAGTTTGAATATGATTACATCAAATTGATGTTGGACGAAAAAGGCATGGGACTAGCGGCAAACCAAATTGGCATTACCAAAAGATTCTTTGCAATAGGGCACGAAACATTTGACACATTTAAGAAACATGTTATAATTTGGAATCCAAAGTTGATAAAAACAAGTGAAGAAAAAGTTATCGATGTAGAAGGATGTTTAAGTTTTAAAGGAATATGGTTGAAAGTAGAAAGACCAAAAACAGTAGAAGTAGAATATGAAACAATACAAGGAACAAAACAAACAGCAAGGCTCGACGGAATGGAATCCAAGTGCTTCCAGCATGAATGCGATCACCTTGAAGGTATTACGTTTAATAAGAGAGTCAGTAAACTACGATGGGATATGGCAAACAAAAAATAAAACGTCCGAGGGAAACTAAGGCATGGAAAATTTTAAATGGTACATACAAGAAACCAATTGGACGAGAGGACGTGGAATGGCTGATAGCAGGAATACAACAGGAATGCTATTGGGACGACAGAGATGTGGAAACATTCGATGCAATAAATTCAGGGAAAATAGATTGGAGTGGAAATGTTAGAAGCAAACGAAGGACTAGAAAACATATTCGAAAACGCAGTTAAAGAAGCGGAGAAGAGAAAACACGAGTACGTCACTATTGAACACGTACTATTGGCCTTGATAAAGGACGAGGCAATAGGTACAGTTCTACATGATTTTAAAATAAACGTGGGTATGATGATCAAGGACGTAGAAGATTATCTTGACACCAAGTGCAACGACATAATCACAAGGAGCAAAGAACCTATGACTCCAAGGAAGACTGCCTCTTTAGAACGATTAATGAACAGAGCATTTACTCAGGCACTATTCCAAGGCAGACAAGATGTAACTTCCGTTGACATACTAATAAGCATATATGCTGAAAAGAAAAGTTATGCGGCATTCTTTCTAAAGAAACACCAAGTCAATAAGCAAGACTTGATTGATCTTGTTTCTACAGAAACCATCCTCGACGAAGGAATGGCACAGATGGCAGGTGCACAACCAGGTGGTCCAGAACAGAAACTGAGACCTAACCAGGCAGATAGGATATTAAAAAGTTATTGTGAAAACTTGAATCAAAAATATTTTGATAAAAAGATCGATCCTGTAA
>Ga0115012_10002462_pt1 | contig 10813 bp, 6 predicted proteins | sample TroAtlMetagenome_FD_88706 | JGI IMG/M metagenome (GOLD analysis project Ga0115012, IMG submission 88706) | Marine eukaryotic phytoplankton communities from Atlantic Ocean - Tropical Atlantic ANT10 Metagenome | ecosystem: Environmental > Aquatic > Marine > Oceanic | place: Tropical Atlantic Ocean...
ATCACCAAGATTTCAACACCCCAAGCCGCCATGGCGCGCACTCCACAGACGACATCCGCCAAGGGAGACCCCTCGTAGCTGTGCTTGCGACCGCCCAACATCGCCACACGAGTGCCCGCCAAGTCGCCCACCAGCAGTTCACCATGGTGACCCACTACGGAGGTTTCTGGTAAGCCTGCCTCTGCGTAAGAAATGGCTTCAGCGCCACCCAAGGAGGTCTTGAGACCTCCGGCGCCGCTGCCCAAAATGATCACGGCTTTGGGGGGCGGCCCAAAACGGGCTCGACAAGTTTCCGCAACTTGGTGGAATGGGTGCTGTTCCGCATGTGTCATCAACGATAGTCTCCGGTCAACTGGTCACAGCCTACCTCAAGTGGATTGCTCGATGCCGTTCCCCATACCAATGGACCTCCCGCAGGTTGCGCAGCCGGAAATCGTTGTCGACGGTCGGGCCGATGAGTCGGCCTGGGGCGACGCGATGACGGTCGGCCAGTTTCAAGCGTACCGCCCGAAACCCGGCGTGCCGGCATCGATGCAAACATCCCTCAAGATGATGTCATCAAAAGAAGCCTTGTACCTGCACTTTACTGCAGAAGATGACAACCCAAACCGAATCCATGCAGGGTACGGTCGGCGGGACTCTCGGCGAAACGATGACTACGTTGGAATACTGATCGATACCCTCGGAACCGGGGAGCGCGGAAACCTGTTCATCGTAAATCCGTTGGGCGTGCAGCTGGATGGAACTTTGGTCCGCGGACGCGATCAAGAAGTTGTGCCCTGGCGCGGCGGGTGGTCGTCATGGGACGCGCGGTGGGAATCCCACGGGCGGATCACCGAAGACGGCTATGAGGTCGAAATCGCCATCCCTTGGGGTTCGGTCCGCCACCCGGAAGTGGTTGATTCCGCCAGGGTCATGGCTTTTCGCAAGGTCTCCCGAACCGCTGAAAGGAGCGCCTGGCCCGCTCTCGACCCGGAAATCCAAGGAACCTTGACCCAGACCACGAACATCGGCGGCCCCGGCGAACTGGGAGCCGGCGGCGGCCTCACTGTGTTGCCGGAAATGACGGTCACGCGGACCCAGGATGGTGTTCCCGACGACCGACTTGGCGTCGCAGGCATTGCCGCCGGGGGAACCGTCCGGTACGAACCGACACCCGGCCTGCAAATGTTGGCCACCCTCAACCCGGACTTCTCGAACGTTGAATCCGACGAAGCCAAGATTGACGTAAACAGCCGCTACAGTCTCCGGTACGAGGAAAAACGGCCGTTTTTCTTGGAGGGCCAAGAGTGGTTCAATCACCCCATCCGCAACCTGATCTACACCCGCTCCATGGTGGCCCCGCTTGCGGGCGTCCGCGCCACGGCCGAATCCGGAAAACTAGCCGTCGCCGCGCTGCACGTGTGGGACAACGCCCCCGCGCCCTCGGTTTCCGAAGGCGACAGTTGGGCCGACGAGGACCTCGAGAACAAGCAATCATTGGCCACAGTCGGACGATTTCGGTATTCGCTCGGACGCGACAGCATGGTCGGAGGGATGATTTCCGACAAACAAATTTTGGGCACCAACATGCGGCACCACCTGATTGGTGTGGACGCGCGGCTTGGCTTGTCGGAGCGGGTATCCATCGAGGGTGCAGCACTTGCGTCATCCACACACGGGCCCCAACAGGACGGCAGGGCTTCACCGGCGATGGTCTTGAATCAACGCGTCCGGACTCGCCACTGGAAAAACAGGAACGAAGCAAAGTACCTAAGTGACGGATTTCGAACGGAAAATGGATTCGAGCCAATCGCGGACTGGATGAGTTTGAGCAACGATAGCGAGTTCCACATCTTTCCTTCCATCGCCGCCATCCCGCGGGTCTTCCTGACGCCCGCTGAAGCCGAGGTGGCTTGGGCCACGGACGGCGAGATGCGGTTGTACGAGTGGAGCCCTGGGGCAGGCTTCTGGACCTCCAACGGTGCCATGTTCCTCGTGGAAGGAAACTTCAAGGGCGAAGAGTTCGCGGACCAATGGTTTGACACCCGCACGGTTCAGGCGATGGGCGGGGCCTCGTGGACCCATTGGCTGAGAACGTGGACGAATGTGGAAATCGGCGAAGGCATCTTGTACGACGAGGAAAACCCGGTCGTCGGGCAAACCCAAAGCCTTTGGCTGGACGTTGGCGTGCAACCCCTCACCTTTTTCCGAGTCGCCCCCCAGTTGGGCTGGGAACGTTTTTTGGACGGCGGAAGCGAAGTTTATTCCGGCTACGTGAGCCGAGTAAAAGCCGAAGTGTTCGCCACGCCCACCCTGTGGGCGCGGGTCATCGGCGACCTCTCCACCTTCAGCGGTCGCCGCAGTTACGAAACGCTTCTCGCATGGGAAAAGTCACCCGGTCGGGCCGTCTATCTCGGGGGGCATACTTCGATTGAAACTGGAACCGATGACGACCCGATCGACAACCCGGAACGGGAATGGACGGCGTTCACCAAGATTTCCTGGGTCTTCGGCGGTTGACCTTTCACCGCTGACACCGCACCAAGGCCTCACACGCCCACCAACCACACTTCAGACCAAGGCCGTCCATGAATGTGCTCACCCTCAACCTCACTGAACTGCAAACCGGCTTGCGCGCGCGCGACTTCTCATCGGCCGACCTCGTTGAGGCTCACATCGCTCGAATCGAAGCGGTGAACCCCTCGGTCAACGGCCTGGTCGCGGATCGTTATGAGGATGCCCGGAAAGAGGCGGAGGAGGCTGACATACGCCTGGCGTCCGGTGAGGCCGAACTTCCACCGCTCACGGGGATCCCTTGCACCATCAAGGAATTCATAGGCGTCAAAGGCATGCCACAAACCGGCGGCCTTCTCTGGCGCAAAGGCGTGGTAGCGGAGCGTGACGCAACGGTCGTCGCTCGCCTCCGAGCGGCCGGCGCCATCATCCTTGGCAGCACCAACGTTCCCGAGGGCGGCCTGTGGCTTGAAACCTACAATGCCATTTACGGCCGGACCAACAACCCTTGGGATGTTCGGAGGACCTCAGGGGGTTCTTCCGGCGGTGAAGGGGCCTTGGTCGCTTCCGGCGCGACCCCATTCGGATTGGGCTCGGATGTGGGTGGGAGCATCCGGATTCCGGCTGCATTTTGCGGAACGGTAGGCCACAAGCCCACCGGGGGCCTCGTTCCCAACACGGGCCATTTCCCGGAGGGCGTCTTGACCGAGGATGGGGGCCGTTTCCTCACGGTGGGCCCTCTCTCGCGCTGCGTGGATGACGCTTGGACCGTTCTGAAACTGATCGCTGGGCCCGATGATCAAGACGCCTCCATGAAGGCCTACGAACTCGGAGACCCCAGCGCGGTCGACCTCAACGGCATGGTTGTGTTTCCCGTCCCCACCAACGGACGGTCTTCGGTGCGTGGCGACCTTCAGTTGGCCATCGAACAAGCCGCAGAGGCGCTGGAGAACGCGGGGGCACGGATCGAACACCGCACCTTTCCCCGGCTCAAAAAGGCCTTCGAAATCTGGAGTGGCATGCTGGCGATTGGAACGGCCGTCCCCTACGTCGATATTCTGGGGCAACACGGCCCATTGAATCCATTCGTTGAACTCGCCCGCCTTTGGACGGGCTCGGGGCGGCACACGTTCGCGGCAATTTTTATGTCGGCCGCGGACCGGATTGCCGCTGCCGTGCCATCGATGGCCGTCAAATACCGCGAAATGGGCCTCGAGCTGCAGGCCGAGATGGAGGCCGCGCTCGGTGAAAATGGAGTGCTTCTTCACCCACCCTACAATCGGCCGGCGCCTCGACACTGGGACGCGTTTCGAACGCCATTTGTCCCCGGCTACACCGCCATCTTCAACGTCCTAGAGTTGCCTGTGACCCAAGTGCCCGCCGGCTTTTCAGAGGAAGGCATGCCTTTGGGCATCCAGGTCGTCGGTGCCCGCGGCCAGGACCATCTGACAATAGCCGCCGCCAAAATCATCGAAAAGGAGCTCGGCGGCTGGCAACAAGCGCATCCGGACTGAAATTTTGGTCAAAACCAAGAATAACTGTGTCGGGTCCCGCCGAGATTGGGTAAAACCCCCTCAGAATTGTGACAGTTCCGAAAACTGACCCGGTCCGGCCCCAACTTTGCTGGTGTCGGGGTTTTGTTTCCGGTACCTCCTCGACACCCACCCCCCATCTTCGCGACATTCCGATGCCCCAAGGGCATCATGGAGAAAAACGATGAATCGTTCGGTAATTATCGCCGCCCTGCTTACCGCTTGTGCCTCTGACTACAAGGTGCACGCCAACAATGACGCCCTGGGTGGCGCCGATGATTTTTTCGACACCGGAGTCACAGAAGCAGACCCCGAAGAAGAGCCCGAAGAGGAGCCGGACCCCGACGCGCCGGTGGCCATCTGCGACGTGACCCCATCCAAGGTCCGCCCCATCATCGAAAACGCCGTATGGATCGGGTCCGACTCCGTCGACCCGAACGACGAAGCCATCACCGACTACTCTTGGACCTTGGTTGACCGTCCGGTTGGATCCGCAGCCAGCATGCCAAGCGGTGGGTCGGCTGACCGCTCAGGGTTCACTACTGACCTCGCTGGCGACTACGTGGGTCAGCTCATCGTGACCAACGAGTCCGGTGTGAAATCTCCTCCCTGCGAAGTCACCTTGACCGCCGAGCCCGTCGAGGCCCTCTGGGTCGAGATGTTCTGGGAAAGCTCCGGAGATGACATGGATCTGCACATGTTGGCCCCCGGCGGCACGATCGAGACCGACACCGACTGCTACTACGGCAACTGCACCTTTGGCGGACTGGACTGGGGCATCATCGGCGAGGCATCGGACGACCCAATGCTCGACCTGGATGACATCCCGCTCACGGGCCCGGAAAACATCAACATTGAATCACCGGAAGACGACTCGTACACGGTGGTCGTTCACGACTACCCGGGCTCAGTGTTCACCGCCGGCAATGCAGTCACGATCAACATCTACTTGGATGGAAGTCTGCAGTGGTCCGACACTCGCGTGATCAGCGGCGAAGACACCTACACGAATTTCGCCAGAATCAACGTCAATGACGGAACCATCGACACGCTCTGACCGCCACTTGCCGCGGCCCCCGCGGGGCTTAGCATTAAGCACGTGAACACAGCGAACCCCCTAATTTGGCTGCTTCTTGGCGCCTGCTCCGAGTACGAGCTTGCGCCGAAGAGCGATGCGGTGGCCGGCAACAGCGACACCGGGGTAGTCACCTCACCGCCTCCACGCGTGGACACAGGCGAGCCGCCCAACTGCGACGGATTCACGGCTACACCGACCGGCGCTGTGGAGTCCTTGGACGATTGCTTGGCGGAACCAACAGTGGGCACATTCACGCCCAACATCGAATGGCAGTGGTCGGTAAATGACGTTCACATTGGCTACGACAACATCATGTCGTCGCCCGCCATCGCCAACCTCAACGATGACAACGAAGATGGGGTGACCAATGCCGATGACGTCCCAGACGTCGTATTCAGCACATTCGCCGGTAGCGGTTACTCATCACCCGGCGCACTGACAGCCATTCAAGGAGACGATGGCGCCATGCTGTGGAGTGTCATGGCTCCCGGCGGGTACCCCATCTACGGGGCTTCAGGCGTGGCGATTGCCGATCTAGACGGAGACGGCACCATCGAAGTCTGCGCAGCCGGCTCGACGGCGGCGGTGGTCTGCGTGAACGGTCATGACGGTTCGTTCAAATGGGCCGGTGGGACAGAAACTGCAACCTACGGATGCCCAGCCATCTCCGACATCAATGGCGATGGGTTTTCTGAGGTCATCTTCGGTCGCACAGTGCTCGACCACACTGGCGCCACGCTTTGGGTGGGCACAGGAGGCCGTGGCGGCCAGCACTCCATGAGCTTTGCCGTTGACTGGGATGGCGACGGGACTCTGGAGGTCATCGCAGGCAACACCATTTACCGTTCCGATGGCACCATCTTATGGAGCGACACTCAAACCGACCGCGCCCCGGCCGTTGGTGATTTCAATCTCGATGGCCTGCCCGACTTGGTGCGTGCGGGGAGCGGTTTGGTCAACGTCCACCTGAACGACGGCACCGAACTCTGGTCCATGCCGACCACGGGGGGCGGAGGAGCGGGGCCACCCACCGTGGCCGATTTCGATGGCGACGGACTGCCCGAGGTCGGAGTGGCCGATCTCAGCAAATACACCGTGTACGACACCAACGGGACCCCGTTGTGGTCGAACAACACGTCGGACTACTCGTCGTCCCAAACGGGCAGTTCGGTGTTTGATTTCGAAGGTGACGGCGCCGCGGAGGTCGTGTACGCCGACGAACACACATTGTGGATTTATGACGGGGCCACAGGTGCGGTCAAACTTGCCTTGGAGGGGCACGCCTCTGGCACCTTGATGGAGTACCCGCTGATAGCGGACGTCGACAACGACGGGTCGACCGAAATCATCGTGGCCAGCAACGATTACAACTTTTCCGGCTGGACCGGGATCACAGTAATCGGTGATGCCGAAGACACGTGGGCGCCCGCTCGGCCAATTTGGAACCAGTACAGTTACCACATCACAAACGTCCGAAACGACGGCCGAATCCCGATCATTCAAAATCCGAATTGGTTGAGCTGGAACAGCTTTCGAGCCGGAGGAACAGAGACCGGCCCAAGCCACTGGCTCGCCGATCTGACGTTCCGCGAACCCGAATTCTGCACGACCGAATGCGCTGACGGCGATGTCTATTTGTACCTTCCAGTCGTAAACCAAGGGATTGGGCCGGCGGAGAACGTCGCCGTCTCATTTGAGCGTCCCGATGGCACGCAAGTGAGTTTCGAAAACATCGACTACGTCGCAGAGGGTTCTGCACGCTCTCTCGGACCCATCCGGTTCACCCAGGATCAATGGGGCGAAGGCCGCCTCATCGCCGTTGTGGACGGCCCCGACAACATCGCGGAATGCAGAGAGGAAAACAATCGCCAAAACCTGGGCGATTGGCCCTGCGGGTGAATCAATCGAGGGCGGCGGACAACGCAGAATCCAAGTCTGAATGGGTCCATTGGTAGTCGGATGCGGTCAATGCGTGTGGAATCACACGCTTGCTCGACAAAATCTCCGTGGCGAACATGCCCAAAACAAGCTTCAAGGCGAAGGCCGGAGCGGGCACAAACGACGGCCTGTTCAGCTTTCGGCACAGCGCAGCGTTGAAATCCTTCTGGCGCACGGGCTCGGGTGCCACCACGTTGACGGGTCCGTTTACGTGTTCGGCGTGAAGTGCGTGGACGATCGAACCAACGGCATCGTCCAATGCCACCCAACTCCACCATTGTTGACCACCGCCGAGCGGGCCGCTGATCCCAGCCTTGGCTGGCAACAGCATGACATCCAATGCGCCGCCATCCCGGCCCAAGATGATTCCGAACCGCATCAGAGCCACTCGACAAGGCGCGGACGCCGCCAGGCTTTCCCACTCGATGCACAGTTCGGCAAAGTAGTCGTCGCCGGGGGGCGCATTCTCTCGCAACTCGGTTTCGGCGCCATCGCCGTAAAATCCGATCCCCGACGCGGATATCAACACGTTCGGCCGCGTCTCTGCTCTCTCAACGGCCTGCACCACTTTGGCCGTGGTGGTCAGCCGACTGGCCCGCACTTCTTCTATTTTCCGAGCGTTCCAACGCCCTTGGACCGTTTCTCCCGCCAAATGCACCACAGCATCCACTGGGGAAGAAAAAGCTTCATCGAGTGCATCCCACGAAACCGCCGACTCCAAGCCGAGGCGCTCCATCGCTTTTTAAGGTGACCGTGAGACGGCCACCACGCTGTGACCGTCGGCCAACAGCTTCGCAGTCAACGCCGAACCCAAAAATCCTGTGGCGCCCGTCAAAACAATCCTCATTGCGTCTCCAAAAATATCTGCGAAGCCAAGCACTTCAGTCGTTTGGGCAAGACCACAGAGAAAACACCCCGCGAAGCAAATGCTTCCGCCGCTGATGAGAGGCCGCCGGCTCTGCGCACGCCACGCCCCTCTTCAACGCCGATCACTACTTGATGTAGCCGTGGGTTTCGAGCCATTTGATGACGGTTCCCGCGGCATCCTCGGCGCTCTGCCCGTTCATCTCAAGGTGGATTTCCGGGTTTTCAGGCGCTTCGTACGGACTGTCGATGCCCGTGAAGTTTTTGATTTCCCCTGCCCTTGCTTTGGCGTACAGGCCCTTCGCGTCACGAGCTTCGGCGACCTCGATTGGGGTATCAACAAACACCTCCACGAATTCATCGGCCTCCACGCGCTCCCGGGCCATCTTCCGTTCAGAACGGAACGGTGAGATGAAACAAGACAGCGTGATCAATCCAGCATCGACCATGAGCTTGGAAACCTCGCCCACTCTGCGCACGTTCTCGACCCGGTCGGCTTCGGTGAACCCAAGGTCGCGGTTGAGGCCGTGGCGGACATTGTCGCCGTCAAGAGTGATCGTGTGATTCCCTCGGGCGTGGAGTCGCTGTTCGACAATGTTTGCAATGGTCGACTTTCCAGCACCGGACAGGCCGGTGAACCACAAAATCACCGGCTTCTGGCCTTTGGCTTCGGCCCGCGCGGACTTGTTGATGTCCATCGCTTCCCAGTGAATGTTCGATGCCCGACGAAGTTCGAAGTTGATCAAGCCCAAACCAACCGTGTTGTTGGTCATTCGATCAATCATCACAAACCCACCGGTGGCCCGGCTTTCCTTGTACGGATCGAAGGCGATGTTGCGGTCAACGCTGATGTTGCAAACCCCAATCTCGTTCAGGGCCAAGGTCTTGGTCGGCTCCTTGGCCAACGTGTTCACGTTGATTTTGTGCTTGAGCTGGGCCGGGGTCACGGTGGCTTCCTGGGCGCCAATTTTCATGACGTACGGCCGGCTTGGCATCATCTCTTTGTCGCTCATCCAGAGAAGCGTTGCTTGGAACTGGTCAGCAACGCCACAAGGGTCTCCGCCGGCCACGAGGACATCGCCTCGGGACACGTCGATTTCGTCGTTGAGCGTGACGGTCACAGACTGACCCGCGTGGGCGACATCCAAATCGCCATCGTAGGTCACAATTCGGGCGACAGTGGACTCGGTTCCGCTGGGCACCGACTTGATGCGGTCTCCTGGACGGAGTTCACCCGCTGCGATTTGACCAGAGAAACCCCGGAAGTCCAGATTCGGTCGGTTGACCCATTGGACGGGCATGCGAAAAGCATTCTCTCGGGCACGGTCACCCACCGGTATCGTCTCCAGATGCTCCAGAAGAGTCGGACCGGTGTACCAAGGCGTGTTGTCGCCCGCTTCGGTGACGTTGTCGCCTTTCAGTGCAGACACGGGGATGCAGGTGATGTCATCCACGTTGAGCACTTTGGCGAACTCTTTGTACTCCTCAACAATGCGCTCGTATGCCTCTTGCGAGTAGTCCACGAGGTCCATTTTGTTGATTGCGACCACCAACTTACGGACTCCCAGCATCGAAACAATGAAGCTGTGCCTGCGTGTTTGGGTCAGCAAACCATGCCGGGCATCAACCAAGAGAATCGCCAACTCTGCGGTCGAGGCACCGGTGGCCATGTTTCGGGTGTACTGCTCGTGCCCCGGTGTGTCCGCAACAATGAATTTTCGGCGGTCGGTCGAGAAAAAGCGGTAAGCAACATCGATGGTGATGCCCTGTTCGCGTTCCGCCGCAAGACCGTCGACAAGGAGAGCGAAGTCGATGTCGCCGCCTTGGGTGCCAACCTTTTTCGAATCCGCTTCGAGTGCGGCCAATTGGTCTTCAAACAAGAGCTTGGATTCGTAGAGCAGCCGCCCAATGAGGGTCGACTTTCCATCATCAACAGAACCGCAGGTGATGAAGCGCAACAGAGATTTGTTCTCTTGCGCATCCAAATAGGCCAAGATGTCCTCGGCGATCAAATCGTCTTTATGGGCCATTAGAAGTAGCCCTCCTGCTTCTTTTTCTCCATGGAGGCCGATGAATCGAAATCGATCACCCGCCCTTGCCGTTCACTGGTCGTGGTCAGCAGCATCTCTTGAATGATGTCCGGAAGGGTCGTCGCCTCTGACTCGACCGCTCCGGTCAACGGGTAGCAGCCCAATGTACGGAACCGCACCATCTTCTCCATCGGGACTTCACCTTCATTCAAAGGCAAGCGGTCATCGTCGACGAGAATCAGCACACCGTCCCTCTCAACTACGGGTCGCATGGCCGAGTAGTACAAGGGCACAATCGGGATTTTCTCGAGGTGTATGTATTGCCAGATGTCCAACTCGGTCCAGTTGCTGAGCGGAAAGACCCGAATGGATTCGCCCTTGTTGATCCGGGTGTTGTAAACGTTCCACAATTCGGGCCGCTGACTCTTCGGATCCCACCGGTGTTGGGATGTTCGAAAGGAGAAGATTCGCTCTTTGGCGCGCGACTTTTCTTCATCCCGACGGGCTCCGCCGAACGCGACATCAAAACCGTGTTTGTTCATGGCTTGTTTCAAACCTTGGGTCTTCATCACATCCGTATGAACGGCCGACCCATGACTGAACGGACCAACGCCGTCCCGAACGCCGTCTTCATTGATGTGGACAATCAAGTCCAGTCCCAATTCCGTGGTCAAATCATCCCGAAACTTGATCATCTCCTTGAACTTCCATGTGGTGTCCACATGCATCAAGGGGAAGGGAGGCTTCGAAGGGTAGAATGCCTTCATTGCCAGGTGCAGCATGACCGAACTGTCTTTCCCTACGGAATACAACATCACGGGATTTTCCGCGGTGGCTGCCACCTCCCGCATGATGTGGATGCTTTCGGCTTCCAG
>Ga0115012_10002463_pt1 | contig 10810 bp, 17 predicted proteins | sample TroAtlMetagenome_FD_88706 | JGI IMG/M metagenome (GOLD analysis project Ga0115012, IMG submission 88706) | Marine eukaryotic phytoplankton communities from Atlantic Ocean - Tropical Atlantic ANT10 Metagenome | ecosystem: Environmental > Aquatic > Marine > Oceanic | place: Tropical Atlantic...
TGATGCGTTTACATCGCTTATTGTCAGCACTTGGACATCTGAACTTCCCATTATAATAATCTCCTTATAAATAGGGGGAAATTAATCCCCCAATAATTTTATTCGTACATAGCTCTGCTTATTGCAGTATAATGCACATTTACTGCTTCGGCTGCTGCCGCTCCAGCTTCAATTCCAATGTAAGGAATAAAATCAACATCGTCAGTTAAGGCTGCTGTTTTTGTTGTTCCTGTTGTAACTGCTGTTCCACCAGTTGAGCCAGAAGTGCTTGTAACATTATATTGCTGTCCATTAACAAATATAGCCGCTTTTCTATCGCTATCAATTTCAATTTTAAAATGATAAGGAGTATTAGCCGCTACTGTAATAGGTAACTGACTAATATAATCAGTTCCACCAATACTGTGAACTAAATGCCATTTTGCATAATCAGTAAATGCTTCAGAGTTTGTTGCATCTGTTTGATATTTAAAAAATATTTGATTAGCATCTGTTGCGACTAATTGGTCATTAGTTAACTTTAATCCTGCCCATACTTTTTGGTTATCAAGTGCTGGCAACATTATAGAACATTCCCAATGAGTAGAATTTTCTGTTCCCCATTGAACACCTGTCCATGCAGATATTGAATCTGTATCACCAGTTCCTGCATTATCAAGGTGAGGTGCTAGAATTGATTGGTCTTGGTCAGCACCAGCAGTTGTCATTAATATTCCCGCAGAAGTTGTTGGAAAGGTGCATAAAGCTGAAGTCATATTAGTTCCTAAAACTTCAAAGTTCTTTTGACCTGCTCTTGCTACTTCAACAGTTGATGCAGCGTCTAAGTTTGCGTTAAGAATAGGTCTTTGTAAAAAATACTCTTCTAGGTAATACCTACGAGTGTCTTTAAGACCATTTATTGTTGTTCTGTCTTGAATTAAGCCAGTAGTAGTATTTTTACTTACTAACTTAAAATTGTTTTCAGAGCGAACTGCTCCTGAAAAAGTTGTATTAGCCATTTAAATCTCCTTGTCTTGGCAAATGTCAGTTACACCATGTAACTGTCAAGGTTTAATTTACTATAGCAAAAAAAAGGGCGGCTGAAAAGCCACCCTTTTAAAAAAAACGAATTATTATTCGTTAAGCAGCTCCTGGTGAGCCAAATACACAACGAGGATCTGAAAAACCAAAGGCATAACGCTCTCTAGCTTTATATCTCATGTTGCCTGTATCAAAGTCTGCTTCCATGCTTGTGCTTAATGGCATTCTTTCAAAATATTTGAAACCATTAGGCGCATCAGTTTTGATAAAAAACGCATCTGTGTCTGTTAGAAAATGGTTAATTACATAACCATCTGGTAACATACCCATGTTTTTCGCTGCATTTATATCATTATCAGCAGTTCCAGGTCTTAATGTAGACTCAAGAAGTCTATCTGCAACAAATTGAAGCGCTGGTGGAACAATAAGTTTCATTCCTCTTAATGCAACAATCATATTACGCTCATCTACAAAATTAGAAATATCAATTAATGAATTTTCTAATGATGTTTCATTCAAATCAGCTGCAGTGGATAATTCATTTCTGAATGTTCCTCCACCACCCAAGACATGAGCTGTAGAACATAGTTCTAGTCCATCACCGCCTGTGAAGTTTGAATCAAACGCGTTATTTAAAGTTGCAGCAGCTTTCACTTGCTTTGTGTGAGCCATTGACCTTGCTAATGCTTTTGTGTATCTAGCACCAAGCCTATCATATAGATTATCTTCCATAGCTTCTTCTGTTAAAGCAAAAGCTAAAGAGATAGTTTCCATAGTATATCTTGATGTATATACTTCATTTGCACTGTCAAAAGTTACTCCAGCACCTTCAGATTTTGTTGCAGCATTTCCAAATCCACTCAACATTACTTCTTCTTCAAACGCTCTGTCAGAAGATTCTGTTTCATAAATTTCAGTATGCTCTTGATCATAACGATCATATTCCATGCCGAACAATGCGTTCAGACCAGGTTCTAACTCTTTGACGAGTTGCGCTCTTGATATAGCCATAATCTAACCTCCCTTACGCTAATCCAGCAGACTTCTGTCCAAATATGTGGTTTTGAATCACACAATAAACATTAGTCGCATCTGATGATACATCTGAATTTTCTGGGTCTTGAGAGATATCAATAACTTTTACTGATAAAGTAGCAGTGGTTGCACCATCACTAACATTTAACTCAGCACCAGAAATTCCTGTTGTGGTAGACCCTGAACTTGTATAAACAATGTCAAAGTTACCTAATAAATCTGCTACTGGAAATGCAGCATTACATTGAATTTCAAAGATAACACTTGGGTCATCTATAATGAAAGCCTCAATGTCTGAAGCATTTGTTGAAGCAGGGTAATAATTGGAAAAAGTTTCTTTTCCAGTTGTTGGGTCAGTATATCTGCACCCATTGAATACACCAATAATTGGTACTGTACCTCCATCAGCGTGTACTTCTACACCACCGCCAGTGACTTGGGCAACCATGTCACCTTGAAAGATAGCAGTATCATAATTAGCAGCGATTCTATATCGGCTTTGTCCCCCATGAAAAGCTTGTCCGCCTATCATTTTTACAGGACGCATACCAAAAGCAGCATCTTGATTTGCCATTATTTTCTCCTAATAAGATAAATTAATTATTTTTCCTTTTGCCACCAAAGGCGACTTGGGATTTTCTATCCTTAGATATTGGCATAGCTGGATTTGACTCTTTCATCAAATCTCTGTCTACAGCCTCCATCTGAGTACTCGTTTTTTCCTTAAAATAATCATTTCTTTGATCAACTATTTCTTCTGGAATCCGTGCTAATATAAGACCACCTTGACCAATTACTCCAGCATTCTTGCCTTCATCAATCACAGGGGCATCAAAATCAGGATAATCTTCAGCACGCACTAATTCATAACCTTCCCTTTGCCGCTTATAGATATTCGCTTTATCATCGTAATCCATAACCCGTTCTCTAATCCACCTATGTTTATATCCCACAGGTGCTTCTGGAGCCTCTAATGTAGATGGTGGTGTCCAATGTGCTTTTCTTGCCTGCTTTTCACGAGTTGCAGTTTCTCGGTTTGAACGATCAACCATTTTATTATGCTCCCTTTCTGGTTTCTATTTTCGCTACCTCTTTTGCATATTGCTCTAAAGGTATGCGCATTTTTTTAGCAAAAGCGACTTGACCTGGAGTCAATTCAATTTGCTTTTTCCGCCCATTTGACATGGCTTTGCCATTAGCAGGTGCAACAGTCTGAGCGTTCTTTCTGTTACCCTGAAACTTATGAGGAAATTCTTTTTTCATTCTTGAATCAATTTCCTTGTAATAATCATCTGTTGAAGGGTCAAACCCATCAACAGCAACAATTTGTTCATGTATAGCTTGAGCACCTCTGGTCATAACCATGTCTTGACCAAACCAAGTATTTTTATCAAGCCAACCTTGTAATTTAGGATCTATATCTTGTTTTTTAGTGACTTGCTTTTCTTGGTTGCTTTGTTCCGCATTGCTTTCAGTTCCTTTTGTTTGCTCCGCTCTAGCTTTTTGGATTCTAAGCCTTTCATTTTCAATAGCAAGTTTAGCCATAAGGTCACTTGCGTCAGACATTTTCTCAGCATCTCCAGCATCAAAAGCCTCCTTGTATAATTTTTTTGCTTGTGCGGTTTGTGCTTCTATTCGATTCCCAAACTCGGAAGTGTAGCCATTATTTAATTGCTCAAGTCTTTTAGTTAGTTCTTCATTTTTTACCTTTTGATCTTGAGCAAATTCATAAGCAGCTTGTGCTTCTTCTAGCGCTTGTTTTCTTTTAGCAGTTAATTGATTAATACGCTTTTGAACATTCTCGCTGTAAGTTTCTAATTCTTCACCAGAATCATCTGAGCGAACTTCTGTTCGCTCTTCTTCTAATTCTTCTTTAGGCTTTTCTTCAGCAACTTGTTTTTGATTTTTTTCTTCTTGCTCTTCTATATCAATTACAACATTTTCTTCAGAAGTTTGCTCTTCTTTAATCTTTTCTTGTACTTCATTCATCATGCCCTCCATTATACATAAGAAATATCTGTTGGATCAAGTATTTTCGCAATAATATTGTCGTCATTTATGATTCTCAGCTCTAAATTCTCAACTTTAAACCTATTTCCAGCATATCTGCCCATAAGTACCCATTCTTTTTCAGAACAATACGCTCCATTTGGGAATTTATCAGAATCTTTATAAGCATCTGGACCAAGTTTTACGACATATGCAACAATAGTAGCATGACTTTCTCTTTCACGAGTCTTATCAGGTATAAAAACACCACCTTTAGTTTTTTCAGAAACATAATAAGGTATTACTAATAACCTATAACCAGTTGGTTCTGGCAATCTGTCTAATATAGATTTATCTAATTTAGATGGGTCTTTAGAATTTTCTGTTGTTTCTTCTTTTTCTTGAAATGCTTTATTAATAGCACTTGGTGTAGGATTTATATTTTTTTGTGCCAAAATCCTTTCTGGCACATAAAGATGTTTAGGCATCCTCTATTCCTTTCATCGAGGCTTTTAATTCTTCCTCAACCCAAGTCATGCCTCGTATTTGACCTGTTATGAACCGATAATCTTCCATAGAAATTATCGAACCATCTGCCAAAGATTGGGTTAATTCCTCTTTTCTTTGACGAATGTTCTTATAAATATGCTCAGCTAATTTAATACCATCCATTATTATTCTTCTTCAATAATTGTTTGATCCCTAGGCAATTCTGCTTTTTCACCAACAATAACTTTACACATAGGGCATTGATACACATTTTTCAACTCTGTTTTTGTTAAAGCAATTTTACACCTTTGGCATAAAATTCTCATTTAGTTAAGCCTTTTTGCTTCTCGTATGTCCGTAATCCACCAATTCCCAACATTCCACCCAAAACAGTTAAAAGTGTACCCATATCAAATTCAGGCAATTCTGGCAACTCTGCACCAGCAAATGTTGCACCAAATATAATTAAATCTTTAAGTATAAAATGATATGCAAACGCAATAGCGCAAACCCATCCCACCGCTGGGCGCCAACCACCTTTAAATACAGACCCACTTGCAGCTTCAGCTTTATTTATTTCTAACTGACCAAGCAAAGCCTCTTGAGCGTGTTTTTCGGACATCGTGGCTATTTCGTGGGCCAACTTCGCTTTTTGATCTTTATCTTCTATGAATTTATCTAAAAGTCCAGTTACTGGACCTATTAACGCTTGTAACATCGCTACCTCCTAATATATTTTAGTATTTTTTTCATCTACATACGGAATGAGTTTACACATACATTTATAACTTTCAACCTTTTCTGGTATTGTTACTTTTTGTTCATTTAACCTTTCTGAATAATATAAACAATCATTAAGATTTCTAAAATGAACAGATGCGTTTAAATTTAAATTTAAATAACACATTAACATAAAAGTTGTCATTTTCCCTTTTTAGACTTCAAACATTCTTTTAAAAAACTTAATGATGTGCGAACTTTTGAAGAAAAGTATTCATTAATTTTCTCAAGATAAGATAAAAATTTTATTAACAATTTTTTCATTTTCCATTCTTATTCATAAAAGCTGAAGCACCCATGTAAGCACCAACAATTCCAGCGCCACTAATATAGAAAAGATTACTAATATCTGCGAGAGCTTTGACCCTTTCAATATCAACCACAAACATTGCACCAGTAAAAACAGCCATACCAACCAAACTGGCAGTCGCCATACGCCTTTGTGCTCTTTGTTTACGAAGATCATTTTCTAATTTTTTTATTTCGGCAACATGAGATAGCTCATCATCGCTAACTATTCCGTCACCGTCTTCGTCATATTCTGCATATATAGACTCTTTCTGAAGTTTCTTTTGTGCCATTATTTTAATATCTCATTTAATCCAAAAACTTCCATTAACATAAAGGTGAAAAATAATAAAAGCACTCCACCTGCTATTAGTTTGCCAGAAAAGTTTGTTGAACCTATCCTTATAGCCACAAATTCATTACCTAATATTCGTAATATAAGTTCAAAACTATTTTCACCTATTTTTAAATCTACTGGTTTTTTCTTATCTTCTGTCATTTTTTCATCTGTTGTCTTAAACTATCTAATACATCATCAATACTTGGTTCTGGTGAATTTGGATTGTGCAAACACCTATATTGACGAGGACAGCCAATAAAAGTATCTGTAAATTCCAATTCATAAGTCCTATTTGCACCTTCATATATACAAGCCATTTTACCCTTATATGTTTTTTGCGTCTTTAACCTGCAAGTAGTATATATCTTTTTATCCTTTTTTCTAATTTGTTTTTGTTGCCAAGACCATTTTGGTTGACCTTTGTATTTATATTCTTTCCCCCCAGAATTAAGCGAAGAAGGGTATATAACAAGAAAAAACAAAACAACAACATTAACAACCATAAAATTTTATCCATGTTTATTCTCTTTATACATCCAAGCAAGAAAGAAAATAAATCCCACAATTGTGCAAAATAAAAATGTCCAACCAATATATTCCCATATTTTTCGGATTAATTCTTGCCTATCATAAATTTCTTTCTGCCTACGCTTTCTAATATCGCCCTCCATTTTTAAAACATCGTTCCAGGCGTTAGGCCCATAAGTCATATTTAAAAATGTTTTCATTTCATAGCGTTGTTTTTCCATTTTTTTACGAGCAACAACAGCTTCTATCGCACTAGCCTCAATTTGACTTCCTTTAAATATTCTTTGTAAAGCCGATGGGTTCTGCGTAGTCTTGGCTGCATGATCAATATCACTTGCAGCACCCATCCAGCGTGAAAGGTCTTTTCCCATTGATTCTATATCGCGGCCAACTGCAAATCCAGCCTTCAATGCGCTGAAAGCCTTTGAAGCCGCTGTAATAGCTAGACCAATAGTGGCGGGATCCATTAAAATATTCCTTTAAATTTTTGCGGCTTAGCTATATCAGAAAACCTTTTAATTATGCCGCCATTATTCTTTCTTTGTGGCTTTCTTGCGATTTTTTTTCTTTGGCTTTTCTTCTTTGATTTCCCAGCTTGACTCAATGCTATCGCTATTGATTGCTTCTGAGAATACTTCTCTTTCCTCAACTTGCGTATGTTCTGGCTGATTTTTTTCTGGCTCTTGCCTTTCTTTAATGGCATCTAAAGCTCCTTCCCTTGCAAGTGTTCGTTGTCTTTTTTTCTCTTTTTCAACTGCCCTTACTTTTTCTTGTACTGAACTAGACATAATTTTATCCTTTCATTGCTCTCATTGCGGCTATATCCCTTGTTGTTTGGTCTTTTTGGTTAGCCAATTCTTCTTGTTGATCTAATCTTTGCTGATCTAATAAAACATCATTTCTTTCTTTTTCTTTATCAAGGGTTTGTTTCTTTTCAAATTGATCTGATTTTTGTTGTATCTCTTGACCTCTTAAAGATAATTCTTGCTTTCTAATGGTCACAAGAGGATCTTCTTGCGGTGGTGGTGTCAATGCTTGTGCATATTGCTCTTGTATTTCTGCGGCTATTTCTGCACTTCTTGATGCCATTTGGTCTTGCATTGCTTTCATAGCATTTTGATCTTGTTGCATCATCGCTTGTTGTTCTGGTGGTATATTAGCCATAACTTCTTGTTGAGCTTGTAAATCTGACATCATAGCAATATGTTCTGATATATGACCTTGCAAAGTCATAAGTATCGCTGCATTAGCTTGTGCAACTGGTGTGCTAATCATAGCTAAATGTGCAGTAATATGTGCTTGATGATTTTGTTCTGGAAAAGCATTTAAAGACCCACCCTTTAATGCCTCTTGATTTTCCTTTGCTGGATTCATGGGCATCGGCTGTGGGGGAGGTTGCAACACAGCTTCAATGTTAGTTACACCTAATGCTTCATACATTTTTCTATAGGCTTGGTACATACCATTTGGCCCATGAATTTCTGGATTGCTTTGTGCTAATTGTAGCTGTGTCTGTGCTAATGCAATCCTTTGTGACATTGAAAATATGTTTGGATCTGAAACAGGAAGTATATCTATTCTGTCGTCAAAATCTTGTGATTTAATTTCTGGTGGTGCGCCTGGAACCTGATAAGGGTACACAGGCACATCCATAGCAAATATTCTTGCAAGTAACTTAAACTCAAGCTTTTGTGAATAATGTAACCTTTTATGAATAGCAGACATTACTTTTGTGCCTCTTTCCATAATAGCCATAGTCGTTCCAACTGGTGAATTGCCTTGCATCTCGCCAACCTTCATGTCAGCCATTGATGCAAAACGTCTGCCAGTGTCAATTAAATTACCCAATAAAGAATACAAGGTTTGAGATGGCTCCTTAAATGGTAAAGGCATGATTGCTTGTCTTAAATCACCACTTACCATATCTACATCTCTGAACTCGCCAGGATTTAGCGGAGTTTCATCATCTCTAATCCTTGCACCTCTTGCTTTAAATCCTGCAGGTAAATTTGATAATGTTCCTGCGTCTATAAGTTGTCTAAGTATTGAAGTTGAAGCTCTTGAAAGCCCTCCTATCATATGAGTGAGACCAAACCCATAAAACCCAAGACCAGGCAAGAACTTATAATGCACAAAATAAGGGATCTTCCTACGGAGCGGATCACCTTCATTGAAATTCCGTTTGATTGATAATACTTCACCAGATTTCTCCACTATTGTGACGATATAGGGCATTTTCAATCCAGTTGTTTCACCTTGTGGGTCCAAGTCTTCAAAACCTGGTAAATCTAAATCTGTATGTATCTCATGTAATGTTATTTCTTCATTACTGCTTGTTCCTGAACTTACGCCTTCTATCTCGTTGATTGTATCTTTAACTTCATCATAAGTTTCTCCAGACCCATCTGATGAAGGTAAGTCTATGTCCTTGTAAAACCCTGTTAATTGCAACTTTCTTATCTCATTTTTACCCATGCGTAATAAATGGCAAATTCTAGTAGATGTTTTTAAATCTGTTGCATTGTAAGGAACAATTAAGTCCTCTGCATGAACAAATTTTGAAACAGCTCGTTGCATTGTAGGATCAAAATAAATTTTCTTAAACGATGAACCTACAATCGGAAGATAAAATAACATCTGATCTAATTCAGGATCATATTCTTCCATTTCATAGGTTATCTGATAATTCATGTAATTCTTAACACGCTCTGCTTGTTGAACAAGCTCTGGTGTTTCTGCGCCTACAATGTGTGTCCTTATTGGACCACCAGAAGGCAATAATTCTCTATATGCTTGTGCTTGAAATTGTGTAACACTTTCTGCAAGTAATGGATGCACTATTCCAGAAGCACCCTCAAATGGCTCGGCTCGGTCTTCATAGCTCATGCCAAGTAATTCTAAACCATTTTTGTATTGATCTTCCCAATCATTTCTTGATTGTATGTCTTTTTCTATTTCGCCAGATAAATCAGATGATATAACACCTAAATCATTTTCTTCTATAAACTCTGCTAAATTAGCATCAAAAGGCACGGCTATTGGTGCTTCTACTTGTTGCTGTATCTCGCCAATAATCGCAGAACCATCTTCCAACTCTGTAACGCCTTGTGGCATTTCTGGTTGTGGCAAAGGAACTGCTATACCTTCTGGCAATTCTGGGCTTTCCACCCCATTTATTTTTTCAATAGCCATATTTTATCTAATTTTAAATTTCCCACCTGTCATAGCAGCGCCCATGCCTCTGCAAGTTGATTTACCTTTTTCACTTTTGACAGGACCGCCACCTATATATTTTTTAACCTTGCCACCACCTTCAAGTTTTTGAACTTTACCACCATCTTTAGCTAATTTAGGCATAATAATATTCCTTTCTATTCCAAATATTTCTGGCTTTGTAATGTTAAGTCCAGACTTAGCTGATTTTACTTTACTTGTTTTTGCCATTTTTTTCAATTTTTTTGTCAAAATGGCATCTTTCTTCTTTTGCTTATCAATTGTTTTAATACCAGTTTTACCCGCTTGTATATTGCCAATCATTTTGGCTATACCCTTTAATGGGTCGTCAACTGGACCACCAGCTTTAAAGCCTGGCAATTTCAATTGCTTTATCTTGCCAATATTAATTTGTTTAACTGGAGGTGGTTTAGGATATAATCTATTGTTAGAATCTTTACCTCTTCGGTACAAATCTTCATAAACTTGCTGTTGATCTGCCTGACCACTTGCAAGTCCTACATATTTGCTAAAGTCTCTTCTTCTGGACATTGTTAGTAATACTCCATCTTCTTTCTATAGTTAGGTTCAAACTCTTCATCGTCTGGTGTGGTAATAAAACCACCTTGTCTAAATCTTAGTATAGCCTGTGTCATTGAATCTGCCAAGTCATCATGGTCGCCATGTGGAAAACTTGCACACTCTTCAACAACTTCCTCTGCAAAATTAGCATCGGGTCTATATACCATACCACTTTCAAACACAGGTGCACAAGCGTTCATTCTAGCAAATTTATCTGCACCCTTGCTAGGTGTAAATGGTGTAACGGGTACACCCATTCTTCTAAGTTCCTGTGTAAGTGGTGTTCCACTTGCTTTTTGCTCTATAAGAATCATGTCAGGATCATATGCTTCGCACAATTCCTGTGCTTTAAGTTTAAGTTCTGGGAAATCCCATCTACCTTTTTCAGCATCAAGCAAGATGATAGCATCTGCTTCTCCCTCGACAGGTGTAAATATGCCCCAAGTAGTAATAGCACTATAATCAGAACGCTCATTCTTAGTGAAAGCCGTGTCATACGATTGTATGACATACGAACAGGTAGGTGGTTTAGGAGGACTCCAGACA
>Ga0115012_10002464_pt1 | contig 10809 bp, 17 predicted proteins | sample TroAtlMetagenome_FD_88706 | JGI IMG/M metagenome (GOLD analysis project Ga0115012, IMG submission 88706) | Marine eukaryotic phytoplankton communities from Atlantic Ocean - Tropical Atlantic ANT10 Metagenome | ecosystem: Environmental > Aquatic > Marine > Oceanic | place: Tropical Atlantic...
AGTGTCATACCGAATAACACTACAAGTATGATAACCATGAACCATTCATGCGACAGCATCTTCGGTTGCCTCCTTGACGAAGTGGTCGTTCCAGCATTGGTCCTTGAAGGAGCACAATTTAGAGCAGAAACGCCCGAATCCCATAGTAGGTTCTGGGAAGAAGATACCATCTTGATATTGGTTAAGACGGTCTGCGGAGCGGTCAAATTCCTTCATGATGTTCTCGAACATCTCGTAGTCCTTCGCATCACGCTTTGTCACAATGTGCTTGAGTGACGGTTTCTCATGGGATGCCGTCTTTTCGATTACGACATAATGGAAGGTCATAGGCTTCTTACCCATGATGTATCCGTATACCGTAGGTTGTAGGTCAATGTCTGCCTTGACTTGATTCCATGCGTTGAATTTCTTAGAACCTGTCTTGAAATCCCCTATGTGGACTTCTCCGTCTTTGCAAGCCATGAGTATCTCTCCTGTTGGGAGAACCTTGACTTCTTTCGGGAAGAAATCGACATAACCACGTGCGGTAAATAGAGTGCCGTCTACCTCTCTTTGAACGTCCTGTTCTGGAGGAGTAGCGAATTCAATGAACGGGAAATCTCCGTTCTTTACTGCGTTGACATATCCGTTTAGCCAACGGATGGTATCTTCGTAAGCCGCTTCAATCTGTTCTAACGTCTGGCGGTTTCCTTTGAAATCGAAGAATTCCTTTCCTTCTATTTCATTCGCCCAATACTGCTCTGCCATAGACAACAATAACTCGTTCTCTATCGTAGGTGTCTGGTGGAAATCATACAGAGCGGCGTGAATCGTGTTTCCTTGGGGAAAATAGATGCCGTCTGGCTCCTTCATACGGTCTCTGTATTTGTAGGCGAATTTCTGTCTGCAAGTCATCCATGTGCTCAACATCGAGTAGGATGCATTAGCAAGTGTCCAACCACTACTCCCCATCGTAAGTCACCACGAATAGTCCACCAGAGTATTGTGCCTTCGCTTTAGCGAGTGCATCTGTAATTCTCTTCATCTCCTCTTTGGTCCTGCTCATAGCAATGACTTCTGGCGGTGTATCGGGCTCTTTGGTGTTAATTAGTATATACCACATAACTTATCTCCTTTCGTTATAAGCCAAAGAGTCATCACCTATAACCATTGCTGGAATACTCATACTGTTTCTTCATATCCACACGTAGAACAGCGATATACTGCCTTTTCTCGGTGCCTTGTCCATGACCCGCCTTTAGAGAAATATTTGATAATCGAGAAGGCTTTCTCTCCACATTCTGGACAGCGAAGAGTCATTCTTCTCCCTCTAAAAGAGAAGCGATATATTCTGCGCCATATCTTCTGGCCGCTTCGTCATACCAAGAAGGAATCGGGTCTTCTACTGTTACCTTGGTAATGTAATACCTGTCAAAAAGATATATGGACACAAAGAGAAGCAATAACAAGTAGAATACTATGATCGCTCCTTTCATCTGCTCATCTCCTTGATGCGCACGACGGTATGCCGTGTCTTCATAAAGGCATTAGCGGCCTTCATACGGGCTTCTTCGATGTTATTGGCTCTTGCATATGGTAGCCACCCTGTCGCTTCTGAATGACACTCAATGATGAATGTCATTGTGAAGCCTCCTTGAATCGACGGTAGCCGTCTTTGAGGTTGTTGAGGTATGCTGGGTGGGTCTTTTCTGCCCATCTTACAAATTCTAATGCTTCTTCGTCAGTCATTCTTCTTCGCTCCCGTATATCTGTCCCACCGCTTCTCCATAGTTGATGAGTAGTTTGTTTGGTTCTGGGATTATCCTCCGGTGGCCGTCGTCATCTGGGTATAGTATTCTACCCAATAGATACAATATAATCACTCCAATTATGCCAACAAGACAATTAGTATCCATGATGTTCCACCTTCAATCCGTATGTTTCTTTCCTTGTAGCCTCGAATTTAATCTTATTCAAAAGATAATCCGCATGCTCGTGACATTGTATGTGAATCATCCTTAACACTCCGTTCTCCGTGTGGATTACCGTAGGAGATAATTCTCCGCATACTTTGCAGTGTGCTTTAACGTAGGTGTTTCCTTTTGATTCTCTCATTCTTCGGCAACCCCGTCGTGATAATCGACAACTATCTTAGCCGTCTTTGCTGATGGTAATTGAGACATGGCAATGACTCTTACTGCGCTCTCTCCCTCGGGAGATTCTAACATCTCTCGGAAGGTTTGTCCTTTCCATTTTCCAATGCAGCACGTTGCGTCTAATGCGCCTGTTTGTAGGCCAGACTCCTTTTGGAACATGTTCTTAGTCGTTTCTTCTTCCTTAGTGGCCTCTTCTTGGTCCTTTAGGGGGTTCGAATCCCCGGTAACCGGTATTTCCGATGCAACTGCAAAACCCATGTTTCCGGTGTTCTGCGACAGGCCATACTTGAGAACCATGTATGACTCAAACAAGTCTAATGTGCAGAAAAGAGAATGAGATTGCTCTTCGTCTAAATCCAACAAATTGGTAAACTCGTTCAGAGCAGTAATCCATCTGTTCAAGGCTTGTTTTATTGGCGAGTTGTCTTCCATATCTCGGCACAAAAGAGAGTTGTTTATAGATTATTCGGTTGATAATCTATCAGCGACGCATGAATACATCCATGGCACTTCCTCTTCGACCACGTCGAGGAGGAGTCCGGCCACGCATATTTGCTATGGCTCCGAGGAGCAGTGTTGCACCGATACCGCCGAAGACGAATGGTGCAATCCATCCGCCAATTGCGTCTGTGGTGGCTTCAAGAGCACCACTCTCCACATCAACTCCTGCAACTACTGCGGCTTCTTTGACTTTCTTATCTTGCGTCTCAATCTCTCCTTGTAGTGTCCTTAGTTGGTCTCCAAGGTCTTTTACCTCTTTCTTAGCCTGTGTGATTATTGTTTCTTCTCTTTGGTATTTACTAAGGGCTTCTTGATAGGTTTGACCATCGAAGGTAACGTCATCTGTTGGGTCTTGTAACTTTGACTGCATATACTCGACAAACTTTTTCAATTCTTTGTGTTGGTCTGTTTCTGTGTCTTTGATGAGGTCGACTTGAGAGTTATATTGTAGGAGCACTATTTCATAATTACCAACAAGTCTTTGACGGTCTTCGACGGCTTTGTTTAGCATATCGATGCGGCCAGACTGTGATTCATTCATGTCTCCGATAACATCTTGTTGTTGACTAAGGAATTCTTCGTAGGTTGGGTCGACTTTGTCAGCAGAGTAGAATGCGGCTCTGACAGGAAGTGTAACTATTGATGTCCCTCTTTCCCATAGGCTAACTTTGCCATCCTCATTCCGGTCTAATTCATCGGCCAGACCAGCCAATTGCTTGACTTCCATGTTGAGTCTGTCTTGTTCATATGGTGCGTATGGCGAGCCACGTAGTGCGGCTATGTTATTGCGGACGTGTGTCATTCTTGCTCTCGAACCCAAGGTCCGAGATATTTGATGATTGAACATTCCTACTTTAACCATTTTACTCTCTCCTCATGATGCTCTTACGGCTGTGTATGTGGCCCCACCGTATAATAGTGCCATAGGAATACCTATGATTGCCCCTACTGCCGCAGAACGACCAACTTGTTTCTTAGTGCTATACTTGTTGCTGAACCCAAGCACTTTTGTTTTGACGAGCGTGTCGATTATCACAGGGGCGATTACTCCTGCCGCTACTGTCGCAAATACAATTCCTCCCCACATGGCGGCTGTATCTGCTGGTGCGCCTAAATTAGCATACCCATTCAAATGTCCGTTCATTGTTCCTTGTTGCATTTAATCACCTGTTAATTACTGAAAGGACTCCAATAGTCCCTGCGCTCGTTAGAGCAAGAGTTGATGCTGGGTGCTTGACGATAGGCATAACGAATCTGTCGGAGGCCACATCAGCAAGCAACATACCGGCGAGGATACCCACACCAAGGTGAGTAAATGGGTGCTGGAAGAAGTTTGACATCTTCTGACCACCTGCTGTGCCTAATTGCTTGAATTGGGCTACTTTAGCGGCTCCTATGGGCTTTGGATTAGGAACGCTTGCCATACCGGCGGAGCGAGGAATAGAGTCTTCTACGGGCTCGAAATCGTAATCGTCCATTTCGATTGGTTCTTCGGCAGTTTCACCCATGCGGATTTCGCCGAGTCCCGGGGGTAAGTTAGCCTTACCGAATTGATGTGGAGTCCTGTATGCCATAAATCATGCCCCCACATTCTGTGCCACTAACACTCCGCCACCAACTAATGCTACTGTGCGGAAGGCTCTGTCAAGCCTAATATTCTTCAATGCTTTGAAAGATTCCCTTGCGTAAGGGAAGTCAAGCCCAGCGTATACAAGTAGAAGTCCGGTCGTTAAACCAATACCAAGGCCCGTGGTTGTGTTTGACATTTTATACTCTCGCAGAACGTGTTGCGAGGGGCCAGAAAGCCCTGTGTAGTCAAGACCACTGTCTTGTGGAGTATCTTTTTTACCGGTTTCTGCCGCCACTCTTTGAGCGTCTCCGGCAACAACCATTCCGAAACTTGGGAATTTATCTTTAGTAGCAGAGAATTCTTTGCCGTTGGATGGGTGATATGGGGGTTGGGACCCATTATGAGTGGAGCCAAATCCCCGCATTGTGAGGTGTCTTTGAGTTGGCGATGCAAGGTCCATTGTTTCACCCGAATACGTTTGAGGTCTTGAGCCTGTCGCTACCTCGAAGTAATCCCCCTAATTAGAGCATACGCTCCTAAAGCCGCCGCCCCAAGTGCGGTTCCGGCAAGAATAGGCGCAACAGAACCACTTGTGTCTACAACCATCTCTTGAGTGTTCGTAGTAAGAGTCAACTCATCTAAGGCAGACTTACCTGTTCCGAAGGAATATATTTTACCAGAGGTCCCTTTGACGTTCATAGGCACCCTTCTAACCATGTAGGATGCTTGTTGATTGCCGGGAACACCGGGAATTGCGGCGACCAGTCCACGACCGAATCCTGTTACATTGGCATTGAACGGTCTTTGGTTTGGAGTCAATTCATCTAATTGTGCGACATCTGGCATGACCAATTCTTGGATACCGGGGAAGGCCCTACGGAAATTCTTGACTACTGCGGCAATGTCGTCTGTGTCGTTGATTGCGTCTTCATAGACAGTCTTGAATCCGCTCAAGTCGGTCAAGCCGTGCTTCTGTAAGACGGCCATAACTTGCTCAAGTTCCCACTCTTGGTCGCTTTTTCCCCGGGGATGAGTGGAGCCATACTGATATTTGTCAATGTAAGTGTAAGTCCCAGCAACAGGTATTCCCATAGTGGAAAACATGGTGTTGATGTCGTGGTCTGCTCGGAGTGCGTTGGAGCCATCCCGTATCCACTTTCCTTCATTTACCCAATGTCCAGATGTTAAAGCAATCATAGCGTTACTGTAAGCGAGCCATTCTGGGTCTGGGGCATGTTTTTTACTGTTACCCCATGCGAGGACCATCTTACCCTTGATTTGCTTTAATTGCGCATACAATTCTCGAATCGCAGTATCAATATGTGATGGAACGAGAACAATCCTGAGCGTAGAAATAATTCGGGCATTCGGATGGGGTCTTGGCAACCCGTAAATGATTTGTCTGTGCTCTTTGTTCATTGCTTGCGTGGCAGAAGCCCAAGAAAATGGGCGGTCTGTTATGGGCTCCTTCATCTCCTGCGGCAGATGCCCCGGTCTACCGTCTGGCCTTGGACGGCCAGCCTTCTCTTCGAGGGCGGAGAACGGACTCTTCAGCATATAGAACTGATTGCAAACATTACCATCTTTCATACGACCGGCCCATCCCTTTTGGATAAAGGTGTTGGCAACCCTGTTTCTAATGGCTTGGTATTGGGCTCCCATTGTAGCCCCTTGACCAGTAAACGCATAAACGAAATCGCCGTGACTACTCTTTAGCCCTTGTGTTAGGTTTTTTCCTATTTCTTGCTGGAACAATACATCTCCGGGATACGCAAGTAATGTTTCGGTTACTGCCACATAGCGATAACCTGTCTGTGCTGACGGCGGCAACTTCTGGAAGTCTGCTCCGGCCTTTGCGATTTTGCGGTCTGTGATTTTATCTTCGATGTATTTGTCAATCTTAGGGTTGTTTCCTGTCTCTACATCCATCAGATAAGGGAAATACTGTTTGAGTGCGATAATCGGCGTATTAGTGGGTGTGCCAGATGGGTAAATCAATATCGCCGTCGCTAACCCAGACGGCGCACCGATAGATGCGTCTACTGCGGTAATTTCCCCATAGGTCCCATATGTCCCCATTGACCTCGATGTCACGCGATACTTCGCATGCGTGGACCAGAATGTTAGCGGGTCTGCCGTCTTGCCATATGCTCTGGCATAGAACAAGATGGTCTTTCCGACGTTTCGGAACCCACTTCCCTCTGCGGTAAACCATCCTTTTTGCCATTGTTTGGGGGCCATTATTTCCGTTGCGTTAACTCTTGTTGTTGTCGCTGATGTGATTAATAGATTTAGATTCGGGAACAATTGGTAATGTCTATCTTTGAATCTGATATTAGTTTGGGTAAGTCTTTGTTTACTGACCAAATCTAAGTTAATAATTCCATAGTTGGTCGCCGCCCATTCTGCTATGAATTGGGGTTCTGCTTTGGTTCTATTGTCGTCATTTATATTCGGAGAGTTCCACCAATTTAGGTGAGCATCGCTTGCGGCATAGTCGCTTTCCCAGAACAAAGGCTGAAGCATATCTAATAACAGTTGGGTTCCATTCCACTGTCTTGGGTCATCGCTGTTAATCCCGTAGTTTGCGAAGTTAAGTGGGTTGTTTACAAACTCGTTTGCTTTCCAATCCCATCGTTGGTTAGTTTGCGTAACTGCTCGTAGTAATGCGGCAGATGGTGTTTCCCCTTTGATAAGAGATTCAAGAGCGAGTTTCTTGGCTTCGGATTCTGCATCGAATACTGCTTGCCCGTATTCCATCATTTTAAGCACGAGTGTAACTATTCTGCTGGCGGTCTCTGCGTCTGGGCGTGGCATACCAACGTAGGACTTTGCTATCTCTACATCGGCTACATAACCGTCGTATAATTCCTTATAGGCTAACATTGTTTCTGACCATTCTGTCTGCTCTTCTGGCGAAGGGTTTTCTGGTAATGCCTCTGGTTTATCTGGTTTCTCTGGCATACTTGGCCCCAACACTATTGCAGTAGCGGTATTCATTTGTGTCTGGTTGCCAAGTTGAGTGTTTGCGAATTGCGCCATCATTGCCGAGATGTAATCTTCTCCGAATTCTCGGACAAGATATGTTTTGAATGGTATACAGATTGAGACGACAGACATCTGTGCGCTCTTCCAAGTCCTTCGTGCTACAAGTGATTCGGTTTGCTTTGCTCTCCAGCGTTGTTGTAATGAAGTCTCTGGGAATTCGGGTAGAACCCGAGCATTCACTTCTGGGAACTTAACCATCTATACCGCCTCAATATTGTGGCGGTAATTGTTGTTGTTGCTGGTATCCCATTTGGGGTTGAGCGGGAGGCAGACCAAGAGTGCCTCGGATAAGGGAGGCACCGAAGCCGCCTATGGCTCCTCCTAATCCGGGTCTCTGCGGTTGCATCATTTGTTGTTGCATCATTTGTTGTTGCATCATTTGCTGATTCATTTGTTGGTTCATGCCTTGTTGCATCATTCCCATACCTGCCGCGTTAATTTGTTGCATTGCTTGCATGTCTGCGTGTGAGACTTCTGCTTGCATTTGTTGCAACGGAACGGCCTTTGCAATGGCCGCGTCGATATTTTCTTGTGTAATTGTGGAGTATCCTAATTCGACCGCCTTAGTAGGGTCTACTTTGAATTGCGGAATCATGTCCGAAGAGAACATGCCATACAATTCTTGCCGGATAATTAGCCGGAAAACTTCGAATATTCCATTGATGAATTGTGGGTAATGAAGGAAGAAGAGAGATACTTCATTTGGATGGGTTGCCATAAGGTTGTAGAACATTTGCACTTGGTTTTCGTTACTCATACCACCTGTGGCCTTATCGAGCATACTCATGCCCATGCCGGCGAGGCCAGAATCTTGCGCCGCCTGTTGGAAGAGTTGCTTCTGTTCGGGGGCAAGCCCCGCATTAACGCCGCTTGGCGTTAATCCATTATTCGTCTGATTGCTGTTGCCCCATAGTCCCATATGATTCACCCGATGAAGAATACACTTAATTCACTTGCGCTCCTTTAGAAGTTGTTTCATACGCCTTACCGTCCAGAGTATCTGCTCTTTCAAAAGTGGCGTTAAGAGTCCTATTATCGAAAACCATGATTGTTATGTCATTCTCTCCTGTTATTGGATTCTTGTAATGAATGATGGGTATGCCGTCTTTTTCTGCTTCCATGAAAGCCTCTGACCATTTGTTGAGGAGAGGGTTGGTTTGAACCACTTCTTCTCTCCGAATTGGTATGAAAGAAACTCCTTTCTTCTTCATTCGCTTGAAGAATCCTTTGTCGTTTTCGGCGGCTTCTTGCTCAACCCATTGTAGCAATAGGTGGTATAATTGCATGTGTTGAGGACTATATGTCCCATTGAGCGGGACTCCCGCACCGGGTAAGACTTTTGAGTATGGTGTAAATAGGTCTGGCCTATACTTGTCCCACAACTCTCCGTATGAAAGTGCCGTGCAGTCACTACCTGTTACAACACATCTGTTAGAATTACCACTGTATCGGAATCTCGCTCCGCCTACAAACGGCAATAATCCAAATCCGGGAATAGCAAACCAACGCTTCTCTGGTTTTAGTGCCTTTAGTGCATTTTTAATGTTCTTTCTACGGTCTTTGACAGGGTCGCCCGTGTCAGAAAACTCCCATTCTACGACAGGAATGACGGCATTATAGCCTACGTCGCTATCGTTTTGAGGAAGTTGCTCAATCATTTTTAACATGCGCTCTTCTTGAAATGACATGATATCGCCTCAACTATGCCAGCATACACAAGCAAATCAATGAATCGGTCAAAGGTCCATCAGCCCCTTGAAGATAGCGTCATCTACATTCCAACCTATTGAAGCGGCGCAGGCGTCCACTCTAACAGGTATATTTGCTTCTTGGAATTCATACAAGGTCTGACGGAAGGCGTCGAATATCGAATGCCTAACGATGAAGCCCTTTTCCCACAACTCATAGGCTTCTTCATCCATCCAAAGGTCAGCCTTGTTCATGAGTATAATTACCCTTCGGGGCATGTATTTTCGTTGAAATATTCGTTTTAATCCGAGGCCCTTTGGTCTTGTTTGATTACGGATAGAACTTACGAGGTATGACAAAGCAACTTGATTATCTGTATTTGAAACATCTTCTAAATGACGGTGGTCAAGAACGACAACTATTGTCTTAACTTTCCTTTGCCACATATCCTTCAGCCAAGAAGACTGATATTCGACATGCCCTCCTAAGTCTCTCGACACTACGGTTCTTCTCAAACCTTGGCTACGGATTCTTTTGGCTGTCGGTTCTGGCATAACATACCCTCCTCGTTTCTTCCGGTGATGAGTGCGCTCATCGTCTCCAAGTGGCCTTACTTCGCCTTGAGTGGTTAATTGCTTGTCGAGTGTTGTTTTACCCGTCATAGACGCCCCATATACCCCTACTGAATGTTGGACAAATTGACGAGAACTACGAATGACTTCCCACATTCCGTGAGCGACAAGGATTTCTCCAGAAGCCATTTAATCACCCGAATAGGCCCGTAAATACCCATCCAAGTATCCCGTTATAATCGGTAAACAAGTTAATTGAATAATCTGTAATCGCTACTGCGCATCCTGTTGCCGTTGACCAAACTACGGTGTAGCCAATGTATTTCCACCGCATAATGCGAAGATGCCAAGTTATCCCTTCATTAGCATAAGTCTGTTGAGAAACCATCGCTTCTCTCTGCTCGTCGTCGTTGTTCCTAAATATACTATACCCGAGTGGCATTAGGCATCCCCCAGAAATGGCGTAAAGTCCATTCTGACTTTACCGCTTGGTTTGTCGAAAGAAGCATCAGATAAAACCCAGAGTAATTTTGTGACCTCTTCAATGTGGTGGACTCCCCACTCTTCATGGTATTCCAACAACATTGTGCAGGTTTTCGACAGTATATCGACAAAGGTTGCCGCATCAACAGTCTTTTGGTTAGTCGTGGTGATGACAATACCCTCCTTTCGTTCTTATCTTACACGGTGTTCCTGCCCTTGTTAACGCTCCGCAGGTTATGCGTTTGCGTTTATTTCTTCCAGTTGACTCGCCCGAATGATTTCTTGTTCTTCTCGGGTTCCCGAAGGTTGTAAATTCAACATTTGATTCGGGGGACCTCCTTGGAAGGACACTGGACCACCCTGCAAGCCTCCATCGGGTATTGATGAAACTGTCAGTTTTGGACCGATTGGTAGTCCCATGATGTCCATTCGACCCAGACCTACGTCCTGCGGTGTTAGGGCTTTCTGTTGTTGCTGGGGTTGGCCTCCAGAGACTTGAGCCATTGTTGCCATTATCTCGGCCAACTTGTTTCCCAAATCAGCGTTCTCCTGTGCGTCAATAACGCCATCTGAATTATATTCTGAATAGGTTTGCTGGAACATGGCTAATTGTTGAGCCAATACAGTTTCCAACTGCCTCTTCTCTTGTTGATACTTTATCATTGACAGTCTTCGCTTGTTAGATTGCCTCATTCGCCGTAGGTTCTTACGGTGACTGTTGGAATCTTCAAACCCTGCTCGGTAGATGAAGTAGAACCCTGCTTGTAGTGCAAAGGAAGCAGTAAACCAGAACACGAGTGCTTCGTATAGG
>Ga0115012_10002466_pt1 | contig 10807 bp, 11 predicted proteins | sample TroAtlMetagenome_FD_88706 | JGI IMG/M metagenome (GOLD analysis project Ga0115012, IMG submission 88706) | Marine eukaryotic phytoplankton communities from Atlantic Ocean - Tropical Atlantic ANT10 Metagenome | ecosystem: Environmental > Aquatic > Marine > Oceanic | place: Tropical Atlantic...
ATAAATCATACAACTAGCATGCTTCCTGCTGCTAAGAATGGTATCCCTCCAATCTAACATAATAGAGCTGGTGCTAGCTAGAAGTTACTATGTCATTGTCTATAGTCTAAACGCTGTGCTTTGATTAGAGCTCTCATTCTGAGCGGTATCTCCATTATCTCTAACACACATAGCCTCATACATTTGACATAGGGCTAACCCTATCAATGATAGACCTGCGATTCCACCGAGAATCACCCCGGTTCCAGCTCCGGAAGATTGACACATTTCTGCACGACTTTCAGCATGATCTAAGTCACCACCATGTAAAATGAGATGTCCAATTACCGCAGGAAAAAAGGCTGTACCATATAGATAAGTGCAACTTCCGATAACAAATAATAAAATATTCCCAATTCCATACTCTGAATCAGAGCCGTCAGGAGGGAGATTCGCAAATACTAGTGATCCTCCTCCAGTTGTTATTACGGAAGAGCCCACAGCAGCAGTCAAACCAGTTTCATAAACATCATGGTTAAGTATATGCGCGCCTAGCATACTGGAAGCAACGGCATGAGCATTGGCTCCCAAAAAAACCATAGTGATGTAGCACCAATTGCTTCTATCTTCAGAAGATATGTTTTGTCCCTGCTCTTGATTTTGAGAAGCACTAAAAAACTGTAGATCGCGAGTGTGTCCCGGATTCATAAATCATCCCGTTGGTAAATAGGTTAGAGGTTAACATGAAGCGCGTATGTTACATCACCTGTGGTTTTTTCTCGATAAGTTTCCCAAATATCATGCGGTGTGCTGCTCTATGGGGAGACACTTAGTACGTGTGATGTGGTCTATGTTGAGGAAACAGCGCGATTACCAATTAAGATAAATCATATGAGTGCTTGTTTAGAGGGCAAATATTCAGCGGTATTTTATTATCTTAAATTACTAAAGATGTTCGCGTATGTTTATACCAAGAAACTTGCTAATGACTATGATTGGCAAAATAGTTTCTCGGTATAAACATACGCGACCCCTTTGTCATTTCCAAGTTTTAGCTTCGTTCTAGTTTTGACAAAGCTCAGTGGACACTATACTGATGGTCTTACTATTTTACCATCATTATTGAGGTACCAAGACTCTGGGTTTGCCCCCCCATGTTTGCCAATGTTTGGAAACTATGGACGCCTTGGCCTAGCTGCGCTAAACAAGCTTCAAGATCTGTTTCGCTGATGCAAAAAGTGATCGATGAGTCGTGATATACTACTTCTCCTGATGTTACAACGCAAGACTCCGAAATCAATTCTACCAATGGCTTGTCAAATATGATATCTCGAGTAGGAAGCTGACAAGATAAACCGGCATATCCAACGCCACATATATCATCTACTACTTCACCTAGATTATCAAAGTTACACTGCTGGTTAACAGCTTGAAGTGCTGCTATGACTGGGTTTTGTGCAAAAGCTGTGCCAATTTGACAAATCATCCCGATGGAAAAGACCAATGCACCTATTATGTTTTTGCTTTTCATTTTATGCCCCCATTATCGTGTCAAAATTATACCGTAAGGAAAGTACGGCTTCATTAGCTGTAATATTTGCACTAATAGAACCCATCGTTGGGTAATTAGCTGAATTACCTGTCGTTGCCTTGCCTAAATCTGAATAGCGGTAAATGATACCCAATGTCCAGTGGTCATCGATGGCAAAGTTACCGCCCGCCCCTACTCGCCATGCAAAAGAGGTGGATGTGTTTGGAGCAAATGCTGCACTCTGTAACCGCTGTGCTTGCGAGGATATACCTGGGAGTAAAGCCTCTGTGTAACCGCTTGTTTTATTCCAAGCCGCGCCAAGGGCAACATCAAAAAACGGTAAGAACGTGCCCAATGGAATCAGATCCAATTGATTGTCTACCCAGAGAACGTTTGAAGTCACATTGAAATCATAGCTGTATACTGGAGCGATCTGGAACTTGTCAATCCGACCAGAAACAGATGCCTTGGCGTAATAATCGTACATAATGCCCAATCTATCAGTGCGAGGGGCATTAGAAAATGCAGAAGAAATGTGAGTATCAGGCAATTTCATTTGCCCCCCGATACCAACCCCCACAAAACCGCGATTACCGAGTCCAGTGGATACGTAATTATCAGGTAGGTTGACATTTGGCATCGATTGGACGCTAACGTTGTTAGGGTCTATGGAAAAATCATACCCACCTTCCACAGTCAGCCATTTTCGCGTAACATCAGGTGTTCCCTGAGTCCCTGCATTTGCTGTATTCAAGAGTGATATTAGCCCCCCGCATATAGCAATGTATGAATATTTTCTCATTTTTATCGTCCTTGTATTTACTGATCACTTGATCATTGACTATGATAAACGTCCTTTGCAAAAAAAAACAATACATTTTGGAAAGTTTTCTGTACATGACAAAAAAACCTGTCATTTGAATTCTAGATTAACATGAAGCGCGTATGTTACATCACCTGTGGTTTTTTCTCGATGGGTTTCCCAAATATCATGCGGAAGCTGGATTGGTTTTGGCGACTCCGTATAAAGCATGCCATTGGGTTTAAGTAACTTTGCCTGGGCAATCAAGTTGATACAGTTCATCAGTGTGTTGGGATCTTTAAAAGGTGGATCTAGAAAAATGATGTTGTAGGTATCACGGCTTTTTTCTAAAAAGCTTTCAGCTTTGGTATGTATAATTTTGAGCGCGCTTGTATCAAAATCTTTTGCGCTGGCCTTTAGACATAGAAAGGTTTCTTTTGCGGCTTCGAGCAGGGTGACGGACTTTGCCCCTCTTGAGTATGCCTCGAAACCAAGTGCGCCACTACCAGCAAAAGCGTCTAAGCAGTCAGCATTTCGAATATCGTGCATGAGCCAATTAAATACGGTTTCTCGTACTCGAGAGGGCGTTGGTCTAAGATCAGTTTGATTGGGGAAGGACAGCATTTTACCGCGATACTTCCCACCAATAATACGTACTTTTGAGGTCATGCCTTACCCACAGAAACTTGGAGTAGCTTTTGCGGGTGTACATGTTTTTGAAATGCTTTTTGAATATCGGCATGCGTTACAGACTCAATATTGCTTGTATAGGTTTCAAGATAGTTATCTGGCAAGCCATAAAAAGCCATCTTCATGAGGATGCTTGCAATATCTCGGTTGCTGGCCGTTGAGAGTGGAAAACTGCCGACCAAGTATTGTTTGGCTGCGGTTAGCTCATCTTCTGTTGGGCCTTTTTTGATGAAGTCACTTAAGACTTCTCGAGTTAAGTCTTCGGCAGCTTTTGCCTGAGAGGTTTTGGTTGATAGGCTAATCAAGAATGGGCCGCGCTCAGGCATAGGAAGGAATTGACTGTATACGCCGTAGGTAAGGCCGCGCTTTTCTCTAAGCTCTTCGGCAAGGCGAGATACCAATGAGCCGCCGCCTAATGTGTAGTTACCTACCATGAGAGGAAAATATTGTGGATTATGGTGGTTAATACCAAGCTCGCCAAGTCGTACGACTGTTTGTGTTGAAGGAAAAGGGACTTCAATATCTACGGCTTCATGTAGTGCAAAAGCCTTAGGTATTTGTGGGGCTTTTTTGCCTTTTGGTAGTGCGTTGCTAAGCTTTTCCGAAAGTGCGTGAGCCTGCGTTTGGCTAAGATCGCCTACCAGAACTAAAATGGCATTCTCACGATTTAGGTATTGTTTATGAAAGTGCTTAACATCATGCAGCGCTATTTTTTCTAGTGTTGCAGTGTCGCCATCGACAGGATGGGCATAAGGGTGCGCTTGGTAAAGTGCGCGGAAAAAAGCTTGGTTGGCGACTTCATTGGGTGATTCAAGCGCATGACGAATCTGCATAGCTTGTTGTGTTTTCTCTCTTTGAAATGCTTTTTCTGGAAAGTCTGGAGAGGCGACCATGCGTTCGAAAAGTGCCGTGGCAGACGCATAGGCTTGCGGTTCGGTCAGCGTTTTTAAGTGCATCACCAACATATCGCGACTGTTATCACTGGCATACTGAGCACCTGTTGCTGCCAGTTGGTTTGCCACTTCATTGGCATCCATACCGTCATTACCCTGGTTGAGTAAGTGTGTGGTGAGCGTACTTAACCCATAGAGCTGACCGTCATAACTTGAGCCTGCTCGAAATGCGAGGCTGATGTATAGCATGGGGATGTCATGAGCTTCGTAAAAAACAACGGGCGTGCCAGCTTGGGTTTGCCAGCGCGAAGTAGAAGAGGCATTTGTTGCTTGTGTCACAAAAATGATTAAGCATAATGTTAAGCGTAAGACCAAGTTTAATGTTTTCATTATTGGACCTCTTGTATTTCTGATGGCAGTAAGTGTGCCTCTGTCATTCGGTTTTCGTTGAAGTAGGCGTTTGCGACACGCTGAATGTCAGAGGCTGTGACGGCTCGAATTTGCTTTTCATAAGCTTCAGCCTCTTGCCATCCTAGCCCTACCGTTTCGAGCATACCGAGCTCCATCGCTTGGCTGAAAATAGAGTCACGCTCGTAGGTTTTTTGTGCAATCAGTTGTGTTTTGACACGAGCAAGCTCCTGTTCAGAAACCAGTTCTTTTTTAAGAAGCTCGAGCTCTTTTGTAACGGTTTTAGAGAGCTTTTCAAGAGATACTTTACTGCTTGGTACACCAAACACTATAAACTGAGTTTGGTATCTGGAGAACAGGTTGTAATCGACGCTGAGCGCGGTTGCCATCTCGTTACCACGAATGATGCGCTCATTTAGTCTGCCACTATGCCCACCATCCAAGAGTGCCGCGATAACCTCTAGGGTGTAGGGTGCGGTTTTGGTGTCGGAGGTTGTGAGGCTTGGCACCGTATAGCCGACCAACATGAGTGGTAGTTTGGCAGGAGCTTCTACATGCAATTGCTTTTTCCCAAGGGCTGGTGGCTCGGGCTGTTTTTTTCTTAATAGAGGTGGCTTTTTTGGGATGTGGCCAAAGTGTTTTTGTGCAAGTTTGCGTATGTCTTGCTCTTTGACATCACCAACAATGACAAGCGTTGCATTGTTGGGCGCATAGAATTGGTCATACCAAAGCCTAATATCTGCAACAGTGAGTTGTTCGATATCAGTCATCCAGCCTATCACTGGGTGATGGTATGGTGATGCTAGGTGTGCTGTTGCAAGAAAGCGTTCATAGGCAAGGGCTTGTGGATTATCATCTGTACGCATGCGCCTTTCTTCTTGTATCACTTTCATTTCTTTTTTAAATTCTTCGGGGTCCAGTAAAAGATGCTGCATGCGGTCAGCTTCAAGGGCTAAGCTTTTATCGAGGTGTTTGGTGGCAATTTTTTCAAAATAAGCTGTATAGTCTGTACTTGTAAAAGCATTTTCTTGTCCGCCAAGGCTTGCAATTGTTTTTGAGAAGACGCCTAAGGGGTATTTGGGGGTGCCTTTAAACATAAGATGTTCTAGGGCGTGAGATATGCCTGTTGTACCACCAGTCTCATCGGCAGATCCTACGTTGTACCAAAGCATAGACACAGCAACAGGTGCGCGGCTATCTTCTTTGACAATAACTTTAAGGCCGTTATCGAGCTTGAATGCATGAGTATTTGCTGCCATTAAAGTGGGGCAGAGCATCGCGGTGAGCAAGAAAATAATCGTACGCATGGTTTACCTTAATGAAAAAATGATAGAATTCCATATTTAATTGGATTTGTATACCGAACAATGAAATGGTTTAAGCGTAACCAGGAAGAAGACACCTCGAAAAAGCCTCTGTTTAAGCGGATTCAGCAGGGGTTGGGTAAAACACTTGGGCGAGTGCTTCTCGGAAAAAAAACAGTTGATGCTTCTTTAATTGAAGAGCTCGAGCCCATACTGATTTCCGCCGATATTGGCATTCCAACGACAAGTAAGCTCATGGGGCAACTGTCAGAGCGCTTGTCACGTAAAGAGCTTGGTGACGGAGAAGCTGTACTGCAAGCACTCAAGCAAGATATGCAAGCCCTTCTGTTGCAGAATCAAGCGCCATTAGATATTGAAACCACACCTCAATCACCTTTTGTCTTGTTGATGGTGGGTATTAACGGTGCGGGTAAAACAACAACCATGGGCAAGCTTGCTAAGCGTTATCAGTCTATGGGAAAAAAAGTGATGCTTGCGGCTGGAGATACGTTTAGGGCGGCCGCGGTTGAGCAACTCAAAGCCTGGGGTGAGCGTAGTGACATACCCGTCATTGCTCAGCAAACGGGAGCAGATAGTGCCTCCGTTATTTTTGATGCGTTCCAAGCGGCCAAAGCTCGAGGCGTGGATATATTAATTGCTGATACCGCTGGCAGACTTCATACGCAAGGAAATCTTATGGAGGAGCTAAAAAAAGTAAAACGAGTCATACAAAAGCTTGACGCGGATGCGCCACATGAGGTTATGCTAGTGCTGGATGCAAGTATAGGCCAAAACGCGTTAAATCAGGCAAGACAGTTTCATGATGCTGTCAATGTGACGGGCATCACCATGACCAAGCTTGATGGTACGGCAAAAGGTGGCATTTTATTTGCGATAGCAGATGAATTAGGTATTCCATTTCGCTATATTGGTACAGGGGAAGGTATTGATGATGTAACGCCTTTTAGTCCAGAACAATTTGTTGAAGACATATTTCTGCATGATACAGTTCAAACAGGTGAGTAAGCGATATCTGGGTGGTCATCAAGCACTTAGTGATATTAATTTTTCCTTAAACCAAGGTGAGATGGCATTTCTGACCGGGCATTCGGGGGCGGGTAAAAGCACGCTGCTTAAACTTATAGCCCGTCTTGAGTCGCCTTCTTCTGGTGAAGTTCTATTTGAAGACAGGCCACTTTCTACATTCAAGCGACGTGATATTTCAAAGCACCGCTCACGACTCGGCATTGTCTTCCAATCGCCACACTTACTGTATGATAGAACTGTGTTTGATAATGTAGCATTGCCATTGCTGATTGAAGGCATGTCCAAGGTGCATGTGGTCAAGCGCGTCCAAGGTGCACTTGATAAAGTGGGGTTATTAAAAAAAGAAGGTGTTTTACCTATTCACCTTTCAGGTGGTGAGCAGCAAAGGGTAGGCATTGCCCGTGCGATTGTACACAAGCCAGACTGGTTGTTGGCTGATGAGCCTACAGGAAATTTAGATCCGGCACTCTCCGCTGATATTATTAATCTCTTTGAGCAGTTTAATGAATCAGGCGTTGGAGTTTTGATTGCCACACACGAACTCTCGCTGATAGCTCATATGAAATACCGCATTTTATGGCTTAAGGAGGGCAAGCTTTGCTGAAGTTTATCCACCGCCATGGCCGTGCGCTTATGCATAGTTTAAGCGCCCTGAAGCAAACCCCATGGATGACATCCATGACGGGGGTTGCGATTGGTTTACTATTGTTATTGCCGCTTTTATTTGGTTTTTTGCTACACGCCTTCAAGCCCCTCATGGACGACTTGCTTGAAAGCAAAGAAATTTCGCTTTACTTGGTTTCTTCTTTCAATCCGAAGCAGGCCCCTAAGCTTGTTAAGCAAATTGAAGCCATGCCTCAAGTTGCAAAAGCTTATTTTGTGAGTGCTGATGACAGTTTAAAAGCACTTGAGAAAGAGGAAGGCATGGAAGATATCGGTAGCTACTTACCTGAAAACCCACTACCGTCTATGATTGAAGTTATGCCCGCCGAGGATATGGATTCGGCGGTGAAGCTTGAAGTGATGTCTCAAAGCTTAAAAGATTTACCTGAGGTGGATGAAGCCCGGATGAATCGGGAGTGGGTGGGTAAGATTTATGGTCTTCTGACTTTCTTGAGCGATTTGACGTGGCTTTTTGCCGTGCTCTTTGGGTTTATGGTTATTTTTATTATTCGTAACCTTCTGTCACTATTAGCACAGATGCACTACGAAGAAATACAAGTATTGAAGCTTGTGGGGGCAACAGACGCATACATCTTAAGGCCTTTCTTATATACCGGTGTGATACTTGGCTTCTTAGGCGCCTTGGGTGCTTTTGTGGGGGGGGCTATGATTGTATCTCGACTTGGCGGGGCGCTAGAGTCTCTTGGTGTGCCGGGCTTAAGTTTTGATGCTTCCGACTTATTTTCTATGCAGCACTTAGGCTTCTCACTTTGTTTTGGCGCATTACTTGGTTGGCTTGGCGCTTTCTTCTCTCTGAAATACCAATTGGCCCATATTGAGCCTTGTCAATGATCTATGATAGAATGCGCGTGCAAACGGACTCCGTTCGTTTTATGTTTTGAGGGAAAAGTCATGAGCCTACCTACCCTGCTTGGTACTAACCAGCTTCCTATCGGGAGCCTTGAAGCCTATATTCATCAAGCAAATCAAATTCCTATGCTGACAGCAGAGGAAGAGCTTGACTGTGCAAAGCGTTTTCATGAGCAAGGTGATTTAGACGGTGCTCGCCAGCTTGTACTTGCTCACTTGCGTTATGTGGTGCGTATTGCAAGAGGTTATCTTGGCTATGGTTTACCCCTCAATGACTTGATTCAAGAAGGCAATGTTGGGTTGATGAAAGCGGTAAAACGCTTTGATCCAGACCAAGGTGTGCGCTTAGTATCTTTTGCTGTGCACTGGATTAAGTCAGAAATTCATGAGTTTGTGCTAAAGAATTGGCGTATCGTCAAAATAGCGACAACAAAAGCACAACGAAAACTTTTCTTTAATTTGCGACAAATGAAGCAGCGTCTCGGATGGTCAAGTGCCGAAGAAGTTGAAGCTGTTGCTAAAGACTTGGGTGTGACGACCAAAGATGTTCGTGTCATGGAAATGCGTTTGAATGCCATGGATATTGCTTGGGATGCCGATGATTCAGATAATGATACGGCTTCTTTTCAGTCAGTGCCTGCACACTATCTTGGAGATGAAAACGCCGATCCTGCCTTGATAGTTGAGCAAGCTGATGGTGAATTACAAGATGGCGAAAAATTGCATCTGGCTATCAGCAGTCTTGACGAACGTAGCCAAGACATCCTAAAGCAGCGTTGGTTTTCGGAAGAAAAATCCATGACTTTGCATGCATTGGCTGATAAGTACAGTATTTCTGCTGAGCGAGTCAGGCAACTTGAAAAGGCAGCACTTCTCAAGCTGAAAAAGTCGCTAACAGGGGCTGCTTAAGCGTTTGGTACGCCGGTCTCCTCTTCTTTATTGACTTCTTGGCTTGCTTCTTCTTTCGGGCAAGTTTCTGTTTTGAGTACACCGCCTTCGACTGTAACTGTATTAAGTACCACAGGAAATTTCCAAAGCGTATGCAAATGCTTTAAGACTTCTTCTGTGTCTTGGTTAAGAGGTACGCGATTGTGTTGCGTGTAGTGGAGTGTTAACGCACGGCTGCCTTCTAAATCTACAGAGAAAACTTGAATATCAGGCTCAAGGCTACCCAAGTTATACTGTTGTGAAAGTGCTTTACGTATACGCTCGTAGCCTGCTTCATTGTGAATGGCATCAATGCGCATATCTGGCGCTTCATCATCATCTGTAAGCATAAAGAGCTTCAGCTCACGAATTAAATGAGGTGATAAAAACTGAGCAATGAAGCTTTCATCCTTATAATTACGCATGGCGTTATCTAGGGTTTTTTGCCAGTCACTGTCTGCAATGTCGGGTGCAAAAGCCTTATCTTCTTCAGTTGGATTTTCACACATTCGGCGAATGTCTTGAAACATATTGTAGCCCAAGCAGTAGGGATTAATACCACTAAAATATGGGCTGTTGTATGCAGGTTGCGTGATGACATTGGTATGGTTTTGTAGAATTTCTATCATAAACTCATCGGTCACCAAGCCCTCATCGTACAATGCGTGTGTAAGCGTGTAATGCCAAAAGCAAGCCCAGCCCTCGTTCATGACTTTAGTTTGCCCTTGAGGGTAAAAATATTGAGCAATTTTTCTCACAATTCGAATGAGCTCTCGCTGCCAAGGCTCAAGCAATGGGGCGTGCTTCTCAATAAAATATAATATGTTCTCTTGTGGCTCTTTGGGAAAGCGGGCTTTATCTTTTACATCTTTGTCTTTCTTGCTTTCGGGGAGCGTTCGCCATAGCTCATTCACCTGAGACTGCATGTAAGCTTCTCGGTTTTGTTGTCGTATTTTTTCTTCTTGCATCGAAAGCGGTGGCGGATGTTTATATCGATCAACCCCATAGCTCATTAAAGCATGGCAGGCATCAAGTATTGCTTCAACTTCATCGATACCATGCTTTTCTTCACATTGACTTACATACTTGCGGGCAAAGACCAGATAATCAATGATGGCCTCAGGATCTGTCCACATTTTAAAAAGGTAGTTGTTTTTGAAAAAAGAGTTGTGGCCATAGCAGGCATGTGCAATCACCAGGGCTTGCATAGGCAGGGTATTTTCTTCCATTAAATAAGAGATGCAGGGATTAGAATTAATCACAAGCTCGTAGGCGAGCCCCATTTCACCGCGTTTATATCTTTTTTCTACATTGACAAAGTGTTTTCCAAAAGACCAGTGATGGTAGCCAATAGGCATACCAACAGAGGCGTAGCAGTCCATCATTTGTTCTGCAGTAATGATTTCAATTTGGTTGGGAAATGTGTCTAGGCCAAAGTTTTTAGCGATACGTGCTATTTCGCGATCGTAGGCTTCTATGAGCTCTGGGGTCCATTCTGACGTGGTTGAAAGAGGCGTTCGCTTTTTACTCATGCCATGGTCTTCCTCTTGAAGAGCTCGCGGAATACAGGATATATTTCAGTGATGTTATTAATACTTTCCATACAAAAATTCGGAAACGCTTTATCTAGATTCTCATAAACTTCCCAAAGACTTTGGTGATGCCTTGGCATGATTTCTACATAAGCAAAGTA
>Ga0115012_10002467_pt1 | contig 10802 bp, 10 predicted proteins | sample TroAtlMetagenome_FD_88706 | JGI IMG/M metagenome (GOLD analysis project Ga0115012, IMG submission 88706) | Marine eukaryotic phytoplankton communities from Atlantic Ocean - Tropical Atlantic ANT10 Metagenome | ecosystem: Environmental > Aquatic > Marine > Oceanic | place: Tropical Atlantic...
AGCCGAAGATTCTGGCTCTTGGGCAGGGAGAGCACGAGCTCACGATGCTGCGTGTCTTGATTGAGAGTGGCTATGAGGGTGCGGTGGGGATTCTTGACCATCAGGCTCACTTGGATGCGAGGGTGGTCCTCAGTGACAATCTTGATGGGTTGGCATGGTTGACAGGGGAAATCATGCGCCCCGGGTCAGCCGGGCCGAGGCCAGCGCCCAGAGCCCGGTCGCAGGACAAGTGACAGAGGGCAATGGATTCCCTTTGAAAAGAGAGGTCGGTCCGTCCGGGTGGCTGAATACCGACGGGACGTAAGGCGATGAGCTGCTGCAGAGATCTTTGCTCTCGATCCTCCTGAAGGGGGGCAGGAATCGGAAGGGGTCAATTCGCGGCGTTAATGCGATTGAGTCCTGAATAGGCCCTTTTTTAATGGGCGAACCGGAAGCTCTTTCCTAGGGTTGGAGGATGCCTGCAGGATTAGATAGCAAAGCACTATTGCCCCTCTGCTTAAGGGGGTAATAAAACGTTCGGAATTGCCAGGCAGGAAGAATACGTATGAATATGATCCCCTCCCGTGTGTGGCCGGTAGTCCTGGCGGTCAGCCTTCTTGTGGTTACGCTCACGGTGGCAAGGATTTCCAAGGTCACGGCTGACAGAGGTGTTTCCTGGGTTGGTCACGAGGTCTACTCGGGCGCGCGAGTCAATTCTGCCACAGCCGCTGATTACGACGGGGACGGGTGCCAGGAGATCATCTTTTCTGCCGCTGGCAAGGTGTTCATGTTTCATGGGCCCGATTATAAGACAAAGCAGGTCTTGGCTTCGCTTGAATCAAAACGCCCGAAGTCAAAAGCCCAATGCATTCACAGTGTCCTGCATGACGTGGATCAGGATGGAGATCTCGATTTCGTGGGTTCGCATGTCCGTGGGCTCTTCTGGCTTGAGTGCCCCGGGGAAAAAGCAACCACCACTACCTGGAAAACCCACCAGATCACAGACGAGATCCATGGTGTTCACTGTATTCGGTCTTTCGATATTGATCGGGATGGAACCCTGGATCTGATCGCCAACGACTTTACGGATGGCAAGGGGCCGTATTCGGGGTCAATTTGCTGGCTTAAGCCATTAACCCCTCCTGAGTCCGGTGGAATGAGATGGTCGATCATACCAATTGCCCGAGGTAGCGCGCCGGGAGGTAGCCACTATTTTGATTTTGGTGACGTTAACGGGGACGGCCGACCGGACTTCACCCTAGGTGCAAAAGGAAAACCGTTTGAGAACGGCAACTATTTTGCCGTCTTTTATGCTCCGGAAGACCCTGCCCAGCCATGGCGCCGGGAGTTTCTTCCCGATCCCGGTGGGCAGACTGGTGCAACCCACGCGGCTCCTGCTGATGTTAATGGGGATGGTGAGCCTGACATCCTTGCGAGCCGGGGACATGGCAACGGGGTGGTCTGGTTCGAAGGGCCAGACTGGAAGGAGCACGTGATCGACGAGGATATCCTGTTTCCCCACTCCACGGATTTTGGAGATATTGACGGGGATGGAGATATAGACCTCTCCAGCGTTGGTTTTGGCTCGAAGCTCGCCGCGTGGTATGAAAATGACGGGCGGGGGAATTTCACCCGACATGTCCTTAGTCGTAACCAGATGGCCTACGACACAATGATCACGGATCTCAATGGTGACGGGGACAAGGACATCCTTGTGGCGGGGCAGAAGAGCGAGAATGTCATCTGGTTTAAGAATCCGGGTAACCGTGGAGACTGATAGTTCTCTCCAGAGTTAGAAAAGAAAGAGAGGTAGAGGGGGCATGCCCACTGCTTGTATCACCCCCGGATCAGGCGGTTAACTGACCAGGAGAGAGGCCTCTCAGAACCCGACCTAGCATGTCCTGCAGCTCAGGCTTCACGAGAAAGTCCGCAGCTTTTGAGGCTTCGAGCCATTTGCGGTGACGAGATAATGTTTCGCTCCGCTCCCCGACTTGCTGGTCCACCTCGAGTCCGTACACTGACACCTCACAGATTTGTCCATCCTTTAACCGTCGATAGCGACCTATTGGGGAGGGGCTCAGTTGACCCGTTAAGCCTGCCTTTTCCCTGGCTGCACGACGAGCGGTGTCCCTAGGGTCCAGTCCTTCTAAGGATGCTTTCGGGAAAACCCAGCGCTGTTTCTTCCGAGAGGTAATCAGGCAGATCATGATGCCGTTTTCGGTGACCTTATAAGGGAGTGCGCTGGACTGATAGAGGGCGAAGGGATCGGTCAGCTTGCGGCGATCAGTTGTTGGAATCCTTAGGTCCATGCCTTGGTTATAAGCGGATCGCGTGCCAGAGGGATCGAAAAGGTGAGGCGGTTTCGTCACAGATCCCACGGTTCGATCTCCGCTGCGCTGAGTAGTCGTCGAAGCTCACAAGGGATGTGAATCACGCCTTGCTTCCTCTGGAGGACTCTACCCGCGATGAGACTTCGAGTGTTCTCGCCTTGTCGGATCCCGAGAGAAGGCTCTCGCTCGAGGTGGAGGAATTCATGACACGGCGTCCCTAATACGAATCGAGGCTGGGCGGCAACGGGAATCCTTGGCAGGAGGGTTTCTGGAGAGATGTAAAGCCCTTCTTGTCAGGGAACTGCCGATATGTCACTGCTTGATCATGAAGCGAATCCTCTCTTGTCTTGTTGTGTTTTCCCTTTGCGGGACTCCTGTTGTTTTGGCGGACCACCACAAAAAAGAGGAGGGAGAATTGGGTCTTCCGACCAGCTGGAAAAAGTTCCTGTCATTCAAGCGGAAACAGAAGTCGTTCGGAGTCTGGTCGAATGAGGGGAAAACGACAGATATCTGGGAGGGGATCCCTGCGGGTCTGGACTACAGCAATACTTTTACCAGTCAATTGAGTGCCGATGGCACCAAGATCCTGACATCTCACATCATGCAGACTGCCGATGGAACGGTGTTGAGTACTGGATCCGGGATGGAGACTTGGGATCCAAAGAGGAAAAAGATCGTTTCCAGTTCCGCCGGGTTTGATGGAGGCAAGTTTTATAGTGGATCTGCAGAGTTGATCGGTGTCGATGAGGGCGAAGACCGGTGGAAATACACGGAGAGTATTTCGGGAAAAACCTACGAGGTGATGGTCACCTGGAAAAGTGATGGCCCTGATCGGAGAAGTCAGGCCCTGTCGCGGGCTGGGAAACCAGAAAAGGTGACTGTAAACAAGTTTACGAGAAAGCCTCGCGTCAAGAAATCCAAACCCTGAGCCAGAGGAAGTCATGGGTAAGATGGCGCAGGTTGGCGAGTGGTTCGCCGGTTTGAGCGCGGTTCTGGTCCTGCTGGGGACCGGAGCTTACGGGGGCGGGCGCATGGTTTCGGTGGGGGTCGCCAAGGTTGATGTTACGCCGCTGCACCCGGTGGTTCTCGCTGGATATGGAGGGCGGCAGACTGAATTCGAAGGAGTTGAAACCCGGCTCTGGGCCCGGGCGATGGTGATCGGTGATATCGATCCAGTCGCGGTAGTGGTTATCGATAATTGTGGAGTCCCGACGGTGTTGAGGGACATTCTGGCGAGGAGGGTTGCGGCGATGGGTATCTCCTCCGAACGCCTAGTGGTGTCAGCAACGCATACTCATAACGCTCCGAATCTCGCAGGGTATGCCCCTATCCTATGGGCTGGAAGGATGACACCCGGACAGGAGGAGCGGATGAAGCGCTACACGGATTTCGCGATAGAGAAGATGGCTCAGGCGCTGGGGCAGGCCCTTGAGAACCGGGAACCTCTTGCTCTGAGCTGGGCGCAGGGGCGTGTTGATTTCGGGGGAAACCGCAGAGTTTTAGGTGATGGTCGCTGGCAGGGATTCGGCTTGGAGCAAGGAGGTCCGGTAGATCACAGCCTGCCTGTGCTGGTAGCCCGTGATGAGAAAGGAAAGGTGAAAGCTCTCTGGGCAAACTATGCCTGCCACTGCACCACTCTGGGTGCTCGAAATCATGTGCACGGGGACTGGGCGGGTTATGCCAACGAAGCAATGGAAAGAAATTTCCCTCTTGCAAGGGCTCTCATGACGATTGGGTGTGGAGCGGATATAGGGCCCCAGCCCTCGGGAGGAGCTGCCGTTGCAAAGCGGCACGGGCAAGCTATCGGGGACGAGGTTCAGCGACTCGTGGAAGGCGGGTTGAGGAAGCTGAATGGGGCTCCTACTGTCGCTTCGGTGACGGCAAGCCTGCCCTTGGTCGAACCGAAGCCGAGAGAATTCTGGGAAGATCTGAGGTCAAAGGGTGGATTTGAAGGAGAGCTTGGGGTGGCGATGCTGAAGCGACTTGATGAGGGAGAAAGGATTCCAAATCAGGTGGCCTACCCGGTGACGAGCTGGCGCTTTGACAACGACCTCGCGATGGTGTTCCTGCCTGGAGAGGTGGTGGTAGACTACTCAGTCCGATTGAATAGGGAGTTGGCGTGGCCGCGCCTATGGTTGACGGCCTGGTCCAATGGAATGCCGGGTTATATTCCTTCGAAGCGAATTCTCAAGGAAGGTGGCTACGAGGCTGATTTCTCACAGGTCTACTACGGGCAACCCGGTCGCTACCGGGATGAAGTGGAGGACGAGGTGGTAGGAGCTGTCCGCAAGGTGGTGGGTGAGAGTTTCCTGGCCCCTGCGGATCAGGAGAGGGCTCCCTTTCATCGTCTTCCCAGTCAGGAACGCCGGGTGATCAGACGTCTCTCGGAGAGGGCGAAAGAACATGGTCCTCCCGGGAGCTCTGTATTGAGGAAAGCTTTCTACACCCATTTGCGTCACGCCCTGCCGGCTCTGCAGGCAGTCATTCCCCTGACCGCAGAGGAGACTTCCTGGCATAACTGGGCAGGAGATTTTGTTCCGCGATTCTTCATTCGACAGGAGAAGCGGGCTCAGAAGGTGGGCTGGCTCGGGAGGGTTCCTGCCCGGGGTGACACTCCGAGGGTTCTCTGTTTTTCTGGGGGTCTCGGGTGGAGCAGTGAGCCCACGACGGAGGGATTCTCGCTGGTGGTGGGTGGTCAGGAGCGCCTGCGCTTTGATCTATCCCGCGAATTATCCTTTTGGCAGGGCGCCGATGGGGCTCTGGACTTGTATTATCTTCCAGCTTGGAAGTCCGAAGTTGATACGGGGGGAGTATTCCTGATCGTTCTGGGAGAGCAATTTCTCGCCAAGGGTGGTCAGATTGAGTTTCGAGTGGAGTCCGTGGGTGAGGGCTCGAAGCGCTGGTTCGCTATCGATGCTGAGCAGGAGATGGAGCGACTCACCCCTATGCTGTTAGATGCTCTGAATCCCTGGGGCAAGTAGAGGTGGATCTTACCGCTCTCCATAAGCATCGAGATAGCGCTGAAGATGCTTGATACGCGCCTTCGTAAGCTGGGTTTGCTGTCCGTAGAACAGGAGGGGGGCTGCAGATCCGCCTCGCATTTCATCGGCATGGAACGCTGCATTCGCATTGCGAAAAGCGACCCACGCCCGTTGAGCCTTTCGTAAGAGTTCGACAGATTTTGCATCTGGCAACAGCGCGATAATCTTTTTGTAGACCGTGTTCAGTTCTGCGTCGGCTTTCTTGAAGTCCTCGCGAGCCTCTCCGTTCATCTCCTGTTGAGACTGAGCTTGCGCAGGAAGAGACAGTAGCAGAGCGTATGCTCCAAGGAGGGTCAGGATTGAAAGCCTCATGGATGGGATTCTGGGTCTTATTGACTGCATGTCAACTGGTCGAACCTGTCACGGTTGTGCTGGAGATCGAGGGTGCTGACAAGTTTCCAAACTGGCAGGAAACGGTATGCTGTTTATGTGCTTCAGCTTGTCAATAGCCTTGCGCTTTACGGGATTGAGACAGCCCGCTCCCATCGGGTATGCCAGCTGTGGGTGGCCCAGTTGTCCTTAGTGATATAGGAGCGCACGACGAGAGCATCGTTTTGCGTGCCTGGGGCGTCGACGAGTTCGGCATAGAGCAGGCCATGGTTAATGCCGACTGCTTTTCCCGGATTACGCCGGTCGGTTTTGGCGGCGCCAGAGTCGTCGGGGTTGAAGACGTCGATGGAGCCTGGGAGATTCCTCCCGAAGGTCTTGCCGTCCCAGGTGAGTTTACTTGGCGGTGATCCGTGGGTATGGCCGTGAGCGAGGGCGATTACGTTATATTTGCTCAGGGTGTCCCAGAAGCCTTTGAGATCCTCGGCGGGCCAGTCGTATTCGGGGCCATTAGGGTGGAGGTGGAATGAGACGATGATGGGTCTCCCCGAGTTGCCGACCTTTTCAGCGAGGTCTTTTCGCAGGAACTCGAGGCTGGCCCGGGCGGCATAGTGGTGTCCCTCCCGGCGCTCCTCGCCTTCACCGGCGAACATCCCAACCGAGACTCCGTGGAGGGGTCCCCAGTCCCACGAGTAGTGGAGGCCGTTGGGTGAAATGTGGTGAACATGAGGACGGGTTTTGTTGCGCTCGATGAGGGCGTTGGTGATGAAGGTGTCGCCCTGTGGGCCATCGTGGTTGCCATGAAGATCATAGACCGGCCAGGGGATCTTTCCATCCTTGCCGGTGAGTCCGTAGTCGTCGACGTAGCGGCGCCACTCGTATTTTCCCATGGCGTCGTAGTGGCCGCCGGTTTTGTCAAAGCTATCGACAAGATCGCCCGTGACGATGACGCCAAGGATGGTTTTCGCAATATGGCCGCCGCCGAGACTTTCAGGAATGGGCTGTCCCGGAAGCTCATTAAGAATCGTGACAAAGCGAGAGTTCGCCTCTTCAGAATAGGGGTCGAGTTTGGTGGGTTGGGGAGCCTTTTCAGCGAGATACTGAGGGTCGCCAGTGATGAAGAAGGCGTAGCGTCTGGTTTCTGCAGCGAGCGGAAGGATCGTGATGATCAGGGTGAGAAAAAGTGCGCGGGTCATACTGGATTGTTTTAAAGGTCGAAAGGTTGTCGGTAATGGTGCCGAGGATCCTTGCCTCGATCAGGTTGATTCGGAGAGGCTGAATACGGTTTCGGGAATTCTTCCGAAAGAAGCGCCCTTCCCGCAACCCGATTCTTGCGGCCCACTTGGATGGTGACGGAGCGCTTAGCCATATTATTTGTGGCACGGGTTTCGGATGGCATGGGGTAGAGTGGCGAGAGAGTTCTTACGTATTTTGAGGTTCTGAACTTTATCGTGGTTCACGGGGTAGATCATATCAATACTCGAGAGAAGCCGTGAATGGTCACCCAGGTTGCAATCCCAAGAGGTCTTTAATGATAAAGAGTGTATACTGGTACTTTGCCGCGGCCTTCTGGATGGCCGTCGGGCAAGCCGAGGGAGCCGTTACCTTGCCTGGAGTGATTAGCAGTCACATGGTCTTGCAGCGGGATAGACCAATGCCAATCTGGGGTTGGGCCGATCCAGAGGAGGAGATCACTGTGGAGTTTGGCGGAGCGACGGCGAAGGGAAAGGCGGACGAGCAGGGGAGCTGGAGGGTTGTATTACCCGCCATGAAGGCAGATCGCAGGGGCCGCCGCATGACGATCCGCGGTAAGAATACGATCCAGCTGGATGATATCCTCGTCGGCGAAGTCTGGGTAGCCTCGGGGCAGTCGAACATGGAAAAGCCGCTAGGGCCGGCTATTGGCCAGACACCATGCAATGACTGGAAGGAAGAAGTTGCAGCAGCGAATTTCCCCCAGATTCGTCTTTTAGAGATGCTGCCTAGAGATGCGGAAGAGCCTGCATCAGACGCCGATTGCGACTGGTTGCCCTGTTCGCCGCAGAACATCATGGTGCAGCGAGGGCGTGGTGCTGGTTACTCGGCCTGCGCCTATTTCTTTGCCCGGAAACTGCACAGGGAGCTGAAGGTCCCGATCGGGATGATTGCCGCAAGTATCGGAGGCACGCGATGTGAGTCCTGGACGCCCGGACGAGACGGCAGGTTGTTTAACGGCATGATCGCTCCAGTGACTCCGATGGCGATCCGAGGGGCAATCTGGTATCAGGGCGAGTCCAACGTGGGAGATGGCTTACGGTATGCGAGCAGGATGCAGGCTCTGATTGAGGGATGGCGAAAAGCATGGGGGTATGAGATCCCGTTCTATTTTGTCCAGATTGCACCCTTCTCGGGCTATTCCTCAGGCAGCCTCCCTATGCTGTGGGAGGCTCAAGTAAACAACCTGAAGATTCCAAAGACGGGAATGGTAGTGACGACCGACTTGGTTCCTGCCATCAGCGATATTCATCCGGTTAACAAGATTGATGTGGGCGAGAGGCTCGCCCTGTGGGCCCTGGCCAAAGTTTACAAGACCGATGTCGTTTTCTCAGGACCGATCTATAAGTCGATGGAGGTCGAAGGAGGTAAGATCCGGCTGTCCTTTGCGCATGTTGGGGGCGGGCTCAAGTCGCGAGATAGCAACCCTCTGGTCGAGTTCGAAATTGCCGGCGCGGACGGCAAGTTTGTGACGGCCAAGGCAACTATAGAGGGCGACGCGGTCGTGGTTCAGTCCAGGGAAGTGCCCGTGCCAGTCAATGCCCGTTTCGGCTGGTCGAACGAGGCCTATCCCAACCTCGTCAACAAGGAAGGCCTTCCGGCGTCACCCTTCCAAACAAAGGATTGGCAGGGCGGCACTGGAGAGTAGCCGGGTGGGAACCCCTGCTTTTCGGCGGCTATTCCGGTTGAACCAGGCAGAGGCGCAAGCCCAGATGGCGGCCGTAGCGCCTTGGTGAATTATGGTCGCGGTAGGCGGAGCGGCTTCTCCATGCGCTGGCGCCCCAGAAGCCGCCACGGACCACGCGGACTGTCCCCGCCGCTGGACCCCCGGGATCTTCTGTCGGTGATTTCTCATAGTAGTCGGGCTGGTGCCAATCTTGGCACCATTCCGCGACATTGCCGTGCATGTCATAGAAGCCCCATGCGTTCGGTTTTTTCCCGCCGACTGGATGGGCCACGCTTTCGGAGTTCTTAACGTGCCAGCCGTAGTCGAGGAGTCCGGGTTTATCTCCTCCGAAGCAGAACTTATTTTCACTTCCGGCTCGGCAGGCATATTCCCATTGAGCCTCGGTAGGGAGGGAATACTTTCCCTCCTTGGTTCCTGCCTTGGCGTTGAGTTTTGCGATGAACTCCTGGCAGTCATTCCAGCTAACCCGTTCCACGGGGTTAGAGGGGTTTGTGAACCGACTCGGGTTGTTGCCCATCACGGCTTTCCACTGCTCCTGAGTCACTTCAAACTGACCTAGATAGAACGGCCGGGTGATTTTAACGGTATGGGAAGGTTTGCTTTCGTTGTCACCCATTGTGAACTCACCCGCCGAGACCATGATCATATCAATTTTTACCCCATCACCCAGGTCCACGGCGAGCTTGTCCGGCACCCCAATGCTCGTGGCCGTAATTTCGCGTTTCAGATCAGCCGCTTTCTCAATCACTTGAGAAATCGAGGAGGTTGCGGAGAGCAGACTGAGAGTGATAGCAGTTGCGAGTCTTTTCATATAGCTGTCTTTCCCTCTATCAGGATTCGGGTAGCAGTTGGGAGAGGAGCTTGTCGTGAGTTATTATCAGCCAGCTGGGGTGGCGATTGTTGTGGGTAGGATTCTGGGAGGAGAGGTCGAATCCCTGCCCCGAGGCTGATCACTGTGCAGGTCTCAACAACCATCCACAAAAAACTCCCCGACCGCAACGGTCGAGGAGTTCGGAAAATATTTATGGGAGGATCAGGAGTCCTTTTTCTCGCTGGCGATCTTGGCGAGAAACTTCTTGGGGTCTTTTGCCACCTTGCCCTTGCAGCCTCCGCAGCACACCGCCACAGAGATTGTCGCAGTGGCATCTGGGTCGTTATCGCGGCCACTAATTGGGCACTTGCCATCAGCGGCCTTGGCGACCTTGGCGAGAAGAGCGGCAGGATCCTTTTCGAACTTAGACACGCACCGCCCGCAGCAAAAACCAACCTTCACCTCGACGGCAGTGCTGCCATCCGCAGCTTTTCCTTTCACAGGGCAGATTTTGTTCACTGGGCCGGCGAAGGCGGGGAGCAGAGACAACATCAGTCCGGAGACAATAAGAGAGATAATTTTCATAGGCTTTTCGGGGCGATCGTGTCCGGGAGTCCCTAGAAAATCTCATAGGCGTTAACGTTGTCAAGGCCCCTTGCAGTAGCACGGGAATCGTGGCGAAGGGGCTGGTGTCGATTCGGAATACGTATTCTCTGCTACGGTGAGGACGTGTATTTATGACATAAGCATCGATACAGGAAGTCATCACGCGCACTCAGCGCCTGTCCTAGGGGCTTCATTTTGTTACGGTCTCACCTGGGAGAAATGGTGGTCGGCAAGCGGGGAGCCTTTTGACTCCGGAGGGATATGAAGAAGGGAGGGGGCGAGGGAGGCGGGTGGGTCCGTTTGACGCTAAGGATGGTTGGGAATTCAGTTGCCGAAGGCTTCTTTTAGCGGAAGGCTTGGCCGTTCCTATGAGCTTTCCTGATTTAGCTAAGCTTCTCGAGGCGCGGATTGCGGTGATCGCTGATCATGAATTCCGTGATCGGGATCCCGAGGCACATCTTGAAGCCCTCAAAAATGTGAGCGGAGCAATCGTTTCGTGGCATGAAGCGCACCGGAGTGAGATTGATGGGAACCTGGACCACTTTCTCGCTGGAGCCAGCTATCAAAAGGCGCTTCTCTATCTTGAAACGGGGACTCGTCGGCCGTGTGGGGAGTAGCAAAGTGTTGAGTGCCATAAAGTGACTTTGCAGGGCGAGAGTCTTGTGGCGAGCTAGTGCTTAGTGCTCTGACGAAGCAGTAGTGCAACGAGATTTTAGCAAAGAGGTATATCGTCAAGGTAGAGCTGACGGAGAGGAAATAGAGCCTCC
>Ga0115012_10002469_pt1 | contig 10797 bp, 6 predicted proteins | sample TroAtlMetagenome_FD_88706 | JGI IMG/M metagenome (GOLD analysis project Ga0115012, IMG submission 88706) | Marine eukaryotic phytoplankton communities from Atlantic Ocean - Tropical Atlantic ANT10 Metagenome | ecosystem: Environmental > Aquatic > Marine > Oceanic | place: Tropical Atlantic Ocean...
AAACCGGCTCTCGCGGGTGAGGGCGGAGGCGGGAAGAGAAGAGCAAGGTCTCCCAGTGGATGGGCGGTGCGCCATTTTTTGTTAAATTCATTCTGGAGCTGGTTCACCACGGGACCTTTGACGCGAACCATCAGATCGTGCCATTCTGAGTAGTATTCTCGTCCAATATTGATTCCTCCGAGCAGGGCGGTTTTGCCGTCGAAAACGAGCAACTTGCAATGATCGATAATGGCCCAAGGATCCAGAATACGGCGAAGCTGTAGCTCTGAGTCGCGGCGAAGATAGGTGGTAATGTCTGGAACGGCTCGGAATCCAGGAGGACCTGGGGTGGTTGGGTTGAGACTTGCGGAAATCGTGGACCCAATGTCATCCAGAAGAATCCTGGTAGGGATAGCCGTTGCTCGTTGCTTCACCATGTCGGCGTAGGCGACGCTGATATCATCGTTATCCCAGATGTAGAGCTGGAGGTCGATGGACTCACGGGCCAGACGAAGCTCTTCTTCCAGGGCTGGGAAAAATTCTTTCCCATCGAGAAGAATCTCAACGGTGCCAAGCTCAGGTGCGGGAAGCCCGATCCGAGTCAGCCCTGCTGAGAATTCCTGACTACCGGGGAGTCCTTCTGCTCGAGGGCCGGGGTCCAGTGGAAAGGGGATGTTTCCCCGGAACAGCTCCTCGGTCCGCTCTGCCAGCATCGCGAGCCCCATTCTTGTTGAGGTGATCGGGCTGCGAACCTTAGCCAGAATCGCTCCTCGACTTGCCATGGCCCCAATCTGGACTGTGCTGACGAGAGGCCCGTTGACCTGGGTGTTGGGCCTGTTGCTACAGGAAAGGGTTGTCAGGCAGGCGATGAGGGCGAGCAGAACCGGGAGTCGTGGAGGAAACAGGGTCTTCATTGATTCGACTTCTCTGCCCTCGCGCATCGGGCGTCTGTGGAGGAAAGAAAAACTGGAGGATCTAAACAAGAGGAGAACTTTGCTGTCGAGCCAGAACGGGATTCGCTCGAGAGAAGCTCATGGAAGCGATGACTCATAAGGGTCGGGTGCTTTTGTTGAGAGGGCTTTGGGACGAGCGAGCAACCCGGCTATGACGATGCCTTCAAGTATGGGGAAAAGCAAAAGACCGGGTGTCTCCAGCGGCAGGAGGGACTGGGGCGATTTTCCCAAAAGCCACCCCTGCGCAACGCAGAGTGCAAGCCCTAGCAGGCAACAGGTGATAAGAATCGCGCGAACTCTTGAGGGAATGACGCGGGGGGTGTCAGCGGGGAGAACACAAAAAAGGAGAATGAGCGGAAGATAAATTAGCAGCAGGCGGGAGAAATCAATTCCCAGCAGGAGTACTGTGGTGAGGTGAAAGAGAGGAATGGAAAGCAAGATCCAACGCCGGAAGGCGCGCAGGATGACAAGGGGGACGCAGAGCTCAAACCAGACGGTGAGCTGATCGAACAACTCCCACGACCATCCAGGGAGGTTTTCCAGAGACCAAGCGAGAAGAGGGGCGCTTTTGCCGTAACCATAAAAGTAGGTCAGCGCCCAGGAAAGAGAGGCCTGAGAGTCGAAGCTGAGCCATGAAATTTTGGCTAGCCCGGAGGAGGCGAAGTAGACGGTCAGACAAAAGGTTAAACTTGTTTCCGGCCATCTACCGCGAAGGGTCAGAAGAAAAGGGCAAAGGAGAATGATAAAATCGTGGTCAATCTTGCCTGTTGAGTAGGTCAGGCCGCTTGTCACGATAAGAAGGCCGCTCAGAAGTGCGCCGACTCGCCATTGGCCTACACCTACTACCCAGAGGGCAAGCAGGGCGTAGGTTGCGAATTCAATGACAAGGATTACCCACGGAGCGGGAAAGGCTTCGAGGAGAGTGAAGGGGCCCAGCGGCGGGTGGAAATGCTCTGCACTCAGGCTGGCGACCGCGTAGGCTGATTTGAGAGGAAAAAGAAGAACAACCAGCCCGAGGTAGACGCACCGGCTCAGGAACAGTGCATCATCACGATGCAGCGAGGGAATTCTAATCATGGATGACATCCTCCTCGCCGATCAGTTCTGGAGGGCCATCGAGTGGAGCATGAATCTTGTAGGCAGACCACTCAACGCCGGGGAAATCTCCGGGGCTTCCAGGACGAGGGTTGCGGGTTCGAACAGAATGTCCAATCAGGAACTGCTGGTAAGCAGCTCCTTTAAACCTTGGGGCAAGCTTGGCAAAATCCTTCTGGGCGGGAACTCCGAGGGTTTCATGCCGCAGGAGCCGGTCATGGGCCGGAAGGGAGGGAATGTTTTTCGTTTCCCTGTAAAAGGGCACATAGATGGTTCTATCCTGCTGGAGATGTCCTGCGAACATGGGCCCCTGAAGGGAGGGATAAGGTTCGCCAACGCTGAAGGTGACAATGCAATGAGCAGCGGCAAGCGCGTAAGAGCCCAGCACAAGAAGGCTTCTGCGGGTTCGAGATGGTGGGGGCACCCCGTAGTCAACCGTGCGCGAGCCCGAGCCGTCAACGCAATCCGGAAGGTCGTCGGTATTCCATACCCGAAGTGTACGGATCTATTTCACCGTTTCTTCCTCCTCGATGCCAAGAAGGACCCGGGCCTCTTGCATTGGACGGGTCTCTGACCATTCCCTTGCCTGTCGACGCATCGTATTGATCGCTTCACGGTGGGCATTTCGGGTTTCGTCGCGGTCGCTTTCGAAAGGAGCTTCGGGCCAGTCCCAGTTGTCGGTTCGGAAAGAGGGGATGGGAATAATGCGTTCATGATGTCCACTGTTGACGGCATTTCCCAGGGGGTTTCTCGCCCAAGCATAGCGAACGGCCACGGGTTCTGGAACGAGGGGACTCCAGACCTTGAGTTTGCGTTCATCTTTTTGCTCGCGGCCGCGATCGTCCTTTCCCTTGACGACAAATTCGGCCTGGGCGGGAACGAAATGACGATCTTTTCCGGCAACGGCGAATCCCTCGAAGGGGCGCCCATCGTGAACCCGGACCATACCGTTGAAGGAGAGAATGATGTGATCTCCGCTGATTTCAGTGTGCTCAAGGGTTGTGGGGTTCCACTTGAGCTGAGTCTGCCCGTATTGCGTTGCTAGAGCCCACCGGGCCATCCTTTCACCGTGGAGGACTTTTTTATGGGGATGGTAAAAAGGGACCTGTTGGTCGTAGGCAGGCATGAAACATACGTGATTCAGAGCCTTCGCGGCCTTGAACTGTCCCTCTCGAATGAAAGGCGCGGCATCGACCATACGGATTTCATAGTTATCCCGCGTTTGCGGCTGCCCTCCTGGGGTCAGACCAATGATGCCAAAGGGCATTGCATCGTCGCGAAACGTTTCCCGCCAGTTCTCGATCATGGCCTGGATGACTGAGGCGTAGAGGCGTGGTCGCGCATTGCCCAGCGCGTTATTGTATCCTTGGTTAAAGATCGCGCCTTTGATGTTGGCTTCGCTGAACGAGGCGAGCATGCCGTTGAAGGAGGCTCCGGGGTTGTTACGGTCGGAGGCGGGGTCCTGGTCGGGTTCCGTGGGCTTGGGGTTGGGTTTCTCCCCCCGGGCTTTTCTGCGTTCACTGTCCTTTTCCCAGCGTTGGATGCGCGCCTGCAAGCTGGCCGCAGCATCATAGGCAGCGATCTTGCTGTCCCATTCCTCGAGGAGTCCTCGTGCTGCTGGAATCTTCTTCAGAGTGCTTCTCGAGGTCCAAGCTTCAATGGTTGTGCCTCCCCATGAATTATCAATCAGCCCGATGGGGATACCCGACACAAGGTGAAGCCGTTTTCCAAAGATATAGCCAATGGCACTGAAGCGTTCGATGGCTTTGGGTGTGCACTGAGACCAGCTGCCTTTCTGCTCGTGACGCCGGGTCCACGAGTTGAACTCGTTAAGCCGGTCCATGTCTGTGAAAGCCACGGGGCTGGCTTGCTGGGGGACGGTCATAAGGCGGATCATGGGGTGATTGGCGGAAGAGACTTCCATGTCTCCGTGGTAGACGTAGCTGATTTCATCTTCCATGTTACTCTGCCCTCCGCAGATCCAGACATCACCGACCAGGATATTGTCGTAAGTGATCGTGGTATCACCGCTCTGGATGACCAGAGCCTTTCCCTGAGAGCTGACGGGGAGAGCTTCCAGTTCCATCTGCCAGTTTCCCTGTGCGTCCGCTTTGACGGTGAGATCGCGGATAGAAAATCGTACTCTGACGTTTTCTCCAGGTTGGGAGGTGCCCCAGATCCGGATGGGCTTGTCTCTTTGAATTACCATGTGGTCACCAAAGAAGTGAGCAACGGTGAGTTCGGCCCCGAGCAGGCAGGGGAGGGGCGCAAGAGTCAGCAAGAGCAGGAAGGCCGGGAAATACTTCATGAGTGGGGTATCGCATGCCTGTGCAAAAAGCGCAATGGCGTCCGGGGCGCAGTATCTTGGCAGACGGATTCGTTTCCTCCACAAGCCTAAAACAACCGAAAGGTCGCGCTTGGAATGGTCTGGCTACCAGCTTAAGAGCTGGTTGTGCGGAAATCCGGCGCAGAAACCCACATGCGAGGAGGAGCCCATGCAGTTGCTTTGTCGTGGCTGGCATGCGGACTAGGTGTGTGCGCGCTTGTTGCCATGCAGGCACAGGCCGCGGACGAAAAGGGCCTTATCCTGCGACTTGAGACCTTGGCAGGGAAAAGCGATACCCGTGAATCACGGACGGTCACTTTACATGTGCCAAAGGGGCACAGTCCTTCACCCTTTCTGAGGGGCAGTGACTTCACGGCGCGTTGGGAGGGGAAACTCCTCCTTGAGAAGAGGAGTCGGCTTGTGTTTCACCTCGAGGGAACAGGAGAGGCCAAGTTGCGTATTGATGACGATCTGATCGTTTCAGCAATTGGAACGCCAAGTGAGTCAAAGCGCCTTAGTAGTGGAGAGCACGATATCGTCGTAGAGTATCAACCTCCGGTTGGGGATGACGCGACCTTGAGATTGCTCTGGGAAGGGAGGGATTTTTCAAAGGAGCCAATCGACCCGGAGGTGTTTCGTCACGACGGGAGTGATGCAGCTCTCGAGGGCTTCTCGGCTCTGCGCCGGGGTCGATCCCTCGTGGCTCAGAAACGTTGTGGATCGTGTCACAGTTCCGGGACAGAGGAGCTGATGCCAGAGTTGCTGCTCAAGGGGCCATCGCTTGATGGGATTGGAGGCCGACTGCGCCATGGCTGGCTTACCCGATGGATTCTTGATCCGCGTCAGATGCGTCCTCAATCACACATGCCAGCTGTATTTCGAGGCGAGGGTGCGGAGGAGAAGGCCGCTCATGTTGCGGCCTATCTTTCTGCCGGATCTGACCCGGGAGGAGCGGATCCACTTCCTGAAAAGGAAAGGGTAGAGAAAGGGGGGACTATTTTTCGACAGCAGAACTGTATCTCATGCCATACCCTTGCAGAGACTGGGGAGGGACAGCGGATCGGGCTTGGAGGTGTGGGGATGAAGTTTTATCCGGAGGCGCTGGTGAAGTTTCTTCAGGATCCTGCGAAATTTCATCAGGGGACACGCATGCCTGCTTTTGGTTTTGATGAGGAGGAAGCTCTTTCAGTGGCTTCCTTCCTTCGTTCGCTGGGAGCAAAGACGGATTTGCAGCCCCTCAAGGGTGATGCTTCGAAGGGGCGGGTTCTGGCGCAATCAGCGGGCTGTTTCAACTGTCACGAACGAGAAGGGGAACAAAAGGAAAGCCTGACTGAGATTGGCCTTTTTGATCTTACCTCCTCCGAGTGCTCCGAGGTTGGTTATGAGCTTTCGAGTGAGATGGCTGCGGAGCTTCGGGCATTCTTGACAGCGGAATCGGGGCAGGACTCTCTGGCCCAATTCATCCCTGCGGAATATGCCGAGCGTCAATATCAGGAATTGCGCTGCAACGCCTGCCACACCAGAGATGGAGAGGATTCTCTGCGAAGTAATTTTCTGGAGGAGGTTTCTCGCCTCGGAACCTCTGACGAAAAGGTAGACGAGGCCAAACCTGCAGGTCTTGCCGGTCCTCCCCCACTGGATCACCTGGGCTTCAAGCTGAAGCTCGATTGGCGGACAAGACTCTTCGCGGGAGAAATTCAGCCGAAGGTGCGGAGATGGTTGCCTGACCGTATGCCTGCCTTCCATTCCCGATCCAGTAATCTGGCCCTGGGGTTTAGTCATGCCGCCGGCCGCTCCGGTCTCGACCGTAGTCCCAAGGTCCTCGACAATGAAAAAGTTGGGGTGGGAAGGGCCATGACGGGGGTAGAGGCTGGGCTGAGTTGCGGGGCCTGCCATGGCATCGGGGACAAGGCGGCGATCGCGGTCTTCGAAGGAGAGGGGCCCAACCTGAGAGCCTCCGGGGAGCGGCTTACACCCGATTATTTTCATCTGTGGATGAATGACCCACCCCGGGTCTGGCCCGGCACGATCATGCCTAAGTATGCGCTGGACGGGAAAACGCCTCTCACCCAGTACTACGACGGTGACTCCCGCAAGCAGTTCGAAGCGATCCTTCAATACCTGCGCTCACTTTCCAAAAATCAAAATAATGAAAAGAACCCTTAGTTACATCGTGATGTGCCTTTCCGCGCTCCCCCTTACGGCAGCGCCTGGCCTGATCGGGGAATACTTCAAGCTTGAGGATAAACTTGGAGACGAATTTGAAGTGCCAGTGGATTTGACGCCCTGGCTTGTGCGGGTCGACAAGGCGGTGAATTTTTCTCAATCCAAGGGGGACTTTCATGGTTCGAAGCTCGCAGAGAACTTCATGGTGCGTTGGAGCGGGTCCATTACCGTCTCGAAGGAGGGTAATTATCTGTTCGCGACGAGTTCCAAAGATGGCTCTCGTCTCTATCTCGGGGATAAGCTGGTGGTTGATAACTGGGGTCCTCACCCCATGAAGCAGCAGAGTGGCACGGTCCGCCTGAAGGCGGGATCACATCCTGTTCGGGTGATCTACCAGAACGGGAGTAAGGGGGGCGCCTGTATTGTGAAATGGATGGCTCCTGGAGGGAAATTGGAAGCGGTCCCCGCTTCGGTTCTCTTTCACGATGTCGCGAAGCTCAAGGGACTCTCATGGGATGAGCAGGCCTTTGCCAAAGCTGCCAGCCCTGACGTTCCTCCGGCCAAGCCAGTTTCGGGAAGCCTGCCGGGGAAATACGGAAATTTCGTGAGTACAGCACTGCGTGTTGGCAAGGACGCGAAGGGAGATAATGTTGCTTTTCGTTCCCGGGTGATCCGTCTTGATCCCCAGGGGGCAGTTTGTGTGGCTTTTGATGCTGACACCATGCGGATGGCGGCAGGATGGACCCAGGGAGGATTGAGGTTGGAGGGCCTTCCCTTTACCGGAGGCCACGGGGCCTTTCCCTCTCATAGTGGGGCCAAGGTGTTTACCAACCAGGCGGCTCCAGGGTGGGCGGACAATCAAGGGAGTATTGCGGAAACCCGGATGCCTGAGGATGGGAAGTATCCACCTCTCGGCCCCCTTCCGAAAACGCAGGCCCATTACAAGGGCTTGTATGTCCATGGGGAAAAGACGGTTCTTCGCTATACGGTAGGCAAGGACCCGGTCCTGGAACTTCCGGCCTTCGAGAATGGGCTCATCACCCGCACCATCCAGGGAAAGTTCAGTGCTCCCGCAGTGGTAGTGCTTGCTGATGAGAAGGGCGCTCCTGAGATTCAGGTCGTGGGCTCTCAGGAAAAACCGGCGACGATGGACGGTCGGATCGTCCTGAAAGTCCCGGCAGGGATGGCTCATTTCAAGGTGGTTTATGGAAGTGGGAGCGTCCCGGAAGCCCTCGAGGACCTGACGCTTTTGATGAAAGGTGGTCCTGCGCGGTGGACGGAGACGGTGACCACAGTCGGCGAGGTCGCCAAGGACGATGGCAAGTCAGCCTATGTCCTCGACCGTCTGACTGTGCCTTACCAGAACCCCTATGGGATGAAGATGCGGATTGGAGGATTTGACTTTTTCAGCGACCCTTCGAAGGCCGCGGTGTGCACCTGGGATGGCGATGTCTGGGTTGTCAGCGGTATCGATGAGAAGCTCGAGAGTCTCATCTGGAGGCGTATTGCGGCTGGGGGGCATGAGACCCTCGGGCTCACCATCGTAGATGATGTGATCTACACGGTGGCGGATGACCAGATCACGCGTTACCACGATTTTAACGGTGACGGAGAGACCGATTACTACGAAAACTTCAATAACGACTGGGAGCTTACCAGTGGGTTCCATGCCTTCTGTTTTGACCTGCAGACTGGTCCACAGGGAGAGTTCTATTTTGCCTTTGGTAGTCCAGTGCGGGGTGGAGGGCGCAGCTTTCAGAGAATGAGCCGACACCATGGCTCGATCCTGCGAGTCTCCAAAGATGGTTCCAGACTCGATCGTTATGCTACCGGGTTGCGGGCTCCGAACGGGATCGGGGTGAGTCCCACCGGCCAGCTCACCAGCGGGGACAACGAAGGGACCTTCGTGCCACGTTGTCCCATTCACTGGATCGAACCAGACGAGTTTCTCGGAGTCGTCGATTCGGCGGCGGACTACGCCACCATGAAGACTACTCCCACGGTGGGACAGCGCCGAGGCAGCCGGAAGGAGAACCTTGATCCCAGTGAGGCTCCCAAGCCCCTCGCCTGGTTACCCAAAAACGTGGATAACTCCAACGGGGGGCAGGTCTGGGTGACCAGTGACAAGTGGGGTCCCTATAAGGGAGAGATGCTGCATTTCAGTTATGGGCAGAGCGCGATCTATGTCGTGCTCAAGGAGAAGAAAGGAGCCCTGATGCAGGGTGGAGTGGTCAAGATTCCGGTGCGCCCAACCTCCAGTGCGATGCGTGGGAAGTTTAATCGTAAGGACGGACAGCTCTATGTGGCTGGCCTCAAGGGGTGGCAGAGCAATGCCGGTCGCGAAGGTGGCCTTGACCGGGTGCGTTATACGGGCAAGGCCGTAAGCATGCCAAGCAGTCTCAAGGTCCGTGACGGCGGGCTCGAGATCGGATTCACCCAGAAACTGGACCAGGAGCTTGCCGAAGACCCGGAGAGCTTCAACCTCTCGGGGTCCGACTTACGCTGGACCCATGACTACGGCACGGGAGAGTTTCAGGTTGGGCACCGCAGCTCAGCAGGCCCCCCGAAGGGCCGCACTAAGTTCCCGGTCAAATCCGCCCGACTTCTTCCGGACGGAAAGTCGGTCTTTGTGGAGGTCGAGAACCTGCAGCCCGTTCACATGATGCAGATCGATCTCGACCTTGAAACGGATGAAGGAGAGGAGATCGTGACCAAGATCTGGAATACAATCCACGTGGCGAAGTAAGATCCCGGAAGAGACCTACTTTTTGAGCGGAGTGATTTTGATATTCCGGTAGGCGACGGGACCGTGGTCGCCCTGGAACATGATGGGGCCGGTAGCGGCCTCACGTCCGGTGACTCCGGAGGGGGTAGGGCCCTTCATTTCGACATTCTCGTGGAGGATCTTGCCATTAAGTTTCACGACCAGAAACTTCGCGTTGGCGGTCTTCTTGCCTGAGGCATCAAACTTGGGTGCGAGGAAGTCGATTTGATACTTCTGCCACTCTCCGGGTTTCTTGCAGGCATTGGTCCGAGGGGGTTGGGCCCCGTAGATCGCACCCATGTCGCCACCGCCGAGCTTCTCCTTGCCATAGCTGTCGAGGACCTGCACCTCATACTCGCCCATCACGTAAATTCCTGAGTTGGCTCCCTTGGCCACGAGAACTTCCAGTTCGATCCTGGAACTGCCCCATTTCTGGTCCGAGTAGATGTCAATGCTCTGGCCATGCCCGGTGACCACGTTCACCATCGCGCCGCCTGTTCCGCTGGCCTTCAAGGCTTTTGGATTCGCGGTGTCCAGTTGAGGGGCTCCCGTCACCCACTTGGACTCGAGAGCTCCCTTCTTCTTGAAAGACCATCCTGTGAGGTCCTTTCCGTTGAATGGGTTATCCGCAAAGGCAAGACCGCCTGCCAGAGCGGCGAAGGAGGTGAGAGTGGCGAGGGTGCGTTGAATTGCTTTCATGATGTCTTTGCAAGGTGTGTGCCGCAAATTTCCGGTGCTCGCAATGGGAAAGGCCTTCCCGCCTTGATTAACGCATCCCATCATCGAGTCGGCTACTTTCTGCATTTTTTCGTTCGTTCTGGCCTTTTCGCAACGTAAGTTTGGGCATCGTGAAGCGAAGATCCGTGATTGGGCATGCTTGCTGGGCGGCTGTAACTGCCGGGGCTTTTGCTGTCGGGCTGGTGCTCGATCGGGACCCGAGCGCCCAGAAATCAGTGGTGAAAGTTCCGAGCGCTAAGAGCTCGAGAAGTGCAGATGGGGGGATTTCCGGAGGCGGGGGGTCGAGATCGGCGGGTTTGTCAGGCTCGGTGCAGTTGGCCGGAGGCCAATCTATCGGAGGGGTTGCAGGGATCGGGACTGGAGCATTGAGTCAGCCAGCGATCGAGGCGCTTGCGAAGGAAGCCTTTCGGAGCGGGAACCCCTTGGTCCGGCGCAGGGCTTTTGATCAGATGTTGAGCAGTCTGACGGCGGAAAACGCTCAGGATATGCTGGTCCACCTCAAGGAAAACCGTGTTGGTGGTGATCAGTGGAGGGATTTTCATTACCTCTGGGGCACGCTGGATGGGAAAGCTGCGGTTGATCATTCGCTCGATTCAGAGGAGCGCGATCTTTCCCATACGATGGCGGGCTGGGCTTCCAGCTATCCGAATGCAGCAATCGACTACATCAACAACCTCTCGGAAGAAGACCGGGGCTCCTTCCGTCATTTACAGGAGGCGATGGTGAGCGGGATGGCTGACAATAACACCGCGGTGGCTACGGATTACGTGTTGCAG
>Ga0115012_10002471_pt1 | contig 10793 bp, 10 predicted proteins | sample TroAtlMetagenome_FD_88706 | JGI IMG/M metagenome (GOLD analysis project Ga0115012, IMG submission 88706) | Marine eukaryotic phytoplankton communities from Atlantic Ocean - Tropical Atlantic ANT10 Metagenome | ecosystem: Environmental > Aquatic > Marine > Oceanic | place: Tropical Atlantic...
CGAGTAAGGCTTCAGCTTGATGTTCATCGCGTCCTTGTACTTTATAGCCGCCGAGGCCATGCACTGATTGGGGTGTAAGACCGATATGCCCAACAACAGGGACACCAGATGCAGTGATGGTTTCGATGGTCTGGCATAGCGATACACTTGCACCTTCCATTTTAATAGCATGTGCACCGGCTTGCATCAGTGCTTTTACGTTATTCAGGGTTTCATCGATGCTGCCTTGATAGGATAAGAAAGGCATGTCGGCAATCAGTAGTTTTTTATCGAGCCCTCGTTTGACAGCTTGTGTGTGCATTATCATCATTTCCATGGTGGCTGTCACCGTGGTTTCATGTCCATGCACGGTCATGGCAAGGGAGTCACCGACCAAAACGGCTTCAACTGGGGTTTCATTGATGATTTTTGCAGAAGGATAGTCGTAACACGTTAAAACACAGATTTTTTCTCGAGCGGTTTTTTTCCGCTGCAACGCATGAATGTTCATGATTGTTCCTCAAGTCAGTCACCGCTCAAGGTTTGAGTCGATGCATGGGGGTATCTTAATCACTTGGTGAAAAATTGCAAATAGCGGCATTGAGATAAGCTTGGTATGATAGTGACTTATGTTAATTCTAAGAGAAGCCATGCAACTCAGTGCATTGTTACGCTCGCCAGGCGAGCATAAGCTTGAGCTCACAGGCAACGCCGGTCGTATTGAAGCATGCCTCATGGTGCCGGATACCGACACTGCTCAGGCAAATAAAATCGCCATTGTTGGCCATCCGCACTCCTTAAAGGGTGGGGCAATGCAAAATAAAGTTGTCACCACCATGGCGCGGACGTTTAAGGCTGCCGGTATTCCAAGCCTTAGATTTAATTTTAGAGGGGTGGGTGCCTCAGAAGGTGAGTTTGATGATGGCATCGGTGAAAGTGAAGATATGCTTAAAGTTGCCAAGCAAATCCAAACAGAAATGCCAGGGGTAGAGCTTATTTTTGCAGGCTTTTCATTTGGCAGCTTTGTGGCTTACCGGACGGCATCGCAGTGCGAGCATACTTTGCTGATTACTATCGCACCACCTGTACAAAACTTTGATTATACGGTTTTTCCAATTGATCCAAGCCCATGGGTTTTGGTTCAGGGTGATGAAGATGATGTAGTGCCGCCTAAACTTGTGTTCGAGTTTGCGGAAGCACGCGATATTCAATTGATTAAGTTTGAAAAAACCGAGCACTTTTTTCATGGCAAGTTAACAGATTTAAAAGAAAAATTATTAGAGGTACTTACAACGTAGCTGCAATATAACAAGGAGATGTAATCAGGATGATTAAGGCACTAAGCGTATTTGGTACACGCCCTGAAGCCATTAAAATGGCGCCTGTGGTAAAAAAACTTGCGGAAAACCCCAATTTTGACAGTAAAGTTTGTGTGACCAGCCAGCATCGAGAAATGCTAACACCTTTTCTAGAACTTTTTGCGATACAGCCTGATTTTGATTTAAATGTGATGCGTCCAAAGCAAACACTGACGCAACTGACGTCTAACGTGCTGACGCAACTTGAGCCTGTACTCAAAAGTTTTGAGCCTGATGTGGTATTGGTGCATGGTGATACCACAACTACACTCTCAGCAACCATTGCGTCCTACTATCAAAAAGTCCCAGTGGCGCATGTTGAGGCAGGGCTTAGAACGGGTGATATTTATTTGCCGTGGCCTGAAGAGGCAAATCGCAAGCTCACAGGTGGACTCACCCGATTTCATTTTGCACCCACACCGCTTTCTAAAGAAAACTTACTTAAAGAAGGGGTTGCTCCCAAGTCGATTCATGTGACAGGCAACACGGTTATTGATGCCTTGTTTGATGTCATGTCACAGTTTGAGGCGAATTCCGAGCTTGAGGCGCGCATGCAAGCCCAATTTTCTTTCTTGGATCCCAAGCGGAAGATGGTTTTAGTGACAGGGCATAGACGAGAAAGTTTTGGTGAGGGTTTTAGACAAATCTGCAAGGCCTTAAGCATGATAGCGAAGCAGTATCCTGATATGGATATTGTGTATCCTGTGCATTTGAATCCTGCAGTACAAGACGTGGTGAAGCCTCTTTTGGGGGAGCAAGATAATATCTATCTTATTGATCCCGTTCAGTATTTGCCTTTTGTTTATCTGATGAAACATGCCCACATTATTCTTACCGACTCAGGTGGCGTGCAAGAAGAAGCGCCTTCACTGGGTAAGCCCGTTTTGGTGATGCGAGACAAAACAGAAAGACCCGAGGCGATTATGGCTGGTACCGTCAAACTCGTGGGTACCAAAGCAGAGCCTATTTTTGATGCCGTGAAACTCTTGGTTGAAGATAGTAAGCATTATCAGTCTATGAGTCGGGCGCAAAATCCCTATGGTGATGGTGAGGCTTCAGGTAGAATAGTCAGTGTTTTACAAGAAGCCCTGGCTGAAGCTCGGGTTGCAAACCCAGCATAGAGATACGTTAAACCATGAAATCGCTCCTCGCTCACTATAATAAGGCTGTCAAGTCGCACGCTATCGTGAGCTCGGAGCATCAAAAACAAGTCCTAGCAAAATTAGATCTGGTCAGAAAGTCCGTTATACAAGGCAGCCGCTCATGGTGGCCTTTTGGAAAAAAACAAACGAAGGGTGTCTATATTTACGGGCCCGTCGGTGCCGGCAAAACCTATTTAATGAATTTGTTTTATGAGCATGTGCCCGAGACTTGTAAGCAGCGTTTTCACTTCCATCATTTTATGCAAAATGTTGATAAATCACTTCGTGCACGCCAGGGCCATATGAATCCCCTAAAACATATTGCAAAAGCACTCGCCGAAAAAGCACATGTGCTTTGCTTGGATGAGTTTTTGGTGGAAGATGTCGCTGATGCTTCTATCCTTGGAGAACTTTTGAGTGAGCTTTTTAAGCATGGCGTTATTTTGATTGCGACAGCAAATACCAAGCCCGATGATTTATATTTAGATGGCTTGCATCGAGAGCGTTTTTTACCCGCGATTGATTCAATCAATCAACACTGCGAAGTGGTTTGTTTGGATGAGCATAAAGATTATCGCTTGGGGCGTAAGAGTCGACCAGAAGTCTATTTATATCCAGTAAGCGCAGATAACGAAGCCTTAATGCAAATGCAGTTTGAAAAGTTATCAGGGCAAGAAGAGCATCCGCCAGGCACCATGATGATACAAGATCGCGAAGTCAATTATATTGCGAAAGACGCACGGTTGATTTGGTTTGATTTTCAGGTTATCTGTAATATGCCGCGCAGCCAGCTTGATTACTTAGAGATTGCCAAAAGTTATGATGCTGTTTTTGTGAGTCATGTGCCAGCCCTTAAGCCCGATGAGCTTGGCCAGCTTTCGCTTTTTATCCGCTTTGTTGATGTGATGTATGATGAAGGCATCCATCTGATTATACTATCAGAGGTGCCTATGGAAGCGATTTATATCGATGGCCCTATGAAAAAAAGCTTTGAACGTACACTCAGTCGACTTCAAGAAATGCACTCAAGTGATTATTGGCAGCGCGGCCGCGAGCTGTATAAAAATTAATAAACTTGAGAATGATTCTCGATATCATTTATAATACCCCCATGAATAGATGAATCTTTGACCTATGTATTTGAAAACAGCAGAATTAAAAGCAGGTGATGTCGTGAGGCTTAATAGCTTTGGAAAGACAGATAAAGCTTACCGCAAGCAGCTTGTTGCTTTTGGTGTTACCCCAAGCTTTCATGTGCGTGTGGTGCGTTTTGCACCCTTGGGCTCACCGGTGCAACTTGATGTTGGTGGCGCCTCAATTATGCTGCGTACAGAAGAAGCCGCAGAGCTTTTATGGGAGCGTGTGTGATGCGTTGTGCGCTTGTCGGCAATCCCAATTCTGGTAAAACAACACTTTTCAATACGCTGACAGGTGCCACTGCACGTGTTGGTAATTGGTCTGGGGTTACGGTTGAGTCAAGTGAAGCAAGTTTTGCCACGCATACACTGATTGATTTACCAGGCTTATACAGCTTGGTTGAAAGCCAGCGTCTTGATGAAAAAGCGGCGCGCGAGGCGCTTAATCAAACCTCTATTGATTGCTATATTAATGTGATTGATGCAACGCAACTGGAACGACAACTCTATTTAACCAGCGAACTTTTAGAGCAAAAGCGACCTGTTATTATTCTGCTTACTAAGCTTGACGCCGCGTCTGGTATTCAGATTGATACAAAGCAGTTAAGTGAGGCGCTACACTGTCCGGTTTTAAGCTCAACCGATGAATTAGAAGAGGTGCTTGCTTCTAAGCTTAAGCAACCCAAACCTCTATTACTCAGCCCAGTAGAAGATGAAGACGAAGAGCTTGCGCTACTCGATGCACGTTACCGAGCAGTGCATGAGCTGGTGCTCGCGGTTGAATCTAGAGTTACACGTAAACAAGAGACCATGACGAATCGTCTCGATAAAGTGTTACTACATCGCTTTTTTGCTTTGCCGCTATTTATGCTGGTGATGTATGCACTGTTTTTTATTGTGGTTGGGGTTGGTGGTGCCTGCCAAGATAGTATTATGCAGCTTGCGGAACTTGTCTTGCCTCGCATGGGGTATTTTAAAGGCTTAGGGATGGGGCTTGCCACCATCGTTTCTTTTATTCCTGTAATGGGATTGATGTTTTTTCTGTTGGCCTGCCTTGAGGCATCAGGCTATATGGCGCGGGTTGCTTTTGTGATGGATAGGCTCATGCGCTTTTTGGGTTTGCCTGGCAAGGCATTTGTGCCGCTGATGGTCGGATTTGGATGTAATGTACCGGCGGTGATGGCGACCAGAACGCTTGAATCCAAGCAAGATAGATTGCTTACCATATTGATGAGCCCGTTTATGTCTTGCAGTGCGCGCCTGACGATTTATACCGTGTTTGTCACAGCCTTTTTCCCAAGCGGTGGACACAATGTGGTGTTTTCACTGTATATGGTAGGTATTTTGATGGCCATTTTGACGGGGCTTTTATTAAGAAGAACCTTATTAAAAGCACCACCTTCACCACTGCTTCTAGAGCTGCCTCTGTACCAGTGGCCTAATATAAAGACCATTGGCAAACAAACTTACTATAAACTGAAAGCTTTTCTTTGGCGGGCAGGGCGCTTTATTGTGCCTATTTGCTTGCTCTTGGGTTTAGCAAGCTCAATTAAATTATCTGGTTCTAGTTCTATCTTAGAGGTAGTCGCCAAAGGTATTCAGCCACTGTTTTCACCGATGGGTATCTCAGAAGAAAATTGGCCGGCAGTGGTGGGATTGTTTTCGGGTATATTCGCCAAAGAAGTGGTGGTGGGTACGCTCAATAGTTTATATGTAGATATGGGCAGCTTATCGCAGTTCTTTGATGGCGCTGTAGGTGCCTATGCTTATTTATTATTTATTTTGTTATATATCCCTTGCGCCTCCACCATGGCGGTGGTGCGTATGGAGGCAAACCGTAAAGTCATGTGGTTTTCGATTGTGTGGTCTACCATGCTTGCCTATGGCGTATCGGTTTTATTTTATCAACTGGCAACACGGCCTGGGCTTGCAAGCGTATTGGTTGCCTTGGGTTTATTGGTGGCCTTAATGCTTCAAAGCGGCTTAAGAGGAGGCAAGTATGCTCTTCGCACTTCGTGATTATATTAAGCAAGAACACGCTGTCAGCATTGAGCAAATTTCACGAAAATTTCAGCTAGAGCTTTCTGCTGCTGATGCCATGCTAGAGGCTTTGGTTGGTCGAGGATTTATGAAAAAGATATCTCCTTTCACAACTTGTACTACCAGCTGCCAAGGGTGCGCTGAGCCTGGTAAAAACACGTATTATCAAATTATCTAAGAACTTACATAGCCCCCCTTGTTATTTTGCATTGGTTTGGATAAAGTGAGTTTACTTTGAAATAGGGAAAGATTCGAAAGACAGGGCTGTTTATCTTATGTCACTTATCAATAATGTCTTGGTGATTTGCATCGGTAATATTTGTCGAAGCCCCATGGCAGAAGCACTACTCAAAAAAGCACTCGCAAAAGAGCACCCTGAGGTTTCAGTGACCTCGGCGGGTTTAGGTGCGCTTATTGATCATCCTGCTGATGCCAACTCGCTTAAGTTGATGCAGGCGCAAGATATTGATATCTCAGCACATCGTGCCCGCCAGATTACACCTGAGCTCGTTTTTGGTTCGGACCTTATTCTGACCATGTCTACTGAGCAAACAGAGCAAGTAGAAAAGCAATTCCCGAGTGCAAAGGGCCGCGTTCACCGCATTGGCAAATGGGGTGAATATAACATTGTTGACCCATTCAAAAGACCCGAGGCTATATTTAAGCAAGCTTTAACCTTGATTGAGCAAGGTATCGATGATTGGCACAAGAAGTTATGGAACTAGTATGCTAAAGAAAATCTCGTTGTTAGCAGCTGTATTGGTATTATCTGGGTGTGAGTTTCACGCAATTAAATTATTACCTGGTATGGAAAACATACATACCTATCGCTTAAGAAAAGCGGTGCCCAAGGATAGGGTAAAGGTAAAGCCTATGCTGATACCCATCACACCTTCGCTTATTCTAGACAATGACATTCATACGTATGATTACCGTGTTGCGCCTGCTGATGTATTACACGTTAATGTATGGCAACATCCAGAGTTTGCTATGGAGGCACAAAATGTAACGGCAGCGGCAGCAGGTGTGCAAGGTGCAGCTGGTCTTCCAGGCTATTTGGTTGATGTGAAGGGCCGGATTTACTTCCCACTGATTGGTTATGTGCATGTGGCGGATAAAACTTTGGATGAAGTAAGGCAAGAAGTTACCCAAAGGCTTAAAAAATATATTCCTAACCCACAAGTGAATGTGCGCGTTGCTGATTATCGTGGACAAAAAGTGTATGTGCTTGGTGAAGTGATGAATAAAGGCTTCTTACCCATTAACGACCAACAACTTACTATCGCAGATGCCTTGGCTCTATCAGGCTGGTTAGATCCAAAATCTTCAGATCCAAGCAATATTTACGTGATTCGTGGTAACTTTGTCGAGCCAAGAATTTACTGGTTGGATGCCAGAACCCCAGATAAATTACTACTTGCCGAGCACTTTAGCTTGCAGCCAAAAGACGTGCTTTATGTATCTGCAGCACCAATAGCACAATTGAACAGAACGCTCGATCAGCTCTTACCAATTGTTCAAACTGTTTGGTTTACTCAGAGCATTGTTAAGCAGTCTGAGAATAATAGTTAAGGGAGTGATTGATGGATACGATGCCTGCAGTACACCGGCCACAAGATGATGAAATCGATATATCCAGTTTGCTCCATGAGCTCTGGGGCTATAAGTGGCTGTTACTCACAACCATGCTTGTGGGGCTTGTTCTAGGTGTGTTTTATGCAATCAGGCAGCCCGCGCAGTATCAATCAAGTGTCATGTTACAGATTGATGGTGGCAAAGGCGGTGTAAAAGGCGGGGGCCTCTCAGAGCAATTACTTGCGCAAGGTTCTGGCGGGGACTCTGCAGCCACCCAGAAAGCACTGATTCAATCACGCTTCGTGTTGGAACCTGTTGTTGAAGCTTTAGGGCTTGATATTGCCTGGTCTCAGGTGGCGAGTACAGTTGGTCAGCGTTTATTTCCATGGCTTAAAAACGAAGAAATTGGGATTGATTATTTTGATGTGCCTGAGGAGTATATGAATAAACCTTTTACTTTAAAGTATAAGGAAGGTGATGAGGTTGAGCTATATGATAAAAATACGCTCATTCTAGCGGGGCCCATTAATAAAGAGCTTTCTAGTGCTTCTCACTCGATTCAGCTTAAGGCTGTTAGAAAAAAAGCGATAAAACCTGGTACACAGTTTAAGGTCGTCAAACGCTCAGACAATGCTGTCATCAAGAGTTTACTTGGTAAGTTAAAAGTCGAAGATGCCTCAGGAAAAAATCTTATTAGTCAGGGCACTGGAGTATTGGAGCTCTCCCTTAAGGGAAGGGAAAAGCAGGACGTTTTAAGAGTTTTAAACACCATCGCTGAAGTTACAAGAGTTAAGGATGCTGATAAAAAATCAGAGGAAGCTTCCCAAACCTTGACTTTTTTAGAAAGTCAGTTACCAGTTACGAAAGGTCTTTTGACAAAGGCGGAGGAAGCGTTAAATAGCTATCGAGCAAAAAGTGGTAAAATAGATATTAAAATCCAAACAGAATTCTTATTGAAACAACTCTCAGAACTTGATAAGCAGCTCAACGAGCTTGAAATTCAGGCTATTGACATGCGTCAAAAATTCACTTCTAGTCATCCAGAATGGATTGCGTTACAGACACAGATTGAAGCATTAAAAATACAGCGTAATAAGCTTGAAAAGCAACTAAAGTCTTTACCTGCGTCAGATCAGGTGGCAGTAAATTTAATGAGAGATGTTGATGTAAAACAAGAACTTTACCTGTTACTACTAAACAAAATACAAGAGCTACAAGTTGTTAAGGCAGGCACTGTAAGTGGTGTTCGTATATTGACTAGAGCTAGTTTACCAGATTCTCCGATACCTAGTAAAAAGAAACTGTATGTATTGGGTGGACTGATATTAGGCTTCATGGCTGGTGTTGTTTTTATTTTCTCAAGAAAGTTGATTTCACCTAGAGTGGAAGATCCACATTGGAGTGAAAAGCACCTGAATTTACCTAATCTTGCCATTATTCCGTTTTGCCGGGAGCAAGGTGTTTTTGCTCCCGCGGATAAAAAGCAAAAGCAAATGTTGCTTGCGCATTCACATTCTAAAAACCTAGCGGTAGAAGCGCTGCGTAGCTTAAGGACCAGCCTAAAGGTGACGCTTGCTTGTGCTGAAAATAATGTAATCGGTATTCTTGGTGTTGCTCCTTCAGTGGGAAAAACCTTTGTGTCTTGTAACTTAGGCTTTTTGTTGGCAGTTGCAGGGAAAAAAGTGCTGGTTATTGATACTGACTTAAGAAAAGGTACAGCACATAAGTATTTTGGCTTCGAAAGTGCCTCACCAGGCTTGTCAGATTATGTCAATCAAGATGAAGGGCTCGATGTAGTTATTCGCCCAACTGCCCATGAAAATTTATCGATTGTCACGCGAGGCAAGTACCCTAAGAACCCAGCTGAAATATTAAGTGCGGAACGGTTTCAAGAACTTGTTAAAACCTGCTCGGAGCAGTTTGATGTGGTTCTTTTTGATACGGCGCCAGTGCTTCTGGTTACCGATGCGGTTATTGTAAGCGCGCTAGCGGCAACAAACTTTCTGGTGCTCGGAGCAGGTGTTCACCAGCCAAGTGATGTGGACTTAGTCTTTAAGCGTTTACATAATGCCGGTGTACACCTTAATGGGACTATTTTTAACTTCCACAAAGAACAAACAAAAAATTACTATTATGGCAAGTACTACAACTACAGTTATTACTACCATGATGAGAGTGAAAGAGAGTCAGTATAGTCGGGTATTTATGGATGAACGTTAGGGCTTGGAGAAATTAATTTTGATAGAATCGCACACCCACTCTCCTTTTTCAAAAGTGTCAGTTATTGGCCTTGGTTATATTGGCTTGCCGACGGCTGCAATGCTTGCCTCGAGAAAGCTAGAAGTTTCAGGGGTAGATGTGCAAGCAAAAGTGGTAGAAACAATCAACCGAGGTGAGGTTCATATCATCGAGCCTGACCTTGATATTGTTGTTCGTACTGTGGTCTCAGATGGTTACCTCAAAGCTTGTATAAAGCCAGAACCTTCAGATGCATTTATCATTGCTGTACCTACACCCTTTAAAGATAATTTTGAGCCTGATTTAGCCTATATAGAGTCAGCTGTTAAGAGCATCGCCCCCATTTTAGCTAAGGGAAATCTAGTCATCCTTGAGTCAACTTCTCCCGTAGGTACCACAGAGCAAGTTGTGACATGGTTAGGAGAGCTAAGGCCAGACCTTAAAGTGCCTTGTAAGGAAAACGCTATCTCTGATATCAATGTGGCTTATTGTCCGGAGCGTGTTCTACCTGGTCATGTAATGCGAGAGCTCGTGCAAAACGATAGGGTCATTGGTGGTGTTACAGATAAATGCGCTAGAAGAACAATCGAGTTATATCGTCACTTTGTCGAGGGTGACTGCATTGTTACAGATGCAAGAACTGCTGAGATGTGTAAGCTTACAGAGAATAGTTATAGGGATGTGAATATTGCTTTTGCTAATGAGCTTTCTATTATCTGTGATAAGTTAGATATTAATGTTTGGGAGCTTATACACCTCGCTAATAGACATCCCAGAGTTAATATTTTAAGGCCTGGCCCAGGTGTGGGAGGGCATTGTATTGCTGTTGATCCGTGGTTTATTGTTAGTAAAACACCAGAAGAAGCAAAGCTTATTCACAGTGCACGTCAGGTTAATGATAATAAGCCTAAGTGGGTAGTAGAAAAGGTCAAAGATAGCATTAAACTCATTTTGGATAAAAAAGCTTTAAGGCATCCTAAAGATGTCAGTATTGTATGTTATGGCTTAACGTTTAAGGCCGATATTGATGACATGAGGGAGAGTCCCGCTCTAGATATTGTTGAGCAGATCAGCGAGTTTCATCAGGGCCCACTTATGGTTGTGGAGCCTAATATTTCGCATTTACCAAGCAGAATAGTTCAGAGTGCACAATTGATGGATGATGGAGACTATGCTCTCAAAGAAGCAGATATTGTTGTGCTCTTAGTAAATCACCAAGGTTTTAGTACAGTTTTTCAGAAGGAGAGTACACAAGACTGTTGTGTGCTTGATTTTACCGGCATATGTGATTCTATAGGTGCTTAGTATTTAACTTATAAATGGAC
>Ga0115012_10002475_pt1 | contig 10786 bp, 15 predicted proteins | sample TroAtlMetagenome_FD_88706 | JGI IMG/M metagenome (GOLD analysis project Ga0115012, IMG submission 88706) | Marine eukaryotic phytoplankton communities from Atlantic Ocean - Tropical Atlantic ANT10 Metagenome | ecosystem: Environmental > Aquatic > Marine > Oceanic | place: Tropical Atlantic...
ACCGGGTCTTTTTAATGGCATCTTCTTCTTTTCGGCGTTCTTTTGGAGGACAGCCACAGCGCGGCGAATAGCACTTGACTGATTAGCACTCCCCTTACGCACGGGTGGTTGTGGGGGGCGGGGAGTGAGCCCTCGCACCGCCCTGATTCGACGAATGGTGGCGTCTCGATGAGACGCCCATTCTCCTTTCTTTTTCGTTGGTGGTAGAACCTTTTTGAGAATATTCTTTTTCGTCGTTGTAGTACTTAAGAATGGATGTTTTAAAATTGTTTCGTAGGTTGGAAAATTGTGTTTCACGCCCATTACCATCCTGTAATTATCAACGTATTTGCCAAAATTCGTCGGTTTCATTGTTACATCCCGGATACCCCGCGCTCCTCGGTACTCTTCGGGTAATATATCGCGCAAGAATTCCTTTGTCTGTTTATAACCACTATACTTCATCATTTCATAAAACAATGAATTAAGAATGAAGTGTGCGTCATACATTATATGACTTTTACTACCAATACCGTGAAACGAGGCGAGTTCCCCAGATGTTACGATCGGGTTTCTCACACCTTCCATGGTGGACATACCAAAATCTATGATTACTGGTTTAAATCCATCCTTCTTCTTAAGAATGAGTAAGTTGTTCGAGTGAAGATCGTGGTGTCTGAATTTTGGGTATTTTTTATGAATGTTGGCTAGGTTTTGTATCAATTGTCCGATGACCTTTTTAACCGCGGCCTCACTTGGTTTGGTCTTTAACCATCTCTGAAGGCTTTTACCGTCGATGTATTCGAAATAAAGAATATCGTCCGTGCGACACGATTTGAAATGATACATGCGCGGTGCGCCCATTCCTTTCAATTTTTCGGCAATACGATACTCCATCTTGGCACTTTCTTCTGTCGTAACCTTAATCGCGACTTGTGTGGCGCATTTGTCATCGATACACCCATAGAAGACTGTACCATACTGACCCTTCCCTATGGCACGTAATTGTGTCGCCTTATTGATTAAGAGTGGTTTTTGTTTGATCCTAGTGAAAAAATGATTCTCGGGGTAACACGCCTTTGAGACGCCATCCTTTTTTCCTCGTAGGAGTTTTTTAACTTCTTCACCGACCGCGCTCTTCTGAGAATTGGTCTTAGTGTGGTTGGCGATGTGGACAAGTTGGGCTAACTTAACCATCCTTACTAGAAACTGAGAAAATTTTCTCCATTAAGTAATAATGAACGTTCACGCTGAAATTATATTAAGAACGATCGGTGTATTCCTAAGCGTTTACTTCACGGTACGATGGAGCCGAAAGAATGATCTCCGTGTTGAATACGACTTTGGTATACTGGCTTCTATTATATTGGCTGCATTTTTAGCATTTAAACACCCAGGAGCGTCTTCCATCCGTGAATAAAGTAAACACATCTATATAAATTAAAATATATAAGTAAAGTAAATGCTTCTCCCCATTCTCATTTTACTTATAATTGATCTCATTATACTCAGGAACACGCCGCACGCGCGCGTCGTCGCCGCCGCCGCGCCGCGAAAAATAGCATCTCCTAAATCCGAAGAGAAAACGAAAGACAACGGCGAATGGACTGTATTCGGGACCATGGGATGTGGCTGGACTCGAAAGCAGTTAGAATATCTCGAAAAATCTGGAAAATCTTATACGTTTATCGATTGTGATAAAGAAGAGTGTGCAGATATGGAAGCATTCCCAACGTTAGTACACAGTAATGGCGAAAGACACGTCGGTTTTAAAGAAGTTTAAACACCACGAACAATCGCGATAGATAAAGAAAGAATGAACGCATCAAGGAAAGTATCGATTGGTTTAAGCACGCTGATGTGCTTTGTTAAGCTGCGATTCCAAGCGAAACGCAAAACAAACGTACTTATGAGAATAGCGAGGATGAACGTCAAAAGTTCAACGAGAATGTCGGATTGATTCTTAGCTTTGAAAAGGTCCTTGATCATTGTTTTATTTATTAATAATATTTTTTTCTGGAATATTATTAATGAAGACACTTCCATTGAGTGGTTCTGAAAAAAAATTTACCCAGCGACTTTGGGGGAGAACGACTGGTATATCTAACAATAACTGTTACGCATACGCTGTAAATGATTATGAAAATTATAGACCTTCGAAAAGTGTCCCGGGTGAACGCGCTGGGAGAAATAAAGCACACACATATACACATTGTAAAAACCTCCCAGAGCGTGTCATATCCGATAACCCCAAAAAAGTATACAAGGTAAAAGCAGAAGATAAATGTAAGAAAAGCCACTATAAAATTATGATGTTCGTTGCTCCCGGAAATAAAAAGAATTATTTCAGACAGGGTGATTTTCACTTTTACAAACAACACGGAATAGTTGAATACAAAGTAAAATCCGGTGATTCTTATGAAAAAATAGCAAAATTCTTTGAAGTACCTGTATCACGTGTTAAAAAATCCGGTAAACTCTCGCCTGGGAAACGACTTATATTTAAAGCAAATGTATTCAGTCATAAAAGAGGTTGGGCGACTGGACCCCTTCTCACTGATGCAAAAAATAAAATTATAAAAGATCCCCGAACAGCTTCTCGAAATTATCCAGGACTAAAATATACTAAATATTGTAGCTCATTCTGTGTCAAAGATAGAGGGGTCAAAGTCGGAGGGACTCATCCCAAAACTCGCAAGAAGGCTATCAAGGTCTGAATCATTAACAACATTAAAAAATATATCCAAAACATCACATACAAACGAATCGCTTACAGTCGCTGTATTTGATGTTTCTTCAAAATTATTATCCACTTTTATGGTGACTTTATATTTGTTGCCACAAAATACCTTTCGACACGTGGGGCATGTTATGTTCCCTTTTTCTTTCCATTTCTCCAGACAATGTGTGTGAAAAATATGTCCACAACGTAATGTATTTACTCGAGTTTCACGAACCGAGTTAAGACATATGGCACACGTAGTCATCTGGAGAATTGCTAGAAGATTATTATCGGAATTTAGCGAATTAAATATACTATTAGTCTACCTCTGTTTCTCTCGTAACTATTGGTGGTATTTCTTCCATATTATTACATTTGAGGAGTCTTCTTGAAAAAAAGAAATCGGAATCTCTTGATTTCTTAAATCCACCACCCTTTTTCAACCCAACTGTCCACCGCTTTTCATCCGTCCAACCAAAATGTTTATCTCGTAACTCTTCTAGAGTCATGGATGAAAAATCTGTATCGCTTATGACCATACTCCATGGTCCCATAAATTGAGGTTTGTAGGGTTCGAATTTACCATCTACGTAATCATTAGCCCACTGCACTGCTGCTCTGCATTCTTGACTATCAGGTGTCATTTTCTTTGCCTTCTGACCCTTCGCGTCGTTGAGTGGTTTAAGTCTATCAAATTGTAAAATTTTCAATGCGTGGGGTACTGTATTGGGTACCGCTCCACCATACCACGCTGCTGCACTAGCTATACATGATACAACCGATGAAGTGCAGCATAATATGAGTATTTCACTCATTTTAAAATATAGATATATTATTTTTAATAAATATCAGACATATTAAGGAGGGCGTTATCACAAACGTTACATTTGGAAACACCCTGTAATTCTTGTGTAGGTTTCAAAATCTTTGTACCCTTTTCTTGAAGAAGACGGCGATACGCGTAATTATCAGCCTTCGCGATTCCATTTTTTTCCATGATATAATTATCATAAAGTTGGGACGAGCTGTTCATTGTGAAGCATCGACCATCGGCCATACCGAGACGTTGACTCATTTTTTTTATTGTTACATTAGAAATTAATTTGTCTATTCGAAATAGTCTGTCTCCATGATTTAAACCCCCTTTTCTTGATGTTCTCTACCATATCTTCTATTTTGTACCCTGACATATTATCAAATACATCCTTGGTCGCTGTCTCTGATACACGAATAACATCCGATTCGTTTATGTATTTATTGATAATATTGTATGCAAATGCAATCTCCTTGAGTGTTTCCGCGCCTGTAATTATAACCTTTCCTGTACTAAAAATGCTGGTTGTGATCTCTTTCATATCCTCTGCTGGTGAAAACTTAATCTTCACGGCAGAATATCTGTCTGGTTCAAAAGAAACTTTAAATATGTCTGATTGATTTTCGAAATGATTTGCGACCTGTATAAGATTTATGTTATAATTTAAACTAAAATTTGAGTTGATCATGACAACTCTAAATGTGTCGATGGGTGCAACATGTGCGTCTCCTAAACAAACCTTAAATAAAAATGAAAGTTGTTTTATAATACGATTGCAATCAAAAAGATCAGAGCATCCCGCCACTTGAATACTCCCATTTGGAAAGACTTTTATAGACTTTGTACTATATTCATCTGTATATGTTAGAGTAATTTGATTGTAAAACTTGGTCGTTGTTTTAAGAGACCACTCTCTCACCGATCCACCCTTTGTATTTTTCATTTTCAATTTTATGGATGATAATCTCGTAAATGCGTCTCTGATCTTTTGTATGTCTATTTCCTTTGAAAAACTTGATACCATTGTAATAGTTGTGAGTTTTATCCATGAAGGTCGAAACTTTTCTAATATTTCCCTCCTAAACTCATCGAGTGTAAGTAAATATGAAAATGTATTATTAGCCACAGCTGTGTACATCTTTAAATTGAATTTACAGTAAACCCCGTGTACACTTAGGGGCTTAAAAGTCTCGATAAAGAGTTTAGAGAATATATCCTAAAATAAATAATGACCTCTTTTTTAAAAACTGCGCGTGTGCGTGATGAAGAATCTAGCGTTTGGGGAACCGTCATCGAAACAGATTATGTAAAATATATCCCGGGGTATGGATATGAACACTTTACAGATACATTTGATTCTAGACCACTGGGATTATGGCACGAAATAAGATCCGTATCAGACTCATTAGTCTATGAACAATTTCTAAACACTATGATTGAAAAAACAACTGAAATCAGGCGTAAAATGGTTTTAGTTGCATTGGATAACATTTTATGTGAAAATAAAAATATATGGTCTCTGATTCGCACTATGAATACTTTAAAAATTTTAGATCCAACATTTATACCCCCTATAGTTAATACTCGGTGCGCTTGGCAAAAAAGATTAATAAACACCATGTGTAAAGAAACTATGCCCGAAGTTATAGACTCCTGTAAAAATGATTACAGACTCGAAAAAGTATTTAAAATCTTGAAACTAATAGAAGCAGACTTATAAGAATAAATACATTGACTGTATATCTAACTATTCTCTGTTTTTCTGTTTCTTCCACCAATTCCAAGCTCTGTAACTGTTTCTCTTTTAACCACAAAACTTCCCCGTCATCTATATTACGTCGTGGGTAAAACTCATCTAATGGGCGGTATGCGCAGTTTTTGCTTGGTCCCATAATGCGACCAACTGTTTTAGATACAGTATCACATGCGGGACTTCTTTCGTATACTGGAAACTCCGATACATCATCATCTACTGGATCCTCCCAACTAACAGAATAAGGATTTCTCCTATAACCCGGTACTGAAAAGTCACGTTCAACGTAAGGATTTATATCATTTATTGTATCTTCATCACTGAGCATATACTTGCTCATCTTTTATAATAACCCAGATTATATTTTTACATACCAATTTGAGTACTCTTATCTATCTTCTTCCCATAGGTGCTTGTATTAATTGGTTGATCAATGGGTACTGCGAGGTTATCTATATCTTTTCTATACCCCATGTACTGAGAAACGCCTGTTTGAATCTGACCCACCGCTGTATTAATTACCACACTGTTCATAAATTTCACTTGTTCGTTAACTCTTGTCATTTGATCCCCCGCATTATTGACAAAAACAACACGCATTATACTATATAAATCATCGCTGTTCTGGTAATCAATCGAAGCCCCAGTTTTATTCCTAAATTCTTGTCGAATCCCCCTCTGAAGTAAATTCTTATTAAATTCGGAAAAAAAGAGTGTATTCAACGGAGTAGCGCATTGTTTTATAGAATTGAGATGAAGATTATCACACATTTAATATATGCTCGGAAAAAAAGTATCAGTAAATATAAATGACAAGCATACCACTCGCAGATTTTGACGAAGTGTATAAGACAAAGCCATGCAACCTTAATCGCGCGGTACCCAAGCCCGTTAGCGGAACATTCATTGCTTCTTACCCACCAGTTTCTAAACCGGGAACCGAAGGAGCGTTCTTTGTAAATTCACAACAACTCCAGCCCAACCGCTATGCTGAACTCCTTGGCCCAGTACCAATTCGAAGTGATGATTTCAGGTGTTAAAATAATTTAAAAGAATATACATATAAATTATCATACCATGCGCGTTGTTAAACGTTCCGGTCGTGTTGAAGACGTAAAATTTGATAAGGTCACCAACAGGATCTCAAAACTCATAAAAGAATCCCCAAATCTCTCCACAGATGTCGATGCAACAATGATTGCTCAGCAAGTTTTTTCCTCTATGCACGACGAAATCACCACCCAAGAAATAGATGTACTCTCTGCTGAAATTTGTGTTGGGATGTTAACAATCGACCCAGACTATGAAATTCTAGCCACGCGACTGGTTGCGAGCAATATACATAAAATAGCTCCTAACAATTTTCATATCTCCATGAAAAAATTATACAAGGCGGGTGTAGTCACTGAAGAAGTGGCTGAAATAGCTCTTCAGGTAAAAGATAATATAATTCACGAACGGGATTTTGAATTTGGATATTTTGGTCTCAAAACCCTGGAAAAATCCTATTTACAAAAACTCGAAGGGAAATTGATGGAAACTCCACAATATATGTTTATGAGAGTTAGTATAGGTATTCATGGTTCTGATATACCAAGTGTGTTAGAAACGTATGATAATATGTCCAAAGGAAACTTTATTCATGCAACTCCGACGTTATTCAATGCGGGAACCTTACGACCACAAATGTCCAGCTGCTTTCTTATCGCAAATAAAGGAGATTCTATTGACGGTATATATGCGAGTTTGACCGAATGTGCGCAGATATCGAAATGGGCTGGAGGTATTGGTCTTCATATACATGATGTGAGAGCAAATAAGTCTCATATACGAGGTACAAATGGTCAGTCAGATGGAATAATCCCAATGCTCCGTGTATTTAATGCCACAGCCAGATATGTAAACCAGGCGGGACGTCGAAAGGGTTCTATCGCTGTATATATAGAACCATGGCATGCAGATATCGAGGAGTTCCTCGAGTTACGACTTAACCAGGGTGACGAAGAGGCTCGGTGTAGAGATTTGTTCACTGCATTATGGATCCCAGATCTCTTCATGAAGAGAGTTGAGGAGGGTGGTCATTGGTCGCTTTTCTGTCCAGATAAAGCAAAAGGACTCTCCGACGTATATGGTGAAGAATTTGAACAGCTCTATACCAAATACGAAGAAGAGGGATTAGCCACCAAAACAATCCCAGCACTTGATATTTGGAAATCTATTATCCGATCACAGAGTGAAACCGGGACGCCCTATATGTTATATAAAGATGCGTGTAATTCGAAATCAAATCAGAAAAATCTTGGTACCATCAAATCTTCTAACTTATGTACCGAAATCATTGAACACACAAACCCGGGAGAAACAGCTGTTTGCAACTTGGCATCTATCGCACTCCCCAAGTATGTGGATGTAGAAACAAAGACATTTGATTACAAAGAATTACATAGAATAACAAAAATAGTCACTAAAAACCTTAATAAAGTCATCGATAAAACCTATTATCCAGTCGAAACTGCAAAAACATCCAATATGCGCCATCGACCTATTGGTCTAGGTGTTCAGGGATTGGCTGATGTTTTCTGTAAATTGCGTCTCCCATTTGAAAGTGATGAAGCAAAACAAATCAACGCAAATATATTCGAAACAATATACCACGGAAGTCTCGAAGCAAGCTGTGAATTAGCTGATAAGTATGGATCTTATGAAACGTATGAAGGAAGTCCAGCATCTAAAGGAATTTTACAATTCGATATGTGGGAAGGTAAATCTCTCCCCAATTTGGGTATATATGACTGGGACGCTATGCGGGAGCGTGTAAAGAGAGGATTATATAATTCACTCCTCGTAGCTCCCATGCCAACAGCGAGTACCGCACAAATACTCGGTAATAACGAATGTTTCGAACCTTGGACAACAAACATCTTCCTTAGAAGAACACTCGCCGGCGAATTCGTAATAGTTAATAAACATTTAGTTGAGGATCTTAAAAAAATAGGACTTTGGTCGAAGGAAATGAAGGATCTCATGGTAAAGGCTGGTGGTTCTATTCAAAATATTATAGATATCCCTGATGATATCAGAAAATTATATAAAACTGTATGGGAAATTAGTCAAAAGAATATAATAGATATGGCTCGTGATAGAGGAAGATATATCGATCAATCTCAAAGCATGAACTTATTCATGGAAAGTCCAACACTTTCTAAAATTTCTAGTATGCATATGTATTCTTGGAAACAAGGTCTCAAAACAGGGATGTACTATTTAAGAAGCAAAGCCAAAGCGCGTCCTATCCAATTCTCACTCGAACCAGATTGTGTAGCGTGCTCGGCGTAGCTTAAAGCTTTGTAATCATATATATTTATAAATTTGTTAAACTAAATGGCGAAATTTATAAATATTTTAGATAATCTTGAAATTGCCAGCTACGACGGTAAAAAAATTTCGTTATGCACATCCGAAGGAAAGCCTGTTAGAATTCAAATCCCTCGCATGTATATGCCATTTGGTATCAGTGGCTTTGTACCAGAAGTAGGACAAACGAAATGGAATATAGATTTTGCTATGCTGGGATATGACGAAGAAAATAACTATGTTAATAAATTTTATAATACACTACATAAAATAGAAGATAAAATTATAGAAAGTGTGAGTGAACAGAGTGAACATATCTTTGGAAAAGAGATGAGTGTTGAACAATTACGACCAATGTTCAATTCCAATATAAAAACATCACCTGGAAGAGAACCCAAATTTAGAATAAAAGTAGATACAACATCCGATAACATCATCAGACCAACTGTCTATGATGCACGACATAACGATATAAGTACAAAGGTAGAAAATGGATTGTATTCGAGAAATTCAGGGACCGCTATAGTTGAATTAAGCAGTGTATATTTCTTGAATAGAAAATTTGGCGTTACATGGAAGTTATATCAACTCGTTGTTTATGAACCACAAAGACTAAAAGGTTTTCAATTTATTACTTAGAATTCATTAAAAGAATCTGATATATAGCTTGAGCTTCTTTCAAGAGTTTACCCTGGATTTTAATAAAAGATTTAGGTTTCATACCCAATTTTATCTTAGCGATGCGAATAGATTCATTCCACTTAGCAATCGTCATTATATAGTATTACAACATTTTCTTAATCTTCTTCTTATATGCCGCAGTCCCAGCCGCAGGTTGGAGTTTAAACTTACCACCAGCACGTGGTTTAAACACCTTAACCATGGCCTTCTTGCCCTCACTCTCCATACGAGAAATAGCAGCCTTGGACGCAGATTTACTCTTAATCTCGCCACCCTTAAGCATGAGATCACCCTTTTTCAACCCACCTGACGTTTTCTTAGCAGTTCCGTGGAATACTTCAGCTCGGCTTCCGAATGTTTTGATATCACTCATTTTTTTTATTATAATATACACTGCGAAATTAATCGTAGAAATGTGTTTCGTCCTCAGATGCAGATATTACCTCGCACGTCGGTCTCACGATCTCTCTCTTTTTCCTGGGGCGTTTGACTGGTTCTTCAATACCATTTTCTCTGTGATATAAAACCTTTTTCCAAAATTCCTCCATAACTGGGAAATATTTTTCCCACCAATCCCTATCTCTTGGAACCCTCGTCACTATAAACTCTTCTGGTTTAGGCCAATTCGTTTCCGCTGGCTTGTATTGAATAAAATCAGCTTCTGGTAGGTCTAAAATCTCCATACATAATTGGAGCTGAGGCATATAATGGCATGGAACCTCGGGTGTTATTTCTCTGAGCATTGGGCATTTTATCTCTACAAGCTTACCAGATTCAGAAATACCATCGGGACTACCACCAAGCCAAGAATATTTCGGGTGTGGGCATAGTCCAATTTCATGCACGACTTCATTATGACGTTGTTCATACAAAATTCGAGCTTCGTCTTCATACTTCTCGCCATGTCTCGTGGCTTCATTGCCAGTAAAAACCGGACCTTTGCCACATTTCTTTAATAGAAGTTGACGAGGTGTCTCATACTTATTGACACCTATCGCAGTCGCTGCATCACTCGCAGTAAGCATGTTTTGTCTTAGTGCGAGCCATTCTTCTGATTTCTGGGGTGCGTATTCCCTCTCTATAAGTTCACGGATGTGGTCGAGCATGTATACATATAAATTTTATTGTTTAAGCTTTTTTGCTTGGGTTGCCTCTTTCACTCTTTTTCTGAGTACTTCTACCGTGCCCATCTTATCCAAATCCATATCTGTACACATTTTAAGAAGTTCTCCCTTTCTCATCTTAGAAAGTGGAAACTTCTTGGTTTCTTCTTGTATTTGATCGGTTTCAATCTTTCGCACTACGGGCCTTCTATTCTTAAGAATTGGTTTTGGAATTGGTATGGGTGCAGTTGGTTGCACTTCTGGCACAAACTCCGACTTTGAAGTAGACTCTGAAACAGTATCTGGTGTTGATTCTGGTGTTGGGTGTGTACCTGGTTTAGATGTGGTTGGGGTTTTACACGATTTTATTCTTTTAGATA
>Ga0115012_10002477_pt1 | contig 10785 bp, 4 predicted proteins | sample TroAtlMetagenome_FD_88706 | JGI IMG/M metagenome (GOLD analysis project Ga0115012, IMG submission 88706) | Marine eukaryotic phytoplankton communities from Atlantic Ocean - Tropical Atlantic ANT10 Metagenome | ecosystem: Environmental > Aquatic > Marine > Oceanic | place: Tropical Atlantic Ocean...
TCTGGTATTAACTTTGATTTAGGTGTATCTGGTCCTATGGAGTTCCACCTAATAGCTAAAAATTCTTATACAGATGCTAGTGGTACTGTAACACCTGAGTTTGATACTTACATTCAATATGAATCAGGTATGAAAACTAGTTTAGCTAACTTTGGTAAACCACCTTCAGAATTAAATAAGTCTGTGAGAGTACCTATACAAAAGAAGAATACTAAATATAATTTACAAATAAAAGTACCAGATCCATTTTCCACCGCTTTAATCTCAGCTAGCTGGGACGGCAACTATAACCAAAGAAGACATGTACGAAGGTAAGTATATCCAACCCTGCACTCCAGAGTTAGCTCTAAGTGTGGGGTTGAACCTCCGCTGGGAAGACAGACGTGAGGTAGAAGAAACATTAAAAATGTGTGGTGAAGCTGCTTGTGTTCAAGCTTATTTTGATTCAACAGTTTCAGTATATTTTAAGGTTCCCAACGGCAAGGCTGCTGGAGTGGCGGGTGTAACCCCTACAAATGCAATATGGATGTTATGTACTGAGGCCAGTACAGAGTTCCCTCATACGTTTGTAAGAGAAGCTAAACGCTGGGTAGAGTCTTTACCCAATCCTTATTTCTGGAATTATGCAGATATGCGTAATGAATCACACATTAAACTATTAAAACTATTAGGTTTTAAATTTTTAAATTACCGAGTATATAATAAAGTTCCTATTATAGAATTTATGAAATTATGTGTACGCCAACCATAGCACTGGCTGCTGTAGCTGGAGTTGGAACTGCTGCTGCTGATCGATCTGCTAAAATGTCTCAATGGAGAGCACAGGTAGCAGCTGTAAATAGATCAAATGCAATGGCTAAAACGAAATATCTTAACGATATTCAAATCTCAGAGTATAAAGATAAACAAAAGTTCAATGTATTTGAAGCCCAGCTAGAGGCTCAAGCACGGGCTAGAGAAAATCTTCAGAAACTACTGGAGATTAACCAGCAAGAAGCTACTAGAGCAAGTGTCTCTAACCAATTAAAATTAAATGAAAAAGTTCAAGAAGCTCAGTTTGAAGGGCAACAGAAATTAGCTGCTTCAATTCAAGCACAAGGTACTGTATTAGCAAGTGGTATGCAAGCTGGTCAATCTATGATGCTTCAATTACAAGACGTAGAAAGACAATTAGGATTTGAACAGGCAGCAATTGATGCTAGTTTGTTTAATGCTAATCAGTCATTTGGTATGTCAGAATATGGTACTCGACTTTCACAGTATGCTGCGGATGCTAGAGCTATTAATTCATTACCTGGTGGCCCACTATTTTCACCAGAAGCTGAGTTCCAAACTATTAAACCACTCAAGCAATCCACCCCAGATAAACCAAGTATGCTTGGTTCTATTATGACTGGTGCTATAGCTGGCGTAACTGTCGGGTCTGGTATTGGTCATGCTAGTGGTACTGATACACCTTGGTGGAGACTATAACTAAAACAAACAATGGCTAAAGGATTTCAAAGGCAGGGGGACTGGCAGACTGGATACGTTCAGCGTAGTGTCCCAAATAGAGATGCTAAAGTAGCAGAACAAAGAGCTATTCAATTAGCTAAACAAGCAGAGGAAGGTACTAAAAAAAGAATTCAATCTGCTAAACAATTAGAAGCAGAAGCTCAAAGAATATTTCAGGTACAGACTGGTTTAGATAACTATGAAGTGAAGAAAGCAGCGGATATGTCTGCTACTTTTAAAACATTTCTAACACAAACAGTCACAAGTATAGCTAAAACTGCACAAGATCAAGCTAGAGTTCAAGGTGCTGCAGATGCTATATTAGAAGATGAGCGTCCTACTGAGACAGTTGAAACTGCCGAAGCTCTTGAAAGTATAACAGAAGCTTCTAACAAAAACCTTGAAATATCAACTAAAGTTGAAAAAGAAATAGCAGAACCATTAGAGAAAATTGGTGAACTTGATAAAGCTAATAAAGCTCGTGGTATTTTCTCTAGTGCTTATAAGTTTGGGTATGAATCTAAAAGAGCTTCTTTAGCTGTTGATGGTTTTGCTGCTAAGTTAAAAGGTGACTTAAATTCAAGTGAAGTTCTTTTACAAAGAAAGGACGATGATGTACCTTGGAGAATTAAAGATGCAAAGACTAAAGATCAATTAAGGTTTGCATCTGCTTATTTACTTAATGAGTTTATTGAAGAAGAGCGAGGTACTTTAGGAGATGTAACTGTAGCTGAACTTATAGGTAAACCAGCTAGAAAAGTTATATCTAAAGAGCTTAAAACTAGATATGATGCTATAGATCTTGAGTTTAAAGAGAATCAAATAGCAGCTATAACTAATCATTTAGGTGCTTCTATGGAAATGCTTCCTGGAGCAACTAGTTTAACTACTGATTTGGAAACCCTTGAAGCTCGTCTTAGACCGTATTTAACTGCTACAGCAACTAAAAGTAAAGGTGCTTTACTTAAAGATACAATCAGTGATACATTTAAAGATGTAATTAGTAGATCAGCTAACCCTGAGTTAGTTAAAAAGAATTTTCTTGAAGCAGCTACAACATTAAAGTTAAGTACCTCTATGGGTGCTAAAACTCTAGCAGAAATAGATAAAAGTTTATTTAGTAAGAGTGCGATTGATAAAATCTATGTTGCAGAAATGAGTAAACGCTATACTAATGAAGTTAAGGGTCAGAAACAAAACGCTACACTAGCTATAATCAATAAAAGCAATGAGATCTCTGATAGGATGGAGAAAGAAGGTACTCAAAGAGAAGATTATGCTAGTGAAATGTTGTTGTTTAAAGCTAAGTTGATAAAAGAAAACCCATATGCTATTGGTGAGATTAACAATTTAATGGATAAATTCTACAATCCTACACTTGGGGAGTCAGATACTATCTTGAAAATTAAAAGATCTTATGAACAAAATAATGGTGTAGTATTAGCTAAAGATTTAGATGATGTTAATTTAAAAGTAGCTGAAGCTTATATGAAAACTAATGAAATACCATTAGTTGAAGAATCTCCTAGTGAGATTTATAAAGAGCATATCAGAGATAAAGAACAAGATGCTGAGAAAATATTTGATAAAGTTAATAAAGTAGCAGGTGTTACAATACTAGAAGGTAATGAAAGAGAAGCTGTAGATCAGTTTAACTGGGAAGTACACCAACGAGCATTACAAATACAAGGTGCTGCTAATGCAGAAAACGTCACTTTAACTTATAAAACTGCTTACGATCAAGCTTGGACTGAGAAATCAGCAGAAGCAGCATCAGGATTTACAGATCCTAATAGTAAATGGTTTATTACTGTTGGAGATGGAGGTGGTTTCAAATACTTTGATAAAGCTAATGTAGATCCATTTGAAACAAACTTACCTGATATACGAACATTTGATGAAATTAGTATGAAAGCTAATGGACGTAATGGTAAAAGATTAGCTAAGAAAAAGGTATGGATTACTGACCCTAAAAGGTTAGAGTTATTAGGAAATGGTTACTCAAACGATCCTTTAGTACAACGTGCAGCTCGTGTACTTGGTCTTACAGAAAAAGAATTTGTAGACTTACAGAGAAGTCAATTCCCTGAAGGTACTTTCGAGGAGATTTTAGAAGAAGACCCAGAGTTTAGTGATATTATTAAAGGTGCTTCTAAAAACTCTAAGGCAGCTAATGATGTTAAAATATTAAGTCAAAATGGTAATGCAGACTCTACGAAAGTTAAGAAATCTATTGATGAGATTGTACCGTTAGGTGGTTTAGTTTTATCTAACCACTTTTTAGATCGTGATGAGTTAGAACATACTCTAAAAAATGAAATCACAGTTCCTGGTTTATCTTTAAAACCTGGTGAAATTCAAATTATAGGTGATCAAGAGTTTAAAGGTCATAGGTTAATTGGTTTTCCAAGGGATAAAAACGATGAAGTTTCTGATCAATTTGGTTTCCGTACTCATCCTGTTACTGGTGAAAAAGGTACATTCCATTACGGTAGTGATATAGGTACATCTGGTGCAACAGGTTATCATACATCTATTGATATAAAAAATGGTACTGTTGTAAGTAATGAGTCTCATGTAAATTATGGAGTTATGTTAGGTATTCGTGATAACGATACTGGACATATCTATCGTTTTGCACATTTAAAAGACTACAACCCAGAATTAGAAGTAGGTGCCGTGTATAACGGTCAACCTATTGGTGAGATAGGTACCACAGGTAGGTCTACTGATATACATTTACATTTTGAAAAGATGGTTGACGGTGAGCTTATTGATCCTAAAGATGACTTAAATAGACTTTCTATAGGTAAACTCACAGATTCTTTAGATAATATTAATAGAAAATTTGTAAGTAAAACTTACGATGGTTTTGTTGGTAAATATCCTATACCTAGAAATCTTGTTATGAGAGCTACTAGAAAAGCTTTAGATAGAAACTGGGGTATGGGTATAAAAGAATTTGAGAAAAATGAAAAAGCACAAGATGCAACTTGGAAATGGTTGAATGAAACAAGCTGGCCTGTAGCTTATAAATATGCTCAACAAGATGCCCCTGCAGCAGGTGTTGATACTACAGCTTTAGCTATTAGATACCATATCGCCCAGCTTATAACAGGGAATATGCAAAACTATAACGACCCAGACGTGTGGGAATATACCAATCAATACATGGAAAACCTTAGAACAGCAGGTGTACTTAAGTAATGGAAAACCAAAACATAGAAAACAAAGAAGAACTTATAGATGAAAATCTAAAAGAAAACGAACTTCAAGCTGAAGGTTTTGATTTTTCAATACCCAACCCTAATGAAGGTGAAGCTCGTGGTCCTGTAGAAGCTTTTACAGATGATATATCAGCTACTGTAAGAGATTTTATTGATGACCGTTTTCAAGGTGATCAGAAAACTAAAGAAGATTTTATTGCTGAACGAGAACAAGCACGAGTTGACGCAACAGCAGGAGAAGAAGAAAGAGTAGAAGCTTTAAATGAATCTACTAATTTCTTCGATACAGTAGCTAGAGAAGGCGTTAGAGCACCTTTAGGGGCTATTGAAGACGCTGCTAATAGTGTACTTCTAACTGCTGATAAAACAGGAGATGAAGTTAAAAAACAACTTAACCAAGTTTTAGGTAGACCTGTTGATCCAGAACAAGATCCATCTAGCGATGAATACAAAAGCTGGTATGACGGTAGTAACAAAGTTATCGGTGAAAACCAAACAGGTGTAGGTAAATTTGCTAGAGGTGTTTCAGAGTTCATGCTTCTTACAAGATGGACTGGTAAAGCATTAGGACCACTGAAAGGTAATGTCAACCCAAACTTAATGATGGGTGCAAACCAGACTAAGATAGTCCGAGCTGCACACCCTATGTATCAGTCTAATAAATTTATGAGGATTGCTACTGGAGGTGGTAGAAAGGTATGGCAAATCGGTACTGAAGGTGCTATAGCAGACTTTATTATGTCTTCTTCTGAAGGCAAGAATATGGCTAATTTAGCTGAAGAACATGCTCCTTGGTTATTGCCTGATTTGATGGCTGCTTTGTCTGCTAAACCTGAAGATACATGGTATCAAGAACGATTCAAAAGTGCTTTAGTTGGTACTGCTTTTAATTTCTTAGGTTATACTGTAGCTGGTATAAGTAGAGGCGGTTGGAAAACTGGGCGTTGGCTTTTAGAACAGAAAAAAGCAGGAAAAGATATCACAGAAGAGGTCTTAAAGAAAGGGGATGAGATCTTTAACATTGAAGTTAATAAGACTTTAAAAGAAGGTGCTAATAGTGCTCAAATCACAGGAGATAGATTATCTAAAATTAGATATGATTCTGGAAAAGGTATCGACCCTAGATATACTAAAACAAATTATATACTAAAACATTTAAGTGAAGAAGATCAACTTGAATATGCTAGGTTATTAGATGGTAAAGAACCTTCAGACTGGTTTGTTGAGAATTTAAAGAAACGAGGCAAAGCTGACCTTACAGAGATTGAGGTTACAGATGAAGACTCTTTATGGAGAGAAGCTTTTAACAATCTTAGTGAAGATGATTTCTTAGATGTTAAAGGTATTATGAATATGCCTCAAAGAGTTTCTCTAAGAGAGTTAGCGATGAATGATTATTTCGAGCTTGCTCAGAAAATAGGAGGACGTGCGGGTGATGAATGGTTACCTGTGTCTAATATGAGTCTGGTTCAACGTGCTGAAAACGCACTTAGAGAAACTGATGAGTTTGTTAATGCTGATAAATACCCTGATTATGATAAACAAACTTATGAAGGTGGTGTTGTAAAGTATGATGAAGTCTCAGATAAGTATAAGGTAGAAGCAGAGGAAATTGAAAAAGCTATTAATGAACGTCAATGGAATTGGAAAGAAAATAAAAACGCTGAAACAGTTTTTAGAACTGTTGACGAACCTTATATAAGCCAAGCTGCTGCAGGTAATAAAGATTTACAAGATATTTACAAAGAAGTCGCTGAAGATTTAGATCGTATTACAATGGGTATGCGTGAGGATAATTTCCACACCGATGTTGAAGTAGATATTGCTATGGCTACTCCATTCTTAGAACCTATTGAAAAATTTATAGATGGTAAACCTGTTGATCTTGTAAAAGAATACAAACGTATTTTAAGAGCATTACGAAAAAGAGGTGCAGCTGGTACAGTAGAATATAAATACCCTAGAGATCCAACAGATCTTACCCCTAAAGGTCGTGTAAGAACTGTAAATATAACAACTCCCGACCCATTAACAGTAAGAGCAAATATGTTTGTTCTACACTCTCTTGGGAAATTCACAGCTCAGTTAGCTAAAGGTACTTTAACAGTTAATAATAAACTCCCAACTGCTCGTAACTGGGAAATGTTTACTGACTTAATGAAAGTATTAATGATAGAGAATAAAAAATGGGGTTATAACTGGGGTAGAGCTGGTCAAACTAGACAAGGAGGTATAGCAGCCTTATTTAGAGACTTAAGAAGACCACCTAAAGAGATTTTAAAAAATATACATGATGAAGCAGAGGATGTAGTTAGTAATTTAAGAGATTTATATAAGTCAGGTGACATGGAAGCTGTTAATGATTTGTTAACTATGACTATAATGACTGAAGGTAAAGTTAATTCTATTGCACAGATCCCAGAATACTTAGGTAAATACTTAACAGGTGGGAGGATGCGAGATAAGAATGGTGAACTTCAGCAGATTGATAGTCGTATGATAAGCGAGACTTATCAGACTGTTATTAATTCTTTTTTAGGTCATCCTAAAACTGCGATTAACTCTTTCTTTATGACAAATCTGCTCAATGTATCCCGTGGTTTAGAACAATGGTATGGAATACATGCACCTATTGTCAAGCAATGGAGAAGACATGCATTTGATGAAGATTCTTTAAAAGGTACTATGTATGAAGGATTGGACTTTGATTCTTTTAATAAAGTTAAAGGTAAATTAATTGGTGTCCAATATTCAGCAATGATTAGAGCACAGAAAGAGTCTTGGCAAATGTTTCTCCGTAACTGGGAAATTAATAATAAGCCACAACTTTTTGATGCAAATGGTAAAGCTGCTTTAGATACAGAAGGTAGAGAAATCTGGCGTATGCCTGATTATGGTAGTAGATATGACGATGGTACTTCTAGTAAACAATGGAAGGAAATGTCAAGAATGTATGATAAATATGGTGGTCCATTAATGAAAGGTGGTAAACTTTATGTTGATACATTTTTTAATATAAATAAACTTCCTATAAGTCGTTGGAGTAGAAGTTCATTAAACGCAGGGGATGCTTATGCTAGGACTGTAATAGGTCGTATGCAGATGGCTGTCCGTACTGCTGAAGAGGCTTTTAAACTAGGTGTTGATCCAGATGATTTAGATGCTTTTGCTAAAACTAATGATGAATTATTCCGTAAAGAAATATTCAGAAAAAATAAAGATGACGTTTGGGTTGTAAAAGATCCTAGAGCTAAAGAGATAGCTGATGAAGCTACATTAATGAAACCTCTTCCTGGCTTTTTTAAGAAGTTACAAGGGTTTGAACAGAATCCTTTAACTCAAAGGTTCTTTGTTTTTATGAGGCCATCTCTTAATAACTTTGGTAATACTGTTAATCGTACTCCTGTTAAAATGTTATTTAGACAATATGATGATATTGTTAGACGTGGAGACGGTAGAGAATGGGGTATCGGTCCTGATGAAATACCTAGAGCACAAGATGAGTTAATAGGTAGAATAGCAGCAGGTACAACATTAACGAGTATTATTTATGCGTATGCACGAAATGGTAATGTTATTGGTGATTTACCAAAAGACCAAGCAGATAGAGATCATTGGAAATCTCTTGGGATAGTACCTAATTCATTTGCAGTACCAAGACCTTGGAATCCTATGACTGAAGCTAAAGGGGATAATGGATGGTTATATGTAAGCTTTGGTAGATCAGATATTGCTAGTACTTTATTTAGTTGGGCTGCTAATATAGCTTACTATGAAGGTGTTATTGGTCAGAAAAAGTCAGATGAACAATGGGAAAAGTTCACTTGGTACACATCTACAATTTTAGCTGACACAGGTTTTATCCAAAGTACTAAAGATATGATGACTCTATTAGATGGTACAACAGATAGAGGAGTTAACTTTGAAAGGTTGGGAGCTAAATTGTTTAGACCTAATCTTGGTTTTCAAGGTCAAAGTAAATTCTTAGCAGATCTTTTTGATGATACAAGAAAAGAATCTAATACTTTTCTAGAGTATGCTAGGCAACAGGATTTCTTGTTTAAGTCTAATATACCTAATGATTACGATGTTCTTGGTAAAACTCGTGGTAAAGGTAATGTAAAGCCAATAAGATATGGTCCACATAATTTTGTTGCACGTTTTCTACATAGTACGATGCCATTTCAAGTCACAATGACTGAAGGTGATTCTTTAAAGCAAGCTTTGTATGATATTAGATTTAATTTAGATTTAGAGTACAGTAGCTTAGGTGGTATCCAATTAAATTCCCAAGAAAAATCTGATTTAAAATTAGTTCTGGCTGAAGATCCTCAACTTAGATCTGATTTAGAAAGAACAATTAATAGTGAAAGTTGGCAAGCAAACTTTAAGCAATATAAAGATTTACAGAAGAAAAAAACAGATGGTTGGGATATTGCACAAGATAGTATTAGTGAAGATGTCCGTGATATTTTTACAGCTGCTAAAAACCGTGCAGAAACAACATTAAAAGATCCAGAACGCTTCCCTGAGTATAACAATAATAGTCCTGAATCTTTATTTAATCGTATTAAGGTAAGAGAATATCAAGAAAAAGCTGCGGCTACTAGCAACGTAAAACTTAAAGAAAGCTTCTATAACCAAATAGAAACCTTAAGGCAATACGGCACAACTGGAGTTGCTCCACAATAGGCACCAATCCTATACACATTGATTATCAATGGCAGTTACAACTAAAAAAACATTTAATGCTGTAGGTAGTGGGGGGCAGTCATCAACGACTGTCTTCACTCCTGTCAGTATAGAACTGAATAACCAAGATGATTTAGATGTTTATGTTACTAAAGCTAGTGCTGGGATCAGTGCTAATAATAATCTACGGATTAAACACTATAGACAGAGCACAACTAGTAACTTAGATGCTAATCATGAACAAGTTAATGATACCACGGGTCTTTACTTTCCAGCATTGACCCATACAGGTGGTACAGAGACTTTAGAAAACTATACAATATCCACTGATAACGACACAATTACGTTTAATGCTGCTTTACCTGCAGGTGCAGTAGTTTCAATAGAACGTAGAACTAGGGATAGTTCTAGTAACTATACTAATTTTGTAGGTGGAAGTACTATTAGACATACAGATGTTAATAAAGCGTTTGATGAATCTAATTTCACAGCACAAGAAGGAAGGAATAAAGCATTTGAACTAGAAGGGAAGATATTTGGAGGAGAAGCCACCAGTACATCATTTATTACAAGTGATGAGATTGTAGATGGGACTATAGTAGATGCTGATATCAACGCTTCAGCACAGATAGCAGTTAATAAATTAGCTGATGGAAGTGCAAGACAAGTTTTACAAACAGCATCTAACGGTTCTGATGTTGAATGGACAAGTAATATAGATGTTCCTGGGACTTTAGATGTTACAGGAGCTGCTGATTTTGATAGTACAGTTAAAGTAGATGGTACATTAAATGTTGTAAGTGCTGTCGATTTTGATAACAACTTAAATGTTGATGGGACATTAACTGTAGATGGTGTGTCCACATTAACTGGTAATGTTACTGTTGGAGGCACTGTAGACGGTAGAGACGTAGCTGCAGATGGTACGAAACTAGATACTATTGAATCTAACGCTACAGCTGATCAATCTAATGCAGAAATCAGAGCCGCAGTTGAAGCTGCCTCGAATAGTAATGTCTTTACTGACGCTGACCATAGCAAACTTAATGCTATAGAAGCTTCAGCTACTGCTGATCAAACAGCTAGTGAGATTAGAACTCTTGTAGAGAGTGCTAGTGATTCTAATGTATTTACAGATGCTGATCACTCTAGACTAGATGCTCTTGCTTTAACTGCTAAAGGTACAATAGCAGTAGGTGATGGAGTTGGTCAGCCTACAATCCTCCCTGTCGGTACAAATAACCACGTCTTAGTTGCTGATAGTAATGAAGCTAGTGGTGTTAAATGGTCTACAGTTTCGTCTGCTAGTGGTTTCAATAATGTTGTTGAAGATACAACACCACAACTAGGTGGAGCATTAGATGTACAAGCA
>Ga0115012_10002479_pt1 | contig 10781 bp, 9 predicted proteins | sample TroAtlMetagenome_FD_88706 | JGI IMG/M metagenome (GOLD analysis project Ga0115012, IMG submission 88706) | Marine eukaryotic phytoplankton communities from Atlantic Ocean - Tropical Atlantic ANT10 Metagenome | ecosystem: Environmental > Aquatic > Marine > Oceanic | place: Tropical Atlantic Ocean...
CTCGTGCCTTCTGCGTTCGCTGGTTCTGCCGAATCTGCGGCAATAGCAGGACGAATCCCGCAGCGAGTATGGCGGGGAAGAACCACGGCTGTACGCTGATGCCGACTGACGCCAAGAGGGCGTCGACCGCCTCGGTGAGTCCGCCGAATCCCCGCATTTGGTCTGTGCTTGCGGACTACTCCGCAGCTTGCGCAGCGGTGTGGGTTGGGTTCGCGTCAGCTGTTGCGGCGAAAATCGCAGTGACTGCAAGCCAGCCGAATGCGAGGGCGAGAAAGCCGGTCATGATCCATGAGGTTGACGCAGTTTCTTCGTGCTTGATCGTGAGGGAGCGGGCCATGGTGTGTCCTTTTCAGCGGGGGAGCCGAAGCGCGAAGCTTCTAACAGCGGGGAGGGGATGGACAATGAAGCGTGGCAAGACTGTCACGTCTGAACATTTGATCCTAAAAGTCTTGTCGTGTCAAGACCTTAATGCTGTCACCGCGAGATGCAACAAGACACTCAGTCGAGGGTGATGGTCTTCTCTTTCTTCACCGAGACATCGTAGCCCTTGTCGGACCATTGCTTTTCAAGTTGGTCAACCCAGGAGTCCACATCCTTGCTGGATGACACGGGCTCTGGCGTCGTGGAGACACCCCATTCCGAGCCTTCTGCGGTGCACTTACCGAGCTTGGGCTTCACCGAACGAAGCGGCTCGCGTACATCGTTGAGGATGATCCATCGCTTGCCAGGCTCTTCTACCTTTGCGACATGGATGACTGCTGTTTTGTTTCCTTTGCACTCCCCACGCTCGATGCTGGCGGCACCGTAGAGGAATCCTCCGTCAGCATCCACGCGGTCTGGGTAAACCTTGGGGAGTAGGCTGGCTGCTGCGTTGCTGGCGCCTGCATTGGCCAGCCTATCCGCGACAGAGCGAGCCTTGTCGCGGTTTACATTAGAGGCGATTTCGACCAACGACGTCTCAAGACGGGTCTTGTCTTCCGGCTTGATGGGTTCGCCGATTCCTGGCTGTACAGCAGACTCCATCTGCATCAGGATGGCATCAAATGGGCCGTTCTCAGCAGCCTTGATGGCCGCTTGAGTGAAGATGGGAAGTGCATCGGCCTTGAGGCGTGTGCCGACCACGCTCAAGAGCGCGTTGTATTTGTCGTCGAACATGCTGGCCGGCGGGGTCTGAGCTTGCGTCGTCAGCCAGGCTGCCCAGTCCGCATCCTGACAGGCCACGAGCGCGTCATCCCACTGTTGGAACTCAAGGTCACGGAGGCCGAAGTACGCACCCTTCAGGAACGCAACAATCTTCGTGTTCTCAGTGCATTTTTCTCCGATGACCGCAGCGACTTGGTCGCGAGTCTCGTAGTCCAAGGCGTCGTGCGACAGGACACGCCACACCGGCGTCCAGACTTCAGTCTCGATTGCCGCCATGCTGAGGTCCACCAATGTGTCGACGCTCTTCGCCCGAGGGAGGAGGTCGTTGAAGCTGGCCTCTGCCTCTTGCTGACTACACTTGGCCAGGCTTGTGAAGTTTCGAGCCAGGGTCGAACTGGACGACGCGTTGGCACGCCGGACCAGGTATTGGCACGAGGCCTCAGCGGGTGAGGTTCCCAGCATTGCAGCGATAAGCAACCACATCAGTCTTCTCCTTCTTCGGATCGACCAGAGGTTTACCGCCTTAGGGGCGGACAGTCGACCTAATCTCTATAGGAGGGACGACCGACCGATTTATTTTAGGCCTGTCCGAGGAGCGTCACTGGGTAGGAGGCCAGGGAGAAGGTGACTTCCTTGCGGTATCCCATGGCTTCACCACCGAGCTGGTACGGCATCGCGTCTTCAAACTCGACGTGGGCGCTGTCGACGTAGAAGTCGTGAATGCCAGGAGGTGTGCCGCCGCGCCAAACCTTCGCCAGGTTCCACGCCATGCTCAGCGCGCCCATGTTTGCCAGGCGGAGCTGGAAGCGTCCTGCGCGACGTGTGGCGTGAGGAAACATTTTCATGCCGTATCCGTAGAAGGGCATCGAGGCGCAGCACACGGTGCTGGCCGGTCCTTCGTAGATCAGCCCGCCAGTAGGGATTGGCTTGCCGACTTCACGGCCGTTGGGTGCGATGCGGAATGCGGGACGACCGATGTTGGTGATCCGAACATTGTGTCTTGAGCGACGGAGGTAGTTTGGAACCGTCTTCATGTAGCCAGCGATCAGGTAGCCAGAGAGGCCCTTGGCGAATTTCTCCCACCACTGTCCTCGGGCCCGCTGTTTGATCTCGTTGTAGTCGTTGAGGACGGCAGCATCGACACCGATACCCGCGAACGGGAAGAAGGTTCCCTCTGCTTCGCACATGTGCATCGAAACGGAGCGGTGGACCTGGCCGCTGTTCCAGCGACGGAGGTCATGTACGGGGCGGCCGCTGCCCAGCCAGTGCGCGAGTGCGTTGCCTGTACCGAGTCGCAGGACGCCGACGCTTGGCATCGGAGCCTCACCACGCAGAGTCTCGAGGGCGTTGATGGCGCCAACGATGGTGCCATCTCCACCACCCGCGAAGACCGTGCCAAAAGACCGGTCGATGCAGTGGCTAAAGACCTCTTCGGCGTGGGCCTCGCTCTCGGTGAAGAAGAGCCGGTCGCGGGGCACAACTGCTCCGAGTGACTTGGCCAGGCGTGGGGTCACGCGGCCAGCGTTGGCGTTGAGCACAACTGCAAAGTTGTCGTCGGGCAGGGTGTAAGTGGGAACGGGAAGCATAAATCCTCACAAGAGTCCGAAGATATGTACAAGCATGAACCATGCCAACGCTGAATGGTGGTTCAATGGAGAGACGTTGCCCGATTGTCACGGAGGGGTGCGAAAACTTTTTCGCACTAAGGCGGTGTGACCTGTGGCCTGTGCTACGCGGACGGGACCATCAATCAGCCCTCAATCAGTCCGTACACCGCCTCAAGGGCGCCAGGTAGTGCATCAGGGTTCTTGCCCCCCGCCTGCGCCATGTCTGGGCGACCGCCGCCGCCGCCCCCGACCATCCCGGCGATGTCCCGAATCAGGTTTCCGGCGTGTACCTTTTGTCCAGCGAGGTCTTTGGATACCGTCACGACGAGCTTGACCGCACCACCCTCTCGGCTGCCCAGGACGACCACTCCGGAGCCGAGCGTGTCTCGCAGTCGGTCAGCTTCGCCTCGGAGTGTCTTTGCGTCGACATTGACCTCGGCCGAGAGGACCTTGATGCCGCCGATGTCTCGGGCCTGTTCCGTCAGATCGCCAGACTGCTGACGGGCCATCTCGCGCTTGAGCTGTTCGAGCTCTCCAGTGAGGCGTTTGCGTTCATCCATGATTCGCTGAATCGCCTCTGCCATTTGGTCTGGACGGGCACGAAGCAGGCCTGCCGCCTGAGCGATGGCGGCATCTTGAGTCTTGAGAGACTGGGCTGCACCCATGCCGGTCTCAGCCTCAATTCGACGAACACCTGCGGCCACGCTGCTCTCTGAGGTGATTCGGAACAGTCCGATGTCCCCAGTTCGACGGGCGTGAGTTCCACCGCACAGTTCGGTTGAGAAACCTGGTACGTCGACCACGCGGACGTCATCGCCGTATTTCTCTCCAAAGAGTGCCATTGCTCCCTTGGCGATGGCTTCATCCATGCTGCACTCTTCTGTGCCTACCGCTTGGTTCCGAAGAACCTCGGCATAGACCATGGATTCGATCGCACTCAGTTCCTCGCTGCTGACTGCTTTGTGGTGAGAGAAGTCGAAGCGCAGGCGCTCCTCGTTCACCATTGAGCCTTTCTGCATGACGTGGTCTCCGAGAACGGTCTGCAGGGCGGAATGGAGTAGGTGAGTCGCTGTGTGATTGAGACGAATCCTGTCCCGCCTGTCTGCGTCGACAGACTGGGTGAGCGTGTCTCCAATCCGGAGGGTGCCGCCTGTCACCTTACCGAGATGGGCGATGAGCCCGTCGACTGGCTTCTGTGTGTCCGAAACGGTGAAAGAGGCGTCACCAGCCGTGAGGGTTCCAGTGTCACCGACCTGTCCGCCGGACTCACCATAGAACGGAGTGCAGTCCGTAATGACGCAGCCCTCATCGCCGGATGAGAGTTGGTTCACTGCTTCGCCATTGATCAGTAGGGCGACGATCTGTCCCTCCCCGCTGTCGTTGCTGTAGCCAGTGAAGGTGATGGGTCCGTGCTCAGAAGCAACGGTGCGGTACACACCCGCAACAGCCGTCTCACCTGAGCCCTTCCAGGCTGCCCGCCCCTTCGCACGCTGCTCTTCCATGGCTGCCGCGTATCCATCGCCGTCGACGGTATAGCCGCGTTCGTCAGCAATCAATCGTGTCAGGTCGAGCGGGAAGCCGAAGGTGTCATGGAGCTTGAAGGCCACATCGCCCGGAAGCTGCGCCCCAGCGTCGAGCTCTGCCGTGGCTTGGTCGAGCAGACTGAGGCCCTTGTCGAGGGTCTCACGGAAGCGCTCTTCCTCGCCTTTGACGACCTCGCGAATGAAGTCTGCTCGTTGTTTCAGTTCACTGTAGTGGTCGCCCATCGTTGCAACGAGGACGTCGACAACCTTGTAGAGAAACGGCTCGGTCAGGCCGATCTTGACGCCGTAGCGGATGGCTCGTCGCATCACGCGTCGAAGGACGTAGCCTCGCTCTTCATTCGATGGCATGACTCCGTCAGCAATCAGAAAGCCTGTTGCTCTGGCATGGTCTGCGATGACGCGAAGGGCGACGTCCGACTCTTCGTCCGAGCCCATTGTCACCCCAGCGAGCGTCGCTGCTTCTCGGAGAAGTTCGGTGAAGGCGTCGGTGTCGTAGTTGCTGTACACCCCCTGCATCACTGCAGCGATTCGCTCGAGGCCCATCCCTGTATCGATTGATGGTCGGGGCAGGGGGGTCATCGTGCCATCTGCGGCCCGCTCGAACTGCATGAAGACGAGGTTCCAGATCTCAATGTAACGATCGGACTCAGTCTCAGGACCACCACCGGGACCATGCTCTGGTCCGTGGTCATAGAAGATCTCTGAGCAGGGTCCGCAGGGTCCCGTGTCGCCCATGGACCAGAAGTTATCCTTCTCTCCAAGGCGCTGAATTCGGGACTTGTCAACGCCTGCGACCTCGTGCCACAGATCTGCCGCTTCATCGTCGTCCTCGAAGACCGTGACCCACAGCTTGTCCTTGTCAATGCCGAGTTCAACCGTCAGGAATGTCCATGCCAGTCGGATGGCCTCACGCTTGAAGTAGTCGCCAAAGCTAAAGTTGCCGAGCATCTCGAAGAAAGTGTGGTGGCGAGGTGTTCGGCCGACATTCTCGAGATCGTTGTGCTTACCCGAAACGCGAAGGCACTTTTGCGACGTCGTAGCGCGTGTGTACCCGCGCTTCTCGAGACCCGTGAACACATCCTTGAACGGCACCATGCCCGCATTCGTGAAGAACAAGGTCGGGTCATTGCTTGGAATCAGCGATGCGCTCGCCTCGGATTGATGTCCGTTGGCGGCGAAGAAATCGATGAAACGGCTACGGATGTCGCGGGTCTTCATGGGGCGCTCTCTCTGAGATAGACCGGCCCCTTAATCTGAGTCTGCGTTGCTCGCCCGCTAAAGGCGACCTGACTGTATGCCCTGCAACCGCAGTTCGAGTTCGTCTGGATTGTTCACGGCCCTGAGCGCGCTCTCTTTACTGATGACGCCGTCGTCGAGGAGGTGAAAGACGGCTTGGTCGAATGTTTGTGTACCGTAGACTTGTCGGTTTCGAGCCATCAGGTCAGGGATGTCAGCAATTCGCGCTGGGTCCATGATGCAGTCGGTAATGACGCCGTTGTTCCTCATGATTTCGACTGCAGCCACCCGTCCTCCAGCCTTTGTTGGCACAAGTCGTTGCGACAGTGTGGCCCGAAGAACGCTGGCCAACTGGGAGCGGATTTGGCGCTGGTGGTGGGGAGGGAAGAATCCAACCAATCGATTGATGGTCTCTGCGGCATCCAGTGTATGCAGTGTGCTGAGCACCAGGTGTCCGGTCTCCGCGGCATTCAGGGCCACTTCTACGGTCTCTTTGTCACGAAGTTCGCCGACGAGGATGACATCAGGATCTTGTCTGAGTGCGGCCCTCAGCGCGTTCGAAAACGAGAGGGTGTCAGATCCCACTTCTCGTTGATTGATCACGGATTGTCTGTCGGTGAACACAAACTCGATGGGGTCTTCGATCGTCACGATGTGGTGTGCACAGGTCCTGTTGATTTGTTCGACCATTGCCGCCAATGTGGTGCTTTTCCCAGAGCCGGTGATGCCCGTCACAAGAACCAGGCCTCGAGGCTCACCCGCAATGTCTTTGACCGTCGCCGGTAGGTCGAGGTCGTCGATGGTCTTTACCGTGTCCGGAATGACCCGCAGCACCATGCCGAGTACGTGCCGCTGACGGAAGACGTTCACTCTAAATCGGCCGACGCTCTCGAGGTGCCAGCTCAGGTCCAGTTCGAGGTTGTTTTTGAAGCGGTCCCGCTGGGCTGGAGTCATCAGGTCCCAGGCCATCTTGCCGAGGCGCTCGGCAGGCAACGTTGAGGTGCCTTCAAGGGGCGCCATCGCGCCATCCACCCTGACCATTGGGCGGGCGCCGCCCTTCAGGTGAAGGTCCGAAGCACCAGCCTCCACTGCGACTCTGCAGAGATCTTTCAATTCCATGGGCCGAGGGTACACCAAAACGAACTCGGCGTCGGCGGCTGATGCCGTCGACGCCGAGAAATAAGCTCAGAGGCTCAGGTGGGGCTACGCCTCGCCTGGGGCGTCGTTGTTCACCAGGGGAACTCCGATGCCATGGTGGCCGAGGATGTGCATGCGAATCGCCTCGCCCTTGTCACTGTGGTCGGCAAGGAATTGGCATGCATTGTCGCGTCCCTGACCGATGCGCTCCTCGCCGAGGGAGTACCAGGAGCCAGCCTTGCGGACCAGCCCCATGTCGGCACCGATGTCCACGAGCTCACCGTTCAGGTTCACGCCCTTGCCGTAGAGGATGTCGAACTCAGCCTGACGGAATGGTGGGGCGAGCTTGTTCTTGACGACCTTGACCCGGGTTCGGTTTCCAATGGATTCGCCGTTGACCTTGATGGCGCCAATGCGTCGGATATCGAGTCGCACAGAGGCGTAGAACTTGAGTGCGTTTCCACCACTGGTGACCTCTGGACTGCCGAACATCACGCCGATCTTCATTCGAAGTTGGTTGATGAAGAGCATCGACGTCTCAGACTTGTGGATGGCTGCTGTGAGCTTCCGCATGGCTTGACTCATCAAGCGAGCCTGGGCGCCGGGAGTGGCATCACCCATGTCGCCGTTCAACTCAGCCCTTGGGACCAGCGCTGCTACGGAGTCGATGACCACGATGTCGATTGCATTTGAACGGACGAGAGTCTCTGCAATTTCAAGTGCTTGCTCGCCACAGTCCGGCTGGGAGATCAACAACTCTTCGGCATTTACGCCAAGCGCCTTAGCGTAGTTGAGGTCGAGCGCGTGCTCTGCATCGATGAATGCTGCGACACCGCCACTGGCCTGGCACTGTGCGATGGCTTGCAGCGCGATGGTGGTCTTACCAGAGGACTCTGGACCGTAGATTTCGCAGATTCGACCCTTGGGCAGTCCGCCGATACCGAGCGCGACATCGAGTCCGATGCTGCCTGTGGAGATGACGTCGATTTTTGGTATTTCGGCATCGCCCATCCGCATGATGGCGCCTTTACCGAATTGTTTTTCGATACTGGCGAGGGCGTCGTCGAGGGCTTTGTTGTGCTTGGGATCAATGGGCATCTGCTTGTCCTGAATCAGTAGAGGAGGGAATGTTGAGTGCAGTGGGATCTGCAGGGGGTGAACATCTGTACAGTACTTCTTGACCCCGATCGCTGCAAGCCAGAATTTGTCCGGTTTTGATCTATTGGGCTGAAAAACGGCGTTCTATCGCATCAATAAGTTTTCCGTGTAAGCCATCGAATCCGCCATTGGAGAGGACTGCGACCACATCCTCAGGCTGAACGTTCGCGGCGACACGGGTCACGATGTCATTCGCCTGTGGCCAGTTGAATGCTTCGTTTCCTCGGGAACGGATACCCTCCACCAGTGCCTTGGGATCCATTCGTTCATCTTCGGGGATGCCTGACACATTGTATGGGTCCGCAATGACGGTGATATCGGCGGCGTCAAACGCCGCAGCGTACTTGTCCTGGAAGACATTGCGTCTGCTCGTGTTGCTTCGAGGCTCGAAGATGGCCCAGAGGCGTCGGCCCCCGAAGCGCAAGCGGAGTGCATCCAGGGTGAGGTGTACTGCCGTCGGATGGTGGGCGAAGTCGTCGATGATGGTGACACCGGCGGGCTCGCCTCGCACTTCTTGTCGACGCTTGATGCCGCCGAAGCTTGAGAAGCCCCTGGCCAGCTCATCGGGCTTCAATCCCTCGCGCGCGAGAGCGGCAACGACCGCCACCTGGTTGTAGAGGTTGTGCTCGCCCACCATGATTGATTCGAACCGTCCCCACACCTTTCCATCTTCGAGGACCGTAAACTGCATCGTGCCCTTGTCGGTGTCGATGCCCTCGATGCGGCCATCCCAGGCCTGGCCCTCACCGTACCGACGGACGTCACACTCGGCGAGTGCGGCGACTTCAGCGACCGCATCGTGGTCCGTCCGTGCCACGACACATCCGTCGGCCGGCATGATGCCCATGAGCTGGCGAAAGGATTGCTGGCAGTGGGCGAGGTCGGTGTAGATGTCTGCGTGGTCAAACTCGATGCTGGTGAGGATCGCAGTCGTTGGTCGGTAGTGGAGGAACTTCGGACCTTTGTCGAAGAAGGCGGTGTCGTATTCATCGCCTTCGATGATGAAGTGGTCACCGGCTGCTGCTCTGGCTGTGCGATCAAATCCGGCGACTACACCACCCACGAGGAAGCCAGGTTGGCGTTCGGCTGCTTCCAGGAGCCATGCACCGATGGCGGTTGTGGTTGTCTTACCGTGTGTTCCTGCGACGACGATGTTTCGCTTCCCGTCCAAAAATCTCGCACCCAGGAGGGCTGGAAAGCTCATGTAGGGAAGGCCACGCGCGATGACCGCCTCTGCCTCCTCGTAGGTTGAACGAACAACATTGCCGACCACCACAAGGTCAGGGTTGTGATCGAGGTTTGCGGCGTGGAAGCCTTCGGCCGGCGTGATTCCCAGGCGTGCCAGGACATCGCTCATGGGTGGATAGACTTTATTGCCATCCGATCCCGTCACGTTGTACCCGGAGTCAACGAGCATGCCGGCAAGCGCGGCCATCGCGGTGCCGCCTACACCCATGATGTGGACCGTTGACGTGTTCTCGGGAAGGGATTGAGCAGCTGGCATCGGTCCTCACAGCGACTGGGGGTTTGACGTTTGGCAATCGGCCGGTGTACGGATGGCTTAATGTGCCAATGGAGGCGAGACATGGTGACAATGGGTTTGATGATGGTGGCTGCGATCGGGGCCTCGACCGCGAAGGCAGACGAGGCTGGCGTGGAGGCAATGCTCGATGCGATCCCCGAGATCTCATCGCCTAAGGCTGAAGAAGAGACTGACGACAAGAAGGCCAAGCCAGCTGAGGCATTTGATCTGGATGCGTACTTCGAGAGGTGTCGGGCAGCGGTCTACGTCCACTTCAAGATGCCGAAGAAGATCGCCAAAAAGAACCCAGACGTTGAGATCTCATTCCTCGTGAGCATCGACAAGGAGGGGTACATTCTTGGTGTCACCACTCCAAAGCGGAGCGGCTATCGCGCATGGGACTCTGCGGCGCTGGATGCGCTCAACGAGGTCGGGCAACTCCCTGAACCTCCACCATTCTGGAACCCGACCTTGAACAAGGTGTTGATTCCCTTCAACGCAGAGTCAAAGTAGCGCCTTCACCGCCGACCGAATGGAGTCGGCGCAGCGCTGGTCTGTTGCTAGACGCCGAAGATCCGAGAGGTCATCGACGTCGTAAGCGCCCGACACCCTGTTCAACGAGAACCCAGACGACCTGAGGCGGTCCTGGGTTTTGGCGAAGAGCGTGGGTGTAGACCAGGGCATGTCGGAGAAGGCGGCCTCGCTCAGCTTTGGGTTGCTTCCATCGAGGGCAATCATCCAGTAGCCCCCATCATCGGACGGCCCGACTGAGGCATCTGCAGCTGATTCAGCGGCGTCAGTGAGCCAGCTGGGGTCGAACACCACACAGTCTGTACCGAGGGCAATGCTGAGCCCTGGATGTCTCATGGCATGAGCCAGCCGATCACCCAAGTCGCCGCGCGCCTGGGGCTCGACAGCAACGCCGAGTGTTGAGAGGTGCTTGGCGAAGACTGCATGCTCGTCGTTGGCCAGGCTGACGATGACATCCAAATTCGTCTGTTGTGCCCGCCTGATGGTCTCGAACACCATCAGTTCGTGCACATATGCTGCAGACTCTGAGCCGATGCCCTCAGCGAGGCGTGTCTTGACCTGACCGGGCACAGGGGCCTTGGTCAGAATCACAACCCGTGCACTCATGTGCCATACCGGACTGTGGCGAGCATCATCTTTACGCCGCACTTTGCCGCTGATCGGAGAGACCCACTGATTTTGGAGTGCCCTGCCACCCTGATTCGACAGTCCACGGGTACTTCGAGCACACGGAGGCCATTCTTCAGCGCCTTCAATTGCATCTCGACATTCCAGCCGTAGTTCGGGTCCTTCAACTCCATGGCCCGTAGGCCTTTTGTGGTCACTGCACGAAACGGGCCCATGTCGCGGTACTGGTGCCCGCTGAACATGCGAATCATTCGTGTTGCCACGTGGTTGCCGACA